>Ga0207710_10000018_pt1 | contig 346727 bp, 309 predicted proteins | sample KBSS24metaG_FD_184400 | JGI IMG/M metagenome (GOLD analysis project Ga0207710, IMG submission 184400) | Switchgrass rhizosphere microbial communities from Kellogg Biological Station, Michigan, USA - KBS S2-4 metaG (SPAdes) (version 2) | ecosystem: Host-associated > Plants > Roots >...
TCCGTAGAGTAGATTTCAAATTTAGGAATTTAATTAGAGTAACTCCCATGAGTAAGATTTTAGTCATTAACGGCGCCAAACAATTTGCACATTCAAATGGTGAATTAAATGACACATTAACCACACTAGCAACCTCACACCTCACCGAACTCGGACATGAAGTTCAAGTGACCCGTGCAGATAGCGATTACAATGCAGAAAATGAAGTTGAAAAATTCTTATGGGCTGACGTGGTGATCTATCAAATGCCAGGTTGGTGGATGGGTGCGCCCTGGACAGTTAAAAAATATATTGATGATGTATTTACTGTGGGTCACGGTTCACTTTACGCAAACGATGGTCGTAGCCGTTCTGATGCATCAAAAAAATATGGTTCAGGTGGTTTAATTCATGACAAAAAATATATGCTTTCACTCACTTGGAATGCACCAATGGACGCATTTGATGATGCAGATCAGTTTTTCCATGGAGTAGGTGTTGATGGTGTTTATTTACCTTTTCACAAAGCGAATCAGTTTTTGGGGATGAGCACACTTCCTACTTTTATTGTCAATGATGTTATTAAAATGCCTGACGTTAATCGTTATGTTGAAGAATATAAAGCCCACTTAAATTCTGTATTTGCAGCAACCTAATAAGGAAAAATCCATGCTTACTATTATTGCGGAAATTCATACTAAATCGGGTGAACAGCATCGCCAAAACGTATTGGATGCATTTCAAAAAATCATTCCAACTGTTTTAGCGGAAGATGGTTGCCATGGCTACGAGCCTTTAGTTGATCACAAATCAAATGCCAGTTTCCAAACCAAAGAGCCTGATACGATTGTGATGTTAGAAAAATGGCAAAGTGTTGCTCATCTTGAAGCACATCTGGCTACACCTCATATGCAAGCCCATCATGTAGCAGTTAAAGACGATGTCATTGATGTCAAAATTAAAATTTTAGAAAGCGGCGTATAATTTAGCCCATAAAAAAAGACGATAAATATATCGTCTTTTTTATATTTTAAGAACAAAGCTGTGTTTGGAATCCTCTTGAGCCTTTCCCTCTCGCACATTGATAGCTTTTTTGTTTATTCTGCAATTGCCATTTTTCATCGACTAATTTAAATGCATATTCTGTTCGAATGGCAGAGACAGAGTCATCCATTAAACCTGTTTGAATGACAGTAATACGAGAAACAGTTGGAGATTCTACTCGGTTAAACACTTGCTGAACTGAGGTGTTATTGTGCTCTTTTACAATCTCAGGTTGGGCTTTAAGTACTTGTTGCATTGGGGTTTCTGAGCCCACAAAAGGAATTAATTTACTGGTCGTCGCACACCCAGTGAAAAGTCCAGCACAGAGCGCTGAAATTAAAAATAAACGTTGCATTTTTATCACCAAAAACAAAAGGCATAGCTTTATGATGCTATGCCTTGCTCGGTTACTCTGTAGAAACTATGTAGTTCTACAAAATAGATCTAATAATTTATCTGTTTAGGCAATTCGACTATATTGCTTTTTGCTCGTTGTCTTATCATATTCAGACAGTTGAAAAGCTTATATAAAATACCTCATCGTAAAAGTTATCTAGTATTATCTAAACTTAGGTAAAGCAACTGGTTCAATATTATTTATTTCAGCAATATTTGGATTGGGTTGAAATTTTAACCATCTATTTTTCATCCAAATTTCAACTTTTTCTTTACCTAAAATATCTAGTAAGTTATTCAATAATGCAAACTTTGCATTCTTATCAAAGTAATATACAGTGATACGAACCTCTTGATCAATTTCATTATTAAAATAGAATAAATCAATAATATAATCTTTATCAGAAACGTCTAGTGAATGCCCCCAGATATAAAAATTTAATTTTAATTTATTTAGTTGACTTAAATTATTAATTTTACGCATTAAATCATTTCGATAAGCAGAACGATTTTCGCCTTTTAGTTGATTTTCTAAATTTATTATTTCTTTTTTATTATTTAATATTATATTTTTATAATTATCTAAAAATAAATAATCTGTATCTTTAAAAAGCTTTTGATGATATTTAGTAAATCCATAAGCTTTATGTTTTTTTAGAATATCATTACTCAAATCAGAAACACCTAAAACAATATTTTGGGTATTTCCACTACTACCATGTAAAAATTCAATTTCATTTAATTTATAGAATTTTTCAAAAGTTTTAGTGTAATTAAATGAATATACTTTTTTAAATTCAACACTAAGCTGAGCAATTAATTTTCCAAGATTAAACTGATCAATTATTAATAAGTAAAAGTTAAAAATATCAATAAGTTCAGAAAGACTTTCGTTTAATATTAAAATACAAAAGTCTGAATTATAAAGATCATATCCCTTATGGTCTTTAATATAGTCTTTATTAATTAAATAATAAAAATGGTCAGTTTTTTCGCTAACATAAACCTCCTCTCTTTGCCCATCTTCACTTACTTTAATTGTGTAAAATTGTTTTTTTATCAATCCTATATTTGTCAATGCTTGACAAACTTTCTCATTTAAATAAATATATTCTGATGCTTTATCAAACTTATTAAACTCAAGTGCTTTAATTTCTAATAAAAGTTTATTACGTTTAGAGTAGACTTCCTCGATCTTACTCAATAATTTTGACACATAACCAAGAGCCTCTTCAATTTTTTGTTCAAAATCAATCCATGTTTTTACTTCTCGAACATGATCAGAAAAATATTGATACCAAACATTTTCTTTCAATTTTTGTTTTAACTCTTTAACTTGTTCAATCGAAATTTTTATCTCATCGGTTTGATACATTGCTTTTGTATATTTAAAGAAGTAATTTTCTTTCTCATATAAAGAGCCAAATAGATCATCAAATCTCATCTCACCTTTCTGCTCCTCCCAACTTTCTATAGCTCCCATTGCGACCATGAAATGATCATATTTCGTAGGTAAGTAATGTGATAAATCAAAACCATTGCCGACAATTAGAATATTCATTGTTATAAAATTCTCATAATAAAAAAGCGCATCTTTCGATACGCTTTTAACAGAGATTCTTTTACTTAATCAAGCATTAAAGATCAAATAATTTACCTGGGTTCATCAAACCATTCGGATCAAATACTTTTTTCAAAGCTTTCATATATTCAATTTCTTCAAGCGAACGCGAATATTCCAAATATGGTTTTTTAGTCATACCCACGCCATGCTCGGCAGAGATTGAGCCATCGTATTTTTTTACGGTATCAAACACATATTTATTCACAACCTGACACTTCGCAAAGAACTCATCTTTGGTTAAGTTTTCAGGTTTCAAAATATTTAAGTGCAAGTTACCGTCACCGATATGACCGAACCAACAAATTTCAAAGTCAGGATAGTTTTCTTGAACAATTGCATCAATCTCACGAATAAATGCAGGTACGTGAGTAATTAATACTGAAATATCATTTTTATATGGAGTGAACGGCGCGATTGATTCAGAAATATCTTCGCGTAAACGCCATAAACTTTCGACTTGGTCAAGGCTCTGGCTCATTACACCATCAAGTACCCAACCCTGCTCCATACAATGCTCGAAAATTTCCATCGCTTTATCGATAATCGGTTCGTATGGGGCTTCAAATTCAAGCAATACATAGAACGGACATTCAGTTTCAAATGGACGTTGTACATGACCATTATTTAAAACTTTTTGCATTGCTAGTTCACCAAAGAACTCAAATGCAGTTAAGTCGATATCTTTTTGGAAAGCATGTAATACAGGCATCACTGCATCAAAATCAGGAACACCTAAAACTAAAACTTGTAAGTTTTGTGGTTGACGCTCAAGTTTAATTTCTGCTTCAGTCACTAAACCTAATGTACCTTCCCCACCAATAAACAAATGCTGTAATGCATAACCAGTTGCATTTTTAACCATGCCTTTGTTTAAACGTAAAATATCACCTTTACCAGTGACAACGGTTAAACCAAGCACCCAATTACGTGTCATGCCGTATTTAATGACTTTAATACCACCGGCATTGGTACCGATATTACCGCCAATCTGGCTAGAACCCGCTGATGCGAAGTCAACCGGATAATACATACCTTGTTCTTCAGCATAGTTTTGCAATTGTTCAGTCACAACACCAGCTTGTACTCGAACCATACGATCTGCTGGGAAGAACTCAAGAATCTGGTTCATCTTGTCCATGCTAATGACAATTTCACCATTGGTTGCTACTGCACCAGCAGAGAGACCTGTACGACCACCTGACGGTGTAATCGCGATATTAAACTGGTTCGCAAGCTTTACAACTGCCTGAACTTGTTCAGTGGTCGATGGAAAAACGATGACCGATGGGTTCGGATTAAAATGCTTGGTATGATCTTTACCCCAGTTTTCGAGACTATCAGCATCGGTTTTAATACGGTTTTCACCAACGATTGCTGTTAATTGGGTGAGTAACTCAGGTGTTAAAGCGACTGGAGCATTCATCGTTTGCAGACCTAGCAAGAAGTAAACTATGGTGGGACTATGACTTCATATTCTCAGGGTTCTCACCTGAGCAAAGTCATAATGTTCAAGGAACTCCTATATTCTACATGCAACAGCTCAAGCGATAAAGTTCAGAATAGAGATACTGTCACTACAAAACATGTTTAACGTAAATAAATGCTTTTCTATGGGACTTTCAGAGAAAATCGCATTTAAATCCCATACCAAATATATTCTAAATTACTCACAAGCCATAAATAGAAGTGATTAGACATAGATAAAATTGCCATAAGACGATGGCGCAAACGAAATATCTATAGTACCGACCATTATGTTATGATAGCGCCACCAAATTTGGCCTTTGTAGCGGAGCCGTAATGAGCCAACATCTTTCACTACCTAAAGATAAAATCCGTTTCCTTTTGTTAGAAGGCGTTCACCAAAACGCAGTCGATACTCTAAACGCTGCGGGTTATACCAACATTGACTATCGTAAAACTGCTCTTGAAGGCGAAGCGCTAAAAGAAGCTGTTAAAGATGCTCACTTTATTGGTATTCGTTCGCGTACCCAATTGACTGAAGAAATTTTCGAAGCTGCAAATAAATTGATCGCTGTAGGTTGTTTCTGTATCGGAACAAACCAAGTTGATCTTAAAGCAGCGATGGCACGTGGTATTCCTGTATTTAACGCACCGTATTCAAATACGCGTTCGGTTGCAGAACTTGTACTTGCTCAAACGATTCTTCTTCTTCGCCGTGTTCCTGAAAAATCGGCGGCTTGTCATCGTGGTGGTTGGGATAAGTCTGCTGTCGGTTCTTTCGAAACTCGTGGCAAAACTTTAGGTATTGTAGGTTACGGTTCCATCGGTTCTCAGCTTTCTGTTCTTGCTGAGAGCTTAGGTATGCATGTCATTTACTACGATGCAGTAACTAAATTACCAATGGGTAATGCTCGCCAAGTTGGTTCGTTAGACGAACTCTTAGCGACTGCTGATGTAGTTACATTACATGTGCCTGATGTTCCATCTACACGCAACTTCTTCACTAAAGCACAATTTGCAAAAATGAAAGAAGGCGCAATCTTCCTAAATGCTGCACGTGGTACATGTGTAGTGATTGAAGATTTAGCAGATGCCATCAAATCTGGTCATATTGCTGGTGCAGCGGTTGACGTATTCCCTAAAGAACCAAAAGCAAATGGCGAAGAGTTTGTTTCTCCACTTCGTGGCCTAGACAATGTGATTTTAACTCCTCACGTTGGTGGTTCAACCATGGAAGCGCAAGCAAACATCGGTTTAGAAGTTGCAGAGAAATTTGTTGCTTACTCTGACAAAGGTATGACGCTTTCTGCGGTGAACTTCCCAGAAATCGCGTTACCACTTACTGCTGGTCAACACCGTTTATTGCACATCCACAAAAACGTACCGGGCGTATTGTCTAAAATCAACAACTTGTTTGCTGAGCAAGGCATCAACATTTCTGGTCAATCACTCATGACTAAAGGTGACATCGGTTACCTCGTCATGGACGTTGACGCTTCTGCTTCTCACGAAGCTTTAGATATGTTGCATGAAGTTGAAGGTACAATTCGCGTGCGCGTATTGTTCTAATACGAACTGTAAATTTAAAAGCCACAGCATTGTCTGTGGCTTTTTTATGGACATTTACATTATCATGTGAAAAGTATACCAATCGATCAAATAATAAAATGTCCAGTTCGAACCAGAAATCTCAGCTACATGCGTTGGGTTTTCTTATTCTCGCTATGCTGAGCGTACAAAGTAGCGCATCTTTAGCTAAATTTCTGTTTCAGAACTTTCCTGTGCTCACTGTCTCCGCAATGCGCCTATGTTTAGGTGCAATGATTCTTGCCTTTATTTTCCAAATTTGGCGAATTAATTTTAGTCAGGTCCACTGGAAAGCTATTTTAGCTTATGGATTTGCGCTTGCAGGCATGAATGCACTATTTTATCTGTCAATCGAACGCTTACCCATTGGTATTGCCGTTGCTTTTGAATTTATTGGTCCATTAAGTGTGGCCTTATACCATGCACGCCAAAAATATGATTTTGTCTGGGTCAGTTTAGCGATTGGTGGCCTCATTTTACTATTCCCTTTTAATCAGGCTCATAGTCTGGACTGGATCGGAGTATTATTTGCGGTTAGTGCTGGTGCATGTTGGGCGCTTTATATTATTGCTGGTCAAAAACCTTCTGGCATTTCAGGTAACCACACTGTGTGTTTAGGAATGACTGTAGGCGCATGTGTATTGCTACCCATTACTTTTTTTTCAGGGTCAATGGGCCAAGTTATAGAGCTCCCCTATCTTTTTTATTTTATTGGCTTAGCAATTTTAGCCAGTGCATTACCATTCTCTTTAGAAATGCTAGCACTACGTAATTTAACGCCGTTAAGTTTTGGAACATTGATGAGCCTAGAACCCGCAGTTGCTGCACTTTCTGGTTTTATCTTTTTAGGCGAATATTTGTTATGGAATCAATGGCTGGCACTCGCAACAATTATTGCAGCTTCCGTCGGTTGTACCATAACTACCCAAAAAGCACGTCAGGAACGTGAAAAAAAAGTCAGTTAAATCGACTAAAACCACGAGTTAAAACATGGCATTCGCTATAATTAACCTTTGTTAGTTTTAAATAATATTAGATGAGGCCCTAGGGGTATTTCCATGCAGAATCTTCCTATTATTGCTGTGCTATATATGATTCTGTCGATGGTCTCATATCAAATCAGTGCTTCATTTGCTAAGCAGCTCATCGCAATATTAAACCCTCTTACCGTTACAGTTTTAAGGCTGAGTTTTGCAACGGTTATTGTCGCCATCATGTTCCGCTCATGGAAAATCTGGTCGCGTTTACCCTATTTAAAATGGCGTGATTTATTGATGTACTCTGCATCTTTGGGTCTCATGAATATTTTATTCTATACGTCGCTTGGAAAGTTACCTCAAGGAATTGCCGTCGGCTTAGAGTTCATTGGCCCTTTAGGTCTTGCTCTACTTTCCATCAAACAAAAGAGTGACTACATTTGGGTGGCATTTGCGATGTTAGGTATTGCTCTCATGGTTCCTTGGCAAGACCCAACGCAGCACCACTTTTCCTATGTAGGGGCTGCCTGTGCGCTAGGAGCTGGATTTTGCTGGGCCTTCTATATTTATTTTGGTCAGAAAGTTGTGACCCAAAATATAGGGATGCATGCTTTAACTATTGGAATTGGATTATCTGCCCTAACCTTACTACCGATTAGCATCTGGCATAATGCTCCTGCATTACTTGAAACGCAGTATTGGGGTAAAGCTTTACTTATTGCTGTCTTAGCGACTGCTATTCCATATGCACTTGATTTAATGGCACTTAAACAGCTCACTAAATTAACTTACGGCACCCTAACGAGTTTAGCACCCGCATTGGCAGCATTAACGGGTTTCTTATTACTTCACGAAGAAATCAGCATGCTGCAATGGGTGGCTTTAGCTTGTGTAATGCTAGCGTCGATTGGGGTGACTTTAAGAAGTACTAAAAAAGTAGCATAGTTAAATACTATTGCTGCTTTTTATACTTTTTATATTCCTTTAAATATTTATTACCGAGTGTTTCTTTTTCACTATCTTTAAGAATTTTTCCCGCCTGTTGAAAAAATTTATGCTCTTCTTCTTTTAAATGATGATGGACTTTTTCACTCAACTGTTTGGCGGTTGCTAACCAGCTTGGGCTACTCATATCTGTTTTTTCGAGCTGCTCGACCAACTCATCCATTTCATGATGTTCAGATAAAGCATGTCTCGTAATATCTAAACCAACATCATCAAACATTAAAGGAATATAGAGATAACGGTCTTCAGCAACTGAATGGGCATAAAGTTCATTTTTTAATGCATCAAATAGTTCTTTTCTTTCTTCGGTTAAACCGTGTGTCTGAACGAGTTGTTCAGAAAGGTTACGTTGATTTTCATGGCTTTCTCTTAATGCTTCGAAAATATTCATTCTCTTCCTCATTTTTAGCTAAAAAATCTTTTTTATTTCAAGGTTTATCATACGTTGAAATTTATAATGTTTAAGTAGCTTAAAATGAGACTATTTTTTACACAGTTTTCTTTCTAGTAAATTTCTGTAATGATTTTTATATTTCTAGCTTTAAATGATACATAAAAGTATGAACTGTATTTTAGGGACAGCTCATACTTTTGATCTTATTTAACCCGTAACAAACATTTGATAACCCAAACGGCAAATCAGGATACTCACCAAAATTAAAAAGATAATACGAACAAATCCACTACCGTATTTAAGCGCGGTACGTACTCCAACAACAGAACCAAGCACGTTTGCAACAGCCATCATTAAACCTATATGCAAAATAGCGTGACCTGTCGGAATGAGGAAACTCAAGGCAGCTAAGTTCGTCATAAAATTACCGATTTTTGACAAAGCTGAAGCATGCAAGAAATCAACTTGTAAAAAACGGATAAAGAAGAAAATAAAGAAACTACCTGTACCCGGCCCAAAAATACCGTCATAAAAACCAATCGCTAAACTACCTATAGCGGCTAAAATCAGCATTTTATTGGTAATTTTTTGCTCAGTGTGAACCTGTCCGAAGTTCTTTTTAACGAGCGTATAAACGGCAATCACAATCAACATCACGAACACGAAAGGACGTAATACCGATTGAGGAATAAGCGATAGACAAGCTGCCCCAGCAAAAGAGCTAATCAGCGCACAAATGGCAATAACTGCTAAAAGCTTCCATTGCAATTTTACTTTTTTAGCAAATGTATAAGCTGCCGATGCCGTACCAAAAATGGATGAGACTTTATTGGTACCAATCACCGTAGCAGTCGACATGTTAGGAAAAGTGCTCATGATCCCCGGAATCTGGATGAGTCCACCGCCACCCACAGCAGCATCAATTGCTCCCGCAGTAAACGCAAAAAAGATCAAACTAAGGATAACTTCCCATTCCATGCCCATGTTCTATACTCTATATCTACTACAAATTTAAGATACGTTTAGGTACCAACCGTTTTTTATCGGTAATCTCGGCTAAACCTAGACAGCGCTCATCCGAAAAAACCAAAACCTCTGCTTCTGCAGAATGCTCAATATTGCTTTCTAAACCGTTGCAAAAATATTTTTCACGCCCTTCAGGCACCTGAATTTTTAAGAAATGGTCAACTGGAGCATAAACTGGAAGTAACAAAGCTTCTCTTTGCTCTTCTGTCAAACTTTCCAGATATTCAATGGTATAACTCGGAATAAGCTCAAAATGTCCTGTTTGAGTCCGGTTCAGCATCGTTAAATGCCCACCACAACCAAGTGCTTCGCCAATATCTTCACCTAATACACGAATGTACGTTCCTTTAGAACAAGTTACATCCAGAGTGATACTATTTTCAGTAAATTCAATGAGCTCTAAGGCATAAATTGTGATTGGACGTGCTTCACGCTCAATCTCAATACCTTTTCGGGCAAGCTCATATAATGGTCTGCCTTCTTTTTTCAAAGCCGAATACATTGGCGGAATTTGTTGAATATCACCTCTAAATTTTTCTAACGCTTGTTCAATAAGCTCTTGGCTGAGCACAGGAACAGAGCGCTCCTGTAGAATTTCCCCTTCCACGTCACCTGTTGTTGTAGTTTGTCCCAATCGAACAGTAGTTTGGTAGCGCTTTGTTGAGTCCAGCAAATAATGTGAGAACTTGGTGGCCTCTCCCAAACAAATCGGGAGTAAACCTGTCGCCAATGGATCTAAAGCTCCAGTATGACCTGCTTTTTGGGCGCGATATAACCAACGCACTTTTTGCAAAGCCGCATTTGAACTAAGCCCTAATGGTTTATTTAATAGAAATACACCACTGATATGGCGACGAGAAATTTTTTGATTTTTTGTCGTCATTTTTACTGGAACACAAAGCTAGAAAAAAGTGCCGACATGTTAGCAAATTCGGCAAGATATTTTCACAATATTTAGGTGCCTTTTCACTTATTTTATGGCACATTAATGATCGAGTAAAAAAACAACAAATTAAAACTTAAGGAAGATATCTTTATGCAAGGAATGCAGAAGAAGGTATTGTGGTGCGTGCTCGGATTTTTTATTTTGAGCCTCATCGCATGTGTATATTGGTTAAGTCCAGACTCAAAAAACACGTCAGCCCAAGTCAGTGAAAATACAGCTCAAAACTTAGCATCAGCTCCACCCGCAGATCATTCATCACTAAATGAAGATGCTTACCATAGTAAAAGTCAGCAAGACACTGAAGTTAACTGCCAGTTAAAAATTGATGATTCCCAACATTTGGTCGTTAACAGTCAAACACGTGACTGCTTTGAATATTTTATTACTCAATATGGCGAAAATGATTTAGAACAGATCAAAAATCACTTTGGGAAATTTATTCAAGGACAATATTTAGAACCAGCACGCTCCGAGATTATGGATTTATGGACCCGTTATTTAAAGTATCGTGAACAGCTTGCCCAAATCCAAACACCTTCAGCAAAACAACAAGATAAAAATTATTTTCAAAAGATATTTAATTCAATTCAAGATATAAGAAAGCGCTTCTTTTCTACTTCTGAAATTGAAGGACTCTTCTCGAATGAAGATATTTATCAGAACTATACGCTAGATCGAATGCAGATACTTGAGGATTCTTCTTTAAGCGAAATTGAAAAAGCACGAAAGCTTAAAGAGCGTTTTGAAGAACTCCCAGAGGACTGGCAACAAAACCTACAAGAGCTCTCCAAACTTGATGATTTACATACGCTGACCAAACAAATTAAAGCTCGTAAAGGTTCAGCAGAAGAACTTCGGCAAATGCGTACAGCACTTGTTGGAGCCGAGGCGACTCAAAGATTAGAAACTTTAGATACACAGCGTAATGCTTGGCAGCAAAAGGTCACAAGTTACCTCGATGGTCGAGATCAAATTATTAAAAGCAATATGAGTGATAGCGCCAAAAATCAAGCTATTCAAGAGTTACGCCAACAACAATTCAATTCATCACAAGAACAACTAAGACTTCGAACTTTTGAAACGGTCCATGATCAGGGAGGTGAACTGCCATTTAATTACTAAGCCTTTCCTTTTTTGGGAACTGGCTAAACATTCACTAGCAGTAGAAAGCTGCTTTTCATACAAAATAAAAATAGTGAGTAAAAAATGAAAAGGAAGTTAATGTTTTTCTGCGCTGCAATGCTCTCAGGACTGAGTATTTCAGCGGCCCATGCAACAAATGCTGAACAAGTGAAAAGCTCGTTCGTATATTCATCTTACGCACAAACAAAATACCCGCTGGTTTTTAACCATGGTATGGCGGGCTTTAACCGAGTTGGAACAGATACGCTTGGTCTCGATTACTGGTACCAAATTCTTCCTGATCTTGCTCGTAATGGAGGAAATGTCTGGGCTACAAGAGTGTCTCCTTTTAACTCAACAGAAGTGCGGGGAGAACAACTTGCCCAGCAAGTAGAAGAAATTATTGCCATTACTGGTAAACCTAAAGTCAACTTAATCGGTCATAGCCACGGGGGTCCAACAATTCGCTATGTGGCCGGTATCATGCCAGAGAAAGTTGCCTCCCTTACCACGATTGGTGCGCCTCATAAGGGATCACCAATGGCAGATGTCATCCTGAACGTTGAGGGTACTCCTCTGTCTGGACTGGCAACATTAGTAAACTGGTTTTCAGCAGCAATTACTTGGGCAGGAGGTCTAGATCCGACTAGCTATCCGCATGACTCTTTAGCAGGCGCTCATAGCTTATCAACTCAAGGTTCAGCTCAGTTTAATGCTCAATTTCCTATGGGTATACCAACGACTTCTTGCGGTGAGGGAGCATATCAAGAGAAAGGCATTTATATGTATTCTTTCTCTGGAAATAAAGCCTTAACCAATCCATTAGATCCATTTGATATTGCTCTTACAGGCAGTAGCTTGGTAGTCGATCCATTTGGTGACAATGATGGACTTGTTTCTCGATGCAGTGCCAAATTTGGTAAAACAATTCGTGATGATTATAACTGGAATCATTTAGATGAAGTGAACCAGGTGCTTGCAATACGTTCTATTTTTGCTTCAGATCCAGTCTCGGTTTACCGTCAACACGCAAACCGCTTAAAACTCCAAGGACTATAATTTTCAAACAAAAAAAAATGCGCCAAAAGGCGCATTTTTTGACTCGATAAAAGCTTACGCTTTACGAGCTGGTAATTTTTCACGAATACGTGCAGCTTTACCAGACAAGTCACGGAGGTAGTAAAGTTTAGCACGACGAACGTCACCACGACGTTTCACTTCGATTTTAGCAACAACTGGTGAGTGAGTTTGAAATACACGCTCAACACCAACACCGCTAGAAATTTTACGAACTGTAAATGCAGAGTTTAAACCACGGTTTTTCTTCGCGATTACAACACCTTCAAATGCCTGAAGACGCTCACGCTCACCTTCTTTTACTTTAACTTGGACAATAACAGTGTCACCAGGAGCAAAAGCAGGGATATCAGTTTTTAACTGTGCATTTTCAATAATTTGAACTAAAGGATGTTTACCACTCATTGTGGGAATCTCCAATATGTGCGGAGTCAGAAGAGGTCTGAGGTTCCGCTGGGGATAGAGGCTAAAGCGCATATCAACCCGTTTATCTTTCCCTTTACGACAATACATCGATAAAGAGCCTTAGAATATACATAAAACTATTCATTAAATAGAATCATGCTTTAACTCGAAGCATTGCTTCTCGTCTTGTTGCAGAACTTTCGTTCCTGAGAATAGCGGTTAAGAATTACCACCCTTCCCTTTAGCATCTTTTAGCCATTTTTTCTGCTGCTTATTCAACTCTACTTTTTCAGCCAACTCTGGTCGACGTTCTAAAGTTCGTTGATACCGCTGCAAAAAGCGCCATTTTTCGATATTGCCATGATGTCCAGATTTTAAAACTTCCGGTACATCCAGCCCCTCAAAATGGTCTGGCTTTGTATATTGTGGACAATCTAAAAGACCATCAACAAAAGAATCTTGTACTGCTGACTGTTCATCTGACATTACATTCGGCAAACGGCGAATAATACTGTCAAGTAACACCATAGCGGGCAGTTCACCACCTGATAAAACGTAATCACCAATTGACCATTCCTGATCAACATAATGCTGGATCAAACGTTCATCCACTCCCTCATAACGTCCACACAGTACAATTAAGCCGTCATAATCAACAAACTGCTGTACTGCCTGTTCATTTAAGGTTTTGCCTTGTGGAGACATATACACCACAGGAACATGAACATGTCCTGCTTGTGAGGCAAGCTGTTTGGCATGTGCAATTGCTTTCGCCAAAGGCTCAGCCATCATCACCATCCCCGGGCCACCACCAAATGGACGTTCATCCACTCTTCTGTAGTTTCCCTCAGCAAAATCACGAGGATTAATACAAGTAACTTGTACAATATCTCGTTTTGCCGCACGTCCGCTGATGCCGTAGGCTGTAATCGCTTCAAACATTTCAGGAAAAAGCGTAATGACTGCAAAAAACATTACAGACTCCTCTATTTTCCTGCTGTATTAATCCCAAAAGGATTAATAATCTACGCCCCAATTGACGTAAATACGACCAGCTTCAAGATCAACACGTTGTACTACATCTTTATGCCAAGGAATCATGCGTTCTTCTGAATCAATACTGTCTGGGGTAGCATGTACCACCATCACATCATTAGCTCCAGTTTCAAACAACTCATGAATTTTACCTAAGTTTACTTCCTGCTCTTCATCATCGAGCCCAAACACTGTTAAGCCTTTTAAATCTGACCAGTAGTACTCATCTACATCTGCTTTTGGCAGTTGAGACTTAGCAATCCAGATATTAGCGCCAACCAAGTTTTCTGCTCCAGTGCGATCACTCACACCTTTCAAAGCAACAACTAAGCCTTTGCCATGTGGTTTCCAACGTTTTACATCTATTGTTTGCCAACCGGCCTTGGTCTCAATGTACCAAGGCAGGTAGTCAAACATGTTGCTCATAGGTTCTGTATTTGAATACACCCAGAGCCACCCATTCAATCCATAAGCTGAACGTAACTGTCCAATCTGAATACGATCTTCGGGAACATTCTGTGTTGATGTCATGGGCTACCTACTACAAAAAAATTATGCAGTAGCTTTTTTAGCTTGAGCAGCTAAAGAAGCAACACGTTCAGAAGGTTGAGCACCTTGAGAAACCCAGTGAGCAAAACGGTCTGCATCTAAACGAAGTTTTTCTGCTTGACCTTGTGCAGTCGGGTTAAAGAAACCGATACGCTCGATGAAACGACCATCACGTGCATTGCGGCTGTCAGTCACAACGATTTGATAGAATGGACGTTTTTTTGCGCCGCCACGTGCTAAACGAATAACAACCATGATAAAAGCCTTATAATTCTTACGGATTATCCCTGCGCCGACCATCGGCAGCACTTCAAACCCCTTTCATAGAGGGCAACATTCTACGTGATTTTCACCCTGAAAGAAAGATTATTTTTTGAGTTATCCGCAGTTTTGAATTTAAAATTACTCTAGCCAATTTGATGCGGCAGATAACGCACAATTCGCTGCACCTTTTGCCCAAAATTTTTGTCCTTGATCATTAAGACAAATGATCCCATCACCAGCTTGAGAAGTAGTAGCAATAGGCGTAGCCGTTAACACCCAACTTGAATCAGTTATGCTGGCAAAAGCTAAGTTATATAAGGCTTGGCCTTGTTGAGGACTTATATTAGAGCCATAAATCGAAGTAATAGTCGCATTTGATGGGTAACGATTGTGAACCATTTTTTCTGATTCTAATGTTTGAGCAATATTCAACATTTCAGATTGAACAGCTGTACGATGCCCTTTACGTAAATATTGCAAATATGAAGGTGTCGCTATAGCTGCTAAAATTGCAATTATTGCTACTACAATCATGAGTTCTATTAAGGTAAAACCATTCTTCATTGCCAATTCTCACTATTTGTTTCACATACATTGCAAGTGACTGTTCCACCACAGTCATTATCAACAGCCGTAGCTGTTAAACTTTGGCAACGCAAACCTGAATTCTTAGCAATAAAATTAAAGTTTCTTGAATCTGTAGTTGTCGCTTTAATGACCCATGTCTGCCCATTTGCAGCACCATTCGTCAATAAATTTCCTGTCGTCGTATCATCACTAATTTCAATCGTATAACCACCCCGTGGCAACGTTACAGATGTGGTGGTAAATCCTCTATAGGTGAAGTTCTTGGATTTATGCCGTTCCAATTGTTCTGCCAATTTTAGAATTTCACCTTTAGCAGCAGAGGCAGTCGCTCTACGGCTATAACTTTGATATGAAGGGATAGCAATCGAAGCAAAAATAGCGACAATCACGATGACAACCATAAGTTCAATCAAAGTAACTCCCTGATTAAACCGCAGAATATAATATTTATTCATCAGTCATCCCTTAGCGATAACGCTCATACCAGCGCGCAGGAACTAAGTAGCTTGTACACTGCCATTCGCCCGTTCCACTCTCGTTTCCAGACAGTTGTAATTTGCCACAACTATTAGTCACTGGAGGTTCATCACTTTTTGGAACAAATGCTATGCCGCGAATACCGGAGCCAATAACGTCTTTATTACATTCAGAGGCTCCTACTGGGCAATTAGTACCAGTTTGTGTTTTAAACCCACTTCCATTCTCTTTATTTTGATCGATTGACCCATCAGAATTAAGGCAGGCGCCAAATGGTAAACAGAACGTCTGCTGGTCAGTTTCACCTACTACACGGGGTAAACATGGGTCTGCCGCTACAATACCTGTTCCCTGCGGGTCATAAACAGGCACAATTAAAGTCCCTGTAATTGCCATAGGCTCTTCAAAAGCTTTTAGCCCACCTTTAATACGGAAACTATTATTAGCTTTCTCTGTACCATCGCTCATACTAGAAAGTGAACGATACCAACCATTTTGTCCCGCCCCAGTGTTGGGAAAGAAAATCTGTGCTACTCGTGTTTCTCCAGATCGTAAAATTTGTGGATTTTTTCGAAGCGTCGATCGAGTAATATCTTTTGTTTCGAGCTGGTTATCAGTTAAAGACATTAAATTCTGTTTAATAAAGTCTTTGTCGATAATTCCATAAACGTTATTTACAGGTCTTCCGCTTAATGCTGTGCTAGGTGACATTCCCTCACGGCCTGTAAGTGGATAAACATCTAACGGCGTACTACGGTCACCTGAAGCAATACCTACAGTAATAAAAGTACGGATTCCATAATCGTGAATTGTCACTGTTGGCGGTTCATAAAAACGCGGCGCATTTCCACCTGTATAATCGTTCGAGGCATCGTAAGTTGAGTCATTCGTTGCTAAATTGGCTAATCGAACAACTCGAATACCGAAACTGCTATAAGTTGAATTTGTTTTTGTCTGATTATTATTAAGATCGATACGGAAAACTTGTCCCCCTAAATCGCCGAAATATAAATGGTCTACTAAACCATCAGCATCTCGATCTAAGGTACTAATACGACTAACAATACTGTGCTTCATATTAGAGTTATCTATATTAGAGCCTGTGTCACTCGTCCACCATAAGCGTTCCCCAGTTTTAGCATCAATAATATAAACAGCATTCCCTTTTGCTTTTCCATTCGTAAAGCAAGAGTTACTCAAGGTAATATTTGGATTTTCATAACATTGGTCGTAGCCACCACCAACAATCATAACCCGCTTAATCACCCCGTTATAACGTATATTTGCAAGTACAGGTTTAGACCAACTCTGCCCCATACGACTATAATCAGTTTGGTCTGCACCAACTCTAAACAGGAGCTTAGGTGAGGCAGGATTTAAGACATTTAAGCCATAATAGCTGCTGCCCCCCATTCGCATGCCACCATAAATATTCATTTGCTTTGCAGTTACTTTTGATACTGCTGAGCTACCGCTTCCCGTTGTAGTAATACTATATGCAGGGTCAGATACCCAAGCCCCATCCATACCGTGAGCAGGAGCTGTGGCATCACTTTGGCCAACCACTAAAGCTTTTGATGCAACCGGATCATTTAATATATCGGCGGGAACAAAAGCCATTTGTTCTACACCAGTTGAAGCATCCACAATATGCAAACCGCCTTCCATCGTTCCATAGAGAATGGATTGTTCACGCGCAGATGTTAAATTCCCATTTTCATCTAATGTTCCATTGTAGGTAAGCTGTACTGGTAAAGAGTGAATACTCCCGCCCATAGATAAATATGGTTCCTTTGATGTAACCAAAGACGAAGGTAAAGTCGTAGCACTAATATCAGTTGAGTAACCCAGATAATTTAATATTTTTAATTTCAAGCTAATTGGGAAAGTTTTTAAAATATCTTGTCCAGTGGATGCATTAAATTTTCCTAAAACATAACTTGCTGTATTAGCCACACTATCAAAAGGATTAGTTCCTTCTGGTGGAGCAGCAGGAATTCTTAGCAAATTAGTTCCAGAAGTCGATATTTTCGTTAAGCTACCATCCGCTGCAACGGCGGAAACATCAGTAAATAAGTTGCGAATTTTACTTTGTATTGCGTAATAATATTTTGTGATATTTCCTTCTGCATCACGTGTTTCATTTTGTCCAGCAATTGGTAAAGGAACTTTTGTATATGAACCACCAAAAAAGACATTACCTCCGTCATTATAAGTAGAGCTATTCCAATAGTCTTTTGTTCCAGTCCTAAAAGCCCCACTCGCATTGTAAACTAATCCACCAGTATTGGCCTCAAAAGCACCAGCATTGGCCCCAGATAAAACAACATGATATTTCTTTAAATTTCCACGCCATGTTAAGTATGTGTTAGCCGGATTTGGCTCAAAAGCACGTAAGTAACCATATTCCTGTAAATTTTTAGGATTTAATGCATCATAAGGAACTGAGATAGCACCTGTGGTTAAGGGTTCTAAAGGAACTTTATCTAAGTTATTAATAAATGCGATAACGCTGTCTGTTACCCCTTGTGAACTCTGAGTAGGAAAAAAACCACCATTCCCATAACCAGGTGTCGCTACCGCATTTGTGCCCTGATTCGGTGAACACGCATCATCTCCTTTTCGGTCAGACTGAGTTCTGGAACTTAAACGGCAAGCATTTTTTACATCCGAAGAACTTAAACTAGAAAAGTCACTACCAAAACCAACAAATGCTGTTTGAATAGAAACTCCAGCAGGATTCTTTGTTTTATCAAATAATCTTTTTGCAAACTCCCCCATACAGGCCCAACCAGAGTCTGCTGTAGTGTTAGATAAACCTCCAGAACAATTAAAATCAGCCCCAAAAGTACTACCTAAAGCAGTCGACATGACACTTGCCGAACGTGTATTTGTTGTATTGTTCGGCTCACCATCTGATAAAAAGTAAATACCCTGCCCATCACAACTTTGACGATTGGCCACTGCAGGCAAAGGAGATTGGTAAATGGCATTTAAGTTAGTGGCATTTCTATCTACAACAATATTCGGATTACTTGTCGTATCATTTGTTTTTGATTTTGGAATCCCACTATCTGCATTTGCTATCGCATAATTAAAAGTGGTGTAGTAATAAGTATAGGAATAGGTTAAATCAGACGAAGTATCATAAGCAGTTGCCGTATTTACACCCGGATTAGAGGTTGACCAGCTACTCCAATAACTACTAGAGCGACAAGGTTGCCATAGATTTGCTGTATCAATTTGTGAATCACGATAATTCGTACAATATGAATATTCTGTTCTATTATCAGATTTTCGCACACGCTTTATATAACTATCTTTCCGAATAGCATAATTTGCCTCTGAATAGGTCGTTGTACCCATCAAATAAGCCGCAGCTTCTGCATAAGCATGTGCTGAAGGTGTTGACCCACCAGCAGATAAATTTGCAACTGCCTGTTTTAATTTATAACGCTGAGATCCCACCGTATTTAAAGTACTTGCATCTCCTAAGGGAGCAGCAGCCACCAAAATTTGCCCACTTCGACTATCACCATTTGCAGAGAAATTACCTAAGCCCACACGAGTATCATTTAAAATAGGATTATTGCTGGCTAAAAAAGCATTCATACCATTTTTAAGCATAGCTAAACGATTTTCGTTATAACTATTAGACGTCATACTCCCCGAAGTATCCAACATCATTACAATCGTTTTTTTACCAGCCGTAGGTGATGCATAGATTTGTAAATCACTCGCCTGCACGACCGAGCTTGTCACCAACCATGTAAAAGCAACCGAACTCGAACAGATGGCATACCATAAATTATTTGGCTTAAAATTCTTCAATTTTAGTTTCACGATATTCCCCGTTATGAACCTGGTGCCGTAATTTGAGTGAGCTTATTGGTATAGTTAAATTCTTGAACTTGAGTACTAAAAGGTACGTTATGATTTGCCAAACACTCCGCTAATGTTTGCTTAGCTGTTAAAGCGGTATCAAAATTGTCACTAATTTTTGCTGAACTCGTGCTTAAGCACTCACTTTGTAAAGTTTCTATAGAAGTAGATGCATAGGCCGGTAAAAAAGCTGTTGTAATCACTCTAATACGTTGCATAGACAGCATACTTTTAGGTAGTTGAGTGCCCTCAGAGGTATTTGTTCCTCGTGGTAAATTTGATCCTGGAATATCGTTTGCAGCATCTGTTGGAATACTTACAGCAACTTGGGTAACTACAGCTTGACGATTACTTCCATAGTCACTTGTTAAATCACAAAAACCAGCCACCCCGCCATCTTCGACGACTGCATTATTAGCACTTCCTGCCCGAAGTAAACTTGCGCCGCGAGTCTGAGCAAAATTTGTAGATGTAGAAACAGGTTTATAACAGAAGTTGTATTCTGCACCAGGGTTACTTTCGTGTTCTTTGAGCGCAGCGCCAATCACATTAGTGATATTAGTTAGGGTGGTAGGATTCATCTGCACAATAAGTTCTAAAGGTGTGTCAGATGACTGAAAATTTAATTGGCTGACTTGGCTATTCGTAGCAACTTTTAAAGAAACAATAGCCACTCTTATTGCTAAAACACCTACAGAAATAACAACCAATAAAATAATAAGCACAACGATAAGGGTTGCCCCTTTTTCCTTAGATTTACTATTATGAATGAAATGGGTCATAGACTTTCCCCCATCGCATTGCGTAGAGCAATTGTTACACTATAAACGCGGCGTAAGAATCGAGTTGTAGTGTCAGAAGCATGCACGGTTTGGTCTAACATAAGAAAAGATTGCGCGGGATCTATTGCTTTGTTTTGAGCATTATTAGTAGAACGGGCTAGTACCGATATTTGTATTGAAAGAATTCGCGGCGCCGTCACAGATGGTGTGGCATCCCGAGCAGCCTGTGCAGCAGCCCGATATTGGGGAATCGTATAATAAGCAAAATTGCCAGCCGCATTTTTTGCACCAAATAGCACATGAAAATGATCAATACGCGGCAATACGATTTGACCAGCGTCACCCAACCCAGCAATAGTAGTCGGTTGAGCTGCAGCTGCTACAGTAGAAGGCGTATTTGCATCACATGCAAGTGCATAATCTTGCTGAGAACTGCCATTACTATCCAGACGTAAGAAATAACGCTCTACAATTAAATCCCCTGCAAGTACATTCACACCTTCACAATTGGTCATATTAGTAGGAGCAATAAATTGAATAGTCAGCTGATCACTTTGCACAGCAGCATTTGAACTATTCTGTATATTTGAAAGACCTTTCCAGTGATTACTAACAGTACTCCCCGTATCTCCAGCACCACGACTTAGTAATGTGTCAGCAATATAAGTATTTGCTCCAACATTAGGAACAAAATTAACACTGTCATTGTTGGTTGCTGTTGAACCAGTTAATACTACACCCCCCCAAGGTGTAGTATCAGTTAATATCGGGTTATTCACATTTCCATAATTTAGAAGACGTATATCACGTGCGATATATTCCAAACCAAAAATACCGCTATCTTGTATTTCAGCATTTGCTTTTTGTAGACGACTAGATAGAAGTCCGCCAATAAATAATTGAGTCGCCGCGGCCACCAGAATGAGGCCTAAAGCCAATGCGACCATAAGCTCAATTAATGTAAAGCCTCGCTGCTTCCATGATTCAAATGAGTGAGCCATTAATATGCCTCCATCATCAAACAATTTGAATTATTGGCATAAACACCATTTGTACTCATACAGCTCGATACATCTGCGCTGGTAACTCCCCCATTGGTTGTAATTACTGGAGAAGTTTTTCCCCAAAAAACAAACAAACACTGCCTCTGCTGGGCCATTGTGCTTGTAACCCCTGGGCAATTTGTCATTGTAATTTTCATGCCAAGTTGATCAGCGTTTCTTGCTGTTTGATACGCATCAAATTGAGCAATTTGGGAAGGAGTACAAGCTGTATTGAAACACGAAGTGGGAGTTGTGGTGGTAGATGAATAATTGCTATAACTACGGACAAATGCAGGATATTGACTAGCTTGAGTACTATTTACGCGGATATTTTCTGCTAATCCTCTCATAATCATAATAGCTTGAGATTTACTTAATGCTTCTGAAGAAGCATCCATAGCCCGAACTTGCAAGGCAACATATCCTAAAATTCCTATTGCAAGTAAAATTAAAGCCACTAACACTTCTAATAAACCAACCCCAGCTTGAGCTTTTTGCTTAGAGCTCCGCATTAACATGTCTCCTCAGCTTTAAAAATTAATGTGCCAAGCTTTGTTAAAATAAGAATTTTCTTTTTATTTATTTTTGAATTACAGATAGATAGAAGCGTATCTTGAGTAATATTGCTTACCACCCCATTCGCATTAAAAGTTAAAGTCGTCGCTGTTAATGAACTCTGCATACCATTAGCAGCTATATTTTTGAGCTCAAGAGTAGTATTGGAAGTAGCTTTCCAACTGAAAGATGTTGGTGTATTTGATGCTGTTGAATTCAGATTAATGGATACATCTTGTCGGCCAAGTATGGCTTGGCTCTTCGCTTCCGATAACGTATTGATTAGATCACGTTGATTTTCATCTAGTCGTTTATTTTCCAATAAATTTGACATAGACGGTGCAGCCATCATCGCGATAATAGCCATGACCGCAATCGTCACCATAAGCTCAACCAAGGTGAACCCTTCTTGCGGAATCATTCCCCTCATCCCCTTAAACCCCAAATAAAATTAAGAATTTTTTATTTATTATTTAAATTTTACGGTTTAGATTTACAAAACAAATACAAAGCAGATAAAGGGTATAAAAAAACAGATAATCGTCATATCAACAATTATCTGTTTTACTATTTTAAAATCAGAATGTTAAACAAGTCACGCTTTATGCTTGAGTCACGTGAATGCGTAATTCTTTAGGAAGACTAAAGGTTATGTTCTCTTCACGTCCATCTAATTCTTTGGGTGCTTTGGCACCCCAGTCTTGTAAACGTTGAATCACTTGCTTAATTAGAATTTCTGGCGCTGAAGCACCCGCTGTTACACCTATTTTGCAAGTCTCATTGAACCATGACTGTTCTAGCTGATCAGCATTATCAACAAGGTAGGCGGCTTTGCCCATACGCTCTGCAAGCTCACGTAAACGATTTGAATTTGACGAGTTAGGTGAACCTACAACCAATACCACATCACACTGCTCAGCCAAGTCACGTACAGCATCTTGTCTGTTTTGAGTGGCGTAGCAAATATCATCTTTACGCGGACCCTGAATATGAGGGAATTTTGCACGCAAAGCATCAATAACTTTTGCTGTATCATCAATAGATAGCGTTGTTTGAGTTACAAATGCAAGTTTTTCAGGGTGTCTTACTGCAAGTGCAGCAACATCAGCTTCATCTTCAACCAGATAAATGTCACCACCTTTCAATTTGTCATATTGACCCATTGTTCCTTCAACTTCTGGGTGCCCTTCATGACCAATTAAAATGGCCTCAGTACCTTCTCGCGCATATTTAGTCACTTCAATATGAACCTTGGTAACTAAAGGGCAAGTCGCATCAAACACTTTTAAGCCTCGGCGCTCCGCTTCTTGTTGAACGGCTTTTGAAACACCGTGCGCACTAAAAATTACAATTGAGTCATCCGGAACCTGATCTAGTTCATCAACAAAAACTGCCCCTCTTTGACGTAAATCATCGACAACAAATTTATTGTGTACAACTTCATGACGTACATAAATAGGAGGATTAAAACATTCTAAAGCCCGATTGACGATTGCTATGGCTCGATCAACACCGGCACAAAAACCACGCGGATTAGCTAACACAATTTCCATAACAGCCTCAAAATTAATAAAACAGGGGAATTTCTCTTGAATATTTGCAATTAAAACTATTCAGTTTAAACGCACGGTACACTACAATAGCGAAGATATTTTATCATATCAGGAAAAATATCATGTCGGGTCTATTGTTTGTCGTTTCTGCTGCATCAGGAACGGGCAAAACATCTTTGGTGAAAGCCCTGCTTGACCGTGTGAGCAATTTACATGTTTCAGTCTCGCATACTACCCGAGGTCAACGTCCCGGCGAGTTAGACGGCGTTCACTATCACTTCACTACAAAAGATGAATTTCTAGACCAAGTCAACCATGATGGTTTTATTGAATACGCTGAAGTATTTGGTAATTACTACGGCACTTCTCAAGCAACTGTAAAACAACAGTTAGCTCAAGGGCACGATGTTTTACTTGAAATTGATTGGCAAGGTGCAGAGCAAGTACGCAAACTTTTCCCCGAATCAAAACAAATATTTATTTTACCGCCTACTCAATTTGACTTACGTCAGCGTTTATCTAATCGCGGTACAGACTCAGTTGAAGTTATTGAACATCGTTTAAGCTGTGCAGTTGAAGACATGCAGCATTACACGAATTTTGATTACATCATTATTAATGATGACTTTAATAAAGCCTTACATGAGCTTGAAGCTGTGATTACAGCAAACCGTTTAGTATTATCTCAACAAGCAAAACGTCATCAAACATTAATTCAAGACTTGATTACTCCTCAACCAAAACAGGAATAACTTGAGTCTAGATCGAAAGCCTTTTATACTGTTTAGTCTGTTCAAATTCACCATTCCAAAACGAGAACTTTTATGGCACGCGTCACCGTTGAAGATTGTTTAGATCATGTAGACAACCGTTTTGAGCTTGTGCTCGTTGCAAGTAAACGTGCTCGTCAATTGGCACGTCAAGGCATGGAGCCAACTGTAGAATGGGATAACGACAAACCGACTGTAGTTTCTTTGCGCGAAATCGCGGCAGGGCACGTTACGAAAGAAATTCTTAAGCAACGTGAACAAGATTATCAAACTTCTAGTCTTGATCTTGCTCTTTCTACAAACAGCTTGAATTTAGAAGGTTTTTCTTTCTAATTAATTCTGTTTCATAAAAAAACCATCGTTTTTCTGCGGTGGTTTTTTATTTGGCTTTGTCTTGAATTTAAAGATATTGAAAAAAGCAATTATTTTCATTGAAAAAAAAATACACTTTTTCAAATGAAAAAATTGACAAGTTCCGCAATATGCTTTTCATTAAGAAGTAGATAGATTTAGTTTTTCAGTATTAGGAAAAAGGGTGATTTATGCCAGGCGAAGAGGTCAGCCAAGCCAAGCAACAGCTTAAATTGATTATCGACCCTTACTTATCGGTAAGTGAGGTCGAGAAAGTGCTTGCTGCCTGTGATTTTGCCGATCTAGCGCATACTGGCATTACACGTAAAAGTGGTGAACCCTACATTTTGCATCCAATTGCTGTCAGCTGCATTCTTGCAAACATGCGTTTAGATGCTGAAACCTTAATGGCAGCACTTTTGCATGATGTTATTGAAGACACTCAATATACAAAAGAAGATATTACTGAAAAATTTGGCCTGACAGTTGCCGAGCTGGTTGACGGAGTAACCAAACTTAGCCAATCAAGTGATAAAGAATATAACAAGGCCGCCTCATTCCGAAAAATCTTGCAAGCGACCCTACAGGACCCACGTGTCATTATTATTAAATTAGCTGACCGCTATCATAATATGACAACTCTAGGTGCTTTACGCCCAGACAAGCGTGCCCGCATTGCTCAAGAAACTTTTGATATATTCGTGCCAATGGCAAGATTAGTCGGCATGAATGAAATGGGTGATAATCTAGAAAATCTTTGTTATCAAAATCTTGATCTTGATATGTTTGATAACGTGCAAAATGCACTACGTGTGACTAAGCCAGAGCGATGTAAATATCAAAGTATCTGGGAACAAAACCTCGCTGAACTTCTCCATAATTATCACATTCAAGGCCGCATCAAAAAGAAAAATAACAATATCGAATTATTACGCCATTTCGTTAAAAATGAGATGGATTTACAAGAGCTTACCCATAGTCATGCTTTTGAAATTGTTTTACAAACAATTGCCGACTGTGACCGTCTAGTTGAAGCTTTAAGAGAAAATTTTCAGGTTATTCAATATCAGGACCATATTCGTCGTCCGTTACCTGGTGGCAACCAATCTTTACTGATTAAACTTAAAGGCGAAAAAACCACACTATCTCTTACCATTCAAACCGAGCTTATGCGTAAAGCTGCCCGTTTTGGGGTAGTGCTCGGTGAAAATGCACCGCAAACTTGCCGCTCAGCCATTCAGGCCTCTATGCAAAACCTGAATACGCTTATCGATGGAGAATGCGCAAAAACAACTTTTAATGATTTATTAGACTACTTACATCAAGAAAAAATTTGGGTTTATACACCACATGGTCAGCTCCATGAGTTACCACAAGGCGCTACCGTAGTTGATTTCGCTTATTCAGCAAGTTTATTTTTAGGTAACCATGCTGTTGGTGCAAAAGTGGATGGTGAGATTAAACCACTGTCGACACCGTTAATTAGCGGTCAGGTAATTGAAATTATTACAGATGTTTTAGCAACACCAAATCCTGACTGGTTAAGTTTTATTAACACTCAAAAAGCTCGCCGCGCATTACAGCATGTTCTTAAAGATCAAGACATTGAAGAACAGCGTTTAGTTGGCGCACAAGCACTTTCTCGAGCTCTGAAACTCTTTAATCGTTCGATTAACGATCTTTCTGATGCTGACTGGTTAGACTTACTTCAATGGCGCCACATTGATAATAAAAATACATTGTTTGAACAAATTGCAGTTGGTGACCTACTCCCTCAACTCGTAGCTAATCACCTATTTGCTCATGACAAACATCCACAAGTGGAAAATTCAGATCGACTCATTCAAAGTACTGAAGGTATCGACGTTAAATATGCGCACTGCTGCAATCCTATTTTAGGTGACCCAATTCAAGGACATTTAACACGTCGCGGGCTAATTGTGCACCGCATACGCTGCCATAACTTGCTACATGAACAACATCTACATCCTGAAAATATTATGCCGCTTCAATGGAAAGCAGATGACGTAGATGATGTACGTTTTACCGCCTACCTCGCTATAGATATGGCAATGAATGATGAGCAGGTATCAGACCTGATCTATCAATGTCGTAAAAATAATGCAGGGGTAGAAATGGTTCACTCAAATGAGCAAAGGACTTTTGTGAATATTGTGGTTAATAACCGTAAACATATTGCAAAAGTCATCCGTGACTTACGTATGCATTATGGTTTTCCACGTATTGAGCGTTTGGATGCGCCTAATCCACAGATGGAAATTTCAAAAGTAAGCTAAGTCTTTACAAGGACTATTGGTCAGATTTATGTTTCTTTAACAAAATCAAACTTTCCAAATCCACTTAATCACTTAAATCGATGATACTTTTGTCCAAAGCGATCATCGATTATGATGAAATGAGATTTAATCAAGGAGAACCAAATGTCCCGCCAAGTAATTCATACTGAAAATGCCCCTGCTGCTATCGGCACATACTCTCAAGCCATTTTAGTAGATAATACATTATATCTTTCAGGGCAAATTGGTTTAGACCCATACAGTATGGAACTTGTAGAAGGTATTGAAGCTCAAATTCGCCGTGTATTTGATAATTTAAAAGCAGTTTGTGAAGCTGCCGGCGGATCACTCGCAGACATTGCCAAGCTCAATATTTTTCTAACTGATTTATCAAATTTCCAACTTGTAAACCAAATTATGGGTGAATATTTTGCTCAACCGTATCCTGCACGTGCAGCACTTGGTGTAGACAGTTTACCAAAAGGTGCTTTAGTTGAAATGGATGGTATTGTAGTTATTAATCAATAAGATATAAAAACATATTGAATATTTTCCATTAAATTCTTAACTCTAAATCATGAACCGCCTTTGTATTAAATCTGAACATAACTCAGATTTCCGCTCAGGTGGTCTTTTTTTATCCAAAATCCCAATAATAAGAAATGAGATTTTAAATGAATTTCATTGACAAACGATAATAATTATCAATAATATCAATTATCGCATTTATATTTGGGGATCACTCCCATGTACGTTTGCTTGTGTCGTGGCATTACCGATCAAGATATTAAAGACGCTGTTGAAAATGGCGCTGAAAGCTATCGCGAAATTCGTGATTTGCTTGATCTTGGTACTTGCTGTGGACGCTGTGCACCAGAAGCACGTGCTATTATTAGTGAAGAATTAGCAGAAATCGCTGCTCGTATTTCCGTAGCTGCGTAAAAAAATTATAAGTATTTAACATTATTTATTAGCTCCTCCACCGCTTTTTGCGGAACCTCAATAGTTCCTCATTCAAGCGGTTTTTTTTGGCTGGAAACTCCCCTTTATAATATTATGTTGTTTTTGATTGCGATTTTCATTTGCTGTTCTATAAATTACTCGCCATATCTCTGATTGTTCACTAAAATGGTTTAATAGATTGTCTTAATTGAATTAAGGCAGAAATTGTTTTGGAGTAGTTACAATGAAAGGCAATCGTGATGTCATTAATCAGCTTAACCAAGTGCTGTATCATCATTTAACTGCAATTAATCAATACTTTTTGCATTCACGCATGTTTAATGATTGGGGAATTGAGCAGCTAGGTTCTGCAGAATATAAAGAATCAATTCGTCAAATGAAGCATGCAGACAAAATTATTGAACGTATTTTGTTTTTAGAAGGCCTACCTAATCTTCAGCATTTAGGCAAACTTTATATCGGCCAACACACTGAAGAAGTCCTACACTGTGACATTCGTAAAGTGAAAGAAAATATAGAGGCGATTCAAAAAACAGTTGCACTCGCCGAAACAGAACAAGACTATGTGACTCGTGATCTCGTTCAAGAAATTTTAGAAAAAGAAGAAGAGTATTGGGACTGGTTAGATACTCAAATTGACCTTATCGGCAACGTTGGCATTGAAAATTACATCCAGAGTCAGATGTAATTTTTCATAAAAAAATCCCCTTGAATACAAGGGGATTTTTTTATTACTTTTCTTTTAATAACTCTGGTAGCGTTATTTTTTGCTTATAGAGATGCTTTAAAATTAATAATTGCTGCTCTGCTTGCTCTGGTTTTCCATTATAAGCCAGCAATTTTGCATTTTTACGTAAATTATATGGAGTTGCTTTATTCTTTACCGAGTTCCCCCACTGGACTAGATCAGCTTCAGATAATTTAGTTTTTGGATTAAGTTCAATCCATTTTAAACGCTCCTCAAACTGCGTTAAAACAAAAATTTTACTGCTTCCCATGAACTCTGCATTTGGCTTTTTATTCTTATACAGTAAATTACTATTTAGAACATACACATTGTAATCACGTAAAATCGCAATAATAAGTAGTAAACTAACTATCCATATTAAGCGAAAAAGTTGCTTATTAAGTACAAGTCCCTTAAGTACTGGAGTCTGCGCCTGAACAATACCGAGCAAGAAACCACAGGTAAGTAAGAAATAAGCATAGCGCTGTGGGAACTCAAACATGGCATGAATAAACACCGCACATACCATCATAATCGCTATAATTGAGATGGTTTCTTTAGCCTGTTGATTTAACCAAAGGAACCAACACGCAAAGTAAGCAATAATTACAGCTGCTAATGGAATACCATTCCAAACAATTAAATCAAGCAGTACATTATGGGCACTATTAAACCATACATGTACAGTTCCATATTGAATACTATCGACTACAGCGACACTTGTCTGACTCCATCCATACCCTGCCCATGGCTGCTGTGCTATAGCATGTAATATTTGTATCCACATGCCTACACGCTCATGCCCCGAACCTGCACGAGCAACAAATGTACTTGTTTCGGTAATCTGTGTATTTGTAGAGAACTCAATGAATTGAGTAATATAAGGTAAGATGAATCCAGCAATTAAGAAAAATGTTAAGCACCACAAGAAGCCTTGAGTAAATCCAAATCTTTTTTGCTTTCTAAACTGCTTGATCACCCAATAGATAAGTAAAAATGGAAAAACTATCCATGAAGTTCTTGATTGACTCAATGCAACTGTAAATAAAATAATGAGTGTGGAAGGTAGTAACAACCAAATTGTTACTTTATTCTTTTCATATAAATACAAACACCCTAATAATCCAATGATTAAAAAGGTTGCCATATTATTAGGTTGGCCAAAATTACCGTAAGGACGATTACCCAGTAACTTAAGCACATACGGAATATGAGACTCTATATTTAACCACTGGCAAATTGCAATAAAGCTCGTGACAAGGGATACAATAATGACGAGTAAGCTAAAACCAGAAAAGATTTGATCTCGCTTTTGTTGATCTAAAGACAGGTTGTAGCCAGCCAAGACCATAAACCAAAAACCTAATAAGTAAAATGAACTTAATAAGGCTGTGCTCAAATCAAAAACTAAACCAAAACCCCACTGCACTATTGGAATTAAAGTAAATGGCAGCAACAATAGTTGCGCTCTAGGAATTTTAATATTTTGCTGAATTAGAGCGGCTAATACGCATAATCCAGCCCCAAAAGTACTCACTTCACTTGAAAACATGACCCAAGGGCTATAGTGAAATGGAGACAACCATGCAAAACCTAACAGGATTGCAGCGAGGAATAGGAAGAATATTTGCATAGTGAAAGGTTAGAGACCAAAACTTGAGAGAATTATACATGTAAGCCTTAAAGAAATTGCAATCCCCCCATTTATGTGATCAGTTCCTCTAAACTCTAGAGCAAAACAAATTAAGGAAGTTGTGTAGTTGAGACTAAATGCTCTGTACCACCATAAAACCAAAAATTTGGTGCCAGCCGTCCAACATAACTCGTACATCCCCAACAAGTTAAATCTCGTCCTAAATACATGATCGTAATATACAAAAATAAAGCCCCCCATAAACTGATCAGTATTTTTGTCATCGGAGTATAAGGCTTTAAATTAACAGCTAATTTCATTTGAGAAAAAGCAAATGCCAAGAATAATATACAGGCCATTTGTGAAGCAGGATAAACCATACTTCCCGAGAACATCGCATCAATTAAAATTGCAATAACACCAGCTTTTGCAACAGGTAAAACATTCTTATCTATCAACAACCTAACAACTTTATATATCATCCACACTAAACAAATACATCCAACTACCCCCCACTCAAAAATTAACCTTAAATATAGGTTATGCATGTGATGTCCATATTTGTATTGAATTTTTGAGAGATAACCTCCTCCTACTCCAGACCATGGCTGCTCTTTCCATTGTTCAAAAACAAAACTCCACATCTCTGCACGCATTGATGTCCCAGCCCGCATCACGGTCATAGTATTTTTATCAGCAAAATAAATTGTGCTTTTGTAGACAAAAAAAGCTAAAAACATATAACCACAAGTTTGTAGTACTAGGTGTCGACCTTCTCGATAGTATATAAAGAAAACTAACAATCCTATCATTACTGCAAGTAAGGCGGATCTAGCACCATCAAAGCACCATGCTAGAGTAAAAAAGAAAATAGCAACTGGATAAAAATAATGAATATAAGGATAGTTTTTATTTTTCAAAAAAATTAGAAAAAAGAAAATAGGAACTATAACACTGTCATAAATTCGGATCGTGCCGGAGTTAAATTGCCAATCAAACCATTGTTTATAAAAAATAAAATTAATAATGGAAATACAAATAAATAAACAAGGGATACATGCTGAAACAACGATTAATGCTAGGCCATTTTCTATATTTTTTATGTTCCTTAACTCATATGTTAAAGCTGAAAATATAAATAATAATACTATCGCAGAATAAAGTTCTTGTATTTGAAAAATGCTATAACTTGCTATCTGTATAGCAGTTAATACACCAATCAAAAAAAAAGTAATTTGAGTGAAAATTGAATATTCTTTTTTTTTTGTAAAAATCAAAATTAACAAAGCACATAGTGCCAATGGAAACTGTAATAAACGGAGCTCATCATATTGAAAAATAGACCAGCTAATCTGATATCCCAATAAAGCTGCAATTAGATAAACTGCTATTAAGATAAAGAGTATATTATTTTTTAGCATATATGTTTTCATCAATAAAAAAGAGAGGTCTTAACCTCTCTTTTCTTACCTATATATTACGAAGCACCACATGATTTAGGACGTAAATTTGTTGCTACATCAGTTTTACAACGCCATGTCCCCGTAGTCCCTGCTGTAGCACTATCAGCTGTTCGTTCCCAAGAAATTTTCTTACCGTTGATTTGTGAAGTACCTTGCAATGTACATTCAATTGTTGTCAATCCACTGGTAGCAACAGATACTGAAATAGAAGAACAGGCATTACTCGAGCCTTGTAGCCCTACGTCAGATGCTGCAGATAAATTAGCTGCTAAACCTTCTGCTAATTTAGTTTCTGTATTAGTTTTACCAGCTGTAATATCGGTTAATCCCGTTCCTACTTGAGACTTAGCAATATAATTTTGATAAGCAGGAATCGCAATTGCCGCCAAAATACCAATAATCGCAACCACGATCATAAGTTCAATTAATGTAAAACCTTTTTGTGCATTCATAGCCTTTTCCCCAAAGATTGTATGTATGTTTTTATATAAGCTTTTTCAGCTATTAACTATATTGCAGCAACCATGCCAACTTTTATTTTACTTATAAAACAAAAACTTATATTGTTTTTTAAATTTACTAAATATAAAATCACTGTAAATAACTGACAAAAATCGTCATATAACTTTTCCGCCAAAGGCATCACACATAAAAAAAAGTAAACCAAACTTATCAAACTTTATATTTATTTTCAGGAACAAATCCTCTTTAAAAATAAACAAATAGGTGACATTTTTTGTCAGTCACCATTGAAAGTAAAATTAAGAAAATCAGCTAACCTAGGAATGCTACAAGGCAATTTAATTAATAATAATTGGAGCATTCCCCAATTCATTGGATTGATCTGGCATATTTTCATCATAAAAACGTGACATCACTTCTCCAATTTGCTGAACACCGATCACCACAGCTTGCTGATATTGTTTTTGTTTAAGTTGTTGCACGATAGACTCACAAATCTGCTGCCAGACCTGATCATTCGTCGCATTTCTAATCCCACGATCGAATACGATTTCTACAGTACGTTCACACAGATTTAAATAGAGCAATACACCACTATTTAATTCAGTATCCCAAACACCTAACTCTGCAAATAACTGCTGTGCTCTTAAACGTGTATTTTGTCTATAGGCTTGTGAACAAGGTATATGGCCTTCAATGACCACCTGAATCTCACCAACATGCCCATGTTCTGCCTGCTGTACAGCATCAGCGATAGTTTGTTTATCTTGCTTTGAAAAATATCGGCTGCTGGCTGGCAAGTAACAAAAATGCTTGAACCAACGCTTTAGGCTAGGTTCTACTGATTCCTCAATTTTTGGCTGAGTAATAATTTGTGTTGTTTCTGATGTTGTTACCATGAGCCTGATGCACCTCCACCACCAAAACGACCTCCACCACCACCGTAGCCTCCGCCACCACCGCCGAAGCCTCCTCCGCGTCCACCACCAGAGCCACTCAAAATAGCCTGTAAAATTAGCTGAGCAATTGAGGTAATAAGTAAAAAGAAGATTCCAAAACCAAGTAATAAGCTAGTAACTAAACCCGCACCATTTACAAAACCTGCTACCGCAGCAGCAACACCTGCAGTAGATGCGCTCAGAGGACGACCGACAATAAATGAACCCACAATTCCGGCAACAAGAATAAATAAAGCCATTGTGAGGGTTGTTTGTTTGGCTTGTTGCTCTTCTGCGGCTTGGTGTTGTCGTTCTTTTAAATCTTGAGCAGCTTGCTGAGCGACTTCTGGATCAAGATTAAGAATTCTTCCGATTTCATCAACGCCTGCATTTAAACCTTGCGCATATTGGGCTTGTTTGAAATAGGGTGTGATTTGGTTTCTAATAATTCGACTCGAGACAATATCTGGTAATACGCCCTCTAAGCCATAACCGGTTAAAATTTGTATACGGCGGTCATTTACTGCAACAGCAATAAGTAACCCATTATCGCGCTTCGCTGAACCCAGTTGCCATTTTTCACCTACACGCAATGCATAATCAAAGATATCTTCTTGTCCTGTTGTAGGAACAATAACAATACCGATTTGCGCTTTGCCTTGTTGATATAAACTTAGAATTTTTTGGTCGAGTTGTTGCTTCTCTGCCTCGCTTAATATATTTGCTTGATCAATAACAGGCTGATTTAAAGTTGGCAAACCACGAATCGATTCACCATCTGCCATATCGTTGGCGACTTTAGGCTGAGGAACAACACTCGAAGCAGGTTTTTCACTCGCTTTAGAAGCAGAAGCTTGAGCTTGCTGCTTTTGAATAATTTTTCCCGCGACTATTGTGTCAGTTTCATCTGTAGCAGTCGCAACATTACTTTCACTCCATGCCGTATTCTGAAAAAGAACACCACAACAGAGCAAAATTAAGGTCGTAATAAAGACCTTAATTTGCTTAGACTGAAGCAATATAATATTTCTCATACAGCACTCCTTTGATTTATAAAATTAATCAAAAGAAACTTTTGGAGCCTGTTGTGCAGAGGCTTCTGCAGAGAAATTGGCTTTTGGATGCATACCAATTACTTTTGCAGTCACTGCTTGCGGGAACTGGCGTACATATCCATTGTAGTCTTGTACCGTTGTAATATAACGATTACGTGCAACTGCAATGCGGTTTTCTGTACCCTCAAGCTGAACTTGTAATTCTTGGAATTGAGTATTGGCTTTCAAATCTGGGTAGTTTTCAGATACAGCAATGAGTCGAGATAACGCTCCAGTTAACTGACTTTGAGCCTGTTGATATTTTTCAAGTAAAGCTGGATCTTCTAAAACTTCTTTATCAACCTTCAAACCAGCAACATTCGAACGCGCTTGTGTAACCTCGGTTAATACTTGTTCTTCATGTTTAGCATAACCTTTTACCACATTTACAAGATTCGGTACCAAATCTGATCGACGTTGATATTGGTTTTGTACTTCAGACCAAGCTGCTGTTACAGCCTCATCTTTTACTTGTAAAGTGTTATAGCCACACCCCGAAAATAGTAAGGTACTGGCAAGTGTCGTTGCGATCGCAAATTGTTTCAATGTTTTCATCGTCACATTATCCTCAAGTTTTTCTTTATATTTTTAACCTCTTGATCTGATTGTATGATGAATTCGGCATTATTGTGTTGCTTTTATTTTATTGATTTTAAAAAACCGGATTTTTCAATCCGGCTACTTATTAGCTTAATCTTTGATCTTTTTCTTGTTGAAAACTTACCATTTGATATTCTTCTGCTAAAGAACTTTTCCAGTAATCGACCATTCTGCCGTAATCCTTTTGGCTAGGATGAAAATCTTTTTTATAATATGCAAAGTATTCAGGCATGAGCTGGACCAGCATTTTCATCAGTAAATATAGCCCAAATAAATTACCACCGATCTTAGGTAAGCTATTCCATTTATCTTGCCAAAATAAACGGGTGGTTCCATAAAAAGCGAGACTCGCAAACCCTGTGGTGACACTACGCATGAGTAAACGACGAATACGATCATCACCATATACATGTTGATAGACGTCAAATGCCACTGAACGATGCTCAATTTCCTCAATCGCATGCCATACCCAAAGTTTTAACGCATCTTGATCTAATGTTTTTAATAACTCTGGATGCTGTAGAACATATGCTCCAAGTAAAGCAGTGAAATGTTCAAAAGCACATGTAAGGGCCAATTGCAGTTTAGGAGGAATCGTTCTTAAATATTTATCACGCTCATTTAGCCAGTTTTGGAAACTGTCCAAATTATAATTATCACATCGCCAAGCTTCATTAAACTCACTATGCGCTTTGGAATGCATAGCCTCTTGCCCAATAAAAGCCGCAATTTGTGCTTGTAGTTGAGGGTCTGAGACTTTATCACGCACATTACGTACGCTATTTACAAAAAACTGTTCACCGACAGGAAAAGTCGAGGAAAGTGCAGTTAAAAAGTGAGACATAAGAGGAGAATTGGCAAAATAGTGCCGTTTAATCGCCGTTGGATTAAATTCAAGGCGACGCACTGTAATACCCAACGCTTTTCGACGATTTAAATATGATTTTTCTGCCGTCATACCTGCGATGTTCATACTCAACACCTATTGTATTGAAGAAGGAAGTTTCGAGTATGTCGCGAGCTTTAAAAGCTAAACAGGGCAAAAAAGCTTATTGTATTTGCCAAAAACATCAAAGTGACTAATGGTAGACAATAAAAAAGCCTACTTAAAGTAGGCTTTTTTGAGTGTTTTAACAAATTACTTTATTAAACACCGAGGTAATCCAAAATGCCTTCAGCAGCTTGACGGCCTTCCCAAATCGCAGTCACGACAAGGTCTGAACCACGTACCATATCGCCACCAGCAAAGATTTTCGGGTTTGATGTCTGGAATTTGAATTCTTGTTTTTCAGCTGCGACAACACGACCTGAACCATCAAGATTAATATTCGCGTTACCAAACCAATCAGCTGGACTTGGGCGGAAACCGAATGCAAGTAAAACCGCATCGGCTGGTAAGACTTCTTCAGAACCCGGAACTGGTTCAGGGCTACGACGGCCACGACTATCTGGTGCACCCATTTGTGTCGTTACCACTTTTACGCCTGTTACCTTGCCATTTTCGCCAACAATTTCGATCGGTTGACGATTGAACAAGAATTTCACACCTTCTTCATAGGCATTTTTTACTTCACGTGCAGAACCTGGCATGTTGCTTTCATCACGGCGGTATGCACACGTTACATCATGAGCACCTTGACGTAATGAAGTACGGTTACAGTCCATCGCTGTATCACCACCACCAAGTACAATCACCTTTTTACCATCTAAGCTGATGTACTCGCTTGGGTCTTTTTCCCAACCTTGGCAACGGTTCACATTAGAGATCAAGAAATCAAGCGCGTCATAAACGCCATTAAGATCTTCACCTGGGAAGCCACCCTTCATGTAGGTATAAGTTCCCATCCCCATGAATACAGCATCATATTCTGCAAGTAATTCATCAATGGTGACATCTGTACCAATTTCAGTATTTAAGCGGAATTCGATGCCCATACCTGTGAAAATTTCACGGCGGCGTTTCATCACATCTTTTTCCATTTTAAATTCTGGAATACCGAATGTAAGTAAGCCACCAATTTCAGGACGCTTGTCGAATACAACTGGTTTAACACCACCGCGAGCTAGAATATCTGCACAGCCTAAACCTGCAGGGCCAGCACCAATAATTGCAACTTTTTTGCCAGTCCATTTTACGCCTGACATATCTGGACGCCAGCCCAAAGCAAAGGCTGTATCGTTGATATATTTTTCAGCATTACCAATCGTTACTGCACCAAAACCATCATTTAAGGTACAAGCACCTTCACATAAACGGTCTTGCGGACATACACGACCACATACCTCAGGTAGCGTATTCGTTTGATGACAAAGCTCAGCAGCTTGGAAAATTTGGCCTTCAGCGATAAGTTTTAACCAGTTTGGAATGTAGTTATGTACAGGACATTTCCATTCGCAATATGGGTTACCACAACCTAAACAACGGTGAGTCTGATTAGTAACAGTTTCCGATGTAAAAGGCTTATAAATTTCCACAAATTCTGCTTTGCGGACAGTAATATCTTTTTTCTCTGGATCTTGGCGTGCTACATCCAGAAATTGAAAGTCATTATTTAGGCGTTCTGCCATGTCTCTCTCCGTGGGTAGGCGCGGTTTTTACTATTGTCCGCACCTGCCTATGTCGTTGCAGTCGTGGAATTATTGTGGATCAGCTTGTGTTGTTTTCAAAAGCGTTTGTAAATTAGCAGCCTTTGGTTTCACAAGCCAGAATTTACGGCTGTAGAAATCGAACTCATTGCGGATTTTATAAGCCCAGGCACTACCTGTTTCTTTAATATGCTCATCGATAATACGCAACAAGAACTCTTTATGATCTTCCATAGATTCTGTTGAAATACGATTTAAATCAATTAATTCGTGGTTGTAGTAATCTACAAAGTCATTATCAAGGTCAAGTACATAAGCAAAACCACCGGTCATGCCCGCACCAAAGTTATGGCCTACTTTACCAAGTACAGTCACAACACCACCTGTCATATATTCACAGCAGTGATCGCCAGCACCCTCGATTACAGCAAATGCACCAGAGTTACGAACAGCAAAACGCTCACCCGCTGTACCAGCTGCAAAAAGCTTACCGCCAGTTGCACCATACAAACAGGTATTACCAATAATTGCTGTGTTTTGTGTTTGGAAAGGTGAACCTTTTGGTGGGAAAATCGAGATACGACCACCAGCCATACCTTTACCCACATAGTCGTTGGCATCACCTTCAAGACGGATGTGCAAACCACCAGCGTTCCATACACCAAGTGACTGACCAGCTGTACCCTTCAAGTTCATAACGACTGGATGTACTTCCATGCCCAAGTTGCCATAGCGGCGAGCAATTTCACCTGACACACGAGCACCGATCGAACGATCACAGTTCACGACATTAAAGTTGAACTGACCACCTGCACTTGATTCAATTGCAGGGAGCATTTCGGCAACCATTTTCTCCGCCAATACACCTTTATCAAATGGTGCATTCCCTTGTACTTCACAGTACTGCGCTTTACCGTCAGCAGATGGATGAGACGTTAATAATGCACTTAAATCAAGATGAGCATGTTTTTCAGTTTCACCCGGTAATACTTCAAGTAAATCAACACGACCGATTAAGTCTTTCAATGAAGAAACACCTAATGCTGCCAACCATTCACGCGTTTCTTCCGCAATAAAGTGGAAGAAATTGATGAGCATTTCTGGCTCGCCAATATAGTGCTCTTGACGTAAGTGGTCTTGTTGAGTTGCAACACCGGTCGCACAGTTATTCAAATGACAAATACGTAGATATTTACAACCTAACGCAATCATTGGTGTTGAACCAAAGCCAAAGCTCTCAGCACCCAAAATTGCTGCCTTAATCACATCAAGACCAGTTTTTAAACCACCATCAGTTTGTACGCGTACTTTGCCACGTAAGTCATTCACGCGAAGTGCTTGATGCGCCTCACTTAAACCTAACTCCCATGGAGAACCCGCATGGTGAATTGATGAAAGTGGAGATGCAGCAGTACCACCGTCATAACCAGAAATGGTAATAAAGTCTGCATATGCCTTCGCAACACCAGCCGCAATTGTTCCTACACCCGGTTCAGATACCAATTTCACAGATACCATTGCTTGCGGGTTAACTTGTTTCAAGTCAAAAATTAACTGAGACAAATCTTCAATTGAGTAAATATCATGGTGTGGCGGAGGTGAAATTAGCGTTACACCCGGTACTGAGTAACGTAAACGTGCAATTAAACCGTTTACTTTACCACCCGGTAACTGACCGCCTTCACCCGGTTTCGCACCTTGAGCAACTTTAATTTGCAATACTTCAGCAGAAGTTAGATATGCAGGCGTTACACCAAAACGACCAGAGGCAATCTGTTTGATTTTCGAGTTACGAATTGTGCCGTAACGAACAGGATCTTCACCGCCTTCACCAGAGTTTGAGCGCCCGCCAATCGTGTTCATCGCAATTGCAATTGCTTCATGTGCTTCTGGAGAAAGCGCACCTAAAGACATACCTGCCGAATCAAAACGAGGCAAGATATCTTCAACTGATTCAACTTGCTCAACTGGAATTGGGTTCGTTGTTTTTAACTTGAATAAATCACGAATGGTTGCAACCGGACGGTTATTCACCAGCTCAGCATACTCTTTAAAGTGTTCGTATTTACCAGAGCGAACTGCTTTGTGTAATGAGTTAATCACATCTGGGTTGAACGCGTGATACTCTTTATCAAATACGAATTTAAGCAGACCACCTTGATCAATTGGTTTACGATTTGACCATGCTGTAGCAGCTAATTTTTTCTGGTCTTTTTCAAGGTCGGCAAATGTTGCACCCTGAATACGACTTGGAACACCCAAGAAGCACTGATCTACAACTTCAGATGACAAGCCCACTGCTTCAAAAAGCTGACCGCCACGATACGAAGCAACTGTGGAGATACCCATTTTTGAAAGAACTTTTAATAAGCCTTTCTCAATACCTTTACGGAAGTTCGCTTGAGCTTGAATTGGATCACCTAAAAGCTCACCTTTAGCAATCAAATCATTAATCACATCATATGCAAGGTATGGATAAACTGCTGTTGCACCAAAACCAAGTAATACCGCAAATTGATGCGGATCACGTGCAAAACCAGTTTCAACCAGGATATTTGCATCAGTACGTAAACCAGTTTTAATGAGGTAATGGTGTACCGCACCTGTTGCAAGTGCTGCATTTGCAGGCAAGAAACCTTGGCGAATATTTTTGTCAGTTAAAACAATTAGGGTTTTACCATCACGAACAGCTTGCGCCGCTTCTTCACAAATACGTGTAATCGCAGCTTGTAAACCTTCATCTTCAGCATAGTTCAAATTGATGTCAACAGACTCATAGCCAGCACGATCAATAGTACGGATTTGCTGTATTTTTGAGTTAGACAGAACAGGGCTCGAAATAATGAGTCGATCTGCGTGCTCTGGCCCTTGCTCAAATACATTTTGCTCACGACCTAAACAGGTTTCGAGCGACATTACAATCGATTCACGTAAAGGATCAATTGGAGGGTTTGTTACTTGCGCAAATTGTTGACGGAAATAATCAGTCACATGGCGTACTTGACGAGACAACACAGCCATTGGCGTATCATCACCCATTGAACCTACAGCTTCTTGACCACTTTCAGCAATTGGACGCAACAACTGATCGCGCTCTTCAAATGTCACCATAAACATTTTTTGAGCTGCTTTTAAAGCATCGCCAGTTAAACCTTGATCAACTAATTGTTCTTCGAGTTCAGGATTAGCATTTAAGCGAATTGCATGGTCACGCAACCATTCACGGTACGGACGCATATTTTTAAGATGTGTATTTACATCTTTTGTATCAAGTACTTTGCCAGTTAAAGTATCAACTACTAAAATTTGGCCAGGGCCTACGCGACCTTTAGAAATAACATCTTCAGGCTCATACCCCCAAACACCGATTTCAGATGCTAAGGTAATGTAATCATTTTTAGTAATTACCCAACGTGCAGGACGTAAACCATTACGGTCAAGCATACAGATAGCATGACGACCATCTTGAATAACTAATCCGGCAGGACCATCCCAAGCTTCCATATGCTTAGAGTTGAACTCATAAAATGCACGTAAGTCTGCATCTAAAGTTTCTACGTTCTGCCAAGCTGGTGGCACGAGCATACGCAATGCACGGAATAAATCCATACCGCCGCCGACCAAGATTTCAAGCATGTTATCTAAGCTTGAAGAGTCTGAACCTGTACGGTTCACAATCGGGTTAAGCTCAGTTAAGCCCGGTAATAATGGATTTTCAAATTTAGGCGTACGTGCTAATGCCCAGTTACGGTTTGCTGTAATGGTATTAATTTCACCATTATGTGCAAGATAACGGAAAGGCTGAGCCAACGGCCAACGTGGTAAAGTGTTGGTCGAGAAACGTTGATGGAACACCACGATGTGTGATTTTAAACGTTCGTCTGCCAAGTCTGTATAGAACTCAGCAATCGCCGCAGGCATCATCAAGCCTTTATAGGTGATCACTGTAGAACAAAGCGTAGTCACATAGAATAACGGATCATTTTGTAATTGTTGTTCCGCACGGCGACGCGCCAAAAATAGCTTACGGTTGAACTCAACTTCGGTTACACCCATTGGACAGTTCACAATGACCTGTTCAAAAGCAGGTAAAGATTGAAGGGCAATTTCACCTAGTGCATCGTTATTTGTAGGGACAACACGCCAAGCCAGTACGCGTAAGCCTTCTGCTTCAATTTCTTTATTTAAAATATTTTTAGAATGTTGCGCTAATGCCGGATCAATATTTAGAAATACCGTACCCACAGCAAAAACTTCGCTAAGTGTAATATCACTCAGTTTTTTTGCTTCATCACGAAAAAATTGCTTTGGCATCGCCAATAATAAGCCGCAACCATCTCCCGTCTTGCCATCTGCGGCAATACCACCACGGTGCGTCATGCAACTTAAACTGTGAATCGCGGTTTCTACAAGATGATGACTTGATTCACCCTTCATATGGGCAATCAGTCCAAAACCACAGTTATCCTTAAACTCATCAGGTTGATATAAACCTTGAGCGGGAGCTACAGTATTAGGCGATGGCATGTGCATAGCGTACCCTTCTTTCAATAAGGCTCTTTCGAGCGTCAAACAAACAACTTATTTCTGCGATATTGCCTACGGACAATAGTTAGCTCAATGTTTCGCAAAAAAAAATTTTGGGCTGATAAGCCAATATACGCTGTTCCATTTTTACGTACACTGGTTTTTGCTAGAAAAATGTTTTGACTTATTTCGCACTCTTTTAAAGCAGTTCGACCCCACGACTCTGCATAGAATTCACTCTTTAGAGCGCCAAAATAGTTAGCAGTACATTAATAAGCACAAGAATAAAGCAAAAACTATGCCAATGTAATTTTTACAGCTTAAGTGATTATATTTGTTAAAAATAGATCGGTTTTATTCAGGCTATCATTTTAATAAATGACCAAATATGCACCACACTTGATCAAAAAGTATATATTCCTTTTATTATTGCACTATATTTGTGCAAGTTATTCTTATTGTTAATTCCCTCTTGTGCCCTCATTTGTTGCATTTTTTGGAGGAGCTTCTGTTGCACGATTTTGTTGAGCCTTCTTAGCAGGATCGGCAGCAGAGTTCGACTGATGCACATCTACAACATTCCCCTCTGCATCTCGACGAACAATTGTTGTCCGAGTTGTAGAGTTCGTTGCTGGCACAGTCACTTTAGGTTGCGTACTTATAGCACTATTTACACCTGTGCCCATGAGTAAAGACTCATCAATTTTAGGCAATGCAGCTGGACGTAACCGCACCTCATAAGTCTGGCTAATCCCACCTTTCATTTCATCCGCACCCAAGTCATTGACTAGTGGTAGATACGTCGAGAATTGTTGGGGTTGTGGCTTAATTGATTCAGGCAAATCAAGATTCAATTGTGTTAACTGTTGAATTGCATCTTCAGAGCGTTTAAATACACCATATGTCAAAACGTATTGTTCAGATTGCTTATCTCCACTTAATCGGAAGTAGATAAATTTATTTCGGTCCGAACGATTCTTTAAAAAGTTTTTAACAATATCTTCATCAGATGCACGGAACAGCTCAAGCGTCCACTGTTTCTTGTTTTCGTTAATAAACTTTGTACCGCGAAACTCTGCCTCATGCTGACCAGATACAACTGTCCGAGTCGTTAAATCAAGAGGCCTAACTTCATCAGCTAAAGCCCCTAAATTAGCCGTTGTTGCTACTTTTTCTGGTTGAATTTGCACTGGTGCATCTGAATCAGCTGATTTTTCAACTTCTACAAGCTTCTTACTATCGGTCATGACCCAGAAAAGAAAAGCCAGAAACAAGCAGACGATACCACCCACCAACCAGATATATTGTTGAACATTCTGCCAAAGTGTACGTGATACAGTCATGTGTTACCTTAATTTATTATCCGTGTTGATTTGCCAAAATAGCTTGTTTCATGAGTTCAACATCAAAGTCTTTAGTAATTACCGCTTGTCCAAGTTGCTTTAACAACACTAAGCGTAATTGACCATTGAGGACTTTTTTATCATGTGCCATATATCCAAGGAATTCATCCAATGGAATTTTTGGACATGATATCGGCAAATTGGCGCGTTGAATAATTTTTTTTGTACGCTCTACATCATCGCTTGAAATCCAGCCTAAACGCTGTGATAAATCAGCTGCCATTATCATACCTGTGGCTACTGCTTCGCCATGCAACCAAGTACCATAACCTAGGTAAGATTCAATCGCATGACCAAACGTATGACCTAGGTTGAGTAAAGCTCTCTCGCCTTGCTCTTTTTCATCATTTGCAACAATACGGGCTTTATGGGCACATGAACGATAAACAGCTTCTGCTAAAAGATGAGCATCTCGTCCAACTAAGCCATCCATATTTTGTTCTAACCAAACTAGAAAATCAGCATCACCTAACAAGGCATATTTAATAACTTCTGATAATCCAGCAGACAACTCTCGATCTGGTAAAGTGTTGAGTTGAGCCATATCAGCCAAAACAACTTGAGGTTGTTGAAATGCGCCAAGCATGTTTTTACCCAGTGGATGATTAATTCCTGTTTTACCTCCCACACTTGAATCTACCTGCGAAAGAAGTGTAGTAGGAACCTGAACAAAATATACACCACGTTGAAAACATGCTGAGGCAAAGCCAGCCATATCACCAATAACACCACCACCTAAAGCTAAAACCGTACAATCTCGGTTAAAACCAGCTTCGAGTAAGGCATTAAAAATTAAATTTAAATGTTGAATATCTTTATATTTTTCACCATCAGGCAAAATACAAGTAGCTACAGTTTTACCCAAACCTTTTAACGCTTCTTGATAGTGAGATAAATATAAAGGAGCGACAGTTTCGTTACTCACAATCATGACCTGTTGACCATGAATATAAGGCTCAAGCAACTGCTTAGGATCAAGTTGACTGCCAATAAAAATAGGGTAACGGCGTTCGCCTAATTCAACATGTAAAGTTTGCATGAGTTTATTAAACCACGAGTAAGTTTGGCTATTTTAGCGTGTTAGACAAAATAAGTTGCAAAATCTTTTGAGCAAGATCGCGTGCAGCACCCTGATTAGTTTCAATCGTGTAATGAGCAACTTCACGATATAAAGGATCACGTATTTTTAACAAATCTCGTAATTTTTGTTCAGGATTTTCAACTTGCAATAGAGGTCTGTTTTTATCGCGATAAGTTCGTTGTAATTGTAGTTCCACAGGAGTGTAAAGATAAACAACAATCCCTCGTTGCTTTAGAAACTCACGATTGGGTGCTTGAGTAATCGCACCGCCTCCAGTTGCTAAAACCAAAGCCTTGCGGGAAGTCAACTCATTTAACACTGTAGTTTCACGAGTACGAAATCCAAATTCCCCTTCTTTTTCAAAAATCCAAGGGATAGTAGCACCTGTTTTGCGTTCAATTTCGTGATCACTATCTAAAAATTCACGCCCTAATAGTTCGGCTAAATGACGTCCAACGGTTGTTTTTCCTGCCCCCATGGGCCCCACCAAATAAATATTTGGCAGGGTTTCAAACGCTTTGCTTGGCAAGGCGCCACCTATTTCAATTGCTTTCATTAAAAAATATATTAATGATTTCTCACTAAAGTGTCATTAACAATTCGTGGCGTAACGAAAATCAGTAACTCTTGTTTATCATCAGATTTCACATCTTTTCTAAATAAATGCCCAAGTACAGGGATATCACCAAAGAAAGGAACCTTGGTTTGTGAGTTAGACGTAGTCTGCTCAAATACCCCTCCTAAAATGACTGTTTCACCGTTATTCACCAACACATTGGTGTTAATCTGATTTTTATTTAAAATTAACTCACCATTAGGAGCAGCACCAGCGACGGAATCTTTTGAAATATCTAATTTCATTTGGATCTTACCGTCAGGCGTAATGCTCGGAGTAACATCCAGACTTAAAAGTGCGTCTTTAAATGATGTACTTGCCGTTGCACCCGCAGCAGAATTAGTTGTAGTTTGATAAGGAACCTGTTGACCTGTTGCAACTTTTGCTGGCTGTTTATCTGCTGTCATCACTTTAGGCGTAGAAATAACCTCACCATAACCATCGGCTTGTAATGCAGAAAGTTCAAGATCAAGCATAAAATCAGACATGCTAATCAAGCCAAAGGCAATACTTCCAGCCGGATTGGTTACCCCTAAATCGACATTTAAGTTATCTGGGCGTTCAATCGTATATTTATAACCACCCGTTGTACTGTCTTTTTCTGGCTTTCTCAAATTCCACAAGGTTGTTTCACTACCACCAACCAGCAAGTTATTATTATTGGTAATTCCTTGCGATAATATTCCCCATTTAACGCCAAGTTCTTTGGTAAAAGAAGTAGATGCTCTTACGATGCGAGCTTCAACCATGACCTGCTTAACTTGTACATCGAGTAAGTCAATCATTTTTCGAATTTGATCAATCGACTGAGCCGTATCATTAATAATCAAGGTATTGGTGCGATCATCTTGAGTAATCGTTCCACGTGGACTCAATAGACTTCCTACGTTATTTCCTAAACTATCAACACCCGTATTTAAATTAGTAGACGTTGATGTGCCTCCACCAGAAGTACTCTGCAAACCATTGCTATTGTTTGAACCCTTGGTAACTAGACTCATAATATCTTGAGCGCGCGCATATTTAAGTTGAATATATTCAGTTTGCAATGGAGCCAGTTTGACACTCTGTGCGACAGCTTTTGCTTCTTCTTCTTCAGCCTTGATCAATTCTGTAACTGGAGCAATCCAAATAACATTACCATTTCTGCGTTTATCCAGATTTTTGGTCTTTAAAATAATATCAAGTGCCTGATCCCACGGAACATCTTTCAAGCGTAAAGTAATATTACCCTGAACACTATCGGCAGCCACCATATTAATGCCAGTAAAATCGGCAAGTAACTGTAGAACTCTACGAACTTCAATATCTTGGAAATCGAGAGAAAGTTTATTACCCGAGTAATTAGGCGTCTTATATAAAGAAGTTACATTTTTGTCCTGCGGACGCTTTAAGCTAATAGTGAGTTTATTTTCTGCCTGATAAGCCATATATTCATAGCTACCAGTAGATTGGATCGTAATAACACCATTGCCTTTTTCATTATAAGATTCAATGGTAGAAACAGGAGTCGCAAAATCGTTCACATTTAAACGTTTAGCTAAATGTGTGGGAATTTTAGAGCCAAGCGTTCTTACTACAACTTTACTCCCTTGTTGTTGAACATCAACTGGGGTATTACTTCCCAATAAATCAATAACAATTAGCCCTTCACCTTGCCCGCCACGCTGAAAGCCAATATTTGAAACACCTTGGGGTTGCATCGTACTCGTTGGTAAAGGCTTAATAGCTGCTTGGGCTGAATTAATCTTTAAAATAAAAGTATTGCCTTCAATGCGCGTTGTAAATGCACCTGCTTCTTTTAAATTTACAGTTAAACGTGAGCGCTGATCATCAGAACTTAAATCAACCGAACTCGCTTCATTTGTACCAATCGCCACTTTTGACTGTGCTAAATTCTGCTGAGCTTTATTAAAATCTAAAATCAAACGTGAAGGATTTTCAAGTTGATATGCCTGTGGTTGAGGTGGCAAACCATTAAACATAACTCTAATTTCTGTACCCTGACCTGCAATTTGCGTCGGTACTATATTGGTCATGCTGACCTGTGCAGATGCAACCTGCATAAGTGCAACTGCTACAGCCCCCATAGAAAACTGACTGAATACGTGATTCATTGTCTAACCATCCCCAATTAAATAATCTTTAAAAATACTTTTTCTTTGTTATTCCCTAAGTTTTAGGGTGCGGGTCCAATTAACACTAAGGTTCTTGGTCTCTCCACATAGCCTTCTCGCCCATCCGGGACTATTTCCACCAGATCAATCTGAGTGGGACCAATATGAGTAATACGCCCTTGATTCATCCCGATATAGTTCCCCACCTGTACTCGCTCAATTTGCTGATCAGGTGATTGAATAAGTGCCAGCACTTGCCCATGGCTGTTACGTATGCTTCCTTTCATGTTTAAGGACTCTAATGCATAACTTTCTAGAGGCTGAGGCGCACGTGAGAAATTCGGATATACCCGTTTTCCTGCCATAATTTTGAGTTCAGCAGCAAGTGAGCTTGGTAAAAATGGGCTTTTTAGCTGATGAGCCGCATAATTAAATTGTGGCACAGGTGTGAAAATAGGTGCAGGCTCTATAGCTTGTGGTGGCTGATTACGTATATCTGCCATTTGCTGATTTACAGCGTCAATTCTCGAGTCACATCCGACTAAAACTAAACATGTCAAAATAGAAAAAAAAATTTGCTTAAGTTTCATTGTAATGCTCCTATTTCGACTGTGTATTAGCAGTAGAGGAAACAGGTGCTACTGAAGCCGAAGCGTTGTTTTGCGGCTGTTCAGCATTTTCTACGGTGCCCATATAGCGATAAGTTTTTGCCTTAATAGAATAATTAAGTACAGGAATATCTGACTTACTATCTTTAATAGGCGCAGCTTCTACAACAAAGTCATGCATCGTTACAATGCGTGGTAATGCCGCAATACTACTAACAAAAGCCCCAAAAGCGTGATAATCGCCAGTTGCTTCCATCGTAATAGGCTGTTCAATAAAGATTTCCTGCTTCACTTCATCTTCTAAACGGATATTTTTAAACTTCAGACCAGAATTCACTCCAGTTAAGTTAATATCCTCAACCAAGCTTGGAATTTCGGTTTCTTTTGGCAATTGCTCTAACTGCTGATTAAAGTTTGCTTGCATCTCTTGAAGTTGAAGCTGATATTGCTGCAAGTTACGTAATTTTGAGTCTTTTTCTCGAAACTCATTCAATAAATTATTTTCTTGAGCTTGTGCATTATCGATTGCTTGCAGCTTTGACTGAACAACAACAAAATACCCCAAAGCCAAAACAGCAAAGAAAATAAAAATCCAGCAAGTAATTTTCACAGATAATGGCCAGCTACCATAACTGTTCATATCTAGTGTGTTAAATTGCTGAAGAAACTTTTCTAAAGTGATCTGCTTTTTCTTAGATGGAGCTTGTTCTAACGACAACTCATGAAGTTCATCTGGACTCATTTAACCGCCCCCTTATCCGTACTTACAGACGTATTGCCGGTATCATCTGTTGTAGTCACCCCCGCTTCGCCCAAATCAACAGTCACAACAAAACTGCCATAGCCATCTTCCACTCTAGGAAGCAGCGAACTCGCAGTCTTATCTTTTTTCTCTTCAGCCGCCAAGAAAGAATTCATGAAAGCATTGCGATACCATTGTGATGCTTCAAGATTACGTAATAATTCCGCAACCGTATTTGGACTTTCAGCTTTACCTTCAATGGTAAATTTATCTCCAGTTCGGCTAAATTTAGTCAAGTACATCGCTGTAGGCGTCACACGTACCAATTCATCTACCAAACGCACGACAACAGGACGCTGACTTTGCAATCCCTGAATAAGTTTCATACGCTCGATAATGGCATCACGCTGTTCTTGCAGACCATTTAAGGTTTTAAGCTGTTGATCTAGACTCTGGTTTGTACTAGTGATGAGTTGATTCGCTTGCTCTTGATCATTTAATTTTTGATTCAAATAAAACCACCCAGAAAATACAGTGGTGATCCCCAAAACAACGACCCCAAAACAGAAAATAATAAATTGTTTTTTACGTTGCTCCCTAAGCCCATCACGCCAAGGGAGTAAATTAATTGTTGCCATTAATCAAAACTCCTTAAAGCCAAGCCACATGCCACCATTAATGATGAAGCATCATTTTCAAGTTTTTGAATGTCGACTTGAGGAGAAAAACCCATCTGTAAAAATGGATTGGCAATAGTGACTCGGTAACCAAGTTTTTGCTGCAACAATTTAGCAAGCCCAGGAATATTGGCATTCCCACCAGCGAGTAAAATATGGTCTATTTCATTGAATTGTGATGAAGAGAAGAAAAATTGCAGAGATCTGGCTGCTTGCTGCACTACAGCATCTAAAAATGGTTCTAAGATTTCGATGTCATAGTCATCGGGTAAAGAACGCTCTTTTTTAGCTCGCCCCGCTTCTTCTAATGACAAACCATAACGACTTTGAATTTCCAGAGTAAGCTGTTTGCCACCGAAGACTTGTTCACGGGTATAAATGATTTTGCCACTTTGCATAACCGACAACGTCGTCATGGTATGGCCGATATCTAAAATACCAATGGTATTTGCACCCATGGGTAAACTATCGGCAAATACACTAAAAGCACGCTCGACAGCATAACTTTCGACATCAGCAAGCTTAGGAGTTAGATCCACCAGTTCCAGCACTTCTACTCGTGTTTCAACATTTTCTGTTCTTGTTGCAACTAAAAGTACATTCACACGGTTTGGGTTAGGCAATCGATCTGGTAAGACCTCAAAATCAAGGCTCACTTCATCCAATGGGAACGGTATGTACTGCTCCGCATCTAATCGAATCTGAACTTCTCGCTCATCATCATTCATATCTACATCCATTTCGATGGTTTTATGAATAACCGTCGATGTTGGAACAGCAATTGCAGCATTACTGGTTTGGGGATTTGCTAAATTCATCGCCCGTTCCAAAGCTTCCGCAACTGCCTCTGGATTCAAGATATTTTTTTCAACTACACTGTTCTCAGGTAAAGGCATCAAAGCATAGCTTTCCACCCAATATTTACCATTCTTAACAGAGAGCTCTAACAACTTAACAGAAGTCGAACTAATATCGACACCCATTAACCCCTTATTCGGCTTACGATATAACCTGAGCACACTATTGTCCTATTATTTTTTTATCCCCAAAAAAATTACAAACCAATAATCTAGGTCTTTATTTTTACACGGATACAATATCTCATCTAACAATCCGCATGTCTAAAGGCTATACTGACCACAATTAGTTTGTATTCGATCTTATTAAAGCTTACTTATCATGAAAAAGCTATCCAGTTTGGGCTTCGTGCGTCCAATTTTTTTGATCATTATTATTATCTTAGTCTCACTTCCGATGGGCTTTTATGGCATGTATCTCTATATCGCCCCATCGCTCCCTGAGATGAGTTCACTAAAAAAAGCTCCGCTTTTAAAACCACTACAGGTCTACACATCAGATAATCAACTGATTGCCGAGTATGGTGGCAAGCTTTCTATTCCAGTTGAATACAAACAAATTCCTCCTGCTTTTATTCATGCATTTTTAGCAGCCGAAGACTCTTCTTTCTTTGAACATAGCGGGATCAGTTTTAAGGGTTTAGGACGTGCTTTAAGTGAAAGTGTGACCGGTTCTGACGTACAAACTGGTGGTTCAACTATTACCATGCAGGTTGCAAAGAACTATTATTTAAGTCCAGAAAGAACATTAAAACGCAAAATAACCGAGATCTTTTTGGCTCGAAAAATTGAGCAAAATTTATCTAAAGAAGAAATTCTCAGCCTTTATGTGAATAAAATCTTCTTAGGAAAAAATGCCTACGGTATCGCAGCGGCAGCTAAAATTTATTACAACAAAAGTATTAATGAGCTAAGTATTGCTCAAATGGCAATGATCGCAGGTTTACCAAAAGCACCTTCTAAATACAATCCTGTGGTTAATCCTGAACGTGCACTTGAAAGACGTAACTGGATTTTAGGCCGTATGTTACAGCTGGGTTATATCTCTCAAGCAGAATATCAAAAAGCTGTAGCTGAACCGATCAACCTTAATATGCCCAATCGGGATTTAAATAATATTCACCCTTATGCAGGTGAAATGGTTCGTTCAGAACTCGTAAAGCATTTTGGTGAACAAGCCATTGATTCTGGCTATAAAGTCTATACAACAATCAATGCTAAACGCCAAGAAATTGCAGAGAAATCTGTGCAAGATGGTCTTGAAGCTTATGACCGTCGTCATGGCTGGCGTGGTGCAGAAGCACACGATAAGCCATTAAATGAATTTAGAGCATATGCCAATACCTATCCTGCACAAGTTACCAAGGTAAATAACAGCTCTTTTGACGCACTAATGCAAGATGGCACAACCGTTACTGTACAGTGGTCAGGTATGTCATGGGCACGCCCCTATCGCAATGCGAATAGTGTAGGTAGTGCTCCTTCGCGTGCCTCTCAAATTGTTCAAGTTAAAGATATCGTTCGCTTACGTCCAAATGATGCAAAAACAGCATGGTCTTTAGTTCAGGTTCCAAAAGTTCAAGGTCAACTTATTGCGATTAACCCGAATGATGGTTCAATTGAAGCAATTGTAGGTGGTTATAATTTCTATCAATCGAAATTTAACCGTGCCTTACAAGGCTGGCGCCAACCCGGTTCAACGATCAAACCGTTTGTCTATGCATTGGCACTTGAACGCGGTATGACGCCGTACAGCATGGTGAATGATAGCCCAATTACGATTGGTAAGTGGACACCGAGAAACTCAGACGGTCGTTATTTAGGGATGATTCCATTACGTCGTGCTTTGTATTTGTCTCGTAATACCGTGTCAGTACGCCTTTTGCAAACAGTAGGAATTGAACGTACTCGCCAGTTATTCATGGATTTTGGTTTACAAGAAGATCAAATTCCACGTAACTACACCATTGCTCTAGGTACACCTCAAGTTTTACCAATTCAAATGGCAACTGGATACGCAACTTTTGCAAATGGGGGTTATCGCGTTCAACCACACTTTATTCAGCGTATTGAAGATGCATACGGTAAAGTAATTTATCAAGCTAAGCCAGAATATGCATGCATTCCATGTATTAATGCGCCTGACACAACTGATGACGAGCAGAAAGCTACGACAACAGATGATGAAGTGATTGAGGTTACTAACAAAGACGTAGAGCAGAAAGAAAAGGCAGCTAAGCAACTTAATCTTAAAAAGACTGATCAAGCGAATAGTGAATATCGTCAGGCACAGCGTATTTTAAAATCAAGTTCTGCTTATGACATGGCTAATATTTTACGAGACGTAATTGAGCACGGTACTGGTCGTGCTGCCCTTAAAATTGGCCGTAATGACTTAGGTGGTAAAACAGGTACAACCAATGATGCTAAAGATGCTTGGTTTGCTGGCTTCAACGGCAAGTTAGTTACAGTGACATGGGTTGGATTTGACCAACCAACTACACTTGGCCGTCGTGAGTATGGTGGTATTGCAGCATTACCAATCTGGATTAACTTTATGGGCCAAGCTCTACAAGGTACCCCTTCCGCTTGGGTGCGCCTAGACAAAGATGCTCAAGCCCCTATTTCACGCGATAAAGACCAAGCGGTAGTAGAAGTAAGCGATAAGAAAACATATCGTGCAGCTCCACCATTGGCTCGTCCGTTATATCGCCCTGCACCACCACAGCCGAAGCTTAATAATAACAATGACTTTGCCGATTTACCTGGCGAAGAAATCGTTATTCCATCAAAAGCTGCGCCTCCTGCCATGAAATCTTCACAGGAATCCGCACCTAAGCGAGAAAAAGATGAACTAGAAAATCTGATTAATCAGATTGAATAGCAAAAAAAGAAGCCATCGTAAGATGGCTTCTTTTTTTGCGCTTTTAAAAATAGATCTTATGATGGCTTCTTTTTTGCGCTTTTGAAAATGGACTATTAGCTAGCTATTTTATTACGTTTCTGAAAGACATATATTTGAAAAGATGCCGTTACCTCTAATTGTGACTGCTGCTCTAACTGCAAACGACGTTCGGGAGAAGCTTTATAAGCATAAGGTGTCATAGCAATTAGATTTTTTAAGGCTTGTTGATCAAGCACAAAAGGGGCATCAATAATTTGCTCTTGCTTGAGCTCAAACAAATTTTGTAACTGCTCTACAAACTTTTCTGGCTTGTGAGGGTTAACCTGCTCAAATAATGCCTCACGCATCGCATATAAATGTTCAGATGCAGGTGTCACAACAATTAAATACCCATCATCTTTTAAAACACGCGCAATTTCTGCTTGTGGAATTGGGCTAAATAAACTGGTACATGCATCCATACTCTGATCGAGCACAGGTAAAGTCGCACCAGTTCCCACAACCCAAGTCACTTCGGCATTGAGCTTTGCTGCGCGCTGTACCGCATTTTTTGCAATATCAACACCAACACATTGCTCAACCACTTGCTGCATAGCACTTGTGTAATAGCCTTCCCCACACCCAATATCAAGTACAGTTTTTACATCGAGTTGTTTCAATAAAGCGACTACAGCATGTTGTAAGGGTTGGTAATAACCACCTTGTAAAAAACCTCGTCTCGCATCGACTGACTCTGGTGTATCTCCGGGATTTTTACTGTGCTTATGTTGCACAACATGTAAATTGACATAACCTTGTTTAGCGACATCATAACTATGCCCTTGTCCACATCGCCAAGTTTTTTCATTTAAATCCAAAGATTGACGACATACAGGACACATTAAAATTTGCTTAGTCACTTTTAATTATTCTCTTGTTCTTTTTGTTGTAAATAAGTCTTTGCGTGCATTCCCACAAATGTACGCCCTGCATTTGTTCCCTTAATCCATTCATCTACCTGAAATAAATCAAATAGCCCCACTTTGACTAAGGTTGGTATAGCAATCTTTAATTCTTCCTCAATCTGGCCTCTTTGCCCTGCATTATATAATTCAATATTATGCAGCATTGTAGCGACAGTTCCTGTTTGCACCTGACTTCCATCTTTAAGCATAACTTGAGGTAATACTTCGCCCTCTCCAACTACTTTCTGATTAATTACAGATAATTGGTCTAGACCAGCAACTTTTGTCATTCATCTCTCCAATAAAAAAAGCCAGTAGAACTGGCTTTATATTGACACTAAAATAAGATCTATCGCAATTTTAAAGTCATTAGACCTAAAACTACTAATATAATTGTAATAATCCAAAAACGAATCACAACTTGGGTTTCTTTCCAACCCTGCTTTTCATAGTGATGATGCAACGGCGCCATTAAGAACACGCGTTTATTACGCATTCGCAGCGATCCAATTTGCAAGAAGACAGATACTGCTTCCATTACAAACACACCACCCATAATCGCAAATACGATTTCTTGGCGCACCATAACAGCAATTGTTCCAAGCATTGCACCTAAAGCTAAAGCGCCCACATCACCCATAAAGATTTGAGCAGGATGAGCGTTATACCAAAGAAATGCTAAACCTGCACCAATCATTGCAGAACAGATCACAACAAGCTCAGAAGTATATTTCACATATGGAATATGTAAATAGTTTGCAAAACGGATATCACCAGATAAGTAAGCAAATACGCCTAAGCCCGTAGCTACCATGACAACCGGCATGATTGCCAAACCATCTAAACCATCTGTTAAGTTAACTGCGTTAGAAGCACCATTAATCACCAGATAGGTAAATACAATAAATGCCAAGCCTAAAGGAACAATAGAAAGTGGAATTGAAAGATTCTTAAAGAATGGAATCAGTAAATCCAGCATGTTTGCCGTATGTTCTGCATTCGACTGCTGAGTTGCGATTAAATATAACGCAATACCAGCACCAAGGGATGCAACAGAAGTCCAGAAGAACTTCTTACGGGCAGGTAAACCCGCATTGTCTTTATAGCGGATTTTAATCCAGTCATCTGCCCAGCCCACAGCACCGAACACAACCATTACACCAAGCACAATCCAGACATAAGGGTTAGATAAATCAGCCCAGAGTAAAGTACTGATACCAATTGAAAGCAGAATTAAAATCCCGCCCATGGTTGGTGTACCCATCTTTTTAGCATGATTCTCAGGAGCAAATGAACTTACTGCCTGACCGTATTTTAACGCTTGTAATTTACGAATCATGATCGGCCCGAGAACCAAACCAATGGTCAGTGAAGTTAATACACTGAGTAAAGAACGTAATGTTAAATAACGAACGACCTGAAACGAACTGTGATAGCCCGCAAGTTGTTCAAACAACCATAACAGCATTTAAAGTTTCTCCATCAAATCAGCCATCAACGTTTCCATATGAGTAAAGCGAGAACCTTTAAACAGGAAACTCATGGACTGTGGTTGATGTGTTTGGATTAGATTGATTAGAAATGGAAGCGCCTCAGCTTGTGTCTGAAATGCTTTCACTTTATTGGAATGAGAGTCTGCACCCTCGAGAGCAGCTGAAGCAAACTGCCCAACTGCAATAATATGATCTAAAGGAAGCTCGGCGAGATCACGGCCTAAATCGTGGTGTTCTTGCCAACTGCTATCACCTAACTCACCAATATCCCCCATGACCATCACTTTTACGCCTTGTTGCTGCAATAACACTTGTGCAGCAGCGCGCATTGAAGTCGGATTAGCATTGTAGGTATCATCAATAAATAAGTAAGGTGACTTTTGAATAAAGTTAAGACGTCCTTTAGCTCCCTGAGCTTGCTCTAGGCCTTGAACAATATCTTCAAGTCCAATGCCAAGCGCCAAAGCAAAGGCTACAGCCGCAGTCGCATTTTGCACATTATGCTCACCGGCAAAAGGGAGTTTAACGGCACTGACGCCTTGCGGCGTATCTAACGTAAAATTTGTTGATTGAGGTAATAATTCAATATCTGTTGCATACACATCGCCACCCACACCAAATGTAGAAATACGATGCGCTTTTGCGGCGTCAAGAATCTCAGCAGTGAAATCATCTTGTTGCGGTACAATTGCAACGCCATTTGGTAAAATATGACGATAAATTTCCGATTTAGCTCGGCAAATACCTTCACGTCCACCAAATTCGCCCAGATGAGCTGTACCAATATTTAAAATGCCTGCAACATGCGGCTGAACTAATTTAGAAGTATAGTCAATTTCGCCTTGATGACTTGCACCCAACTCCATCACCGCATATTGATGTTCCTTACGAAGCTCTAGCAGCATCATGGGTACACCAAGGTCATTATTTAAATTGCCACGGGTGATTAATGTCGGAGCTAAGCGCGATAATATACTTCCCAACATTTCCTTAGTTGTGGTTTTACCGCTACTTCCTGTTAAAGCAATCACTTTTAATTGGGTATTTTGCTCACGGCGATAAGCGCCGAGTTGCCCCAAAGCCAAGCGAGTATCAGCAACAACTAACTGTGCAATTTCTACATCTAAAGGACGTTCAACAATAGCGATTTGACAACCATTCGCTGCAACCTGAGCTACAAAGTCGTGTGCATCAAAACGCTCACCTTTTAGTGCTAAAAAGGCATCCCCAGCTTCCGCATGACGAGAGTCCGTCAAAATACGTTTAATTTCAGTTTGAGGGATCTGGTCTTTATGCCAATAGCCCTGCGTTGCCTGTTGTAATTGTTGAGCTGTCCACGGTTCCAAAGGCACGGTACTGGTGGTTGAAGTATGCATAAATAATCCTATTGTGCAGGGTAAGCAGCGTCTACAATATGGTGTTGCGCAGCAATTGCTGATTGTACTTCGACAACATCATCAAACCAGTGACGCACACCATTAATTTCTTGATAGTTTTCATGACCTTTACCAGCAATAACGACAATATCACCAGCTTGAGCTTGCTGTGCAACAAACTTAATTGCTTCACGGCGATCATGAATTTCCTGCATACGATGCCCAGAGAAATCAATTCCTTGCTTCATATCAGCAAAGATTTGTTCAGGGTCTTCGGTTCTTGGATTATCTGAAGTCAGAATAATCGGATTCGCCCCATCCAAAGCTGCTTGAGCCATGAGTGGACGTTTACCACGGTCACGGTCCCCACCACACCCGAATACTGCCCAAAGCTGATTAGATACATGACGTTTTAAAGTCTTAAGCACCTGAATCAAAGCATCAGGCGTGTGTGCATAATCCACAACAAATAAACGTTCGCCATCACGAATGACTTGCATTCGTCCCGGCGCACCAATCAGCTTAGGAACAAAAGCGACTAAAGCTTCTAAATCAAAACCTGCTTGCTCAGCAGCAATAAGTGCTGCAATCAGGTTTTCAACATTGAAATGCCCCAATAATGGACTTTGAACAGCAAAAGAACCTTGCGAGCTGACTAAATTAAAAGTCGCCCCTGCCAAAGAGTAACTTAAGTCACTAATATAATAATCAGCCGTATTTTGAGTAAGTGAATACGTCAGAATCTTTGGCTGAGCAGGGTTTTGTTTTGCTGCATTTATCATAAGAGCAGCATGTTCATCATCAAGATTAATAACAGCTACTTTTAAAGAATTAAAACGGAATAAGAGAGCCTTTGCTTCTGCATAAGCCTCTAAAGTGCCATGATAATCCAGATGGTCACGACTCAAATTACTATAAACAGCAATTTCAATCGCACAACCATTTAAACGGCCTTGCTCTAAACCATGTGAGCTTGCTTCTAAAGAAGCGAAAGTTGCACCTTGTTTAGCATAATCATGCAATGCATTTTGGAGTTGTAAAGCATCGAGCGTAGTATGAGTTGATGATGTCAGATCAGGCAAAATACCATTACCTGTTGTGCCCATCACCGCACAACGCTGTTGTTGTGAACTAATTAATTCAGCAACTAGACGTGAAATTGTCGTTTTACCATTTGTACCTGTTACTGCAACAATGCGTGCCGGTATAACAGGATCTGTAAGCTGCAAATAACGCTCTTGCCATTCGCCCATACGTTGACGTACATTAGGGCATACCCATTCATTTGCTACGCCCAATTCAGTCTCGCTAATGATAGCAAGTGCACCATTAGCTAAAGCTGACTCAGCAAAAGCACGTGTTTTTTCAGGTTGGCTATAACTGGTCAAAGCAATAAAGATTTGGCCTGACTCAACCTTACGGCTGTCCAAACTAAAGCCATGAAAAGACTGCTTAGACCACTGTGCATCAATCTCGACTGGATTAATTTCTTCAAAAGAAACAGACATAGCTTACCTGCCAATAGGATTTACTGAAGTATCAAGGGGCTTATCAAGCGGCACATTCATTAAACGTAATGATTCTTGCATAATACGTGCAAAAACAGGGGCCGCAACCAAACCACCGTAATAACGACCTTGCGGATTTTCAACAACAACGATAACGGCTAGTCGTGGGTCACTAATTGGCGCAACACCAGCAAATAAAGCACGGTATTCATTATTTGAATAACCTTTACGGTCTGCACGAAGTTTATGAGCCGTACCTGTTTTACCGCCAACACGATAACCCGGAATATTAGCTTGCTTTGCCGTACCACCAGGCATCGTAACCTGCTCTAGCATAAGCAAAACCTGATCAGCAATTTTTGGAGCAAGAACTTGCTCACCTTTAGGTGCTTGATCGAGCTTATGCAAGCTTAGAGGCATTTTCACACCATGATTTGCAAGCATTGCATAGCCTTGAGCTAACTGAAGAATAGTTGCGTTCAGGCCATAACCATAAGCCATGGTACCAATTTGAGAAGAGTTCAATTTACTTACTGGAAGCACTAAACCTGAACTTTCCCCCGGGAACTTCACAGCAGAACGCTTACCAAAACCAGCACGATTAAAGAAGCTTGGTAATGTTTCTTTTGGAAGTGACAATGCAATTTTTGCAGAACCCACGTTTGAAGATTTGATAATGACGCCACTAACAGTTAAAGCACCATAATTATGGGTATCACGAATCGTATGCCAACCTAAACGCATTGAACCTGGAGATGTATTTACAATCGTGTTAGGCGTATATTGCCCAGTTTCTAATGCAGAAGAAATTGTAAATGGCTTCATGGTAGAACCCGGTTCGAACATATCAATCGCACCGCGGTTACGCATGGCATCCTTATTAGACAAACCGTTTTTATCATTCGGATTGTATGATGGCCAACTGGTCATTGCCAGAATTTCACCAGTCTTAACATCTACAGCAATTGCTGTTGCTGAACGGGCATTATTTGCAACACCAGCTGCGGTCAACTCTCTATACATAATGTATTGCAAACGAGAGTCGATACTTAAAGTGATGTTTTCGCCCGGTTCCCCTTCACGAATAACCTCTGAAACTTTCAAACGGTTTCCGCGCTTATCACGAATAACTTTTTGCTCACCATCTATACCCGACAGCTGTTTATTAAGCTGCATTTCCAAACCTTCAATCCCTTGGCCTTCACTGTTGGTTAAACCAATAATCTGGGCATTTGGCTGTGGCTGAGGATAATAACGCTTATAGGTTTTCTCGGCATATACCCCTTGAAAGTTACCCTTCGTAATAAGGTCTGCCTGTTGCGGTGGTATTTCTTTCTTCAAAACCAGATAACGAGAACGCGGTCGTGTATTCATCTGTTTTTTAAGATCGGCACGATCTAAACCAACAACATCCGCCAACTCATCAAGATTCAAGTTTTTATCGGGTAATTGTCGTTTTAATTTACGATTATTCGGATCTTTCTTTAATTCCGCTGTAATTTGGTCATATAAGTGCTTGGTATCGAAATAATCACGCGGATCTATTACGATTTTCATGATCGGTGTACTAATTGCCAAAGGAACTCCATGGCGATCACTAATCACGCCACGCATGGCTTCCACACGCTCAGTACGCAAAATATTGGCATTAGCCTTGTTTTGTAAAAAATCCTTATTAATTATTTGTACATAAAATGCACGCGCAATTAATACAACAAAACAGAGTAGTACTACTGCCCAGAGCAGATAAAACCGCCACATATCAAAAGCAAGAGTTGGTTTTTCCGAAATAGACTGCTGTTTTTTCCGTGTTTGTTTTGTTCGCTTATCTACCATACAGCAAGGCCTTACTTATTTTGCTCTGAGGTCATTGGTAAAGAAATTACCACCGTTTCTGCAGCCGGTGGAGAAAACATCCGTAGCTGAGTTACAGCACGCGTACCAATCTGTGCCGTTGCACCAAAGGTTTGTTGCTCAATGAGCAAACGCCCCCATTCAGCATTGAGATCATCACGTTCACGCATATAAGAGCTAAGCTCTCTATAATCATGACGATATTCAAATACTTGAAATACCACCATCATGGCGCTCATAAAAACAAGCGCCACCAATACTGTATACACCACAACTTTTTTCACCACTTTGTTTTCTGTGGTTGCGATTTCATCACTGCTTTTCATTACGCGCCTTTTTCTTCCAAGCGTTCAGCAACCCGAAGCCATGCACTACGTGAACGAGGGTTCGATTTTACTTCTTCTTCACTCGCACGAACCCGTGAAATTTTCTTTAATCTTCTTGTATCTACGCGCTGCTCAGGCATTCCCCAACCGAAATCTTCTGCTAACGTAGATTCTTTTTGAATAAACTGCTTAATCAGACGGTCTTCAAGAGAATGGAAACTAATAACAGACAAACGTCCTTCCGGTTTAAGTAAGTCTACAGCTTGCGGCAAAAACACTTCAATATCTTCGAGCTCTTTATTAATAGCAATTCGAATAGCCTGAAATGTACGTGTCGCTGGATGTTTATGTTTTTCCCATTTTGGATGAGCGGTTTTAACAACTTCTGCCAATTGAGCGGTTGTATCTAGTTTTCCAGCGAGTTTAATGGCTTTAGCAATACGTCGACTATAACGCTCTTCACCATATTGATAAATAATATTTGCTAATTGTTCTTCTTCAATTTTAAGTAACCACTCAGCTGCAGTTAGACCCTTAGAATTATCCATTCGCATGTCCAACGGACCATCTTGCATGAAACTAAAACCACGCTCTGCCTGATCAAGTTGAGGAGATGAAACCCCCAGATCAGCCATAATGCCATCAACACTCATCACACCAATTTCCTGCATCTTCTCTTTGATATCAGCAAAACTGGCATGAATGATGGTAAATCTTGAATCTTCTTGTGCCAAAGTAGTAGCAACTTCCAATGCTTGAGGGTCTTTATCAAATGCGTACACTCGTGCATTTTCATCAAGTTTAGAGAGCAATAAACGGGTATGCCCACCTCTTCCAAAGGTTGCATCGATATACACCCCAGTTGTGCGATCTGCCAATAAGCTCTCAATGGTCTCGGAAAGTAAGACAGAAATATGCGACATAGGTGTTAAATCATAGCGTGAAAATGTAACTGCACATTATCACCTTGTTTATGACCAACGCCAAACGGCTTTTTGTAGGAAAATATTAATTTTTCATAGATAAAACCGTTTTGTTAGCATTTTTTAAGCAAAAAAAGAAAGCAAGCCAACCTTTTCAAGTTAGCTTGCTTCTTTATTAAGATTTCTTTTTTAAATTTTCTTTTTTGGACTACTGTTTTTAGATGATTTTATTTACTGCTTGCCATCATAAATCTGATCAAAAATCGCACCATTTGCAAAGTGAGTTTTTTGAGCTTTAGCCCAGCCACCAAAAACATCATTAATGGTGAATAATTTAATTTTTGGGAATTGCGCTGCATATTTAGCAGCCACTTGCGCATTACGCGGTCGGAAATAATGTTTAGCAGCTAACTCTTGGCCTAAAGGTGAATATAAAAAGTTTAGATAGCCTTTTGCTAAAGTTCGGTTCCCATCTTTATCTACGGTTTTATCTACAATTGCGACGGATGGTTCTGCCAAAATTGAAACTGATGGGTAAACAATTTCATATTTATCTTTATCAGGTCCTTTAGTTGCCAATAAAGCTTCGTTTTCCCAAGACAATAAAACATCACCAATGCCACGTTCGGCAAATGTTGTTAGCGAACCACGTGCTCCCGAATCAAGTACTTTTACATTGTGATAAAGTTTTTTAACTAACTCACGAGCTTTGGCATCATTTCCGCCCGGTTGTTTTAAAGCATAACCCCATGCAGACAAATAAATCCAACGCGGTGCACCACCTGTTTTAGGGTTAGGAGTGATAATTTCAACGCCCGGTTTTGTTAAGTCATTCCAGTCACGTATATTTTTCGGATTACCTTTTCGTACGAGAAATACCACTGTAGAAGTATAAGGCGCAGAATTATTCGGAAACTCTTTTTGCCAATTAGGCTGGATAAAGCCTGCTTTCACAATCTCATCAATATCATTTGCTAGCGCTAAGGTTACAACATCGGCTTCTAGCCCAGTGGCTACCGCCCGAGCCTGTTTACCAGATCCACCATGTGACTGTTTAAATTCAACATCCTGTCCTGTGCGCTGTTTCCAGAACTTACCAAAGGCTTGATTATATTCTTGATAAAATTCTCGGGTCGGATCATAAGAAACGTTTAAAAAAGAGGTAGCGGCTTGAGCTGCTGTTACCGCCATTCCCAAATACACAGCTACAGCCATTATTGATATTTTTTTCATTTACAAAATCCATCATTGGTTTTAGTTTTACTATATTTTTAATTTTATAATTTACAATCAATTACTTATATTAATATATTTTTTATTAATCTCTTTAAAATATATAGCTTAAGATACCTAAATTATTTCATTTTTGAAATTTTTTGTAATTATTCTTACAACTTAATGAGGACCTTCACTTTATCTACACATTAATTTGTTAAATAATGAAGCGTAAAGGATACATATGACCTACATTTGGGTCGATCAGATCAAAATATAGATAATTTTTGTAAAAAGTGTGACACAGTTCCACTTTTTTATTAAGATTTATGTTTAAATCGTAGCATTACCGTAATTTTACATTTCGTTAAACTCAAAAAATAGATGAAATGTAATGAACAGAGGGGATGATTAATAATGAAAATTCATTATGGAAAAGCGTTAAGCTTAAGTTTGGTGCTTGGTTTGGCATCACAGTTTTCTGCAGCAGCAGTGCTTAAAGATACTCCAAATAAAACTGGATCAGATAAGCAAACTTCGCTTATTGAAAAAGCTTTAGATCAACAGAAACGTAATCCTATTGTATTACCTTCTACAGATGATGAGCTTAAAGTTCTCAATACTATTCGCGTTACACCGACGCAAAATTTTCTTGCCGCTCAGCATGAACGTTTTTCACGTTTTGTTCAGGCAATCTTTCAGCCGCATACTTCTTAAAACCTGAAACACCCCTCTTCGTTTCAGTTTTAGCCCAGTCTGATGTTAAATAAAACGTCAGAATACTGGGCTTTTTCGTTATAATAGTTTCAGTTTTTATTTTGACCCATTACCTATGAAAGTTCGTACTCGTATTGCACCTTCCCCTACCGGTTTTCCTCATGTCGGCACTGCCTACATCGCTTTATTTAATATGTGTTTTGCTAAACAGCATGATGGAGAATTCATTTTAAGGATTGAAGATACAGACCAGCTTCGCTCTACACCAGAGTCTGAAAAAATGATTTTGGATTCATTGCGTTGGTTAGGTTTAAACTGGTCTGAAGGTCCAGATGTAGGTGGTCCTCATGCGCCGTATCGCCAATCTGAACGTATGGGAATTTATAAGCAATACGCATTAGAACTTGTTGAAAAAGGTCATGCTTTTTACTGTTTCGCTACTGCTGAAGAACTAGACCAGATGCGTGCTGAACAACAAGCACGCGGTGAAACACCAAAATATGATGGTCGCGGGTTAAAACTTTCTCAAGAAGAAGTGACTCGTCGCTTAGAAGCGGGCGAACCTCACGTCATCCGTATGAAAGTACCTGAAGAAGGTATTTGTAAATTTAATGACTTATTACGCGGGGAAGTTGAAATTCCTTGGGCACAAGTCGACATGCAAGTTCTTCTTAAAAATGATGGGTTACCAACTTATCATTTAGCGAATGTTGTCGATGACCACTTAATGGAAATCACTCATGTATTACGTGGTGAAGAATGGCTTCCATCTGCACCGAAGCATCAGTTGCTTTACCAATATTTTGGTTGGGAAATGCCAACACTTTGTCACATGCCATTGTTGCGTAACCCAGATAAATCAAAATTATCTAAACGTAAAAACCCGACATCAATTAACTACTACCGTGACATCGGTGTATTACCAGAAGCCTTATTAAACTATTTAGGCCGTATGGGCTGGTCAATGCCAGATGAGCGTGAAGTGTTTACGCTACAAGACATGATGGATAGCTTTGATATTCAACGTGTTTCACTAGGTGGCCCAATTTTTGATGTTGAAAAACTCAATTGGTTAAATGGTCAATGGATCAAAGGTTTAACCCCTGGTCAATTATTAGACCGTTTACTCACATGGAAAAGTGATCGCAGCACTTTAGAAGATATTGCAGCTGCCATTCAACCACGTATTAATTTACTTTCAGAAGCTGTGAATTGGGCTGGTTTCTATTTTAACCATATGCCACAAATTACTGCTGAAATGTTTGAAAGCAAAAAATTGACTCAAGAGCAGGTTCGTCAAAGTCTACAATTTGCAATTTGGCGTCTTGAAGGCCAGTTTACTTGGAATAACGACACTGTTAGCCAGACCCTAATGGATCTTGCGAACCAGATGGAGATTAAATTACGCGATTTCATGCCAGCGTTCTTTATCGCAATTGCAGGTTCAACTAGTTCAACACCTGTAATGCAGTCGATGGTGACCCTTGGGCCTGATTTGACTTTCGCTCGTTTACGCCGTGCCTTAGAAGTTGTGGGTGGACCAAGCAAGAAAGAAGTTAAAAATTGGGAAAAACTCAATGAAAGCTTAAAATTGCCGAAAAATGAAGCAACTAGCGAAGCTTAATTCATTTTTTTGTTGACGTGTGAGCGCATTCACCCTAAGATTGCGCTCACACAAACTGGGGTCATAGCTCAGTTGGTAGAGCGCTACAATGGCATTGTAGAGGTCAGCGGTTCGATCCCGCTTGACTCCACCACGCTCCTTTGTGTTTGCCTCATCAAGTCCCTATCGTCTAGAGGCCTAGGACATCGCCCTTTCACGGCGGTAACCGGGGTTCGAATCCCCGTAGGGACGCCATATTCTGCTTTAAAAATTATAAAAAGACTCCATCGTCACCTTACTGTTTATTCTTTATCTCTTTCTAGATTGCACATTTGTCTATTTTATCTAAAATAGCGTCTTTCTTAATTCTCTCAATGTGTAATATGCAGCCATCTGACAATCAACTAGATGCTCATCAGCATCAGAACAGTACTGCACCTTTAAAAAGAGCCATGAGTACTCGCCATCTTGTGATGTTATCACTAGGCGGGGCAATCGGAACTGGTTTATTTTTAGGTTCAGGGGAAGTCATTTCACAAACTGGAGCTATTGGCGCAATTATTGCCTATATTCTTGGTGGCGCGATCGCTTATATGGTCATGCTTTGCCTAGGAGAGCTTGCTGTACACATGCCTGTTTCAGGTTCTTTTGGTGCCTATGCCAAAAAATATATTAGTCCTAGTACAGGCTATATGATTTCTTGGATGTACTGGCTGACCTGGACTGCAACGCTGGGAACTGAATTCACAGCCGCCGCATTACTCATGCAGGAATGGTTCCCCCATATTTCAATGTGGATCTGGACAATTGTTTTTGCAATCACTATTTTTGGCTTAAATATTAGTTCAACTCGTATTTTTGCTGAGTCTGAGTTTTGGCTAGCACTTGTTAAAGTCATTACCGTTATTGCTTTTATCGTGCTCGGCCTATTAGCAATTTTTGGTTTAATACCTTTTCATGGCAGCCAAACTGCACCGCTATTTAGCAATCTTACTGCTCAAGGCTGGTTCCCGCATGGCTTAATTCCTATTTTCACCACCATGCTGATTGTTAACTTTGCTTTCTCAGGGACCGAATTAATTGGTGTAGCAGCAGGTGAAACCAAAGATCCAGCCCAGAATGTACCTAAAGCAATTAATGCTGCGATTTGGCGTCTTCTTATTTTCTTTGTCGGAACCATTATTGTTATTAGCGCTTTGCTTCCGTTTCAGCTTGCAGGTTTAGGCGGTGAAAGCGTAAGTAGTAGTCCTTTCGTTACTGTATTTAATTATATTGGCATTCCATATGCGGATGACATTATTCGATTTGTAATTATCACAGCTCTGCTTTCCGCTGCAAACTCAGGACTTTATGCCGCTTCGCGTATGATGTGGTCACTGTCGGAACAAAAATTACTACCTAGCGTATTTGCTACACTTTCAAAAAGTGGAACACCTATTGTTGCACTAGTTGTAACCATGTTCGGAGCAATTCCAGGCTTGTTATCAGAACAATTTGCACCAGAGACCATTTTTAAAAATCTGCTTGGCGTTGCAGCATTTACCATGGTTATTGTCTGGATGAGTATTTGTTTAAGTCAGTTCAATTTCCGCCGCCAATGGTACAAATCTGGCCATACAGTTAAAGACTTGCAATATGCTGCTCCATTATTCCCTATCGTCCCGATTTTAGGTTTTATTTTCTGTTTTATTACTTGTTTAAGTATGGCAGCAGACCCTGAAATGCGTGCTGGTTTTGTGGGCTGCCTTATTTTTACAGCTTTATGTTATGTCAGCTATTTTATTTTTTACCGCAATAAAGTTTAAACCACTCTTATTCAATGAAAGTGTAGCAAAAAGCTACACTTTTTTTTGTCTGCACACTGGTTTTATATAGCGCACCGTTGTAAATTAAAATTTATATTAAAAACAATTCCTTGCATAGAATGAAAATTATATTTATCCATGGGATGAATCAACAGAATTACACTGCTCATCGCTTGAAAGAGCATTGGCTAAAAGTGTTTAAGCTCGGCCTAAAACAAATGCCTTGCAAAGTTAACGTACGCGATCTTCATATTCATATGCCATTTTATGGCGATTTGATGACTAAATATCAGCTAAGTAATCAATTAGACCTAAATACCTTACTTCCAAAATCTTTTAACTTTCACTTACCTATCCACTTAAATCAGCAACCCTCTACACCTAAGGAACATACTCCTTTTGTACCCCATCTTCCTCTTTCTCCTGACCAACCTGCTGAAAGTTTATCAGAACGCTTATATCTGACTTCACAGTTAGTAAAAGATCGCGTACTCAAAGAGTTGGTTGTTCTTTTAAACAACTTCCCTAAATTACATGAGAGCTTGATACAGCAGTTTCTGATTGAAACGTACATGTACTTATCTAATCCTGATTTTATGTACGAAGTTCACCAAAGAATTTTAAAACAAATGCATGATGATGAAGACTGCATTGTAGTCGCACACTCTTTAGGTTCTGTGATCGCATTTCACTTGTTATCAGATCCGTCTTATCATTTTGCAGTACAACGTTTTGTTACCTTAGCTTCACCACTTTCTTTTCGGGTGATCCAAAGTAAACTTCCAATTCCGATTGAACGACCAAAATGCCTCAATGGTGATTGGTATAATTTCTACTCAAAAGATGATTTTTTAACTGCTTTCCCGTTAAGTGAAGCACCTTTTAATTTTACTCCACCCATCATTAATCAAGAGATTTTTACTTTTGCCAACCAGCCGCATGAGATTTTAGGGTATCTACAACATCCATCCGTTATAAAGGCAATTATTGAGCCTTTTCAGAAAAATGAAGGCTAAATGTATATATTTTCTACAATTTGAGTCATTTTTAATCGCTTGATCGTTTTTTTTAATATTTATTCAGAAAACTATTTGACACTTTTATTAAATCGACCTAATATACGCCCACCTCTGAAACGTCCCTATCGTCTAGAGGCCTAGGACATCGCCCTTTCACGGCGGTAACCGGGGTTCGAATCCCCGTAGGGACGCCAGTAATTTTTTCAGATGTATGCCTCACATATTGTCCCTATCGTCTAGAGGCCTAGGACATCGCCCTTTCACGGCGGTAACCGGGGTTCGAATCCCCGTAGGGACGCCAAATTCTAAAAAGCCACTGCATAACGTCAGTGGCTTTTTTCTTGTCTAAAAAAATGAAAAAGCCAACCAGAGCTCTTCCAATATTCTATTAGCTCGCAATTCCCACTTGTACTTCAAGACGCCCTGACTGTACCCGTAGTCCTCTAATTTCAAATTGATCTACCAATTGCTGGACCAACTCTCGGCTTTCTCTCAAAATATTCAAACCCGGTAAAATACTAAAATCAGTCAAACTCAAAAGCTTTTCAACCATCCATGAACGGTTATTAATAAAGTCAATAAATCCTGCTTGTTCTAGGTCAATAAACCACATACGGTGACCATCGCGTTGGATGCCGGGAATATCACCAATCAAATGATTAATGAGTGATGGAATCGGCAACATATTTACGACTTCAAAACCAACTCGGCCAATACGGCGAACAGCCCAATTTGACAGCGTTCCCCCATGACGAATCTGGACATCAAGACTCTCATCCATTTGACGTAGGCGCAAAAATTTTTCCTGCCCAATACGACATTCCAACACCTTAAAATCTAAACTTAAACGGTACATGAAGCGATGATAATGCCCATCGATCTCGACTTGGAAACTATCATTACCACATTTAATTTTAATATCATCAATTTCAGAACGGTCTATGCGCTTACGAATTTGATTATTTAATAGCATTTCTGGCAAATACAACGTTAAGGTACTCTTGCCCAAAAATGTACGTGCCATTATCAATGCAACTTGACGTGCAGTTTCGCTGGTTTCAGACACCATATCTCTTACAGTTCCTGCCGCCAGATTAGTCATTCCAATAACTCCACGTCTGGTATGGGTAGTCACTTGGTCGAGCGCATCTAATGCAGCATCCGCGACCTCTGCAATATTACGTGTCGTATCACTAGCAAACCCAACCGCATCTTGGGCATGTTGCAATGTCTTATGCAGTAATCGACGAGATAATGACGGTTTTGCAGTATCTGGGGTAGCTAAAACCGATGCTGTCGTTGTAGGCTTCGACTCATTGTCATCTTGTTGACCCAAGTCCCTCTCCTTTTTATATTTATTCCACATCCTATTTACGAGTATTTAAGCTCATTTATAGTGCTAATCACACTTCATTTTTCTGTAGATTAGCATGCTCTACAATATTATTTTAATTTTTATATGTACGCATAAATCATCTGTTTTTTGTATTTCTTTGTTTATTCAAAATTAATTTTTTGCTAGTTCAAAGCACTTCATCGATATCTTACAAATTTTTTTCTTTTTCGACATTTCCGTTAGAATAGATTCAAACTAAATGTGGAGTTCTCATGCAATATCGTTGCCCTCAATGTCAAAGTGTTAAAATTATGCCTGTAAGCCAAGGCATTAACAGCGTAAAACCAGCAGTTCCTAAAAGCCTTGCTATCTTAATTCCTGCACTTTTTATGCTTTTACTCTTGGTTGTGATTAGCATTTTTATGTGGATTTTTGGCAATGGTGCAGGTAGCACTCTTCAAATTGCAACAGTAGTTGTTTTTGTTGTGACTGTAGGGGCAGGTTTTATGTTTTGGCGTGATTTGCCAGATTTTAAACTGTCTATGCAAGCATTTATGCAGTCACAAAAACACTGGAAATGTCGTGACTGCAATCACGAATGGGAAATCTAATGCATATTCACATCAGCTTAATGCTGATGTGAATGTTCTTTGTCATTATCGTTATGGTCGTGTGAAGCATGTTGAGCAATATGCTGACAATTGATCTCGGCATCGTCTTCAATTTGTAATGTCACTTCGCCAATACCATGTTCATGGGAAAGCATTTCAACAGCATCTTGATAGAGCTTGGTACGGTCCGCTTGAGGCGCAAATAAGTGCACCGTTAAATGGATATTTTTAGAAGTAATCGCCCACACTTTAAGTTGGTGAATACTCTCCACACCGTTTAAAGAAAGCAGATCTGTACGTAACTTCTCAATATCCACTTCTTCTGGCACGCCTTCGAGCAAAATATTAATACTTTGTTTAAGCAAAATCCATGTACGCGGTAACACCCAAAAGCCAATCAGTACCGCAATAATCGTATCGACCCAGTACCAGTTGGTGAAGTAAATGATGAGTGCGCCAATAATAACGCCGACTGAGCCTAGAGCATCACTCAATACCTCTAGATAAGCACCTTTAACATTTAAACTGCTATTGGCACTCGACATGAGAATTTTCATTGAGATGAGATTAATCACCAAACCAATGGTCGCCACAATAAGCATGCCCATACTTTGAATTTCAGGTGGCTTAGAGAAGCGGATATAAGCCTCATATAAAATATAAATTGCCACCACAAAAAGCATGAGTGCATTAAATAAAGCAGCCAGAATTTCAAAGCGCTGATAACCGAAAGTACGTTTATTATCGGCAGGACGTTTGGAAATTTGAATGGCAACCAAAGCAATTGCTAAAGCAGCTGCATCTGTAAACATATGCGCAGCGTCAGAGAGCAATGCCAAACTTTGTGTGATTAAACCTGCAATGACCTCAACAATTAAAAATGTTGTAGTAAGTGCTAAAGCAATCGTTAATTTCTTAGCATTACCTTCAGTCACTACAGCATGACTATGATCATGACCATGATGTCCACCCATTTTGCGGACTCCTTTTTATTTATCTTTATGGTGAATTAAAAGTAACGATGAAGACACCATTACCTTTAACTCTTTCAAACACTTTTTTGACTTAGATTCTATAATCAAAAAAGATATCTCAAATCGATGACATTATGAATGCTCAACACTTTTCGTCTTGCCTTCATTCATCCATCGATAAATGACTGGTAATAAAACCAGCGTTAATATCGTAGATGAAATAATGCCACCAATTACTACAGTTGCCAAAGGCCGCTGAACTTCTGCACCAGTTCCAGTTGCCAAAGCCATTGGAATAAAACCAAGTGAAGCAACACAAGCCGTCATTAAGACAGGTCTTAAGCGCAAGATTGCTCCATTCCATGTTGCAGTTTGAATATCAAATTTTTCTCTAAGCTCTTTAATAAAGCTCAGCATCACCAGACCATTCAAAACAGCAACACCCGACAAAGCAATAAACCCGACACCCGCTGACATCGAAAGCGGAATATCTCTTAGCCAAAGTGCAATAAGACCACCTGACAAAGCAAAAGGTACGCCGCTAAACACTAACAGGCTTTCTTTAACATTATGGAATACAGCCATGAGTAAAATGAAAATCATAGCAAGCGCCAATGGAACAACAATTTTCATTCGGGCAGTAGCTGACGCTAGATTTTCAAACTGACCGCCATATTCCAACCAATAACCCGCTGGCAGTTGTTCTTTTGCGAGTGTTGTTCTTAACTCTTGAACAAATGATCCTAAGTCACGGCCTTCTACGTTTGCAGTAATAATGACACGGCGCTTACCATTTTCACGTCCTACCTGATTTAAGCCTGAGGTACGTTCAACTTTAGCGACATCTTGAAGTTGGATGAGTCCACCATTTGGTAGCTGAATCGGAAGTTGAGCTAAGTTTTGGATGGTACGTTGCTGGTCTTCTAGGCGAATTTCAAAATCAAACCGTCTATCGCCTTGTAAAATCTGCCCGACATTTTGTCCACCAACACTTGCCGCCACAATATCTTGAATGGCTTTTGCAGATAATCCGTATTGCGCAGCCAGAGGTCGGTTAATTTCAATGCTCAGCACTGGTAAACCGCTCGTTTGTTCTACCTTAACCGCTGTAGCACCTGAAATTTTTTGTACTTTCTGAGCGAGTGCCTGAGCCTGCTCGTTGAGTACTTGCATATCATCACCGAAAATCTTGACGCCAATATCACTCCGGATCCCTGAAATTAGCTCATTAAAGCGCAGCTCGATCGGTTGAGAGAACTCACTGTTATTACCGGGTAATGTCGCTAAAAAAGCTTCCATACGTGAACGCAGCTCAGCTAGCGTCTCTTTAGAGTTTGGCCATTGATCATGAGGTTTAAGTAAAATAACTGCATCAGAAATATTTGGCGGCATCACATCCGTTGCAACCTCAGCCGTTCCTGTGCGTGCAAAAACAGCCTTTACCTCTGGAAAGTTTTTCAAAATGAGCTTTTCAGTATTTTCCTGCATTCGCAGTGATTGCTCGAGCCCAGTACTCGGTGAACGCATTTGCTGCAAGGCAAAATCACCTTCGCTAAGTTGCGGTGCAAATTCACTGCCCATTTGGGTCGCTAACACACCTGTGAGCACTAAAATACTTAATGCAAAACTAACAACCACAATCTTAAGTTGATAAGCCTGATCGAGAATATCTCGGTACTTCTGCTTTAAAAGAAGCATCCAACGTGTTTCTTTTTCTTTCACTTCACCCGTAACAAAAAGAGCAACTGCCGCGGGTACAAATGTTACAGAAAGAATCATGGCACCCAATAATGCCATAACCACAGTCATTGCCATTGGATGGAACATTTTGGCTTCAACACCAGATAAAGCAAAAATAGGTAAATAGACCACCAAAATAATCATTTGCCCAAAAATAAGTGGTCGACGAGCTTGTTTTGCAGCAAGGAAAACTTCTTTGAACCGTTCAGCCCGTGTAAGAGGCCGATGTAAAGCATGCTGCGCTTCAGCTAGCCGTCGAATACAGTTCTCTACAATAACAACCGCCCCATCTACAATAATCCCGAAATCAAGCGCTCCTAAGCTCATTAGGTTGGCACTAATGTTTTGTTCAGCCATACCTGTCAGGGTAAATAACATCGAAAGTGGAATAACGCAGGCTGTGATTAAAGCAGCTCGAAAATTTCCTAGGAAAATAAACAAAATCACAATAACCAGAATTGCACCTTCAACAAGGTTCTTCTGTACGGTTGCAATTGCTTTGTTTACTAAACTCGTTCGGTCATAAACCGTTTCGATTTCCACACCTTTAGGTAAGGTAGGCTGAATTTCCTTAATTTTGGTATCAACTGCCTGAGCAACGGTACGGCTATTTTCTCCCATCATCATCATGGCAATGCCAAGAACCGTTTCCTCACCGTTGTAAGTTGCTGCTCCTGTTCTTAAATCATGCCCAATAGAAACATTTGCCACATCGGCCACGCGAATTGGTAACCCATTTTTGGTACTCACAGTAATGTTTTGAATATCTTCAACACTACTTAGCATGCCCGGCACACGAACGGTGAGTTGCTCTCCATTTTCTTCAATGAAACCTGCACCGCGATTTTCATTATTTTCTTGCAAAGCAGTTTGAAATTCACTAATGGAAATCTGAAGCTGCTGCAAACGTTTTAAATCAGGCGACACAATATAAGTTTTATTGTAGCCTCCAATACTATTAATTTCGGCTACGCCTTTCACACGCTGCAATTGAGGACGTACAATCCAGTCCTGAATTTCACGTAAATCCATGGCTGTATAGGCTGTACCATCTGCTTTTTTAGCGCCAGATTTTGCCTTCACGACCCATTGGTAAATTTCACCCAATCCCGTTGAAACAGGAGACATCACTGGATCAACTGATTCGGGTAGTTGTCCATCTGCCTCTTGTAAACGCTGATTAATCAGTTGCCGCGCCCAATAAATATCTGTTCCATCTTTAAAAATGATGGTGACTTGAGAAAGCCCATAACGTGAAATAGAGCGGGTTTGTTCCAGATTAGGAATTCCAGCCATTGCATTTTCAATAGGATAGGTAATCCGCTGTTCAACCTCTAAAGCGGTATAACCATTGGCTTGAGTATTAATCTGGACCTGAGCATTGGTAATGTCTGGAACCGCATCAATAGGAAGCTTTTGATAACTCCAGATTCCGACTCCAATCCACGTCAACACAAATAGCATGACCCAAATAGCATTTTGAATAGCAAACTGAATAATTCTGTCAAACAGTCCTTCTGGTGTGGGCAGGTCAGATTTATTAATGTCCATGCTCCGCCTCTCCTTTTTCCAGTTCGGATTTTAGCAAGAAGCTGCCTTCTGCAACATAGCGCTGGCTTGGATTAATACCTTTTACAACCTCGACCCACTGACCATCTTTAGAGCGCTGTCCCAACTGCACAGTGACAGGTTCAAACTCAAAGCCTGTTTTGACCATTTTTGGGGTAAAGATAACGTCTTTACCTTCGACTTGTTGAATCGCCTGAGCTTTTACACGTGTTAGTTTTTGCGTTGAACCTGAATTTAGCTCAACGTTAACCATTAGGTTTGGACGTAATTCACTGCTATTTGCCAAGACCTTGGCACGCACTTGTAAACGCCCGGTTTGAGCATCAGCCTCTGTTGTTAAACTTTGAACTTGAGCGTTAAATGTATTCCCAGTTTGCAAAGATTTAAATTCAATCTGCTGATTTGGCTGTACATTCATATTTGCGGTGCTTGGTAAAATAAACTCCAGCCACAACTGATCAAGTTGATTAATAATAAAAAGCTGATCTGCTAACTGTACGTTTTCACCCACCACAATATCTTTATTACTCACCATGCCAGCAATTGGCGCTGTTAAGGTATAACGTCCTCCTGAGCCCGAACCCGCCCCGAAAGCACTTAGACGTGAGCGAGCTGCTTTCACCTGAATTTGTGCTTGTTGATAGGCGTTATAAGCTCGTTGATAATCTTGTTTGGCAGAAATTCCTTGAGACCATAAGCTACGCTCACGTTCATAGTCCTGACGCGCTAAATCAAGATTAGACTGTGCAATTTGCAAATTCGCTTGTTGATCGACTAGATCTGGAACCAATAAGCTTGCGAGAGCCTGACCTTTTTTAACCTGTTGTCCCAATTCAACATAGACCGCTTCGACACGACCACTAAAACTTGGTGAGACATGGGCTTGACGGTCAGTATTTACAACCAGTTTGGCTGGATAAGTTTGAAGCTGAGCAACTTCCCCCACTTCAGCCTGTTCAATTTTTAAATTTTGTTCCTGCATTTGCTGAGCAGTGAGTAGCAGTGGTTTTTCACCTTCTTCATGGTGTTCTTCACCCTCTTCTTCAGCATGCCCGTGACCTTCTGATGCTTCAGAAGAATTAGATTTATTTTTTGAATTTAAAACCAGTAAACCAATTAATATTACAGTGATTGCGGCAATCACTCCCACCCAAAGCCACTGAGAATTTTTCTTTAAATTTGTCGACATTATTATTCTCCTGCCTGAGTTGGGAATGTTTGACTTTGTTGCCAAGCACGTTGATTGAGTTGCATTAAGGCATCTTTCGCCATGATTTGTTCCGGCTCTAAACCTAGACGCAAACTTTGAATTTCAATTGAATTTTGCCAAGCCTGGTTTAACAGCTCGACTTTACGTAAACGGACATCTTGTAGTTGCATGGTAGCTTGCTGGACATCGGTAACAGCGAACTTACCCAAACGAAAACCTTGCAATGTTTTTTGCTGAACTTGAATAGCAAGAGGAACTTGCTGATCATTCAGTTGTTTAAACTGAATATGTAAACCTTTTAACTCGGATATTAATGTTTCAATATCAACCTGATTCTGCTGTCGATAGAAACTTTGCTGGCGTTGAGACAACTCTTGCTTCGCCTGAGCAATCTTGATTCCATATTGCTGACGATTAAAAAGATTTAAAGGAATTTCCACACCTAATCGAATTTGGTTATCTGTACTCTGTTCTGGAGAACGAGTGTTATTAACTCCCAAAGTTACAGTAGGTTGTGGTCTTGCTTTTGCTTTAAGCTGTTGAATATTGGCTTGCTGTGCAAGAGCATCTAATTGGAAAGAACGCTCTAACAAATTATTTTGCGCATCTTGGCTTGGTTCTATATTCGCCGCCAGCGCCCATAACTGATTTGGGCTTTGGAATAGCTGAAACTGAGTTGAACCACCGCCCCACAAGTTCACAAGTTGCTGTTTCGCAATTTGGAGTTTTAAATCAACTTGTTGGTATAAACGCTGATTTTCCAAGTGAGACATCCGCACTCGATCTACATCAACTTGCGCAATACTGCCTGCCTGATAACGCTTTTCTGATGCTTGTAAATTTTCTTGGCTAACGGATAGCTGCTCTGCAATAAGAGACTTTTCAAGCTCAAGCAAAGCCACTTGTGACCAGAAATATTTAACGATTAATCCAAGTTCAGCTTGATAACGCTGCTCGGCCAAATCAATTTTTGATATTTCCACTTTTGCTAAGTTTTGCGCAGCCTTACGTTGTCCAAAAATATCTAAAGGCTGAGAAATACCTATCACAAGCTCTTTTTCTTGATCACTTTGAAAGCCAGTTTGTTCAATGGAAAGACTTGGGTTGGCCCATAAACGACTTTGCTTTAAATTGGCCTCAGCCATTTGCTGCTGTGCTTGCCAAACACCTTGCTGACTTTGATATTTTTGTACCTGTTCTAAGGCTTGGTCAAAAGTAAACGCTGCTTTTTGAATATAACGTTCTTGTTGAATCTCAGACTGAGCCATCACTGCTTGCCCTGTCAATAGCATGGCAACAGATAGGCTTGAGATTGTTAAAACCTTTTTTAACGTTATCTTAACGTTAGTCTCTAAGTGAGAAGTAGAACTCACCCGAGTTGAAAAAATAGAAGACATGTTTTTGCCCCGCAATAAATAAGAGATGCGGTGGGCTTGTTTTGGCTATCCCACCTATAGCGGGGTTAAAACAGGAGGAGGTTTTAAAGCAGTAAGATGGGGCGACTGGTAAGAATTAGACCAGTGATAAATTTGTGAGAGTTCCTGCACATGTACTACAGGCGCTTCAACTTGTTTTGCGACTTCGGTCATCACCACATGAAAACATGAAGGTAAATGATCATGATGATCTTGCAAATTTAAAGGAGCTTTATGAGAGGTGTTTCCGACATCGTTCTGTTCAGTATGAGCTTGATGTGAAGATTGATATACATCTAAAGCTGCGTGATGCCCGAAATGATGCAATGCTTTTTCCTGATTTTCATGCGCACAAAATGCAGCTGCCACATTCCATAAACTTTGGAATATAAGCAAACTAAACAAGACGGACATAAAAACTGCGGAACGTGGCAAAAGCACACCATTAAACTAAAAAGTTGAACAAAGGCACTATAACAGGCTCTAGGCATGTAATAAAATTACAAAACCTCGATTCATAAATCTCCATTTTTTAATTTAGAACTTATCTCACGTTATACGAGACAAAAATAATTTCTTTTGAGTAATCCTTATGTACAAACTTTTTTCTGCATCTATATTAACAATTTGTCTGGGCTTAACGGGCTGCGCAACCAATATGTTGTCCACCGCTTTACCAAATGAAACAACTGAAATTAAAACCACCGTTTTAAAAACCGATCAAATTATTGCCTTAGGTCAAGCAGTTAAAAACGAGCAAGAACAAGGTTTTGTATTTGTCGGTCAAGATTATAATTATTTAATGACTGACGGTAGCTCAAACCTTCTAAATATTATCAAAAGCATTCCAGCAGAACAGAGAACAATAAAGACACCGTCACCTCTTGTACTTGAGATGGATGATTCCACCCATTTCCATGGAGAAATAACGATTCGTTATAATATCCCTACGTCCAAAATGGACGAAAAGCAAAAGGAACTTTTAAAGACCTTAGGTTTTAAAAATCAATTCATGGCAATGGAAAATCAACAACAAGTTTTTTATCCTTTCACAATCATCCGCTTTAAAGGAAAGATTTACCAAAAAGCAGAGAATCAAAAGATTCAACAACAACTCTCAGCTCCCTACCCAGTCGCTTTACAGCAAAAAGATGAAATAACCAAGAAACATCCGTTTAAACGTGTAACACGCATGGCTTTATATCCTTTAGCAATGACCTTTGACGTGATTACGGTAGCTCCATCATTAATTTGGTCTGACCTACATGGGGACTTTAATAAATAAAATCCTTTATTCCTAAAATGAAAAACCAGCCCTTAGGCTGGTTTTAAAAAATTAACTGGCAATATTTAATCTGCAAATAGCTTATTTATTTAAACGAGATGTTTATTGCTGTTTTTGTAAGTCAGAAGAAAAACGAATCACAACATCATCAACAACTTTATTAAATGCTTCATTGATCGACATTGGTTGCACATTTTCAATAGGCGCTTTTTTATTTCCAACAGTTGTTAAAATCATATGCGGGTAACGCTGAGATGTTTCTTTACCTTGAGCATCAACATAGTTAAATTTAAACTCATATTTATCAGCAATCGCATTACCAACGGCACCAAAAGTCAGACCAGTTAGAACCCCTTTGCCCGCAGCCTCACCTAAATCAGCCACATTATTCGCGGTTAAGTGTAATTTTGCCTGCTTCTCGCTATTCGCTTGGGCTGTTGGAGAAAATACGCCTGTTGCTCTTAAACTACGCTCAACTGCTGATTGTAGTTCTTTACCTGCTTTTGGAATAACTGCTCCATTTCGCTGAAATTCAGTAGTTAAAACTACTGGAATAGGTTGAGCTGGTTTTTTAATATCTGAATAGGAAAGAGACTTATAGGCAGGATCAACATAAGATTTTACTGAAAGACATCCAGTAAGTTGTGTAGCAACAGCTACCCCTAACGCAATAGTATAAAGTTTAAATTTTTTCATGATTTTCCAGAAAGGTTTATTTACCTTTTAATAAATTAAGCCGTAATATTAATCTTAATAAATCAAAAATATAAGTATAAATTCAATCACTTTAGAGAATTTTAATTTTTTATTTCTTAAAATTTTTGATAGAAAATAAAAAACCAGCCCTTAGGCTGGTTTTTTTCAATTAGTAGAGATTACCCGCTAATTTTTTTGTATTTCGTACGTTTTTGAACAGCGTCATCACCTAAACGTGACTGGCGATATGCTTCGTATTCTGCGTAGTTACCTGCGTAGAATTCTGGCTGTTCATTTTCAAATGACAAAATGTGTGTCGCAATACGGTCAAGGAACCAACGGTCATGCGATACCACCATTACAGTACCTGGGAATACAAGAATTGCATCCTCAAGCGCACGTAAAGTTTCAATATCCAAGTCGTTCGATGGCTCATCCAGTAAGATAACGTTTGCACCTAACTGTAAGATCTTCGCTAGTTGTAAACGGTTACGCTCACCACCAGACAATTCACCTACACGTTTTTGCTGATCTTGACCTTTAAAGTTAAAACGGCCGATATAAGCACGTGACGCAATTTCGTAATCACCGATTTTTAAAATATCTAAACCGCCAGAAACTTCTTCCCAAACAGTTTTATTATTATCTAGAGTGTCACGAATCTGACCAACATAAGCAACTTTAACTGACTCACCTAAGGTCACAGTACCTGTATCAGGTTGCTGTTCGCCAGTCATCATACGGAATAAAGTCGTTTTACCCGCACCGTTTGGACCAACGATACCAACAATTGCTGTTGGAGGTACGGTAAACGTTAAGTTTTCGTACAACACGCGACCGTCAAATGATTTACTGATACCTTCCACTTCCACAACTTTGTTACCCAAACGTGGGCCAGGTGGAATATAGATTTCAGATGTTTCATTACGTTGTTGGAATTCTTTAGAGTTAAGCTCTTCAAAACGTTCCATACGCGCTTTGTTTTTCTTTTGCTGACCTTTAGCATTTGAACGAACCCATTCAAGTTCTTTTTTCAATGCTTTAGCAAAAGATTCTTCTTGTTTATTTTCCTGCTCTAAACGCGCATTCTTTTGTTCTAACCAAGAAGAATAGTTTCCTTGATAAGGAATACCCATACCACGGTCAAGTTCAAGAATCCACTCAGCCACGTTATCCAAGAAATAACGGTCATGCGTAATCGCAACGATAGTGCCCGGGAAATCTTTCAAGAAACGTTCTAACCAAGTTACAGATTCTGCATCCAAATGGTTCGTCGGTTCGTCCAGAAGTAACATATCTGGTTTCGAAAGCAATAAACGGCAAAGTGCAACACGACGGCGCTCACCACCAGAAAGTAATGTTACGTCTGCATCCCAAGCTGGAAGATTCAAAGCATCCGCAGCAATTTCAAGCTGGTTGTTTAGGTTGTGTGCATCCCAAGCATGGATAATTGATTCTAATTTTTCCTGCTCTTTTGCAAGTGCATCAAAATCTGCATCTGGGTCTGCATATTCTGCAAAAACCTGATCAAGACGTTCTAACGCATCTAAAGCTTCACGCACGCCATCTTCAACGTTACCACGAACGTCTTTAGTCGGATCTAGCGGTGGTTCTTGCTCTAAATAGCCGATTTTAATTCCAGGTTGTGCACGAGCCTCACCAGAGAAATCTTTATCTACGCCAGCCATAATACGAAGCAGGGTAGATTTACCTGCACCGTTCAAACCGAGCACACCAATTTTGGCACCCGGGAAAAATGATAAAGAGATATCTTTTAAGATTTCGCGCTTTGGCGGAACCATTTTAGATACTCGGTTCATCGTATAAATATATTGGGCCACGCAGGACTCCTCAATTGAAAAACCAATACATCGCATAAGCGATAAATAATCGCGCGTATTATACGCTGAAAACCTCTTTGACTTGAAGTTATGATTTCCATCGTACGGATTTATCAAACAATTTTCTTTTTCAATAAGTTGCAAAATGTTTATGTATAAGATTTATACAGCATTTCAGCGTATATTTTTCTATCTTTATTCCTAAAATTAGAAAACAAACCAGAATTTCTGCAATTTTCAATATGAATTTTAGACTAGACTCGCTCAATATTTAACTCACGAAGATGAAGTAATCATGACTTATAAAGATGAAACCTTAGCAATCCATGCTGGTTATTCACCAGAAGCAACCACAAAAGCTGTTGCGGTCCCTATTTATCAAACCACTTCTTATGCATTTGATAACACACAGCACGGGGCCGATCTTTTTGATTTAAAAGTTCAGGGTAATATCTATACCCGTATTATGAACCCGACCACTGCTGTACTTGAGCAACGCCTTGCTGCACTCGAAGGCGGGATTGGTGCTTTAGCTCTAGCTTCTGGAATGGCAGCAATTACTTATTCAATTCAGACAATTACCGAAGCGGGAGACAATATTGCTTCTGTCTCAACCCTATATGGCGGAACGTATAATCTATTTGCCCATACCTTACCAAAACAAGGCATTGAAGTTCGCTTTTTTAATTATCAAAAACCTGAAAGCTTACGTAATTTAATTGATGATAAAACTAAACTTGTTTTTGTTGAGTCGATTGGTAACCCACTCGGAAATATCATCGATTTAGAAGCAATTGCAAAAATCGCACATGAATATGGTGTACCTGTCATTGTCGATAACACCGTTGCCACCCCTGCTTTATTAAAACCATTTGAATATGGTGCTGATATCGTCATTCATTCACTTACTAAATATATCGGTGGTCATGGGAATAGCATTGGTGGAGCAATTGTAGATAGCGGTAAATTTCCTTGGGGTAAATATCCAGAGCGTTTTAAAGTTTTGAACACGCCTGACCCAAGTTATCACGGGGTTAATTATGTTGAAGCATTAGGTGAAGCAGCCTATATAGCGCGAGCTCGTGTAGTACCATTACGTAATACAGGCGCGGCAATTAGCCCACTGAGTGTGTTCTTAATTTTACAGGGTCTCGAGACTCTAAACCTTCGAATGGAACGCCATACTGAAAATGCCCAGAAAATTGCGGAATATTTACAGACTCATCCAAAAGTAAAATGGGTGAATTATGCAGGTTTAAAAGATCATCCACAGCACCAACTTGCTCAAAAATATGTCAAAGGTAAACCTTCAGCAATTTTATCTTTTGGTGTGCAAGATGGTCTCGAAGGTGGAACTCGATTCATTGATGCACTACAATTATTTACTCGCCTCGTAAATATTGGCGATGCAAAAAGTTTGGCGTGTCATCCTGCAACGACGACTCATCGCCAGCTCAATGAACAAGAACTTAAATCTGCGGGCGTAAGTGAAGATATGGTTCGTCTGTCGATTGGGATTGAGCATATTGATGACTTAATTGCCGATTTAGAACAAGCGCTTTCAGCTGTATAAATTTTAAACCACTCAACAAGCCTCTGGAAATAGAGGCTTTTTTCTTTTTTAGTTATTCTACAGCTAACAACAATTAATGGATTAAGATACTATTTTAGAGTTTTTACTCTAAATAAATTGTTAAATTTCATATATTTACAGACTAGACAATTTTTAAACATCTATTAAGATAAGTGACAATATTTATGAGTTCATTTGGATGAACCTACGGTTGTAAAAAATAAAAATTACATACCGGAATAAATAGTCCCTGCCCCTACTTAGGTAAAATGCTGTGAATAAAAAATTAGAAGCTCTGTTCCAGGAAAAGGTACAAGATAAAGTCATTTTAGTGACAGGCGCCTCAAGCGGAATCGGTTTAACCATTTCAAATAAACTTGCTGATGCTGGTGCTCATGTCTTACTGGTTGCCCGCACTCAAGAAACTTTGGAAGAAGTGAAAGCAGATATCGAAAGTCGTGGCGGTAAGGCATCAATTTTCCCATGTGATCTCAACGACATGGACATGATTGATCAAGTATCTAAACAAATTTTGGCTACTGTTGACCACATTGATATTTTAATTAATAACGCAGGTCGTTCTATTCGCCGTGCCGTACATGAGTCTTATGACCGTTTTCATGACTTTGAACGCACCATGCAATTAAATTATTTTGGCGCAGTACGTCTAGTTCTTAATATTTTGCCGCATATGATTCAACGTAAAGACGGGCAAATCATTAATATTAGCTCGATTGGTGTGTTGGCAAATGCGACTCGCTTTTCTGCTTATGTTGCATCTAAAGCGGCTCTTGATGCATTTAGCCGCTGTCTATCGGCCGAAGTTCATGCACACAAGATCGCGATTACTTCAATTTATATGCCATTGGTTCGCACGCCAATGATTGCACCCACTAAAATTTATAAATATGTACCAACACTTTCGCCTGAACAAGCTGCTGACTTAATTGCTTATGCAATTGTAAAACGTCCAAAACGTATGGCAACCAACTTGGGACGCTTAGCTTCAATGACTTATTCTGTTGCACCAGGCATCAACAATATGTTTATGTCGATTGGCTTCCGTTTATTCCCAAGCTCTGATGTAGCAAAAGGTGAAAAAACTGAAAAACTAAACTGGGCACAAAAAGCATATGCACGAATCTTCCCAGGCGAACACTGGTAATTCTGAGTTGATGCTATAATAAAAAAGCGCCTTAAATAAGGCGCTTTTTTATTCACTACCGGACTGATCAATCCAGAAACTGAACGTGTCCTGTTTTTACATCATAAATTGCACCCACAACTACAATCTCGCCTCGCTCAACCATATCTTTGAGCACACTGCTGTTATTAATGATGTACTGGATGTTGTAGTGAACATTCATTGCGGTCACTTGGCTAATAAAAGCATTACCTAATTCGCGTGGCTGCATAATGTCATATACGCTATCAACCGAATGCATTAATGGTCCAAGCACATATTGAATATGCGGCATTTCCTTCACATCAGACACTTGCTTCTGCTCTAGGCGCAACTGACATGCGCTCGTCACCGCACCACAATCCGTATGCCCTAAAACAACAATTACTTTAGAGCCTTTAGCCTGACAAGCAAACTCAAGCGAACCTAATACTTTCTGACCTGCAATGTTACCTGCAATTCGTAGACTAAACAGATCACCGATACCCACATCAAAGATCATTTCTGTAGGTGCACGTGAGTCCATACAACCAAGGACTGCTGCGATCGGATGTTGTCCTTCATCTGCGGTAACTCGAATTTGACGATAAATATCTCTTTGTAGACGCTCATTTTTTACAAAGCGTTCGTTTCCTTCTTTAAGTAAGTTTACGACCTGTTGAGGACTTAGCTTCTGTTGCAAATCATGTGTACTAATATCAATATCAAGTACCGCATCATCAACATCTTGATAGTGCTGCTTAAACCCGACCAGTTTAAGGTTTACCTCACGTTTAATGGCAGTTTCATTTTGATAATCTTGAATAACCTGGTAGATATCAGGATCGATCGAATCACATTGAGTTGCATCAATAATGAGTTGCTGATGTTTATGTACATGTTCCAATGCAGAAATAAGCGCAGAACGGTTAAGAAAGGTGACTTGTGATGGGAGTTCAATACGAGTAACTATGCCATGCAAGCGTTTCTCTCTATAAACACGAATACCTTTATTAAAATTCCCATAGAGGATAAAAGCACTACTGGTGAACAGACCAATTAAAATTCCCATTAAAAGATCAGTCAGTAAAATTGCAACCAAGGTAATAATAAAAGGTAAAAACTGTTTCCAACCTTTTTGATAAAGCTGTTTAAAGAGTTTTGGATGGGTAAGCTTAAAGCCTGTCAAGATTAAGATCGCAGCCAATGCAGACAAAGGAATCATGTTCATTAATGGTACGAAGAACAAAACTGCTAACAGCAACAATACGCCATGAATAATGGTAGAGCATTTGCTACGCGCACCTGCATTTGCATTCACCGAACTACGTACAATGACGGAAGTTACAGGCATTCCACCAATTAAACCCGAAATAATATTACCTGTACCTTGTGCCCAAAGTTCACGGTTAGGGGGAGAAGAGCGTTTTTGAGGATCGATTTTATCGGCCGCCTCTAAATTCAATAATGTTTCCAAAGATGCTACGACAGCCAGAGTAATTGCACCTGTGTAAATCATAGGTTCAGCTAAATAGCTAAAATCAGGAAAAATTAATACTTCTTCGGGTGCTTTTAAGATATTCGGCAATTGAATGAGGTTATCAATTTGCACTGCCCATGGAGAGCCCATACTCACCAAAACAAAATTTAAAACTGCTGCAAGCACAACTGCAATCAAAGCCGAAGGTAAAGCTAGTTTTTTGAGTGGACTACTATCCCACGCTAAAATTAAGAATAAACTGAGCAAACCAATAAGTGCAGCTCCGCTATCGAAACGTTGAAGGAATGCATCGGGTGTTGAAGTCCAAACCTGTTTCCATGAAAAATCAGAAAGTCCGAACAGATAAGGTAATTGTGTCGCAATCAGAATGACACCAATAGCGGCTAGTAATCCTAAAATGACATTATTTGGAATAAAGTTGGCAAAAAAACCTAACTTGAATAATCCAAAGAGAATTTGCAGGATACCAGCAAAAATAATACATAATAAAAAGGCGGCATAATTGCCGCCTAGTTGTTCTAACTGTACAAGAATGACGGCAGTTAGCCCTGCCGCTGGGCCAGCAACACTAATGTGAGAACCACTTAGTAAGCCTACGATAATGCCGCCAACAATACCTGCAATAATGCCTGAGATGATAGGAGCTCCTGAGGCTAAAGCGATACCCAAGCATAGCGGTAATGCCACAAGGAAGACGACAACTCCGGACAGGAGGTCTTTTAAATGAAATCTATTTTTCAGGTTTAAAACCGACATAAAACAACCATTTATAATAAAAAGAAATAAGCAAAGTTGTACTATTACAGCCTGAAAGTGAGTAAATGCTCTAAGGCTGGCTTGATGATGTCGGACAACTGAATATCATTAAAGTTTAGTTATGCTATAACGTTGTGTATTTAATTGTGTATTTAACAACGATTTGTTGATCTTAAGATTCACCTCATCTTTACGACTGTGATTTTTTCTTATCTGCATTTATATAACTGTCAAAAAATAATTCTTAACCAATAAAAAAGCCTCCGATTGGAGGCCTTTTTATCAATTAAAAACTCTTATTTAGAGCCTTTAATCCCTGCTTGTAGTAACAATGCACCTAAACCGCCAATCTTTTGTTCTTGTGGTTTATCTTGCTTGCTACGCTGAGGGCGTTCAGCTTGATCTTTACGTGGTTGAGGACGTTTAGCTTGAGGTTTACGCTCAAAACGCTGTTCTGAGTTTTGTTCGCGACGTGGTGGACGCTGTGCTTTAACAGGTGCAGAACCTTCAGCACGCATGCTTAAGTTCACGCGATTACGTTCAACATCAACCTGCATCACACGCACTTGTACGATCTGGCCCGGTTTTACAACTTTATGTGGATCAGATACAAACTCATTTGCAAGTTCAGAAATATGAACTAAACCATCCTGATGAACACCAATATCAACAAAGGCACCAAAGTTTGTGACATTAGTGATCACACCTTCAAGTTGCATACCTTCTGTCAATTGACCAACTTCAGTAATATCTTCACGGAATTTAGCAGTACGGAACTCTGGACGCGGGTCACGACCCGGTTTTTCAAGTTCAGCTAAAACGTCTTGGATGGTTGGTAAACCAAATTTGTCATCAACAAATTCATCAGCTTTTACTTGGCGAATGATTTCAGTATTACCGATGATGTCTTTAACAGTTGTTGCTTTTGCTGCAACAATTTTCTCAACAAGACCATAACTTTCAGGGTGAACTGAAGAAGCATCCAAAGGTTCAGAACCATTTTGAATACGTAAGAAACCAGCCGCTTGTTCAAAAGTACGATCACCTAAACGCGGTACGCTTTTCAACGCTTGACGGTTGTCAAAACGGCCATGCTCTTTGCGGTATTCAACAATCTGTTGAGCAATTGCTTTGTTTAAACCAGCAATATAAGCCAAGATTGCTGGTGAAGCGGTATTTACATCAACACCTACAGCATTCACACAGTCTTCTACCACTGCATCAAGGGTTTTTGCCAAACCAGTCTGGTTCACATCGTGTTGATATTGACCCACACCAATTGACTTCGGATCAATCTTAACAAGTTCAGCAAGTGGATCTTGTAAACGGCGAGCAATAGAAACTGCACCACGAATTGAAACGTCAAGCTCTGGAAGTTCTGCCGACGCAAGTTCACTTGCAGAGTAAACAGATGCACCCGCTTCACTTACAGTGATTCGTGTTAAATTCAGATCAGTATTCGCAGCCATCATTTCAGCAACAACAGCTTCTGTTTCACGGCTAGCTGTACCATTACCAATTGCAATCAGCTCTACGTTATATTCACGGCATAAACGTGCAAGTTCAGCAATTGAGCCTTCTTTATCATCTTTTGGAGCAAATGGATAAATCGTGCTGTGAGCAAGTACATCACCTGCATCGCTGATTACTGCAAGTTTCACACCCGTACGAATACCAGGGTCAACACCCAAAGTAGTACGACTACCAGCTGGCGCTGACAATAATAAATGACGAAGATTTTCAGCAAATACCTGCATTGCTTCTGCTTCAGCAGTAAGACGTTTTTCTGTCAGCAATGAATGTTCGATTTGAGGACGAATCTTGCCTAACCAGAATAGTTTTGCAGTTTGCTTTAAGAAATCCTGACGTGCTTGAGGTTGAACTTGCTCAAGGTTGTATTCGGTTTCGATACGTGCCAATGGCGCATCATCTTCACCATCTACTTTTAAAACCAATACGTTTTCTTGACGACCACGTAACATCGCCAATAAACGATGAGAAGGTAATTTGTTTAGACCTTCAGAGAATTCAAAGTAATCACGGAACTTTTTACCAACTTCTTTCTTTTCTTCAGATGCAACTGCACTTTTTAAAACCGCAGTTTTTGCAAAAGTTGTTTTTAATTCTGTAGTAAGTGAAATATTTTGTGCCCAATCATCAATCAGAATATGCTGAATCGCATCTAATTGACTTTCAACATCTGGATAGTCTTCATGACTGAAACCAGCTAATGCTTCTGTCGGGTCAACTTGTTCTGCAATAATTTTTTCAGCAATTGGTCCTAGACCTGCTTCTTTTGCTTTAAAAGACTTACTTGTACGCTTAGGACGATACGGTGCATAAATTTCTTCTAAAGCATTTTTTGTTTCGGCTGCATTCACCCGCGCCAACAAGTCATCACTCAATTTATTCTGTTCTTGCAATGACTGAATAACCTTTTCACGGCGCTCATATAAATCACGTAAATACGCTAAACGAGTATCTAATTGGCGTAACTGCGTATCATCTAAACCTTGTGTTACTTCTTTACGGTAACGGGCAATAAATGGAACACTGGCACCTTCATCAATTAAGCGGATGGCAGCTTCTACTTGGTTTGGACGTACGGCAAGCTCACTTGCCAACTGCTGAACTAAGTCAGTCATCGTGTTTGATCCCACAAGGATAAAGTTTAAAAGCACTGATTATAAAGACCGAGCCCATAAAATCCACACTTGTTTGCGTATTCAAAACGTTTTTTTGTATTGACTCTGAATATTTATACTTTTTACGACTACTAGAGCACATAAAAACAGGAGTTCAACTATGAAAAAGTTGAGGCTGAGCTCTGTCTTTTAATCTTTATAAAATATAAACGTCAGACTTATGTCATGAAAGTGACAAAATTTTATTATAAATTATGAGAAAATGATCATATTGATACACTCCTCAAAAGATAAAAATATAGAGTTTCAACAAAGCTTTATTCGTCTAATCTGTTATCAAACACAAATATCTGCTTACTTCAACAATTAAAAGCGCTATAACAACCGACTTTACCCACCTAAAATAACCTATTTGAAACAATTAGTTATTACTATTTAATTATTAAAAGATTATCAAATATTTAAGTATTTGTTTTTTTTGATCAGTCTTTGCTAAATTAGGGGGCTTAGGATGTTGTTTTTTGGTTTCAAACCACCTTGAAAATTGTAATTTTGAGCAAATTGATACATAGTCTTAAAGAGAACATCAGCATTATACTGAGGGCTTGTTGGCAATAAGCCTCACCGACCCAATAATATATAAATTATGACTTTAAAAGGGAGTACATCATGAGTTTAGTTGTACCTGCTGAACATCCTGAAACCGTACACAACGAAACGGATCGTGTCGAACGTATTTTAGTGGTCGATGACGATGTGCGTTTACGTACCCTCTTGCAACGTTTTTTGGAAGATAAAGGCTTTGTTGTAAAAACTGCCCACGATGCTTCGCAAATGGACCGTCTATTACAACGTGAGTTATTTTCACTTATCGTACTCGACTTTATGTTGCCAGTTGAAGATGGCTTAAGTATTTGCCGTCGTTTACGCCAATCAAATATTGATACACCAATCATCATGTTAACAGCGCGTGGTAGCGATTCAGACCGTATTGCAGGTCTTGAAGCTGGCGCTGATGATTACTTGCCAAAACCATTTAATCCAAACGAACTTTTAGCACGTATCCGTGCTGTATTGCGACGCCAAGTACGTGAAGTTCCTGGTGCTCCAAGCCAACAAGTTGAAGTGGTTAGCTTTGGGCCATGGTCTTTAGACTTATCTACCCGCACACTGACACGCGAAGGACAAATCGTTACCTTAACGACTGGCGAATTTGCAGTATTAAAAGCATTGGTACAACACCCACGTGAACCATTAACCCGCGACAAACTTATGAATTTGGCTCGTGGTCGTGAATGGGGTGCAATGGAACGTTCAATTGACGTCCAAGTATCTCGCCTACGTCGTTTAATTGAAGACAATCCTGCACGTGCGCGTTATATCCAAACGGTATGGGGCGTGGGTTATGTATTTGTTCCAGATGGTGCGGAATAAGTTTGAGATAATATAGAGTGAGTTTAGAACCAATCGCGCCACAAAACTTTACTGATTACGCTACCTACTCAGAACGGAAACGAACTCGGTGGGAACGTTTTCTCGACAAAATTAAGCCACGCTCTGCTGCCATGCGTACCACTATTCTGGTACTGCTGGTGGTATTTTTTAGCTTATTTATGTCGTTATGGTTCTTTTGGCGCACTCTGTATTTACCTGAAATTCAACAACACGCCCGTTATCTTGCCGTTGAGCTTGAGCTCGTCAACAATCCGGATATACAGATTTTTCATCGCCAAAATGAAGTCGATATTGATGAATGGTTACGTAATCGGGTTGGTATTGAATACATTACCAACCCGAAAGAATATCCAAGTGTCCGCGATAAAGTTATTGCCGAGTTTTTTACCAATCAGATCGAACAAAAACTGGCAAATGAGATTGGAGCTAAGGATGTTACGGTTTACTTCCAGTTCAAACCTAGTCCACGTATCTGGATTCAAACACCTGAAATGCACGGGAATTGGGTTCGCGAGCCGTTAAAAACCTATGCAAACTATAGCCCTGAGCTATTAATTGGTTGGGTCGTTGGGGTTCCTCTACTGTCAGCTATCATTATTTTGATTCTGGTCAGACAGATGAACCGACCTCTGCGTCGTTTGCAGAATGCTGCCAATGAATACAGTAAATCCGGCACAGCACCTTACCTAGATACCAATCATGGTCCATTAGAAATTCGACAGGTAAACCAAGCCTTTAACCGCATGGTCTATACACTTGATCAAACTGAGCGTGAACGACGTATTATGTTGGCCGGTATCTCGCATGATTTGCGAACTCCTCTAACACGCATCCGCTTAACAGCAGAAATGTTACCTGATGAGTTTTTACGTGAAGGTCTGGTCTATGACGTAGATGATATGGACGCAATTCTTAATCAGTTCATTTCGTATATGCGTGATGGCTCAGATGAAGAGTTGAAAGACACCAATATCAATATGCTTTTGCAAGAGCTTGTTGTCCAGTTTAAGCCTCTTGAGATTCACTTCGAGATGCAAGATGTACCTATTATTCCGGCACGTAGCTTGTCTTTAAAGCGGCTTATTGCAAACTTGATTAATAATGCAAAACGCTATGGTGCTGAACCGATAGAACTCGGCGCAAAAGTTGAAAATGAAAATATTTTAATTACCGTTGCCGATCATGGCGAAGGTATTCCACCCGATCAAATTGAAGAGTTAATGCAACCGTTTGTCCGCGGAGACTCAGCAAGAACGATTCAAGGTAGTGGACTTGGACTTGCCATTGTTAAACGCATTGTCGATATTCATCATGGTGAAATTCAAATTCACAACCGTGAACAAGGTGGTTTAGAAGTTATTATTTCTTTACCTATTCCAAAACCAGTCAGTGAAGAAAATAGCTCAATCAATCCATTAGAAAAAATAAAACAAACTTTGAGTGAGCGCTTTTAATTTAACCAATTAGTGATTAAAAGCCTCATTTTAAAGACAAATAAAATAATTAAAAATCAATAAAATAAAAACCATCAATATAATTTATACCACCATTTATTTACAAAATTAGACCTTAGCCTAACACCTATGCACTTTTCAATTTTTCATAGCTAAAATCGCCTATGTTTTGACAATTTTGAGGATGTCCAATGTCTTTAAGTCGTATTCGCCTAGCTTCTCTTCATGACAAGGTCATCAGTGCTGAACAGGCTGCGCAATTCATCGAAGATGGAATGACTGTAGGTATGAGTGGTTTTACTCGTGCTGGTGAAGCTAAAGCTGTTCCACAAGCACTTGTAGAACTCGCAAAGAAAAATCCGTTAAAAATCACGTTAATTACGGGTGCCAGCTTAGGTAACGACTTAGACAAACAACTCACGGAAGCAGGTGTTTTATCTCGTCGTATGCCATTCCAAGTGGACAACACTTTACGTCGTGCCATTAACAATGGCGAAGTTATGTTTATTGACCAACATTTGTCTGAAACTGTTGAGCAAATGCGTAACCAACAGCTTAAACGCCCAGATGTTGCGGTAATCGAAGCGATTGCGATTACTGAAGACGGCGGCATTATTCCAACCACATCTGTTGGTAACTCTGCAAGCTTTGCTATTTTTGCCGAAAAAGTTATTGTTGAGATCAACACATCTTTAAGCGAAAGCTTTGAAGGTTTGCATGACATATATATTCCAACTTATCGCCCAACACGTACTCCAATTCCATTAACAAAAGTGGATGAGCGCATTGGTACATCAGCAATCCAAATCGATCCTGCAAAGATTGTCGGTATTGTATTTAACGATACGCATGACTCACCATCAACAGTAACTCCGCCAGATGATGAAACTCAAGGTATTGCAAACCACCTGATTGCTTTCTTTAATAAAGAAGTTGCCGAAGGTCGTTTACCGAAAAGCCTTGGTCCATTACAAGCAGGTATCGGTTCTATTGCCAATGCAGTATTAACTGGCTTAAAAGATTCTGACTTTGAAGACCTCATCATGTACTCAGAAGTATTACAAGACTGTACTTTTGAATTAATTGATGCAGGCAAAATGAAATTTGCTTCTGGTAGTTCAATTACGCTTTCTGCAAAATGTGGCGAGAAAGTTTTTGGCAATATCGAAGCTTACAAAGACAAATTGGTACTTCGTCCACAAGAAATTTCTAACCACCCTGAACTGGTTCGCCGTTTAGGTATTATCGGCATTAACACCGCGCTTGAATTTGATATCTACGGTAACGTGAACTCAACTCACGTATGTGGCACTAAAATGATGAACGGTATTGGCGGTTCTGGTGACTTCGCTCGTAATGCTCACTTGGCAATCTTTGTAACCAAATCAATTGCTAAAGGCGGCGATATCTCTTCTATCGTGCCAATGGTGAGCCATGTTGATCACAGTGAACATGATGTTGATATTTTAGTGACAGAGCAAGGTTTAGCAGACTTACGTGGTTTAGCACCTCGTGAACGCGCTCGCGCTGTTATCGACAATTGTGTACACCCACTTTACCGTGATGCATTAAATGACTACTTTGATCGTGCATGTGCTAAAGGTGGACATACTCCTCATTTACTTCGTGAGGCGTTGTCTTGGCATGCAAACTTCGAAGAAACAGGTCAAATGCTTCAAGCAGCACCAGTTGCAAAATCAGCTTAAATCACTGGTTTAATTCAAGCACTCCTACGGGGGTGCTTTTTTTATTTGTTTAAATTATTAATAAACACTGCTCAAGCCCGAATTTTTATTTTATCTTTTCAGCACATCAAAACAAAAAGTAGAAATCTATATGTTTATTATTCGTCAATTTACAAATGCCGATCTGGAAGATGTCGTCATTTTATGGGAAAGCTGTGGCCTGTCTCGCCCTTGGAATAATCCTGAAACCGATATTTTTAGAAAAGTCTCACAACAAGATGATTTATTTCTGGTTGCTATTAAAGATGAGCAACTCATTGGCACGCTGATGGGCGGCTATGACGGCCATAGAGGCTGGATTAACTATTTGGCTGTTCATCCCCACCAACAACGCTTAGGCGTGGCTACAGCGCTCGTTCAGCAGCTTGAAAAGCGACTGATTGCTAGGGGCTGCCCAAAACTACAATTATTGGTGCGTAAAGATAACCTGAATGTACTGAATTTTTATGAACAGCTCGGCTATGACGAAGTAGAAGCAGTGTGCCTAGGGAAACGACTCATTCGTGATAACCCACCTGACTAACGCACAAAGGATCTACTTCCCCTTCTTTATTAAGAAAAAACATTTGAGCTTGGGGATAAGTGATTATGCCTGTGGATAAAGCGAGATTTATACACAAGTAAGGAAATGATTTATTTAGATAAAAACAATACGCATGAAAAAAGCCTCATACATTATGTATGAGGCTTTTTTGAATATGGTGGCGAGACCCAGGATCGAACTGGGGACACACGGATTTTCAATCCGTTGCTCTACCTACTGAGCTATCACGCCGATGGCCTGTATTAAGCCGTATCTCAGAACAATAGTCAACTATTATCCTGAGTTTTTGATTTAAATGAGTATTTTTTATACTTAAAAAAAATCCCTGATGGGATCAGGGATTGAAAACACAAATAATGGTGGCGAGACCCAGGATCGAACTGGGGACACACGGATTTTCAATCCGTTGCTCTACCTACTGAGCTATCACGCCGAAGTGGGCGTATTAAACAATGTTTATATGATCACGTCAAGCAACTTCCGTACTTTTTGTAACAAGTGATTATTTTTAAATCACTACCCCATACGGACTAGCTTTTTAATGATGTAATTTACCAATATGCGCCAAACAGCGATGAATTGCGCCGCAGCCCGGTTCAAAAATTTTCACACCTTTTGACTCTTCTATACGACAAGCTTCTTCAACTAAGCGTTCTGCTACCCCACGTCCACGGTTAGCAGGATGTACAACGATATATTCAAGGACCTTGCTTTCACCTTGTCCTGAAGACCAGATTGCACCTATAATTTTGGTGTTAAATTCGGCAGTGTATAGCGTGGTATACTGTTGTAAATCTTGTTCAAGTTGTTCAATTGCATCGTGCCCGTCACCAAACTCCGGACTTGTATCATACAGTCGCTCAAGCTGATCGCGAATCTCTGAATTATCTAGAGAACTATAAGCATGTACGGTAATAGGCATTGATTAACCCTCCTGAGCAAACTATGATGCTGTCACGAATTCGTCACAGCGAAATTATCGTTACATCCAATCATTTTTGACGTTTTTTTGAGGAACGTGTCCATGACGCAACGTATCAGTGAAGTGGTTAGAAATACCAATGAAACCAAAATTCGAGTTCGATTAAATCTCGACGGTACTGGTCAAGGCACACTAAACACTGGAGTTCCATTTTTAGACCATATGATTGATCAAATCAAGCGACATGGCTTATTTGATATCGATATTCATTGCGACGGAGACCTCGAAATTGATGATCACCACACCGTAGAAGACTGTGGAATCACGCTTGGACAAGCTTTTGCACAAGCTTTAGGCGATAAAAAAGGTTTAAAACGCTACGGTCATTTTTATGCACCATTAGACGAAGCTTTATCTCGCGTTGTTGTAGATTTATCTGGTCGTCCGGGTTTATTTATGGATATTCCATTTACTCGTGCGCGTATCGGTACATTTGATGTTGATTTATTTTCTGAGTTTTTCCAAGGTTTCGTAAACCATGCGCTTATAACCTTACACATTGACAATTTGAAAGGCAAAAATAGCCACCATCAAATTGAAAGTGTGTTTAAAGCACTAGCTCGTGCTTTACGTATGGCATGTGAAGTTGATCCACGTGCAGAAAACACGATTGCATCGACAAAAGGTAGCCTCTAATGACACGTATCGCGTTACTTGATTATGGCATGGGCAATCTACACTCAGCAGCTAAAGCACTTGAGCATGTGGGCGCTACAGTCGATGTGACCAATGATCCAAAATTAATTGCGCAAGCCGACAAAATTGTTTTTCCGGGCGTTGGTGCAATGCGTGACTGTATGCAAGGCATGCGTGAAGCAGGTATTGATGAAGTTGTACGTCAATCTGCTTTTAATAAACCTGTTCTTGCGATTTGTGTAGGCATGCAAGCACTGCTACAAAGCTCAGAAGAAAATGGCGGCGTAGATGCACTAGGTATTTTTGACGGTGTCGTAAAACACTTTCCTCAAATGGAAGGTTTAAAAGTGCCGCATATGGGTTGGAATCAGGTTCACCAATTGGACCCAAGCCATCCTATGTGGAATAACATCGAACAAGATGCTCGCTTCTACTTTGTACATAGCTATTATGTCGAACCTAAAGATGAAAGCGTTGTAGCTGCGACTTGTGACTATGGTGTGAACTTCTGCACAGCGATTCACAAAGATAATTTATTCGCGACTCAATTCCACCCAGAGAAAAGTCATACTGCTGGTTTGCAGTTACTTAAAAACTTTGTGGAATGGAATATTTAATCTGATTTAAAACTAAAAAAGATCAGGTCTAGATGGCCTGATCTTTTTTTTATTTACAATAATAACTAATCATTTATAGAATGATGTTTTATTCAACAAAATATTGAATATTTATACTTTTAAATAAAACCAAATGATCAGGAAAACAAAATGAATTCACCTTTCGAAAATCAGCCCCTTCAACAAGATTCACCCTTTAAAGCTAGTGGTCGTTTTGGACGACTCTCTTATGCTGCTTGGACATTCTTATTTTCACTCGTCATCGGCATCGTTGTTGTTGCCATCGCATTCACTTTTGGATTTACATCTAGTCAGGAACTAACAGGCCTTTCTACAGCAGGCATGATTGTTATCGCCATTCTTTATATTGTCTGCCTCTATGTAAGCTTTGTATTTACAATTCGTCGCTTACATGACCGCAATAATACAGGATGGCTATCATTGCTAATGCTTATCCCTGTCGTAAACCTCATTTTCATGATTTATCTCTTTGCGGCAAAAGGTACAGAAGGCAATAATGATTACGGTCCACAACGCCCTACCCCTGGTTGGGAACGCGTTTTAGGCTGGATTTATATTATCCTGATTCCGCTTGCTTTTGTTTTCGGTATCATTGCTGCAATTATGGCTCCGACCTATGAAGGTTATGTTGAAAAAAGCGAAAGCGTTGTCATTGGTACACCGTCTCAGTCCCAATAATTATTAAAGACACTCATAAAGCCTAGTTCTCTAGGCTTTATTGATATATAAAGCTAATAGCTCAATTCTTTTGCCCGCTGTTAAACATGTCCGAAGCCTCCCCCCTCCTTGATAAAGCCTCTATTCAGCAGCTCCCTCCCTTTGAAAATCTTAACTATCAAAATATTGTTGTGATTGAAAATATTGAGCAATGTAAAACTATTGAAGAAGAATTAAAAAACGTTAGTGTCTTTGGCTTTGATTCAGAATCTAAACCGACTTTTCGGGTAGGTGAAGTCTCGACAGGTCCACATTTGATTCAGCTTGCTACAGAACACAAAGCATATTTATTTCATGTCAATTCATCGACTTTAAAATTTTTACAGCCCATTTTGTCTAACCAGAAGCAAATTAAAGTTGGTTTTGGTCTTAAAAATGATAAGCATATTTTCCATAAAAAAGGCATTGAACTGGAAAGTTGTGTCGATCTAGCTAAAGGCTTTAGTCACTTTGGTTTTACCCAGCAAATGGGGGTTCAAAAAGCGATTGCTCTACTATTTGGGCAATATCTTGCAAAGTCAAAAAAAGTTGGAACTTCAAATTGGGCACGAAAGCCACTTACATCACAACAAATAAGTTACGCTGCCGCCGATGCGTATGCTGCATTATTGGTATTTGAAGAGCTCAGAAAGCAAGAACTATTACCTGCTCACATTTCACAAACGATTCAAACCGCACTTCAAGCGTAAAGTTATAAAAGTCTTTTCTAAGGCTTAGCGATTGATCAATACTTTGCTAAGATGTGCACAATTTCATAATCATGATGAAGCAAGGAGCGGAAGCATGCTAATCATTCCAGCAATTGACCTGAAAGATGGTAAATGTGTGCGTTTAAAACAAGGGCGTATGGAAGACGATACCGTTTTCTCTGACGATCCAGTTGCAACTGCCCAGCATTGGGTAAATGAAGGCGCACGTCGTTTGCATTTGGTTGATTTGAATGGCGCTTTCGCAGGTACCCCAATTCATAAGCCTGTTGTTGAAGCAATTGCTAAAGCTCAGCCAGAATTACCAATTCAAATTGGTGGTGGTATTCGCTCACTAGAGACTATCGAACACTACTTAGAAGCTGGTGTGACTTTTGTCATTATCGGTACTAAAGCAGTTCAAGAGCCTGAATTTGTAGAAGAAGCATGCAAACGCTTTGCTGGACACATCATTGTTGGTATTGATGCCATGAATGGTATGGTTGCAACTGATGGCTGGGCTAATGTTACTGACGTTAAAGCAACTGATTTAGCAAAACGCTTTGCAGATGCAGGCGTATCTAGCATTGTTTATACAGACATTGCTCGTGATGGCATGATGCAAGGTGTAAATGTTGAGCAAACTGTAAACCTGGCTCAATACTCAGGCTTACCAGTGATTGCTTCTGGTGGCGTAACAAACCTTGATGATGTACGTAATTTAATGGGCAAACCAGGCATTTTAGGTGCAATCACAGGCCGTGCAATTTATGAAGGTACACTTAACCTTCGTGAAGCTCAGCTTTTGTTAGATGAAAACCGTCTTTAATTTTTAAGATGTAAAAAAGAGCCACTTTAGGCTCTTTTTTTATTTTTAATTTAATAACTTTTCTAAATCAATAAACCACATTACGAATAAATTTAAGCACTTGATTACCACTATTGATATATGTGTAAGTCACTGAACTCGCATATATAAATGAAGAACCAGCAGCAATAGTTTTTGAGCTATCTGCAAATTGTATGGTCAACTCACCTTCTAATACATAAATAAGCTCTTGCCATCCTTCCGGGTCTGCTTCAGCAACATAAGACTCTCCTACTGCCAATGACCACGTCCAAAGCTCAACTTGAGTATGAGATGGAACTGAGGCTAATAAAGTTGCATTACTCTCTTCTTTGCTACCCTGCCAAGCGAGTGCATTTACCAAGGGTTGTTCTTTATGCTCAGGTGCACTCACAATGGTTCTGAAATCTACACCCAACACGACTGCAATCGCATCGAGTTTAGCTAAGCTAATGTTAACTTGCCCTGTTTCCAATGCAGCAATAGTTCGTCTGCTCACACCCGCTTGATCGGCCAAGTCCTGTTGGCTTAAATCTCGTTCATCTCTTAAGGAACGGATATTTGTGCCGACATGCTGTAAAACGGTACTGGACTGGCTCATAAAATAACGCAGCAAATAAAATATGAGCAATATATTGCACAAAATAGAAGAATAGCGCAATATGTGCAGTATATTGCACAATTCTTTCTATTTTGAATATGTCACCAATTTCTTTGAGTTCAAGCAAAGCCCCACAGTTAGCACTCGTTTTGATTACGATCATTTGGGGTGGAACATTCCTTACTGTACAATATGCACTGAATTTTTCATCGCCTATGTTTTTTGTGGGCTGCCGCTTTGCTGTCGCGGCGCTTACCTTGCTGCTTATTTCTTTCAAGAGTATGAAAGGCGTTACTTTAAAAGATTTAGGTGCTGGCAGCGCGATTGGTCTTGTAATTGCAGCAGGTTATGGCACACAGACGATTGGTCTTCAAACCATTCCAAGTAGTGAGTCGGCTTTTTTAACGGCGCTTTATGTTCCACTTGTACCTATTTTAATGTGGCTCATCTTTAGAAAAGTTCCGCACATTATGACTTGGGTGGGAGCAGTCCTTGCTTTTGCTGGCCTTATTTTATTGACAGGAAATGGTTTTGAACAAATCTCTTTAAATTTTGGACAACTTGTAACAGTACTCGGATCACTTGCGATTGCTTTAGAAATTATTTTTATTAGTTACTTTGCTGGAAAGGTAAATTTACGCCGCGTCACCGTCATTCAACTCGGCGTAGCCTCTCTGGTTTCTTTCGCCATTATGCCTGTGGTGAGTGAACATACAATTCCTGCATTTTCATGGTCACTTGTACTCCTTGCTGTTGCATTAGGTTTAGCCAGTGCGCTTATTCAATTTGTGATGAACTGGGCTCAACGTATGGTTGATCCTTCACGTGCTGCAATTATCTATGCAGGAGAGCCTGTTTGGGCAGGTATTATTGGTCGAATCGCAGGTGAGCGTTTACCAGTTATTGCTCTTTTGGGTGGAGGATTAGTCGTATTAGGTGTTTTAGTGAGTGAGTTAAAACTTAAGTTACCAATTAAAAAAACTAAAAGAATTCGAGAATAAAAAAGAGAGCTTAAAGCTCTCTTTTATTTTTTAAGGCTGATACATCGGGCGGTTATCATTTAACGCAATCAAGCCGCGAATTGCACGATATACAATCCAGATCCACGCAGCACCAATTACGCCAACACAGAATACGGTCGATGAAACGGCAACGCCTGCAAATAGATCGGTATTTTCACCCGTAAAGAACAAGAAAATAAACGGCAAAAAGGCGATAATATTCCAAGCGAGATACCACCAGAATGTTCGGATTTGCCATGTAAAGTGGCTCGCAAAAATTGAACCTTGCACATCAGAACGTTTTACATAGTTAATAATTAAAGCAATAACCGCAAGCAAGCCGCCTGTAAAAATAGCAACAATATAAAGTACATATAAAATAAGTGTTAAAGTACGATTTGGATCTTGGTCGATAGAACTATTCATTTTTATACCTCTCGAGTTTAATAAAACAATTTACTTTTATGAGCCCCGCAACACATTTAAGGGAGAAATTAGCCACAAAATCAAAAGTAAATGAAGGAATATGGTACAAAAATAAATCTTACGAAAGGGTTGTTTTTGTGTTTTATGTCTCAGTTTTTGTTGTGCCCACCATGCAGCAGGCCAACCACCTAAAAAGCTGACAACATGCAATGTTTGCTCAGGCACACGGCGATTACCTAATTGTGCAGCTTCTTTATCTTGTGAATATAGCCAGTAACTTAAGAAATTCATCATCAAGACGAACAACAGCGTATAGGCGGGTAAAACATGGATAAAACTCATAATTCCCATTAAAACGAAATAAAACACGATCCCCATTTGCATAGCAGACCATGGACTGGCTTGAAAAGAAGATTGTGCTTTTACAGGCTTTGACGTTTTACGAGTTTGAGATGCTTTTAAATAAGTGACCTGCTGGGCACGAAAGCGACCTTGTTCATCGAGAATAACCAAATATTCCAGCGCACAGCCAATAATGGGCCGAGGACCGGGGCGTGCAAAATCTTTGATATGCAAAAAGACTCGCTCTTTTTCAGCATCATCTGGCTGAATAAAGCCATAACCTTTTTCGTCGAACCATTCGACTAATCGCCCCTGATCTCGCATCTTTATTCCCTTTTATGCTTTTACATGACTTAAACGGTCTTGCATCATTGCTCGCATTTCCTGCGGGTCTTTTTGCAAAATGTCATCGCCGGTACGTCCTTCTTCTTTATTTTTTTGAGCAACTTGCAAACGCATCGACCAAAAACGGCATGCTGCCATTGCCAAGAATACATCTAAACATTCAAGTTCATCGGAAGTAAGTACACGAACTTTTTGATAGCTCTCTAAATAAGCCGTTACTTTATCTGAGTTTAAATGCGCTTCTGGATATTCGGTACAAAAATCATTGATTGTAATCGCAATATCAAACAGTAATTCGTCTTGATTGAGCTCGTAAAAATCTAAAATACCTTGTAATTGCTCGCCTTCAAACAAGGTATTGTCACGGAACAAATCTGAATGAATAAAACCTGTTGGTCGATTTGAATACTGCGCTGTTTTAGCATTAAAAGCTTGATAGACCTGTTCAAGTAAAGTTTGGTCATCTTGAGTCATGCTTGGTTTAAGCTGCTCTGCAACACCTGTCCAGTATTGATGATCACGTCGATATTCACGCTCAAGCGGAAAGTCTTGTAAAGCGACATGTAGCTTCGCCTGTGCGTCTGCAATCGCTGCAACTTGTGCAACTGTGGTTTGCATGGGATGGTGACCCATTAAACGTGGTGCAATCTGTGCAGGCTTATCTGCAATAACATGAACCGCTTGTCCGCTATGTTTTAACGGTACAGCAACGGGTACATCATGAGTCCCCAATTGTTCAAGTACAGGAATAAGTTCACCTGCCCCTTTTGCATCTAACTCTTCAAAAACGGTGAGTACATATTGTTTGCGGTTTACATCAACCAAAAAATAATTGGTGTTTTGAATACCTCCCTGAATTGGGTTCAGCTCCAACACCTCTAATCCATAAGGTGCAGCAAAGGCGCGAACTTCATCTAAACTCAACGGGGTATAAACCGACATGGAAAACCTGCAAAAAACATCTGTGAAGTTTGATAGAATACCTCTTCCCTCCATGAAGGTGTAGCGCCTGTGTAGGAACTTTCACCAACGGCGATTATTTTTGGAAAAAGCTATGCTTGCTAAACGTATTATTCCTTGCCTAGACGTTGATAACGGACGCGTAGTTAAAGGCGTTCAATTCCTCGATATTCGTGATGCTGGCGACCCTGTTGAAGTGGCACGTCGCTATAACGAACAAGGTGCAGACGAAATTACCTTTTTAGACATCACCGCTACACATCATGGACGCGATACCACTTACCGTACTGTTGAACGTATGGCCGAGACTGTATTTGTGCCATTAACTGTCGGTGGTGGTGTACGTAAGGTTGAAGATATTCGTGCGTTATTAAATGCAGGTGCAGACAAAGTCAGCATTAACTCTGCTGCCGTATTTAACCCAGAATTTGTTCAAGAAGCGTCACAGCACTTTGGCGCACAATGTATTGTCGTTGCGATTGATGCCAAAAAAACTGGCGATAATAAATGGGAAATCTTTACTCACGGTGGCCGTAAACCAACTGGTATTGATGCTATTGAATGGGCTGTAAAAATGGCTGATTACGGTGCTGGTGAATTACTCATTACCAGTATGGATGCCGATGGTACGAAAGCAGGTTACGACATTGCTTTAATGCGTGCTATTAATGACCGCGTTACCATTCCAACGATTGCCTCAGGCGGTGTAGGTAACTTACAACACCTTGCAGACGGTATTTTACAAGGTGGTGCAGATGCAGTATTGGCAGCAAGTATTTTCCACTTTGGCCAATATACGATTCCAGAAGCTAAACAATATTTAGCTGATCAAGGCATCGAAATGCGCTTGTAAGCTTATTTATATTTAAAGGGGCGATATGCCCCTTTATTTTTTTATGCAGCACCATCTACTGCATTCACCTCAGTAGTAAGTTCAGGCTTTTCTTTTTTCTCGACCCATTTTGCAGGGAAGATTTTCTCTACTGCTTGAGAAAGTGGTCTAGCAAGTGCGGTAGGTAAACGCACACCCAAAGGATTTTGTTCTTTTAAATCCGCCGAAGAAACAACCCGCGTTCCCATCACATAATCAAACCAAGGTTTGGTTACACACCAATTGGCGTCTTGATTGGAGTTCATGTGATGGTCGTAATGCCACGGAATTTTAAGCTTTGCCCAATCAGGCTCTAAATGTGCACGGCGATGAATATAGTAATAATTACCAGCACTATACCAAGCTGCAAGTGCCATACCTTTTGAAAATGGATAGAAAATTGCGCTTGAAACAGTTGCCACGACTGCAAGTGAAATTAACTCATTTTTAGTCCGCCAGTTTCCAATACCCTCAACATAACAATCATCATGAAATTGTTGTTTACGTACTTCACGATGATGTGCCCAATGTGACTCCATACTTTTTGGCACTGGGCTATAGCGCGGTTGTCCAGCACGGTGCACACCATGCAAAATATATTTATGAGCCACCCATTCAAATGCATTCGCAACCGCAATTCCGGCAATAAACCCTTTTAACATCGCCTAACTCCTTTTTCTTTTATTCAGAATATAAAATTCGCTATGCTAGGTATTGACCAGAATTTATGGTTTCATTGACAAATCACGACAAGAAAGAGGTGGTCAGGGATGCCACAACTAAAAAATTATACGGGTTCGGTGTATGGAGGGCTTGGACATCTATTAAAAGCTTATTGCGAAGCGAATGGATTAGCTATTCCAGAACAATTAGAACAAATTCAAAATCTGGAACGCTTTGACTACGTCGTTTGGCGTGACCTATTAGAAGTGATTTATAAACTGGACCCGAAGCCGGGATTAGGCCTAGAAATTGCCAAATACGTGCAACCCAAACACTTAGGCATTATTGCCTACCTTGCACTCTCTTGCGATAACCTAGGCGAAGCCCTAATACGCTATCATGATTTTCACCGTCTGATTTATGACGGAAGCCCTTTAGTGGTTGAACTACAAGGGCAATATGGTTCTATTCGCTGGGAAGCTACAGAACTACACCCTACTCAGCTTACTGATGAAATCGCGATTGCGCTGGTGATTCAATTTTTACGCCTTTTTATGTCTCATGAAGACGTGCATTTACATGAAGTACGTTTCTTAAATGCTGCCCCTAAAAATATCAGGGTTTATGAACAATACTTCCAATGTCCCGTTCGTTTTAGCCAGCCACGTACAGAGTTACTCATTCCCATTACGGAAATTAATAAACCACTCAGCAGCGCCGATCACACCCTACAGCAGTTATTGGTTAAGCAAGCACAAGCGCTGTTAGAGCAATTACCAAATTCGACCCAACTTGATCAGCGTTTACAGCATTCAATTTTAACGGGACTGCAAAAGAATCAATATCAAATTGAACATATTGCTGCTCAATTAGGCCTGTCCGTGCGGCAACTCCAAAGGCACTTACAACAACAAAACACCACCTTTCAGGAACGCGTTCAGCAAGTCAGGTTTATGCTCGCAACCGAATATTTAAAAGACCCGCATTTAAGCTTACAAGAGATTGCTCTTTTGCTTTGTTACTCGGAACAAAGTGCTTTCCAAAGAGCTTTTAAGCATTGGACCGATCAAACCCCACAACAATGGAGAGAGTATTTTTTAGACAATAATTAACCTACCAAAACTTACAATTCTTTTCTTGATTAAAACAACACTGAAAACAAAAATTTCATATAGTCACATGCTTCAAATTTATGTGACGTAATTCACATTAATTAAAATAGATTAAATAAATGAGTAATCAGAATGAATAAATATTTTGCTGAATTCTTAGGTACGTTTTGGCTAGTCTTTGGTGGTTGTGGTAGCGCAGTATTAGCCGCAGCTTTCCCTGAACTTGGTATTGGCTTTGCAGGTGTAGCCCTTGCCTTTGGTTTAACCGTACTAACAGGTGCTTATGCTTTAGGGCATATCTCAGGTGGACATTTTAATCCCGCGGTAAGTGTTGGCCTTTGGGTCGGCGGCCGCTTCGATGCTAAAGATTTAATTCCCTATATTGTTGCTCAAGTGGTCGGTGCGACTGCTGCTGCATTTGTTCTCTACATTATTGCTCAAGGCCAAGCAGGCTTTAGCGGTGTTGGTGGTTTTGCTTCAAATGGTTTCGGTGATTTATCACCAAACAAGTTTGGCTTAGGTTCTGCTTTCTTAATTGAAGTTGTACTTACTGCTTTCTTCTTAATCATCATTTTAGGTGCTACTGACCGCCGTGCACCTGCTGGCTTTGCCCCTATTGCGATTGGTTTAGGCTTAACACTTATTCACTTAATCAGTATTCCAGTGACAAACACTTCGGTGAACCCTGCACGTAGTACGGGTGTTGCGTTCTTTGCTGAAACGGCTGCTTTAAGTCAGTTATGGTTGTTCTGGGTGGCGCCGATTTTAGGTGCTGTGATTGGGGCGATTATTTATAAAGTGGTTGCTGGGGAGAAGGATTAACTTTTCTTAAACTCAATCTACTATCGCGGTGGGTGACATGGATGTCACCTGTTGAGCAGGGGTACAAGGATGTACCCTCTGATCAACAAAAGACTTTTGCTTACTTTTGGTCTTTCAAAAGTAAGAAATGTCTATACAAATTCAATAAGACCTAACGTGGTATTAAAGACTGTATGGCAGCATGACTATGCTAAACATCACAAATAAAATGCATAAATTATAAAAACGGATTATTAATTTCTTGTTCAGCTGGTCGTTCAATTTTCTCAGGCAATTCTTCTTTTTCCAATGCCGTAACCACTTCATTTAAAAAGCTCTGCAATGCCTTTGCCTGTTCTAGACCGACTTTGTCTTTGGTAATTTGCAAGTTGCCATAAATGCTAACGCAATCGATATCATTTTCTAATGTTAAATCTTCAATTGAAGAAGACTCTGTACCCTTTTCAAATGGCTTAAACATAGGTGTTATCTCGTTGTTATATCTTCACAGTGTAATACGATCAATTTAAAAAAAATCAATCAAAATTAAAAGTGCCGATAAAATTAAGAATGCTCCCATCAGTATATTAAAATATTTCAAACGGTTGCCATGATTCAGCACGACTGAAAATTTATCGCCACATAGTCCCCAAAAGAACAAACACGCGTAGCAAGTGAAGAAATAAATAACGATAAAGATCGGCAATGATTGTGGGTTTTCAATGCTTGAAAACATGGTTATACCAGACACGCAAGCTAACCATGCTTTAGGATTAAGCCATTGTAGTAAGAAACCATCTTTAAAATTGGGAATAATAATATGGTCTACGGGAGCACTTGAAATAGACATGTGAGTAGCAGAAAGAATAATTTTTATACCGATATAACAAACAAATAGCGTTCCACAAATCGCAAGAATTTTTAATACAACAGGAAACTGAGTTAATAAACTTTGAAGGCCAAATGCCATAAAAATCAAGAGTAAGGTAAAACCAATGGTCGCGCCTGAAATGTAAGGAAGCGACCTTTTTAAACCATGATTTAAACTGGTTGATAAAATGACAGTATTCACTGGACCTGGGGTAATAGACATTGCAAAAGAAAAAAGAAACATCGAGGCAAACATTGTTATTGTCCTTATTAAAATAGAATCCATAGACAGATCTGTCTATGGATTCTATTTTAAACATTTACGGTTTTGCAATAACAATCAAAAAAGCTGCTTATTTCATTATTTGCAAGAAATAGTTCACCAACGCTTCAACCAGTTGCTTCACAATCGCTTGGCGTGTTTCTTCGTCAATCGTAGGAACTTTTGCTTCCATTGGTTCTGATGAACCACTTTTTTGCTTTTTAAACTGGTCTTGTAACGCTTTAATTTGATCGGCATTTAAGTCCTGCTCACATTGGCTCTCACCATCCCAGTGTAAATAGTCGAGCTTCTGATTTGGCTTAACTGATGTTGCCGTTAAAGGTAGACGATAAACATTACGCTTTTGCTGCTCAGTTAACTGCGGGAACAGGTTAACGCCTAAGCGTTCTTCAATGTAGCAAACACTCACCACTTTCACTTGTAGAGAGTTATTGTTGGGTGCGTAGTAAGCCCCTATAGCACCCGTTTTTGGCATATAGACCGCTTTATAAACTGCGGTTGGAACAATCACACCCTGCCCAATCGTTTTAAGGCGTTTACCCTCAAAAACAGGGCCAGTAACCACATATACATCTTGTTTTTGCTTAGTCGCAATGGCACGTGTAGCTTCTTCAAGTTTGCGCCAGACTTCCTGATTATTTTTAGGGGCTTGCGGCACCATATTGCTTAACGAGAAGCTATCGGACTGTGAGCTCTTATTTGGCATATCGCCATTCGGCGCCATATGCCCACGGTCATAGCCTGAACCACGATAATCACTCAAGAGTGCCCGATGTTTTTGAGGAACACGAGTTTCTTCATGAAAGTTATCTTCACGCTTAATTTTGACGCTCAAACGTTCCGCATTTAAATGCTCAGCCGACCATAACGGCGTTTTAGAGATGCCTGAATACAAGACATTAAAGCCGTTAAAGCACAGCGGATAACTATCTTTCTTTAAGCTTTCTTTATTTAAAGCAGGGGGAACTTCGCGATAAAACTGATTAAGACAAGTCGAGTTAGTACTTAAAGGCGAAAACCACTGCGAAATCTTTTCACTACCAAATGCAATCGCAAAACTTCCCGCAGCAATACAAGCAAGAATAATCTTGCCAAAATGCTGACTTAGAGAGAATGAGGTTGTACCTTTACTACGTTTTTTACTTGCCATATTTCTATCAATACCACTGTCCACACGCAGCTTAACAATCCTGCTTTTTTAAGTATATCTCTTATCTTTCAAATGGTTAAAACATGGTCATCTTTTTTGTAACTCCATTTCCTCTTACGTAACAATCTGTTGGAATTATGAGAGGCTTTGGCTAGTGAATTACGCCAATTGCGTATCTTTCGTTGAAAAGTACTGATTGCTTATGACATGGTTAGCTCCACAAATTTGGATAAAAATATAATCGGAGTCCACTTAATGATCCATTCAAAGATTATTGGTATTGGCGTAATCACAGGATTATGTAGTATGGCCGCTTTGGCTGAGCCAGCAGTCCAGCCAGGAGATACTTTAGAAAGTTTGTCTAAAGTGAAAGTTACAACAACAGTAAATGGTCAACCTGGTTCTATTAGCGATTTAGTCAATAGCGGACAAGTACAACAAGTTTCTGCTGCACCGACAAATGCAGCGCCAACGGGTGCTCCTATTCCGGCAGACGTTCCACCAGCTCCTCCAGCAGGCGGTGAAATGGCACCTCCAGCTGCACCAATTGATGCAGTGCCACCTGCACAAGATCAGGCGTCTCCAGCGCCACAAGATCCAACTCAATCGGCAGACCCAATGGCAAAAGATGGTGGTTTGCCAGCAGATGCACCTGTTCAAGCTCAATAATTCAGAGCATAAAAAAACCAAGACATGTGTCTTGGTTTTTTTATTACATCAATTTTTATATTTCGATTTGACTACCTAACTCAACCACACGGTTGGTTGGAATTTGATAGAAGTCACTCACCGGACTAGTATTACGCTGCATAGAGATAAATAGTTTTTCTCTCCATGGAGACATACCATCACCCACCGAATGAACAATACGATCACGGGAAATAAAGAAGCTGATATGCATTAAGTCATATTCAAGACCTAATTTCTCGTAAGCCTGCATGAGGGCTTTTGGTACATTCATTTCATCTTTAAAGCCGTAGAAAATTTTAATACGGTAGAAATGCTCAGCTAACGCTTCTGTCGAAATACGCTCTTCCGCCGCAACAAACGGTACATCCTCAATGACTACAGTGACTAAAATATTGCGCTGATGCAGCACTTTATTGTGCTTGATGTTGTGCAACATGGCATGTGGTACAACGTTTGGCGTACCTGTCATAAACACGGCATCCCCCGGAACCCAATGCACACTATTGCCAATACTTTTCACAAACAAATCTAGCGACAACGTATCATGTTCGAGTTTGGCAAAGGTGAGCTCACGACCACGTTTCCATGTCATTAAGATGGTCACTGCAATCGCGCCAATCAGTAATGGCACCCAACCGCCCGACAACACTTTAAGTGAAGTCGCTGCGACTAAAACCGATTCTAAAACAAAGAATGGAATAATCAGGAGTAGCACTTTTGGCATGCTCCACTTCCAAGCCGAATAGATGAACACAGCAACCAAAATTGTGTCACACAGCATAGTCAAAGTTACAGCTAAACCATAGGCACTTGCCAAGTTTGAGCTGGTTTTGAAAATTAAAATTAAGATAATAATTGCGATTAAAAGTAACCAGTTTAAGAAAGGAACATAAATCTGACCTTCTTCTGATTCAGAGGTATGTTTAATACTTAAACGTGGTAAATAACCCAATTGAATCGCTTGGCGAGCAAGTGAAAATACCCCAGAAATTACGGCTTGAGAGGCAATCACGGTTGCCATGGTCGCCATAATAATCATTGGGTAAAGTGCCCACTGCGGCACCAATAAATAGAACGGATTTTGAATCGCCGCTGGGTCTCTTAACAGTAATGCACCCTGCCCTGCATAGTTTAAAACCAAGCATGGCAACACCACAAAGAACCATGCTAGACGGATTGGCACTGGTCCAAAATGCCCCATATCGGCATACAGTGCTTCACCACCCGTGACTGTTAAAACGACAGCACCCATAACAAAAAAGGTCATTACGGGGTGGTGATAGATAAACTGAATTGCCCAATGCGGACTAAACATGCCCAACACCACAGGCGTCTGAATGACACTGTGAAGACCTAACATTCCTAAAGATAAGAACCACACCATCGTAATGGGACCAAAAAACTTACCGACAAATGCTGTACCGTGTTTTTGTACTAAGAACAATGCAATGATAATGGTAATCGCAATTGGCATGATGAATGGGTCAAACACATCGGTTGCAATAGACAAACCTTCGACTGCCGAGAGTACCGAAATGGCAGGAGTAATAATACCGTCACCAAAAAACAGCGATGCGCCAATAAAGCCAATCGCAATCATGTAGATTTTTTTGTTATCGGCAATTTTGGCTTTACGTAAGTTCAATGCGAGTAAGGCCATGATGCCGCCTTCGCCATTGTTATCAGCACGCATGACAATAGCGACATACTTGATGCTGATGATCAGCATTAAGCACCAAAAAATAATGGATAAAATTCCTAATACGTTTTCAGGCTGAATTCCCAACCCATGCGCTGCATGGAAGGACTCTTTTAAGGCGTAGAGTGGACTTGTTCCAATATCTCCAAAGACCACCCCAAGAGCTGCCAAAGCCGTGGCAGGCAAGGTTGCTTTTTTGGCCGTATTTTGCATTGTGTAATTAAACCAATATGATTTTTATCGCAATCTTATCACCTCTATTATTTTTTTTCTGTAATGCTCATCTTAAATCTTGGCAGGACTCGTTTTTTTAGTTACTATCGCACGCCTTGGTGAGGTGTCCGAGTGGCTTAAGGAGCACGCCTGGAAAGTGTGTATACGTTTGCGCGTATCGAGGGTTCGAATCCCTCTCTCACCGCCAGAATTGAAATTTAAAAAGGCTTAAACCTAATGGGTTTAGGCTTTTTTATTAACCAAATATTAAAAAATAGCCTCGAAAAGACCGATAACTTTCTCATCATATTTAAACCACAATTTAACTTAAAATTCTCAACTCAATGAAAAACCTCATTTCTTTATCTAAAAATGCAATTAACTGCCATAACAATTTAATTTTACCCTTTTCAATTTATTCAGCTTATAAAGAACAAAAAATTAGAAATGTTCCAATTACGAAACCGTTACTCATCGCTGTTTTAAGTGGCATTAAAGAGTTAGGACGAACTGAAAACGTTGTATGTGGAACTGGTTCTTTTATATTTTTATCAAATAGTGCCAGCATTGATATGCGCAATATTCCAAATCAAGAAGAATATTTCGCTCTTCTCATTGAGTTTGACTTCGATGACTTTAAAGAGCTTCCTAACTCGTCAGGAACCCCTAAAAAATTTGTACAAGGCCAACTTAACACCTTACTAGAAAACGCACTTTCTCAATTTATAGATTTTTCTCTCATTGCCCCGTTTTCTGTTTTTAAATTTAGAAGAAAAGAACTTTTAGAGCTTATTTATCATTCTGGTTATACCGATATCTCTAGTTTGAATATGACTACAAGTTTGAGTGAAAAAGTTCAGGCATTAATTTCTGATCATTTATCTACAGAAATCACAGCTGAATTTATCGCATCTCAACTTTTTATGAGTTCATCGACGCTAAGAAGAAAACTAAAAAGTGAAGGAAATAGCATTCAAGACATTCGTAATAGAGTAAGGTTAGGGCATGGATTACACTTAATTCAAACTACTCATAAAAGCATTGGAAATGTTGCTTTTGAATGTGGTTATCAATCTCAATCAAGATTTACAGAACAGTTTAAAAATTTATTTGGTATTACGCCTCGTGAGCTACGCAAAACTAAAATGCTCGGTTAAGGCGAATTTATGGCAAATCTGCATATAAAAAATTTTTAGAATAAAACTTAAGATCTTTTGGACATTTACAAAAGGTTCTTAAAAAAGCAAATGAAAAAAGTAGCAGTAATTTTATCGGGTTGTGGTTATTTAGATGGTTCTGAAATTAGAGAATCTGTTTTAACCCTTCTAGCCTTAGATACAGCAAATATTGAATATCAAATTTTTGCACCCGTTGAGCCTTTGTTCCATGTCATTGACCATGTGAGCGGTGAAATAAACATGACTGAGCGGAGAAATATTTTACAAGAAGCAGGACGAATTGCTCGAGGTAAAATTTCTTCAATCGATCAACTTAATGAAAATGAATTTGATGGACTTCTTCTTCCGGGTGGATTCGGAGTCGCAAAAAATTTATCAACTTTTGCCTTTAAAGGAGCAGAAGCAAGAGTACATTCTACAGTTGCCTCAATTCTAAAAGCGTTTCATCAAAGTAAAAAACCGATCGGAGCAATATGCATCTCCCCTGCTCTATTGGCGCTTACATTTGGAGATTTACACCCAAATATCACTTTGGGCTCTGACGTTAACACTGCTACGAAAATTGAAAAAACTGGTTCAATTCACCATATTTGTCAAACCTCAAGCTGCGTAGTCGATAAACAAAACTTATTTGTTACTACGCCTGCCTATATGGATGATCAAGCTAACTTAAAAGATGTCTTTTTAGGAATTACAAGTTTAGTTACTGCCATGGCAATTTTGGCAAATTAAATTTTTTATGAGGGATAGAGATTGCTATCCCTCTAGTTTTTTGAATCTAATCAACGATAAGTAACTTTGCCCCATTCAGGCTAAATGACTGATGTGGTTCTGAATTGTCTCCGACTTGATAACTCATGCCTGAGGTTAAAGTAAATGTTCGGCCGTCCTTCAATCTACTTTCTAACTCACCTTCTAGACAAAATAAGATATGTCCTTTTTCACACCAATGATCTGCTAAATAATTGGCTGAGTACTCTACAAGCCTTACTCTAATTTTATTATTTTCTTCACCAAAAAATTGAGTTTTCCAATAAGCTGTTCCAGTTTCACCACTATATTCAGTAACTTCAATTTCTTCCCAGTTTGTAATTTGAAATGGAAAAGGCGCGATATTCATTTTTTATTCCATAGAATGTGTTGTTGTATTTTCAACTTATAGACAAATCTATTTTTTGCAAATGATTTATTAATAAATCAAAAAGATATCAAAATTTTTATCCATTCTTTAAAGGCCCAAACCCACCCATTTAGGCCTTCCTACCTTTAAACTTACTCAGACAACGCTAACAACTTCTGAACATACTGAATTGCATTATTGTCTATGTCTTGGTGAGTCGGAATAACGTCGTCTTCTGAAGGGTTGGTGTCTAAACCATAAAATGCATGGAGTGGTTGATAAACTGCCCCAACATAGAGAGCCGTTAGCTCAAATGGAACAAAAATCTTGTCTAAAGAAATGTGATATTCGCCACTTTCTGAATAAATTTGCTCCTGCCCACCCGCAGATACAGCCAACATAAAATTTTTATTTTTGAGCTTGTCGGCTGTCGAACCATAGGCCCAGCCATAGGTCAAAACTTCATCAAGCCATTGTTTCAAAAGCGGTGGGCAGTTAAACCAATACACTGGAAATTGAAACACTAAATTTTCATGTTCTTCTACAAGCGCTTGTTCTTTCGCGACATCAATCACCCCGTCTGGGTAGGCTTGATAAATTTGGTGAACCGTAAATTGGTCTGGGTGTTTTTCTAGTTCCTCAATCCATCTTTTATTTACAACAGACTGGTCTATGTGAGGGTGGGTAACAATCACCAATGTCTTTTTCATTATGAAAACACTCTTATCGGAAAGTAGATAAATCGATTATAGAAGTGTGCTTTCCAAAATATAAGTACGGTAATTTATGTTATATACTATACTAAAAGATAGTGTAGGTTTAAAAAAATGGATGACTGCATTCCAACGTATACGCCATTAGAAGATACGGGTTTTGGATACACCCTTTCTTTGATTAATGGCAAATATAAAATGATTATTATGTATTGGCTCTATGGAAAAACGGTCATGCGTTTTAACGAGCTTCAGCGCTGCATTGGAATTATTTCTTTTAGAACGCTCAGCAATACACTTAAAGAATTGGAAAGAGACGGACTGATTATTCGTAAGGAATATCCTCAAATTCCGCCAAAAGTTGAATACCGACTTTCAGAAAGAGGACAATCTTTGATTCCTTTGTTAGACATGATGTGTGAATGGGGCGAGCGTAATAAGGCTTAAATTGAAATTATTTAAGCCTTACTAATTATGCTCAGGCTTTACTAATTTAATTTATTTGCCAGCCAATCAAGATATTCCTTTATTTGATCATTATTACGCTCACAATATTTCCATTTAAGATGCTTTTTAATCTTGATGAAACCTGCTTGGTTTAAGATTTCAAGATGTCTGCTTATGGTGGGTTGCGTAACAGATAATGCTTCAGCAATTAAAGTCATACAAACACCAAAACTGCTAGCATCAGCCGACCATTGATGACCAAAGTTTTCTTGGGGGTGCGCCAAAAGCTCTAAAATGAGTAACCGTTGCTCACTTGCCATTGCTTTAATTTGTATTGACCTATCTATCATAATTTCATATAGTCATTTAGCTAATTGACTATATGATATATTCAAATGCTATTACTATCAAATACAACAAATATTGAAGGGAATACCATTCGATGGGGCACGTATGGTAATGGTCCCCCATTAGTCGCTATTCATGGAACTCCTTTTTCTTCACAAGTCTGGAGAAGAATAATCCCTCTACTTGGTGAATATAGAACGATTTATTATTTTGATCTGGCTGGGTATGGACTATCTGAAAAGTACGAAGGCCAAGATGTTTCATTAGGAATACAAAACAAAATTTTGGTGGCGCTTTTTAAAGAATGGAATATTGAGCGTCCTGACATCCTTGCCCATGATTTTGGTGGAGCAACTGCATTACGAGCTTATTTTATTGATGGACTTCGATATGCGTCTTTAACCATTTTTGATGCTGTAGCCCTAGCCCCTTGGGGATCTCCATTTGTGCAACATGTACGTAAACATGAAAGTGCTTTTGCCGAAATGCCCGCTTACATGCACCAAGCTTTACTAAAAGCTTATATCTCTACCTCTGCATATAGCCCTCTATCAGATGAAGCTATAGAAATTTATAGTCAGCCTTGGCTAGGAAAAACTGGTCAAGCTGCTTTTTATCGTCAAATTTCTCAAATGAATGAGAAATATACAAATGAAGTAGAAGAATTATATGATCAAATGGACTGTCCGGTAACGGTTCTTTGGGGACAGGAGGATCAGTGGATTCCTTATGAAATGGGTATTCGTTTAGCCCAATTAATCTCTGATAAAGAATGTACTTTAATCCCTCAATCAGGTCATCTGATGCAGGAAGACAGACCTGAGGCTGTAGTTGCGGCCATATTAAAGACTATAAAAATTTAATAGTTATAAATAAGAGAAAATATAGGCTTTCAGAAAGAGGACTGTCTTTAATTCCTTTGTTAGATATGATGTACGATTGGGGCGAGCGTAATAAGCCGTCTTAGTTTTATAGACTTTAAGTGATACTAAATATGAGAAATGAATTAAGAGAAATGTTTATTAAGGGATGCAACGATAAAATTGAAAAGAAGGGAGACAATGTTGGTCTGTCTTTTTATGCTTTTTTTAAAAATAAGAATGATAACCCTGAGCTACTGATGGAAGCAGCACATTGGTGGATTATGGAGCATAAGCTAGATCACTTCGAGAAAGCTGTGAAGATTAAACAATTGGTTTTGAGTGAACAATAAAAGTTAGAGGAAAAGACTATTCAGAAAGAGGATAGTCTTTAATTCCTATACTAGAGATAAAGTGAGAAAGGATAAAAATGTTTATAAATACTTTATCTAGTTTTCTTGAAAAATTAGCCTCAGAAGAAGATTTAGATGAATGGTACATGTCTAACTTCATTGATGAAAATGTTTACTCGCTATTACCAGCAGAAGCTTTTGAGTTTTCTTCACATGTTATAGCACTTCTTAAAGATGAGGCTCTATCAGACTATGCATATGAATTGCTAACTATTTTACTAGCTCTACAACGCCAGTCTGATACAACACAAATACCCAAAATTCTAAAAAATAGTCCTAATTTTTTTGATAAAATTATTAAAAAGAATCCTGAAAAATATATTTTCAATTTAGCTCATGAGTTAGCTCAAAACTATCGAATCTGAATTTAGCATATCTTTGAAATTTAGTTTCTTAACTTGTTTCTCTTTTTTACAAGTTTACATATACTATGACTTTTCAATTTTTATATTCAAAAAGGCTTAAATCAATTTAACTTAAACCTTTTTAAATTTAATTAAAAACTTATTATAGAATCAAGCAAATTAAAATTATTTTTTCTTGAAATTCCAAAACTGAAAGTTCATATTACTTTCTATTTTTTGAATTTCTTCCTTTATTTCTAAATAATCTTCTTGTGATAATAACCCTCTAGATACTCTAGTCTTATATGTTCTTAAAATTTCTCTTCTTTGTTTATAACGGAATTGATTTAATTTTATACCATCAATTTGAAGCTTACACATAGACCTAAATATTGCGTCGTATTTTCTACAGAATTCTACAAAATCTCTAACTTCATGAGTTACATCTGTCCAATTATTTACGTTATCTGCTAATCGATCAAAGTTACACGGCTTAACAATTGTATTATTTGGAATTCCTGTATTTTCTAATTTTAAATCTAGAAAAATTTTTCTAGCTAGTTCAGAACAATAAGAAAAATCTTTTCCTGGTTTTTTTTTAGGTTTTATTTGATACGGTTGCATAACATAAAAAGCACATGCTTTCAAAATATTATCATGATAGGTTTCATTTATTTCATTAAATCTAATCACTCTCCAATTAGGTTCCACATCACTTAATACATCCATTATTGGTCTCATACTTACACCAACTTTAGGTAGAGCATCTACACATAAAATTTCTGATTGCACTATAGCAACATGACTAGATTTAGCTTTTAAATAAAAGGGCTTTTGAGCTTTAACTAATATTTTTGATTGTGAAGAAGTTCCTGCCATTAAAATTATATCACCAGGACGTAAAATTTTATTAGCATCAAATTTAGTAATTTCTTTTGTAAACTCGTTATCATTACCCTTTACAAAATCTTTATATATATTAATTTGTTCATTAGGAATATTTGATAATCGAGCTAAAAAATTTAACTGTTGATCAGAAAACCCTTTTATCCTATTAATTAATTCTTGAGATTCTTTTTCAGAACCTATTATTTTAAATATATCAGCTGCAGCTAAATTTCTATTATATTCTATTAAAGAGTTATAAAACTTATCGCGCATTCTACTTTTTACTTCAAACATATGTACTCCCTCTAAAGTAAATACAAAAAATTGATAACTATTTATTTTTAATGATAAAATAGCATACCAAATTTGAAATTCAAATAAAATTATGTTCGAAAACAATCCTACTGACCAAAGTGAAAGTAACAATTTAAATAATCAACCTTCATTGAATAGAAGTTTAACAAATAGAATTGGAAATATACTTCAAAAAACTTTTATAGATCCTCTTTCAACAAAGCTTGGTGAGTTTTGGATTGTAACCTATATAGTTGTTCTAGCTGTTTCAGCTTTATTCTATTTATTTTCTTTTATATTTTCTCAACTGCTAGGGCCTGAACAGATAAAAACGATTATATCTTTAAATCCTAACTCGCTTGAATTTTTAAATAGATGTTTTAATTTTATTATTTATATGGTTCCAGCATTCGTAATTTCTGCAATAGGATCTTATACAAGAATTCTCCTATCAGATTATAGTATGAGTGTTATTAAATGCTTTAAATTAGTCGTTGGATCTGGTTTTTTTGGAATAGCTACTCTATTAGGAATACAAAGTGGAATATTTTTCGATCTATTATTAGGTCATTTACCCAATGCCTCTCAACTAGTAGCTAATAACGATCAAACAAGTGATAGAGCTTTTTATAAAATAATTTTTCTTTGCTTTTTAACAGGTATGTTTTCTACAGTTATTTTTATGACTATAGAGGAAAAAGTTAAAATACTTTCCAAAAAACTAAATGAAGAAAGGTAAATTTTATTTAAAGGGTATAAATATATGTAAAATATCTGAAGGTCAATTATAGAAAGACTCCAAAGGCCTAAAGCTAGGCCTTCCCCCCATCAAACCCTTTTTAAAAAATACTCAAGCAAAGCATCTCTTTCCCTTTCTTCATCTGAACTTAACAGCCCCAGAATTGCGCCATCAATCATAAATACAAATATCTCCGTTTCTGAATAGGAAACTGTTTTTTTAGTTTCCATGAGCAAGCAGAAAATTTCATTTTTAAGCCACCGCCTATATCTGAGTGCGATTTGATACGCATTTGGATAAAGCTTTTTAATTTCAAAAATCGCCTTAAACAACAGGTAATACGCGCTTTTTAAGTCAGCATGTAAAAGATAAATCTGCCTGAGTTTATGTGTCAAAGTTGAGTATTTAGAAGTTTCTATAACTCCCCTTACTTTTTCTTTTAACAGGTCTTTTTGGAACTGCAGACACATCTCAATAAACTTTTCTTTAGATTGAAAGTAGTTATAAAAAGTGGCTTTGGGGATTTTGGCTTCCTCAATAATTTGATCTATCCCGATGTAAAACCCATTTTGTTTAAATAAATGTGTTGTCGCGTGGAGCACGCGTAATGCTCTAAATGAAGGTTGTAAATTTTTCATGTATACCGCTTAAAATAATTTTTTGTTGTATGTAAAAGAGATAGAAATGCCGTCACTCTTAAAATGAGCGCTAAAAACAGGCATGCGAAAACGACACAAAAATGGTGTGCTCGCCTATCTCGGGTTTTATTGTTGCTATAATTTTTTAGTCGTAATGACCTATGGCTTAAAACCTAGAGTCGGTTAAACCGTTTTAAAGACCAATTGGGTATGGACGTAAAGATTTTGGCAAAGGTTGCCAACGAGAGAGATGAAATAGTACGCATAGCGAACTCCTTTGGGTAATAAAGAAGCTTCGCCACATCACTGCTAAATGATTATGGTGGCGAAACGAAAAGGGGTTAGCAGACTGATTTACCCAAAAATCAGCACATCCGAAGATGTCCCCCTCCCGTTCCGCCGCAGAGGGGGGCACGTAGGGATGCCCACAAAAAAGAGAGACTTTTTCGTGTGCGTTGGGTAAATACGGCCTGCTAAAACCGACTGGCAATGTGGCCAGCAGTCAAAGGATAATCCGCGAGTTTTGGAGTGTCAATGTAAGGTTGAATAGAAATTGGTTAAATAATTTTTGTTTTCATTCAATTAGATATTTAAGCTAAACAGTCATTCAACTTAAATTTAACGATATCATGATAATAATAAAAATGGTGGCAGAACGAAAAGAGGTTAGCAGACTGGACACACAGAACCAGCGCACTCGAAAGTGCCCCCTTATCGCTCTACCATAGAATGGTGGCAAAACAAAAAGGGATTAGCAGACTGGTACAAAAGAAACCAGCACACCCGAAGGTGTTCCCTTATCGTTCTACCGTAGAATGGTGGCAGATCGATAAGGGGTTAGCAGACTGGGCACAGTACCAGCACACCCGAAAGTGTCCCCTTATCGCTCTACCCTAAAGTAGTTTGCAGGCAAAGAATAATCATCAAATTTTTAAGTGTCAATGTACATATATTATTAATTTATAAAATATTTTTATTTCTATTGGCTCATTTTTTCGTTGTTAATTTATCATTCATTTTCAAACCGCTTAAATGAACTGATTGATCACGCTATAAATAAAAGCTACAGTAAATAAAGTTTGAATTTTATAACTTTAAATAAATTGATAACGCACGCAGGCAAAGACATGGAAACCATACATGATTTTTATCGCCGCTTTTCTTTAACCAGAGATAGCGATTACTCGGTTCCATCGACTTCGTTTGGACATTTTAACGTATTCCAACGCGATGCTTGCTCGTTTCTCACACCTTATAGCCGCCGCGATTATTATAAAATTTCACTGGTTTTGGGCACAGGCGACCTTCACTACGCCAACCGCTGGATTCGGGTAGACCGCCCTGCTTTACTGTTTTCAAACCCAATGGTTCCCTACGCTTGGGAAATTAATTCGCCCGAACAAGCAGGCTGGTTTTGTCTATTTACCGAAGAGTTTGTAAACCAAGAATCGCGTCAAAGCTTTTTAAAAGACTCGCCACTCTTTAAAGTTGACGGCGACCCGTTATATTTTTTAAATGACCAACAAGTTGAAGAAATTTCATTTATTTTCAAAAAGATGATGACTGAAATAAATTCAGATTATATTCATAAATACAACGTTTTAAGAAACTATTTGCACCTGATTGTGCATGAAGCTATGAAAATGCAACCGACCCAACAGTTTGAAAAACATAGTAATGCTGCGGTTCGGATTTGCCATTTATTCTTTGAATTATTAGAGCGCCAGTTCCCCATCGACTCGCCCCATTTTCAGCTTAAACTCAAAACTGCAAATGATTATGCCTATGGTCTGTCGGTACATGTAAACCATTTAAACCGAGCTGTAAAAGAAGCCACAGGTAAAACCACCTCTGAGCATATTAGCTCACGCATTACGCAAGAAGCCAAAGCACTGCTACAACACACCAGTTGGAATATTTCCGAAATTGCCTATAGCTTAGGTTTTGAATATTCAGCATATTTCACTAATTTCTTTAAAAAAAATACGGGGTTTTCGCCAAAAAAGTTCCGCGAAGACTGTGTGGCCTAAAAATAGATTGTTTGAATTTTATAATTATTGGTTTGAATGTTATACGTCAGTTTGAGCCAAAGCATTTTATAGTTTTTCTACTCAAGTGATTTTGCAAAAAGAGTGTGAAAAATGAAATATAGATCTTTAGGACAAACAGGCGAAAAAGTATCAGCACTTGGTTTAGGTTGCATGGGAATGAGCTTTGCCTATGGTGCCTCAGACGACACACAAAGCATTGCCACTCTAGAAAAGGCCTTAGACCTCGGTATTAACTTTTGGGACACCGCCGATATGTACGGCAACGGCGCAAATGAAGTTTTGCTTTCAAAAGTTTTAGAAAAACATCGCGACAAAGTTTTCTTGGCAACCAAATTTGGCTTTCGCTATAAAGAAGACAACCTTAACCCACAAAACTCGTTAGAGTCTTATATCGACGGTTCTCCTGAGTGGATTAAAGTTGCGGTCGAAAACAGTTTAAAACGCTTAAATACAGACGTGATTGATTTGTATTATGCACACCGCATTGACCCAAACATTCCAGTTGAAGACACCATTGGTGCAATGGCTGACTTGGTCAAACAAGGTAAAGTTCGTTATTTAGGACTCAGTGAAGCATCGGCTGAAACCATTCGTAAAGCGCATGCGATTCATCCGATTGCAGCGGTTCAACATGAATATTCATTGCTTACTCGTGAGCTGGAAGATACTCACTTTCAAACCATTCGTGAGTTAGGTATTAGCCTTGTGCCGTATTCACCGCTATCGCGTGGTTTAATCACCAATACGCTTGATGTGAGCAGCCTAGACGAAAGTGATTTCCGTCGCCAGTTGCCACGTTATCAAGGCGATAATTGGAAAAATAACCAAAGCTTGGCGCAAGCATTTAGCGACTTTGCCCAAAGCAAAAATGCGACAGCAGCTCAACTGGCTTTAGCTTGGATTTTAGCGCAAGGTGACGACATTATTCCAATTCCGGGCACGCGTAAAATCGAGCGACTTGTTGAAAATGCAGGTGCTGTAGACCTTGATTTAACAGCGGCAGATTTGGCAGAAATCGACGCGATTATTGCGAGATATCCAAACATGGGCGCACGCTATAACGCTCAGCAACTTGCTGCGGTAAATCATTAAAATATAAGCCATAAAAAAGTCCGACTCAGTGTCGGACTTTTTTATTTAGTCTTTGCTATAACTGCCCTGCTGGCGTCCATCGTTCCAAGTTACGTCTAATGATTTATCCGAGATGTTCAGACTTTCAGGAAATATACTTAAATTCTTTTTAAATTTAGACTCTGGTTTTAAACCAATACAGTTGCCATTTTTCCACCATGTGCCTTCGGCATATTGGTCTAAAGCGCCATAAGCCAACATCCATTTAAACTTGCCGTCTGGCTGAAGTAAAAGTTCCGAACCAACTTCCATCACGCCATTTAAATAATAGTGACCATTCCACGCCTCATCGGTTTTTTGGAATTTCACTTCTTTGCATGTGCTGGTTGGCTCGGCATAAATTTGAGAAGAAATCGCAATCGTAGAAACGAGTAGCAACCGTGCAAATCTATTCATCATTTAATTCCCTATATTTTTAGTCTTATTTTCCAGACTCAACTTTTAAATAAGTGCCATCTGCATATACATTATGTCCAAAGCCACAACCCGAGTTGCCCTCGCTTTGTTTGACCTGAATAAAATTGCCTAACTTCACATCAGATTTAAAGTCGAGTTGAATACGGCAATCTTGATCTTTATAGACTGTTTGCTTTTTATTGGTCGGCATCGTTGTGTCGAACTCACCCATATTCGGACCATAAATTAAGCTTCTAAGTCCCATATATAAACCCGCATAGCCAATCGCATATTGGTCCTGTTTACGACTTACCGTGATGTGATCCCACTCCCCAAAACCAGAGTAACGAACATATTCACCTGACAAATCAGTCGAGGCTTTGGGTTGAGGTAACTGTTTAAGGTTAAATTGGCTCGATTTTGATTTTTCATTGAGCATAAACCACGATCTTGCCCAAAGTGGCTGACCCAATTTGGCATAGGCTAAACCCACGTTATTATTGGCCACTTCAATATCACGGTCAGTAAATTTAACCGTGGTTTCGTCTTCATTGGCTTTACAAAATGCAGTCCAAGATGCTTGGTTTTGGAAGTTTTCTAACGCTTTTTTATATTGTTTTTGGTCGTAGTTTTTCTTGCCTAAACTCGCGTATTGCTTCACTTTATTACAGCTTTGTTGTAGCTCTTGTTCAAAAGAAAATTCTGCATGAGTCACCGTCAAAGCCGAAAGTGTGAGAAGCGCACAACCTGAAATAATAGATTTAATCATTTTTAAAATTCTTTAATAATTAACTAATTATATAATATGAGCTAGTTCTATAAATCACAATTCTCTGAAACAAAAGTCCATTACAATGCTGGTAAAGTTGGGTTCTTTCATCATGCCATATAAAAAGGCCTGAACATTTTAAGTCCAAGCCTTTTGATTTTTAGAATTTAGCCAAAACTCAACTAAGAAGACTCGCTCAGATTCAAATTAGAATGATGATTTTGACAAATTGCACTTTGCAAAATTTTCATACTATTTTTAATCGCAGCTTCTACCTGTATTTGGCTATCTCCCATAAAGTGAATTTTTGCAGGAATATTTTCATAACTAAAATTGTTATGGTCGCCACTTTCCTGAATCAATTGATAGGTAATGGTTTCATTCTCTAATTCTTTAATGCCATTAAATAAAAAGCCTGAACTATAAGGGTTCGGCATCATCAGAAAGCCCGTTATTTTAGTGTTCACTGGTTCTAACGGAATTTTCATGGCTGCTTTAATCCACATTTCATATAAGTCGACTGACTCATTACGTAATGTAATAAACGGAATTTCTCCACCACCTACTCGTCCACCGACTTCTAAAAAGACCAACTCGCCTTTAGATTCAATAAATTCGAGATGAATTGCCTGATCTTTTAATTTTAAGAATTTACATACGTCTAAAGTAAATCGCTCTACTTTTTGAATAAATTCAGAATTATCAATCGTTACAGAGCCTAATGGCGCACCGTTTCTGAAGTCTAAACAGGTATTAATATATTTTGAGACTTTAAAGTAAGGCATTTTATTGTCTGAAATAATCGCATCGACATGATAGATATCTCCTTCAACAAACTCCTCTACTTCATAGCCCGCATATGAAGATAAACGAGGAATATCAGCCAGCTCACTAATTTTGATCACGCCTTCGGATGCTGCGCCGACTTGTGGTTTTAAAATAATCGCTGAGCTACTTTCTAACAGAAATTTTTCAATATCTTGATATGAAGACACTTCCAAATATTTTGGGTATCGAATATTAGAATGCGCTAACCCATCCTTCATTTTTTTCTTGTTACGGCATAACAAATTGTCTTCAACACTTGCCCCCACAATATTTAATTCAGTTCGAATGCGAGCAGCAGCATCCAAATCATATTCTGAGATGGCGATAACGTAATCTATTGGCTTTTTTTCATAGATTTTTACTGCTTCTTTTAATACATCCTCTTCATTTAATTGTTCTAAACCCGCTATGTAGTAACAGTTTGAAGAGGTGATATAGCGCATGGTGTCTAAGAGTGAAATATAAGACACATGCACGGCATCGTGATCTATATATTTATTATAGTCCGACAGTTCATCGTCATATCTATTGATGATTAATACATGTTTCATATGACTTTCACCTGTTCATGTATATGTTTGACGAAACTACGGATCTTATCTTCGCTTTCAGAACGAAGGATGATGTAACCTAATCTAGAGGTCCAATCATGATTACAAGCGAGTTCATCGTCTGCTTGATAATAGAAGTGATGATGCACACATTCAGGTGCGTCTAATATTTTATCCAAACCACTAAAACCTTTGAAAAGACGGTGGTTGCCTTGTGGAATAAAGGCGATTGCAGAGACCAGATTTTTTTCTATAGAGGGTAAATAAGGAAGATCGAGATATTCACTCAATACGGCTTGAGCAAGGTCAAAATTAGTCGCGATTTTAATTAACTCAACAATGTTATCACCCGGTAGCCGTGCTGCTAGCTCAATGGCAATCGGTTTTTCTTGAGGAGTTACTCTAAATTCTAAGTGAAAAGGACCAATATTTAACTCCAATGCTTTAATGACTTTTTCTGCATAGCCAAAAATATTTGCAGAAAATTGGGCGTCATATTTATTGCCCACAATATGTCCAATTTCGACAAAATAAGGTTCAGGCCCCAATAATTTTTCTGTAATTGATGCAAAGGTTATCTTTCCATCTGTGTGAACAATTCCTTCAACACTGTATTCCTTACCTACAATGTATTCTTCAACAATCAAATCACCACTGGCAAAGAAACCAATATCATTTGGTTTAGATGTCCAAATCTCTTCAACTGTTTTTAATAGCTCCTCAAGATCAACGACTTTTTTAACAGACATACTGCCAGCCATATCGACTGGTTTAACTACGGCTGGGAATTTAAAGTCTTGAGGCAAACTCATCGGTTTACCATATGAAATCAAAGCATATTTAATATCGCTTAAGCCCGACTTGGTGAGCTTGTCACGAAATTTAAATTTATTTCGAACAGTTTGAGCAGCCATATATTCAAGAGAATTTTTAGCATATGAATTACCTAGCTGTGCAGCCATAGGTACAGCATATTCAACACCCGGCAAGATGGCTTTTACTGTTTTTAATTCGACAATTTTAGATAGTTGACTATGAAAATCACTGGTATCTATTTTTATTATTTGTTTTGCTTTTTGACGCATTGTTCCATCAATGCTGCACTCTCCTTCGTCAGTAGAAAAAACATATAAATCTATACCTAGTTCTTGGGCTGCATTTAAATAAGTGATGCCCGAAGAAATAGGTTCTATAACTACTACAGTCATTGTTACAGTCTCCGTTAGGGACCAAAACTTTCTAACTCACAAAGAGGTTGATTTAAAATTTTATTAATTATCGATGTAGAACCGACGCCCACAGTTAATTCATGAGCATCTAAATAATTTGAAAAATCAAATCCATTATTAATCCACGTACAAAACGGGATATTTATAATATTAACCTCAGCTTCAACTTGCTCTCGAAAAATATTTAAACAATATTTATGATAATCACTTAAATCGGATCGATTAATTGCATATATATTTACTTTAGAAACAGGATACTTTTTTATAATATCGAGTCCACGAGTAAGGGCAGCTCCCATACCGCTACCACCACTGACAATATTAATCTTAGATATTGTCTTGTCGTATTCGGGTTCTATATGATTAATCAAGTTGTATTCTAATTGATCACCAATAGCTAAGCTTTTAAATAAGTTAGAAAATATTCCATTTGGTCTTAATTTTATGTGCAAAACAAAAAAGTCATAATTTTTCACATCAAGTGAAACTACAGAATAGCTTCTGATGAAAGACTCTGAAGGATGTTTTATATTCACAATTGCTTTAGAACTAAAAAAGGTTTTTTTAATCTTAAATTTAAGTTCGACAATATTTTCAGAAAGAAAATTTCTACTTATTAATTGAGCTAAACTAAAATTATTGACTAAAGGTATTAGCTCTACATCGCTATTGGCATAGCTAATACAAGGTAAAAACTCTTGCCCTATTGCAACTTGATTGCCGGATTCATATACGTTTCCCATTTTGAGCTTACATCGACAAACCCGGCACACACCTTTTAAACAGCCTTTTATCATTGTGCTATCAGGCACTGCATAGATAAGAGGCTGCTCAGAATCAGCAATGAAAATATGCTCTTTAATGCGAATATTCACTATTGGCATATTCCCATTCCATTGCTATGAAAGCGTTTCAGCACGTACAGCCTGAAAATATTCACCCACCATCGGAATAAAACTATTGATATGCTTGATGGCAAGATCAAAGTCTTCTTGTGTTTTAATTACAGAAGAAAGCATATCTGTCATCATGCCGCTATGGTCTTCAGCTTCATCAAATGCAACATGTGAAGCAGCACCTGATACAGCCTGATTCCCCATATGAACACCCGCTTTTTGCGTAATAAAATTATTGAATTTATCGCCATAATATTCGAGGAACCAGTCCCAAACGACTGCTGGCAATGCACCAAATTTCTCTACACAGAAGTTTAAATACCCCATTAGTTTCCATGTTTCAGGAAATGCATTTTTTGAAATAATCTGATCTGAAGAATATCCATATTTAGTCAAATCTTGACCAAACATTTCATCATGTCCAAATTCATCATATAAATAATATGAAAGCTGTTTTGCGGCAGATATATTATTAATTGCCGCAACACGTACAGCATTTGCATCTAACTCGTTATTCATATGAATGCGAATAACACACTCTAAAATATGACGTTTATAATAATTTTCATCGAACCAGTCTTCATTATGAAATTTATGCATAATTTCATCTTTTTTAAACTCGCTATGCATAGCATGATCAACTGCACTTTCTAATTTTTTCAAACTTTCCTGTGAAAAAAACACGAGTTATCTCCATTATATTTAAATTATTATCTAAGTATTAAATACTTATTTAGTTAAAATTAAGATTGTTATTAATTAAACTTAAAACAATCAAATATTATGTTTAAATATATTTTATAAAATGTCAACAAAATCTTATTTATTAGAATTTCTAACTAAAATTAAATAAATAAAGTTAATTAACAATCTAGCAACAAATATTTTTCAACAAATGGATTAATTCAAATTAATATCCATCACCAACAAAATATAGATAACTGATACTTCATGGAAAGAAGGAATCTAACAAGGTTATATTGCAAGAAACAATGTAGAATCCTTGTGGCTAAAAATTTGGAAGAATTATAAGAGTGAATAATTTAATTATCGGAACTTTATTTGCACTTTGTGCTGCTGCACTCAATGCATCTATTGGCGTGATTAGTAAATTGCTAATGCATAGTGGCTTAAGCCCACAAGACATTGCCTTTTTAAAAACAATTATCGCCTTTTTCTTTTTAAGTATTCTTTTATTTAAAGTACCTGTCGGCCAAAAGATTGCTTTTATTAGCAGCACTCCGAGCAAACTCAGTGTTTTTGCTCAAATTGCGATATGTGCCTTTTTAGGAATATTTTCGCTATTCTTTTTCGAAACGATTGCCTACAACCATGGAGCTGCGGCCAATGTGGTTGTGGTTTTGATGGCTTCGGCTGCTATCTCTGCGCTGTTTTTTGGTAGGTTCGTCTTAAAAGAAAGCGTCTATATACATTCTATTTTTGGAACTTTACTGGCCATTTTGGGAATTTCTGTTATTTCTTGGAAAGGCGAAAATAGTGTATTAATGCTCATCAATGCTTCAATTGCGGGTATTGGATATGGCCTATTTTCAGTTTTAATTAAAAAATTCAAATTAAATGGTGGGTTATTCCTAACCAAATATTTATTACTTTTTGGTAGTGTTTATCTTGCCGTTCCTTTTTTGATTAATTTTCATAGCATTACTTTTAATACCAATATTATTTTAGGTTTAATTGGCTTGGCAGTTCTACCTACCATTCTGGGCTTTTACTGTACAACTAAAGCGTTAACATATTTACCAGCAGCAAAAGTACAAGTGACCGAACTTTCTGAGCCAATTTTTGCAGCACTAATGGCTTGGGTTTTCATTCATGAACAGCCGACTTTAACATTTTTATACGGCGCGATTTTCATTATTGCGGGCATCATTTTAATTAACAAAGCGCCTAAGGCATAAACCAATTTCATTTATATTCATCTGCATGGTGGCAAGCCATCTGTACCACACTTGCAAAATTAATCGCCATTTGTGAAGGGGCATGTTTTTTATAAGCAAGCCCTAAACCCACGGTAGGCACTGGCGCTTGCAAAGAGCGATAAGCCACGCCCTGTATTTGCAATTGCTTGGTCGACTCTGGAACCAAAGATACTCCTAAATTTGCAGAGACTAACGATAAAATTGACACAATTTGCGGGGCATTTTGTCCAATTTTGGGTTCAAAACCACGCTCATGGCAGGCTTGTTTTATCGCATCAAAAAGCCCTGCACTAATGGAAGGTGGCGAGACTATAAAATCAAGCTCTCGTAGTGTAGCCAAATCAATTTCTTGTGATGAATCGTCTAGATTAAAAGACTCTGAAGGCAAAGCAGCAATGAGTGGCTCCGCTAATAATTCTTGAATAATTAAACTGTCTGGAATGTTGCGTGGCGAGCGAATAATCGCAACATCTAAACGGTCTTCAAGTAGTAAATCGATAAGCAGTAAGGTGTTCGCTTCTTCAAGCTTAAGATTCACTTTAGGATATTGCTGCTGAAAATAGCGAACGCATTTAGGAATTAAAGGGTTTAACATTGAGGTGCCAGTAAAACCTAATCGCAACTGGCCGACTTCACCATTTGCAACTTGTTTGACCAAGTTCGCGGCATCGTCTACACGCTGCTGTACAGGCTGAATCGCATTTAAAAAGGCCAGCCCTGCTTCGGTCAGTTCCACCCCGTGCGGAGAACGAATAAATAAATCTGCACCGAGTTCTTCTTCTAAGTCCCGTATTTGCATGCTTAAAGGCGGCTGACTCATGTTTAAACGATGCGCAGCTCTAGTAAAGTTTTTTTCTTCGGCTACTGCTAAAAAGTAGCGTATATGTCTTAGTTCCATCGCTATATATAAAACATATCATGACCTATTGTTAAATATATTAGAAAAATACCTTCTAAATTGCTAATTTTAATTTATCGAATTTTCTCGATGCAGCATGCCCTAAGGCGCTGCACCCTCTTTCTGTCATGGTCATGATATGAGCTCTTCATCTACACCCAGTACTTTAAGCACTGAGGCGACTTCTGTTCTTTCCCGCGAGTGGATTCACAAAGGGACTAAAGCCTATAAACATGCAGGATTTGCTTTATTCTTGGTGGGGTTTGCCAGTTTCTCTCTGATTTATTGCGTACAGCCGCTGTTGCCCGCATTTAGCCAAAGCTTCAAGATTAGCCCTGCGAGCAGCTCTTTAGCCTTGTCTTTAACCACTGCCTTTTTAGCGATTTCGATTGTGCTATCGAGCGCATTTTCACAAGCGATTGGTCGTCGTGGCGTAATTTTTAGCTCAATGCTGTGTGCGGCTATTCTTAATATTGTGGCTATGTTTACACCTAACTGGCACAGTTTACTCATAGCACGAGCACTAGAAGGTCTATTACTTGGCGGTGTGCCAGCCGTAACGATGGCTTGGATTGCTGAAGAAATCGCACCTGAACACTTGGGTAAAACCATGGGTTTGTATATCGCAGGTACGGCCTTTGGTGGCATGATGGGCCGCGTCGGCATGGGTGTTTTAATTGAATATTTTTCTTGGCGAACTGCTTTAGGCTTACTTGGCGCAATCTGTTTTATTTGCTCAATTGCCTTTTTAAACTTACTTCCTGCTTCGCGTAATTTTGTACAGAAAAAAGGGCTGAATTTAGATTTTCATATACAAATGTGGCGTACTCATTTAAGTAATTTAAAATTACTTCGCCTTTTTATCATTGGTTTTTTACTTACAAGTGTCTTTGTCACTCTATTTAACTACGCCACTTTCCGTTTAAGCGGAGCGCCCTATTCGCTGAGCCAAACTCAAATTAGCCTTATTTTCTTGTCATATAGCTTTGGTATAGTGTCTTCATCATTGGCAGGTACGCTAGCCGACCGCTTCGGTAAAAAAACCATGATGATGAGTGGTTTTGCCTTAATGATTATGGGTAGCCTCATGACGCTACTCACCTCTCTTTTCGGCATTATTATCGGTATTGCATTTATTACTACAGGTTTCTTTATTACCCATTCACTCACAAGTAGTTCAGTGGGTGCTGAAAGCAAACAGGCTAAAGCCCACGCCAGTTCGCTGTATTTACTCTTTTATTATATGGGCTCGAGCATTATTGGCTCGGCAGGCGGCTGGTTCTGGTTACATGGTGGATGGAATGCCATAGTTGGCTTAACCGTTGTACTGTCATTACTTGGAATATTTTTAGTCGTTTATACATCACACGCGAAAACTCATTAATTTGTAAGTTAAAGGAAAACTATATGTCGAGTTTATTTGTTTATGGCACTTTAGGCCCTGGTCGTCCGAATGCTCATGTACTTGAAAATATTGGCGGACAATGGGCAGAAGGCTGGGTGAATGGAACCTTACATAATGAAGGTTGGGGAGCCGATTTAGGCTATCCTGGAATTGTGCTCGACAATAGTGCCAATCAGGTTCAAGGTTTTGTTTTTAGCTCTGAACATTTAGATGCAAACTGGAAGTTACTCGATGACTTTGAAGGTGCTGAATATGAAAGAGTACCTGTTCAGGTCACGTTAAATAATGGCGAACATGTTGATTCTTATATTTATGTATTGAAGTCTTAAGCCATTTCTAAAGCTCAACTGCATAAGCATTTAAAAATTGATAGAAAAAATTTAAATGCTCATTTTTTGGCTTGTATTTTTTTTAAGAAACTGTAGAATTCATTCCACATCGCCGGCATAGCTCAGTTGGTAGAGCAACTGACTTGTAATCAGTAGGTCCACAGTTCGAATCCGTGTGCCGGCACCATCATTAAACCTCATGAATATTTAATTTATGGGGTTTTTTGTTGCCTATAGGTTTTCAATATTCAAAAGTTTATAGTGATTACCAAAAGAATAGAGTTCATACCTATTGATCTACACCATTCAAATTATTTTTGATATTTTTTTAATTCAATAACCATCTCTTTTGCCGTAGATACGATTTTAGGCAAACATATTTTTAAGAATAATACTTTCAACAAACCACCCTTCTCAAAGACTTTGTTTTTGTAAAATTCGATAAAGATTTATTATAAACCTAAGCTTCAAAATAACTTTCTAAAACAAATTTATTCATTTAAAGATAAAAATTATGCTTCTAATTTTTTTAAAAAAAATAGGTTTAAAAATAAAAAATATCAAAAAGATATGATTATAATGCGCCACCAAATAAGGTCATATTAATAAGACCTATTTTATAAACTTTAATTCATTAAGATACCAATACGGAAAAATATGAAACTTCGTTTTATTTTACCTGCTTTATTTATCACTTTACCTTTAACAACACATGCCCAAGACGCCACATCTCAACCCCAAATGCAAACACCCATTTGTTTAATTGAGGGTACTCCTTCAGCAGAACACTACAAATCTATTAAACGCATTAAAGCCGCGAAAGGAACCTATGGTGGTTTTGAAGAAATAAAACCTAAATTAGCGATTGTTGCTCGTAAATATGGTGCAGATGTGGTGGTTAATTATCATCAAAGCCAAAGATTTGGATTCTGGCCATGGCGTATTGTCCGCCCAGTACTCACAGGAACTGCTGTGAAATGGAATACTCCTGTTGATTGTGCTGCCTTAGGTGGAAAAGAAATTCATTAATAAGAAATGAAAAAAGCCCAACATCCTGTTGGGCTTTTTTCGTATTTCGTTGCTAGGTACACTTCCTGTAATACCTCACGTCCTGATGCTTAAACTTATTATTGTTGTTTTACGTTTCGGAACTTCCTGTTCCTGATGAGTTCATCATAGGTAATTTGTGGGGTCATAGAAAGAAGTCATTTTCCCGAATGTATGTAAGAAAAAGCGTACATAGTGCTTTTAAATTTAAAACTTGATTTGCCTATATCTGAAAATAAAAAACAAAAATATGAATTTACGAAGAAGCTCAGTTCATGAATTAAATAAGAAAACGCTATAATGAACCTATTACTTTATTTCTAAAATATATTTAAAAATAACAAGGAACGAGATGTTTACTTTGCCATCAAATATTTTTCAGCCCTTAGTGATCATACTGGCATGCCTAATTATTGTTGTAAGTAAAATGCCTCAGCGAAAATATAGAAAAACTATATTATTTCTAGCTATTGGTAGCCTTACTTTAACCCTTGTTTTAGGAATATTTGGCTTCTTTAATTAAGCCTTATTTCTTGCTCTTCTCTATCATTTTTTCAAAGTGTCGAAGGTTTGGGTTCAACGTATCCCACTCATAGGCTTGGCTTACAAAAACTTCGGCTCTAGGCTGATATAAGCTCGGGTCATCTAAAGTACCTGCACGTATTGAAATCATTTCAGGGGCAATTTCAGGTAAGCCAAAAAGCTGAGAACCACAAGTCGGGCAAAACGCTCGTTTAATAGGTCGGCCAGAAGATCCTAAAGTCTCAAAATATTTAAGCTCGCCACTTACTTTCAATTCAGACTGATGAAAAAAAGCAATTGGCGCATATGCTGAACCTGTCGCCTTCTGGCAATCTCGACAATGGCAATTAAAACTATAACGCGGGTCTGATTCGCTTTGGTAGCTCACAGCTCCACACAAACATGATCCTTGATATTTGGCTGACATGGTTCATCCTATTTTTTTATTGCTGTTATTTGAATATAACGTACATATCCATTTTGATAGAGTTGATGGCATAACTTTGCAGTCATTTGAATTTTAAAATTTGCCAATCCTCGGCTTTGATTTTGTCCTTGCTGATTTTGAATATATTGTGAAAAACCTAATAGTACTTGTTCTGATAAATCTTCAATTTGAATATCGGTAAAACCTTTTTGCTCTAATGTATTTCTCAGCATTCTCTCATTGGGTACAGCATCCCAAACCACGTCTGCTGCTTTGAGTAGATAACGATGCTTTTGTTCTTGCAAGACCGTCATGTTTTGACATGAGTCAGCACGCATTAAGTAGTGAAAACCTAATCGCGCATTTGAATTTAAAACTGGAGTGACCGAATCAAGAAATGAATTTAAATGACTGTGATAAGCAGCATCGATACACAAAACAACATCGAAGCGGTTTTTAAATTCAAATTGTTTTAAATTTAAAAATGAACCCGCGTAAATCTGACTTATTTCAGGAATAAGTTTTTGAATTTTATTCACACATTCAGATTGTAGTTCAACAGCAATGAGGCTTTTGGGCTGATAGTGTTGTAACCAATGCAATAAACTTGCACCTTGCCCACAGCCTAAATCTAATAGATGATCTTTTGAATTTAAATTGACAGCTTGTGCCAAATGGTCGGCCAATTGGCTACAAGCTTCACGGTAGTTTTGGGTGTTTTTCCAAAAGCCCAAATTTGTCCAAGCAAGCTCTCCATCATCCCCCAAATTTGATGCATCAATTGCATATTTATGAGGGATGAGTCTTGAGAGTATTGCCCGAACTTTTGTTTTCACAATTTTAGTAACCGAGTTCAGGGGCCACTTCAACCTGAGGTTTTAAACCTACAAATGGTAAAGGAGCACCTAAAATTTCAGCGATATGCATCGCAGAAGTTACTGCTGACTCTAAAATTGGCAAGCCATCACACGACCATGAACCGCAGTAGAATACTTTACGGTTTAAATCTAAATGACGTTGTTGCAATTGTTTATTTAAAGCAATCGTTTGTGAGTCAACAACCGCACGCGTTAAGGTCACTTTTGAAATGACTTTTTTAGGGTCAATGTCAGTTACAGGGCGCCAAGTCTGGAATACCGGATTTTTACCTACAAGTGTTGGTTCAACCGCATTCATCCATACTGTGAATTGTTGACGCGTAAATTTACGATCCATCATGTAGCTCAGCACTGACCAGTCTTTACGGCGTGGTGGCATAACTGTCGCATCTGTATGAATCACAAGATCGCCTTGCTCAAAGCGGAATTGCTTAAGCAAATTCATATCTTCAGCAAATTGTTCAGGGTTTAAAAACTCATCGATTTTAGATGTTGGCGTTGCAACAATCACTCGATCAAATAAGTTCTTTTCACCTTGGCTGTTTTCAACCAGCACTTTTTCGCCTTGTAATTCAACGTTCTTAATCGCTGATCCGCTATGAATGTCGATATCTTTAATCAAGCTATCGACAAATGCTGGTGTACCACCTTTCATACGCAATAGCATGTCGCCATCGGTCAAATGACGTAAAAACTCAAGTAGGTTTTTTGCAGGCCAATCGCCAATTGTTTTTGGGTTACACGTACAAATGGTATATAAAACTGGCATTACTACACCATGCCAGAATACTTCTTCTATATCGTTCTGATTAATAAATTCAGCGAGAGTAATATCTTGATTTTTAGATTTAAAGAACTGATGAATCGCAGTTTTTAATTGCAACATCCCTTTTACAAGACGCCAGCCATATTGCTGAATGCCTTTACGGTTATTGATAATCGGAAAATTACCAATACGGCTACGAGATGTGGTTAACCATGTTTCAGTACGATCTTCAAATAACCAGCTACATGACATATAAGTACGAACTGGAAAGGTTTTAATACCTAAATGAGCAGCGAGGCTGAGTGTGTTTTTCCATAAGTGAGGATTCATCACACGTAGCGGTGCATCAATAATTCCACCATCGAACTCAATGCTATGGCTATCCATTCCCCGGCCAGGAAGTGCTTCAAATATCGTGATCGTATGCCCTGCATCTTTCAGAATTCTTGCTGCCGCAAGACCTGCCATTCCACTGCCAATAATTGCGATATTCAAAATGATGTCCCATTCTTTGAGAATTTTTTTGATTATCACTCATACCCTAAAAAAACACCGTATTAAAAACTACCAGATTTTTATTTTTTGCATCAATTTATATAGAAAATATTTAGCTTTTTGACAAAGTCATTTTTTATATTTCCTTACAATCCTAAGGAATCTCATAAAACCTTAAATTTTTTAAAAATTTAAAAAAAAGCTTTTAAATAAAATAAGATAATTTAACTATATTTATATCATTCGTTTTACAACTATTATTTTTTGAGATATCATGACGGCATAATAATGAGAAGCAAATCACATAAAACAATGCGGCAACAACAATGCCAACCATCATAAAAACAGAATCTTTACAGCGAAAAAGCCCGCTATTCACACTTGATAGCGGGCTTTTTATTACTTTAAATCACGAAAAATAAGACGTGAAAATCTATCCTTCTTGCATGATTGCACCGAATTTTCCACGATTAAAATCATCAATCGCTTCCATGATCTCGGCTTTGGTATTCATCACGAATGGACCATAGCCTTCAATTGGTTCATTGAGTGGCTGACCTGTTAGCACCAAGAATTTAGTGTCTTCTTCTGCATTCAGACTAAACTCAACACCCTCACGAGATAAAATCGCAACAGTTTTACCTTCAAGACGATTTGAGTCATTCACCACAACAGCACCATCCAACACCACAACCAGTGTGGTATGACCTTCAGGCACATAAAGGGTATGTTTTTGGCCTTTAACCAATTTACCATCCCATACATTTAACGGACTAAATGTAGTTGCTGCGCCTTTTGCATCTGCATATTCACCAGCAATAACACGCAAATGGCTACCATGCTCGTCTAACGCAATGTCTGGAATCTCTTTCGCTTCAATTGCTTGGTATTTTCCAGGCGTCATTTTTGAATGAGCAGGTAAATTTACCCATAATTGCACCATTTCAAATAGACCACCATGCTCTGAAAATTCAGGAGAATGGAACTCTTCGTGTAACACCCCTGCACCAGCAGTCATCCATTGCACGTCACCTGTTTTAATGGTTCCGCCGCCACCGCTTGAGTCTTTATGAGTCACTTCACCTTCATAGGCGATTGTCACTGTTTCAAAGCCACGGTGTGGATGTGAACCTACACCTTGCTGTTCGGTCGTTGGCGAGAAGGTATAAGGCGCTGCATAATCGAGTAACAAAAATGGGCTTAGGGTTTGGCCTAAACGGTCATAAGAGAACAGGTTATATACAGGGAAACCATCACCCACCCAATGCATGTGGTTATTTTGATATGCACCAAGAAATTTCTTCATCTGATCTCTCCTATATATGTAGGATTTTCTTGAACTGAGATTGATTTTACGCCTCAATAATTGCAGTTTATAGATCAGGATTAGCAACACATTATTTCATCTATGAGACAATCCAACTTTTTTAGAACATGTCTCGGCTATCGTCCTATTTTTAAAATTCTTAATCCTATTTTTTAGACTTAAATACGACAACAAACTCAACTAGCATAATTTTAGGCAATGACGACCTACTCAAATAATTTTTCATTATTCATTTTGATAACAGAGGAAATAAAAAATGGCTCAAGATTACGTGCGCTTAGACAAGGATAATGCTGCGGTTCTTTTAGTTGACCATCAAGCAGGTTTACTTTCTTTAGTTCGAGATATCGATCCTGATAAATTTAAAAATAATGTATTGGCACTGGCAGATGCTGCGAAATATTTTAATTTACCTACTATTCTGACTACTAGTTTCGAAAATGGCCCGAATGGTCCATTAATTCCTGAATTAAAAGAACTATTCCCAGACGCACCTTTTATTCCACGTCCTGGTCAAATTAACGCATGGGATAATGAAGACTTTGTAAAAGCAGTAAAAGCAACGGGTAAAAAACAACTGATTATTGCTGGTGTAGTCACTGAAGTTTGTGTGGCATTCCCTGCTTTATCGGCACTCGCAGAAGATTTTGAAGTATTTGTGATTACTGATGCTTCTGGTACTTTCAATGAATTAACACGTGATGCTGCTTGGGACCGTATGTCAAAAGCAGGTGCTCAGCTCATGACTTGGTTTGGTATGGCATGTGAGTTACACCGTGACTGGCGTAATGATGTAGAAGGCCTAGGTGCGTTGTTCTCAAACCATATTCCTGATTACCGCAACCTGATGACCAGCTATAGCTTTAATACATCGCAAAAATAAATTCTATTACCAAGATTAGAATGCTTAAGCGTTCTAATCTTGCATTTAAATGGATAGATTTGAAATTGATAAGCTCTTTTGATGATTTTTATTATTTCTATTTGGTCGTAAAACACGGTGGCTTTAGCGCGGCCAGTGAAGCTGAAAATATTAGTAAATCGAAACTTAGCCGACGCATTATTGACCTTGAAAATAAATTTAATGTCAGCCTGATTCAAAGAACGACCCGACACTTTAAAGTGACCGATTTAGGTCAAGAATTTTATGAGGAATGCTGCAAAGTTATAGCTCAAGTTGAATGTGCAGAAAACGTTTTGTTAAAGCAAAAAAGTGAACCTCAAGGGTTAGTAAAAGTAAGCTGCCCACCGCTTATGATGCATTTTCAAATTAGAAAAATTTTAAATCAGTTTTTAAAAACCTATCCAAAAGTTGAGATTGCTCTTGAGCTTACCAGCCGTCGAGTTGATATTTTGCATGATGACATCGACCTTGCTATTCGGACCAATTTCGAACCGAATGAAGATTCCAATTTAATTGTTCGTGATGTGATTAAAACCGATCACTGCCTAGTGGCTTCACCTGAATTGCTACAGGGCCGTACTATTGAGCATTATTCAGAGTTACAAGACTTTCCAAGTATCAGCTTAGGTACTCAAAAACAAAACCCTGTTTGGCATTTATGCAATATTCGAAATGGTGAATCGGTTGATGTGCCTTATCAACCACGAATCAAAAGTAATGACTTGGCAGGCGTTTACTATGCCGTTATGGATGGCTTAGGAATTGCAGACCTTCCTTTTTTAACCGTCGAATCTGAAATTCGTAAAGGCACTCTTATTCATATTCTTCCTGACTGGAAGTCAAATATTGGCATGCTACAACTGGTTTACGTCTCTAGAAAAGGCCAACGGTTAGTGGTCGAAAAACTCATTGAAACGCTGATTGAAGAACTCAGACGTTTACCAGAAAGCCATGAAGGATATCTGTCGACTTAAATAAAAAAACCGGTCATGAATGGGCATGACCGGTTTTTGTGAAACATCACATACAGCATAGCTGCATGTTTTCGTTCAGAACAAAACGAACTCGCTTTGTTCCTTACTCAGATAAGTCTACGCAGAGATATTTCATTTCAACATATTCTTCAATGCCGAATTTTGAACCTTCACGACCTAGACCTGACTGTTTTACGCCACCAAACGGAGCAACTTCGTTTGAAATTGCGCCCGTGTTAATGCCGACCATACCGTACTCAAGTGCTTCACCCACTCGCCATTGACGAGCTGTGCTTTGAGTAAATAAATAAGCAGCTAAGCCGAACTCGGTATCGTTTGCCATTGCCACTGCTTCGTCTTCAGTTTTAAAGCGGAATAGCGGTGCAAGCGGACCAAAAGTTTCTTCTTTAGACACTTTCATGTCTTGCGTTACGCCAGTTAAAACTGTTGGTTCAAAGAATGTGCCACCAAGTGCCGAGCGTTGACCACCAATACGAACTATTGCGCCTTTCTCAGTTGCATCTGCAATATGAGACTGAACTTTTGCAATCGCATCTTCATCAATTAAAGGCCCTTGAGTTGAACCTTCTTGACGTCCGTCACCAACTTTAAGCTTAGACACGGCTTCAACCAAACGGTCTGCCAACGCATCGTAAATACCGTCTTGAACATAGATACGGTTTGCACAAACACAGGTTTGACCGCTGTTGCGATATTTACTTGCCATAATGCCCTGAACAGCTTGTTCAAGATTGGCGTCGTCAAACACAACAACTGGTGCATTACCACCAAGTTCAAGTGAAAGCTTTTTAATGGTTGGGGCACATTGTTGCATTAGGATACGACCCACTTGGGTTGAACCTGTGAAGCTTAACTTACGAACAATATCGCTTTCGCATAAAGTTTTGCCCACTTCAGCCGCATCACCACTAATGTTAATTAAAACATCTGCTGGTAAGCCTGCTTGTAATGCCAAAACTTCAAGTGCATACGCTGTTAACGGCGTTTGCTCTGCCGGTTTAACCAACATTGAACAACCCGCAGCAATTGCTGGTCCTGCTTTACGCGTAATCATGGCAGCCGGGAAATTCCACGGCGTAATTGCAGCAGTAACACCAATCGCTTGTTTAATCACGAGCAGACGTTGGTTTGGCAAAGTTGGTGTTAACACTTCACCATCAACACGACGAGCTTGCTCGGCAAACCAGCGTATGAATGATGCTGCATAACCAATTTCACCGCGTGCTTCAGCCAATGGCTTGCCTTGTTCAGCTGTTAAAATTTGAGCTAGATTTTCTTTGTGCTCAAGCATGAGGTTATACCATGCCAATAACACATCAGCGCGAGCCAAGGCAGTTTGCTTTTTCCAAGCAGCCTGCGCTTTTGCTGAACGGTTAATTGCGGCTTCAACCCCTGCACGGTCATAGGTTTTCACCCATGCCAAAGTTTCACCCGTAGCAGCATCATTTACCTCGATATAATCATTTGATGCAGGCGCTTCTAATGAAATATCAGGATGTTTTAATAAATACTGCAAATTGTTTTGAATCATGCAGATTGCTCCATTGCTTTTGCACTACCTGCTTCGAGTGTCGCAAAACCTTGTTTCAGGATATCAAGGCCTTGACGGAATTGCTCAGCAGGAATGGTTAATGGATATAAGAAACGAATTACATTACCGTATTTACCACAAGTAAGAAGTAACAACCCGTTTTCCATTGCATAGTTTTGTACAACTTTTGCTTGCTCAGCTGTTTCAAGTTCTACTGCAACCATTGAACCTAATGCACGAATATCAGTCACTACATTGTCTGTTGCTTGCTGAATGTCTTTAAGCGCAACAACTAACTCAGCGCCCAGCTCATTTGCACGTTCACATAAGTTTTCTTCTTCAATCGCATCAATCACTGCATGCGCGGCAGCAACGGCAATCGGGCTACCTGCATAAGTACCACCTAATCCACCTGGGTTTGGTGCATCCATCACTTCTGCACGGCCAACCACACCCGAAATTGGGAAACCACCACCTAAGCTTTTCGCCATCGTGATCAGGTCAGCTTTAGTCTCGTAATGGTTCATTGCAAACAATTTACCAGTACGTGCAAAACCAGACTGTACTTCATCTACTACCAATAAAATACCGTGCTTATCACAAATTGCGCGTAAACGTTTTAAGAACTCAGCTGGCACAACATGAAAGCCACCCTCGCCTTGTACTGGCTCAAGCACAATTGCTGCAACATCATGTGGTGCAATATCTTCACTGAAAATATCTTCAACACTTTCAATCGCCGCGTCTACTGAAATACCTTTTGCAGGCACAGGGTAACGTGCATGGAACACGCCCGCTGGCATCACACCGAAATCACGTTTGTAAGGAGCAGTTTTACCTGTCATTGCCATGGTCATGAATGAGCGACCGTGGAAACCGTTACCAAAAGTGATAATGCCGTGACGACCTGTATAACAACGAGCAATCTTCACAGCATTCTCAACAGCTTCAGCACCTGTTGTGAAAAAAGCAGATTTGGCAGGGCTCGCAATTGGCGCACGCTCATTAATACGCTCAGCTAAAGCCACATAGCTTTCATAAGGGGTTACTTGATAGGCAGTATGAGTAAATTTAGTGAGTTGTTCAGTCACCGCTGCAATCACTTTAGGGTGGCGATGGCCTGTATTTAAAACCGCGATACCACCAGCAAAGTCGATAAATTGGTTGCCTTCCTTGTCCCAAAGCGTGGCATTTTCAGCTTTTTCAGCGTACCACTGACACATCACGCCTACACCACGTGGAGTTGCTTGCTGTTTACGTGCGTTAAGTGCAGAATGTTGATTATCCATTTGATTCCCTCATATTTTCATCATCAGTTGCAGCTTTGGTTTTTACATCCTGTGCTTAATTTTCAGGGTGCTTTACAACAACTGCCTATGCATGTAATTTCGCTCGTCTGGCGGCAACTGACGAGAGCCATTTTTTAACTGTAGGAGAGAGCCAATTGCGTAGTTTACTTGGAGATCATTTATTACAACGGCTCCAACAGGACACCGAAGGTAAACTCCATCAGCGACTTTTCCGTTGTCTACGCGCTGCCATTATTGATGGAGTGGTTCAACCAAAAACACGCTTGCCCGCTTCCCGTGACTTAGCCAGTGAAATTCATGTTTCGAGAAATACTGTTCTTACTGCCTACGAACAACTACAGGCTGAAGGCTATTTAGAAGCACGTACAGGCCATGGCACATGGGTTGCAGAGAAACTACCAGAGAGTTTTTTAAATACACAAAACAAGAAAAAAGTAGTTTCAAGTCCGAAAGTTGAAAACTCTTATGCGCTCTCAAATCGTGGCTCAAACTTATTAGGCTATGCCGCAGCCTCGCCGCATCAATGGGGTGCATTTGTACCAGGAGCTCCAGACGTTACCGAGTTTCCACATCATATTTTTAGCCGTATTCAAGCAAAATTAAGCCGTGAGCCAGACATTAACCGCCTTATCTATAGCAACGCGGGCGGATGTATTGAACTTCGAAGTGCATTGGCAGACTACTTACGGGTTGCCCGTTCAGTCCAGTGCGATGCCGACCAGATTATTATTACCGAAGGCATTCACCAAGCGATTGATTTAGTCTCACGTGCGCTTAGTGATATTGGTGACCGGATCTGGATTGAAGATCCCGGCTATTGGGGCATGCGCAACACTTTACGTATTAATGGCGTTGATATTCAACCCATGCCAGTCGATGCGGAAGGCATTATTCCCGAAGAAAATCCAGTTAAACCACCTAAGCTCATTTTTGTCACGCCATCACACCAATATCCACTCGGTTCACATTTAAGTCTAGATCGTCGACGCAAATTGATTGAGATTGCCCGCCAGCACAATAGCTGGATTGTAGAAGATGATTACGACAGTGAATTCCGTTTCTCAGGCCAGCCGTATCCGTCTTTACAAGGCTTAGAAAATGATGCACCTGTGCTGTACATGGGTACGTTTAGTAAAACCATTTATCCATCCTTAAGAATTGGCTATTTGGTGGTGCCAAAACCGCTCTTTTCACCCCTACGCATTGTGGCAGCCGAACTCTATCGTGGCGGACATTTACTTGAGCAAAAAGCATTAGCCGAATTTATTCGTGAAGGCCATTATGAAGCACATATTCGTCGTATGCGGCTACTTTATGGCAAACGTCGCGACTACTTAGTGAGCCTTATTCAGCGTTATCTTGGGCCCGAATTTATTCATGAATATGATGAAGCAGCAGGGTTACATCTGGTTTTAAAACTACCGAACGCTTGTGACGATGTTGCGATTGCAGCAACTGCACTCGAACGTGGCGTCAAGGTTCGTCCACTTTCACAGTACTACATGCAGTCGCATGCACATGCAGAGCGTGGACTGCTGATGGGCTTTGCCTGTGTAAATGAAAAAGACATGGTGATGGCTTTTGGCGTCTTGCTGCAGTGCTTACGTGAAGCAGGTGTATCAACCCTCAATTAATTCTTTTTTCTGCCCTGAATCAATAAAAAAGAGCCTCATAAAGAGGCTCTTTTGGTTTCTAAAATATTAAACTAACTTTTCTTCTTGAGTATGAGTGAGATGAGTTGTTCTACGGTCTTTACCCCAACCCAGTTTTTCCGACAATATTCCAAAGAACACAATAATGCCGAACAATGCTGTGGTGTAAATCACTTCTTTAAAATATGTACCTTCAATCAACATGGTAAGAATTGCACCAATAATTGCAAAGATCACCACATAAGTTAGATAAGGGAACATCCACATTTTAAAGTCAATTTTCACGCCTTCAGCTTCTAACTTTTTACGCATACGAAGCTGAGAATAAGCAATCGTCAGGTACACATAGAGTGTTGCCGCACCCGTGGTTAGCATGAAAAAGTCATAAACGTCCATACTCTTGGTTGCCGTTAAAACCACGGCAATTACAGAGAAGAAGCATGACACAATCACGCCCACCCACGGACTGCTTTTACTGTTTACAGACCCAAAACTTTTCGGTGCATCGCCACGTTTAGCTAAAGAAAATAACATACGTGAACACGTATAAAGTGCTGAGTTAAAGCAACTACATACCGACGTAAGAACCACAAAGTTTACGATATGGCGTGCCCCCGGAATACCAAGTGCAGACAAAGTAACGCTATAGGTTCCCCAAGTCGAATCTTTCAAAAGTTCATTGTTGTGGGGAATAAGGCAGACTGCAACGAACATTGATCCTACATAGAACAAAATAATTCGCCAAACAACCGAGTTCGATGCTTTACGAATTTCTTTTGAGGGATTTGCTGATTCTGCCGCTGCTACGGTAACAATTTCAGCACCAATATAAGCAAACATGACCCCAAGCAAAGCGGTAATAACGGATGATCCTCCATTTGGCATAAAGCCTTGAGAGGTTAGATGACTAATACCAGAAGCAGCCGGATTGCCCCAAGGCCACAAATGCATGATGGCTAAACTACCAATCACTAAGAAGATGACAATCGCGATGACTTTGATGAGTGCAAACCAGAACTCAAATTCGCCATAGTTTTTGACGTTTTGTAAATTGACTGCGACTAAGGCACCAATCACTACAACCATGTAGGCCCAGATCGGTATAAATGGGAACCAATTATTTAAAATTTTACCCGCCACATAGGCTTCCCAGCCCATGAGCATTGCGAGCGTACACCAGTATAACCAGCCAATTGAGAAACCTGCCCAACGACCAATCGCACGGTCAGCATATGTTGAAAAAGAGCCACTATCTGGGTTTAAAACAGCCATCTCGCCTAACATACGCATGATGAACCAAACGAGTAGACCACCCAAAGCATAAGTTAGAAAAACCACGGGACCAGTATTGTAAATAATACTGCCCGAGCCCACGAATAAAGAGCCACCAATTACCCCTGCAATCGAGATCATCGTCAGGTGGCGTGATTTGAGTCCATGTTTTAAACTTTGGGAGTGATTGGCTTCAGAACCATTTTGATGAGCTGCCATATCATTTTCCTTAATATATGGAGGATATCGGCTAGTCTCGGAAAACCTCCGAAGCCAAAAAATATCCCCTAAAAATTTAGCCGTTCTGCCCAATTCCTAAAACAGAAAAATCACTGAGCTTATCCGGCGCTTCCGTATGCATACTTCCAATGGCTTTAATTTGTCGTTTCAGCACTCAAGAAACGAGAGCCATTTTTCGAATAAAAGAGAGAGCCAATTGCAAAATTTATACGCAAAATTGGCTCTTTTTGTCTGAAATGCTGGTAAATGGTTTTAAGTTTTTATTTTGAAAATAAATAAGTTTTAGTTTAATAAGACCGAAATTCTTTAGTTTTGTTCAGAAATTAATAACGCTTTTGTACCTGCTTCCAAGGCTCTAAAGATATGTTTTTGGTCGGCAGGGTAACAAATATAGTCTCCAACACCGAGCTCAACAGCTTCATCAATTAAGCCCACCAAAGCTTTACCTTCGACCACAATAATGTGCTCCACAGAACCAACTGGATGAGGTTCTGAAAGACGGTCTTCGCCCGGCTCAACAATCAATAAATACACATCTCGGCGCGCATGAGGTGGACAAGTCGCCAGCAAAATGGCCTTGTAATTAGCAATCTCTGAACTCACCGTTGGACCATCGCCACAGCGAATGACTTGTACCTGATTGCTCGGTTCTTCCATCAAACGTGCAAATGGAATATTTAACGCCACACAAAGTGCCCATAAGGTTTCAATGCTTGGGTTACCTTGCCCCGCCTCTAGTTGAGAAAGTGTAGATTTGGCAACGCCTGCACGACGGGCAACCTCTGCCAAAGAAAGCCCTGCTCTTTGACGTTCACGATTTAAACCTTTGGCAATAATTTCAATTGGCTGAGACATTCACCACATCCGTTCTATAAAAAAAACGATCGTTCGTTTTGACAAAACAATCAGACTTATTCATTATAATGGAAAATCGTTCGTTATATCATGCTATGTCCACATACTCTCTCATTAAGAAACTTAGTAAAGACACCACCCGTTCGATTTTCTTTGTGTGTCTAGCAACCAGTGTTGTCGGTATGTCTTTAGGTTCACTCGCTGCAAGTTATGGCTTAGCGCTCTGGATTCCACTTTGCCTATCTGTATTTGTGCTCGCAGGAACTGCTGAATTTATCTTTATTGGGTTCTTGGCTGTAGGTGGTAGCCCGATTGCTGCTGCAATTGCAGGACTACTCGTCAATTTAAGACATCTACCTTTTGGTATTGCGGTCAATGAATTGATCCGCGGTAAATACTCTCGATATTTCGGAGCCCATATCATGAACGATGAAAGCGTTTTGTTTGGCATGGCACAGCCCGATTTCGAAACGAAAAAAGCCGCTTATTGGTTGTGTGGTATCAGCATTATGCTGAGTTGGCCACTCGGTGTCACTGCGGGTTATTTTATTGGAACCGCTATTCCAGACCCAAAAACATTTGGTCTAGATGCCATTTTCCCTGCCATTTTAATTGCACTTACTTTTAATGCTTTAAAGAACAAATCTACTCGAAAAGCTGCATTTGCTGGATCGACTTTGGCACTGATGACTACACCTTTTTTGGTCTCAGGACTTCCAATTCTGATTTCACTTTTTGGCTTAATATTTGGTAGAAAAAAATGAATCAACAATTACTCATTATTTTGGGCATAAGCTTGCTAGCACTTGGAACATATGTAATTCGTTTTGCTGGTTTTCACTTAGGTGCCAAGTTTACTTTTTCTGAAAAATACCAAGTTTTACTGTCAAACGGCGCAACTGTTTTGCTCTGTGCGATTGCGGTCACGACGACATTTTTTGAAGGCCAACATTTCGCAGGTTTCGCGCGTATATTCGGCGTTGGATTTGCGCTTTTATTAGTTTGGAAAAAAGTACCGCTGTTATTGGTAATTTGCTTGGCAGCCGCTGGTACAGCACTGTTACGCTTGTTTGGAATTGAGTAATAAAAAAGGCGAGATAAACTCGCCTTTTTTAAAATTTTGATTAGAACGGTAAATCGTCGTCTAAATCAGCTGGTGCAGACGCAGGCTGTTGTGGTGCTTTAGGAGCAAAGCCACCACCTTGCGGGCTATTGCCACCATTACCAAAACCAGCTGGATTGCTACCATAGCCACCACCACTATTTTGGTTATAACCACCACCTTGGTTATTATTATTTTGATAACCATTGCCACCTTGTTGAGGTGCGTTAAAACGTGGTTGATTAAAATCATTACCGCCAGCGAACCCTTGTTCACCTTGTTGACGACCATCTAACATTTGCATCTGTTCGCCACGAATTTCTGTTGTATAGCGCTCTTGACCATTTTGATCAGTCCACTGACGCGTGCGTAATGAACCTTCAATATAAACCTTAGAACCTTTACGTAAGAACTGCTGAGCAATTTCCCCTAAACGGTTATGCAAAACAATACGGTGCCATTCAGTTTGTTCTTTACGCTCACCTGAAGTTTTATCGGTCCAAGCTTCACTTGTCGCGATTGAAAATTGAGTCAGCGAGCCCCCATTTGGAAAAGTTTTTGTTTCAGGATCACGACCCAAAGTACCAACCAAAATAACCTTATTTACACCACGCATTAGCTGTCTTCATCCTATACATTTCTATGTTTTACTTTATAAGAGTTATGCTTAAATGGCTACCTCTTTACCGAACAACTGCGTTAAATCACGTCGCGCAGCCTCATCAAGAGTCTGTTTATCGACTTTAATATAAGCAACTTGCTGGTCAGGCATCACCACAACTTCTTCTATACCACGAATTGCCAATAGCTGTGTGGTCCACTCATTCACCTGTTGCACTTGCGGCAATGGCAACACAATCGATGACAAATACCGCGGCTGAGCTAAACCAAAACTAATTAGCAACCATATTATAGCAATCCCTGTTAAGACACTCCATCCAATCGCAGTATTATGTAACATCAATAATTGACCACCTAGTGTGCCGCCAAAAAAAGCACCTAAAAACTGGCTACTGGCATTTACACCCATAGCAGTTGCTTTTGACTGGATTGGCGCACATTTTGATAACCACGATGGCAATAAAGCTTCCATCACATTAAATGCAATGAAGAAAATACCTAGGCCTGCGAGTAATACATATTTTGATTGATAACCAAATATGAGGAGCAGTAAACCTGCAATAATCCCTGTAATTGCCGTTAAGAAAATTCCTCGCATTTTGCGATATTTTTCAGCCACGATAATGCTTGGAAATGCAAAAAATAGACTAATGACCAAGAGCGGCAGATACACCAGACCATGACTGGCTAAAGGAATATGGGCAAACTCGATGAGCTGTGAAGGCACATAAATGAACATGGCTGTAAGCAGTAAGTGCAATGAAAAAACCGAAACATGCAAACGGTTTAAATCACCCATTTGAATGACTTGCTTAAGCTGCGCTATGTAGCCTTGCTGATAATTACGATGATGACGAGTTACTTTAGGTACAAGCAATAGCATCAAAATCGCGATTAAACCCATAATGGTCGTGACAAAGAATAAACCAGAAATGCCGACAAGGCTTGTGAGCCAAGGCCCAAGACTAAACGCCACTACAAAAGACAGTCCAATACTCATGCCCATGGCGGCCATGGCTTTAGTACGCTGCTCTTCACGCGTCACATCGGCCAAAAGCGCCATCACGACTGCTGAAACTGCACCTGCACCTGCTATGGCACGGCCAATAATCACACCATAAATCGTGTCAGATAAACCGGCAATAGCACCGCCAATAGCAAAAAGCAATAAGCCAAGCACTACAAGCGGTTTACGGCTAAAACGGTCAGCTAGCAGGCTAAATGGAATTTGTAAAATTGCCTGACTTAAACCATAGACACCTACAGCCAAACCAATGAGTGCTGGAGTTGCATATTGATATGACTGCCCGACTACAGAAAAGACAGGAATAATCATGAACAAACCCAACATGCGTAGCGCAAAAATACTACTTAAGGCAAAAGTTGAGCGACGTTCCAAAGCATTCATCATATCAATACACGTTTATCAAACTAGGCAAATTATAAGCCGATTCGTTTCTAAAAATACGGGACACTTTATTTAAATTAACGATTTCAGCTTAAAAAAATAAAGAGGCATTTAGCCTCTTTATTCTAAACAACTTTACTGAAAATTAGCTTAAGGCGACTGTTGCTCGCGCTTCGAATATTGAATTGAAGCAATAATAGCCCACACAATAAACGCTACACCAATTAAACCTGTCACAACTTCAGGTACATGTACGCCTGTACCACTTGCAATCATAATGAATGCTAAAGCACCAATCGCATAATGCGCACCATGCTCTAAGAACACATAAGCATCTAGCGTGCCTTTTTCTACAAGGTAAACTGTCATTGAACGGACAAAAATAGCACCGATTGCAAGACCCAGCATAATCACAACAACGTCGCTAGTAATTGCAAAAGCACCGATTACACCGTCAAAACTAAAAGATGCATCTAATACTTCAAGATATAAGAAACCACCTAAACCAGCTTTAACCACACCAGACGCAGCACCCGAGCCATCTTGTAATACAGCATTACCATTTTCATCAATTTCAGGCTCACCACCTAACAAATGACTTAATACTTCAACGCCAATGTAAACCACAATGCCCCAAATACCAGCCATGGTGACTGCTAAACGTTGGTGGTCATCTACATAACCTGCCATCACAATTAAAGCAATTAAAGCAAGGAATACAGACATTGCAGGTACGCTAGCTAAACTTGAAAGTTTAGATTCAAGCCATCTGAACCAATGCGTTTCTTTTTCATCATCAAAGAAGAAGTTTAAGAAAACCAATAATAGGAATGTTCCACCAAAAGCCGAAATTTCAGCATGGTGCGCCATTAAGCGCTCAGAATAAGTTTTCGGATCATTGAGTGCCAATTTTGCCACTTCAATAACACCCATATCAGCGGTCACTGCAACAATCACGACAGGGAAAATCAGACGCATACCAAAAACGGCGATTAAAATACCTACCGTTAAAAAGATCATTTTCCAGAACGGATCCCAATTACGTAGAACCGATGCATTTACGACAGCATTGTCAAAAGATAAAGAGACCTCCATTACAGCTAAAATGGCTGTAATTGTTAGAGCTTTAAGCATGGTAGACACGCCAGCTTCAGGTCCATGGGTAAAACCCCAATACGCGGATAGTGCTAAACACACCACCGTAAAAAATATCGAAAATCGGAAATGCTTCATGGATCAGACCTATACCAAGAACTAAATTTAATCTTTCTTAAAACCGCGGCTATTATATCGATAATTAACCACAAAACGATGTTGTTTTGTGCCGTTATTAGCCTTACTTTATCTCTCTGTTTAATAAAGAAATTTACAATTCTTAATTAACTTATTAATCGTATTAAATATTTTCTTGCGATATATCTATCATTATTATTTTTGTATTTTAAAATTGATTTAAAATCCAGTTTAGCTGTCTTATTTTAAATGGAATAATTTTATGCTTTTTTCTCAAGAACTCTGGCAACGTAATTTAAATTTATATCAAAAAATTCTCGACCTGCCTTTTAATCAGGAACTTGCTAGTGGAACTTTAGATAAAGAAGCATTTTGTCATTATGTGATTCAGGATGCCCAATATCTCGTTGCTTATGGTCGTGTATTAGCAGTTGCAGCAGCAAAAGCTTTTGATGCTGATGATATTATGCAATTTTCAGACGCTGCCAAAATTGCGATTGTGGTTGAACGCAGTTTGCATGATGACTTCATGAAAAACTTTGGTGTGACCAAAGAAGAATTTCAAAATACCCCATTAACTTTGGCAGGCCACCACTACACTTCGTTTTTAACAGCAACTGCTTGGTCTGAGAGCTACCCCGTTGTGCTTGCAGCACTTTTACCTTGCTTCTGGATTTATGCCGAAGTCGGTAAAGATATTGTAAACAAATCAATTCCTAATAACCCTTACCAAGCGTGGGTGGACACCTATGCAGGCGAAGAATTTCATACAGCCGTTCGTAATGTGATCGCGACAGTAGATAAAGTTGCCGCACGTTGTGATGCAGACACTTTAGAAAAAATGCATGCCGCGTACACCATGGGTGCAAAACTTGAATGGTTATTTTGGGATAGCGCCTACCACCAAAGACAATGGTTAGGTTTAGATCATATTTAAAACTTCAAAAGAATCGATCAGATCGTTCAATACGCTGATCGATTTTCAATAAAATGCGAGACAGATATGTATATCGGCGAATTAGCATCTTTAACTGGAGCCACTCCTAAAGCCATTCGGCATTATGAGAAATTAGGCTTGCTACCCGTAGCAAAAAGAAAAGGCAATTATCGTATTTATGAAGAGATTGATGTTCAATCAGTAAAGATGATTCGCCTTGCACAAGCTGTTGGGTTTAGCCTTTCCGAGCTTTATGATTTGTCTGCTTTAAAATATAAAAATAATCGCTTTCCTGTAGAAGTTGCACAGCAACTTATTCAAAAAAAGAATCAACAAATTATTGAGCAAAAAAAAGCGTTAAATCGTTTACAAGAAGATTTAAAGCAACTGGAAGATGAGATTATTCAGACTTATATTACCCATAAGATTCCTGCCTAAAACAACATGTTAAAATCTGGAAATAGCTTTCAAAATGAGTGCTTGACTCTGCCCTTAAGGACAAGGTTTATCGTAATGACTTCTTTTATTACGGACCAATAAAATGAGCGCTCATCTTTCAAAATTTAAAAATTCAACAGCATTAATTACAGGTGCATCTTCAGGAATAGGCAAAGCCTATGCTCAGAAACTTGCATCTTTAGGAATTCATTTAATTTTAACGGCACGCTCTGAGCAGAAACTCAATGATTTAGCCGATGAACTCAGGAAAAAATATAACGTGAATGTTGAGGTGATCGTTTTAGATTTAGCCCAACCCAATTCAGCTCAAAGCTTATTTGATGAAGTGCAGACTAGAAAATTATCGGTAGAAATTTTAATTAACAACGCAGGATTTGGAAAATGGACTAAATTTCTAGATCAATCTGCATCTACCTATCAAGAAATGATAACGCTGAATATCAGCAGCGTAACGTCTTTATGTTATCTATTTTTGCCTCACATGCTTGCTAACAAAAAAGGCATCATGATTAATATTTCATCGACAGGTGCATTCCAACCGTTACCGTATATTGCCGTTTATGGCGCAAGTAAATCGTACGTATTGCAATTTACTGAAGCCCTTGCAGGGGAATATGCATCTTCGGGTGTTAAATTTCTGGCAGTTTGTCCGGGCAATACCGAAACCAATTTTACTCAGGTCGCTAATGCCGATACGAGTGGTATGAAAAGCTCTACAGTCGACGATGTTGTATCTGCAACGGTTACAGCATTAGATAAAAATAAACCAACTCTTGTGGTGGGCTGTAGCAACTATTTAACGTCTCAACTACCTCGCATTCTTTCTAGAAAAAAGATGATCAATTTAGTTGAAGGTATGCTCAGAACCCGCGTTATCGATCCGTCATAAAGCTAGTTCAATTTAAAAGATTAAGGGGGCTATCTCTTAATCTTTTAATGCTGAAATAGTTGCCAGCCATAAATTAAACCTGCCGCAGCAACCACCCAACATAGGGTTGCCAATCCTAGACACGACCACATCGACATACGCGTTGCCAGCACATAGACTGCAATTAAATAAATGGCATAAGGAATAAGTGACCATAGACCAAACAGAGCAGTTTTCTGTAACGCCTCTGCCCCTTTTTGCTGATAGACAATCACATGAGCAATCAAAGCGAATGTAGGAAAAAGCGGGACTAAACCCGCAATATAAAATGCCTTACTTTTCGATAAAATCGAAATAATGAGGACCACCCCAGCCCCCAACATACATTTTAAAAATAACGCCCACATGCACTGATCCTATCTGGTCATTTCCGTATCAAAACGCTGTATTGTGCGCTTTTCAGAGAAAATTAACAGCGACTAAAGCAATCAGTGCTGGAACTGCCTGAATATAAATAATCTTTTTGCTGGCAGTCAAACCGCCATAAATACCTGCAATGAGTACACAGCCTAAAAAGAAGTTAGCAATTGATGTCGCAAACGGTGCATCTGCAAATAAAGACCAGAATAAACCCGCAGCCAAAAAGCCATTATAAAGACCTTGGTTTTGTGCCATCACTTTGGTGAGTTTTGCTTTTTCTGCATTATTTCCAAAGGCTTTCATGCCATAGGGTTTGTCCCACAAAAACATCTCTAACACTAAAATATAGACATGTAATATTGCAATTAAACCCACTAAAACTTGTCCGATCATACAATTTTCCTTTTTATTTTAAAGATATGAAAAAAGATCAGTCTCTCGACTGATCTTTTAGTGTGTTACGGCTTTAACAATACTTTGCCTTGGCGAGCACCTTGTGTTGCTCTTTGGGCAGCTGTTTTAATCTCATCAAAACTAAACACACCTTCTACAGGTAGGATTAATTTTTTCTGAGTTGCTAACGTTAATAACTCAACAATCAGTTCTTTTTTACGTTCTGCTGGCATTTCTTTGTTAACTACACTCGCCCAGAAACCTTTTACAGTTGCTTGTTTAAAAATCAAATCGCCCGATGAAATCTGCATGGTTTCACCAGTCATACTACCAAATGAAACAAGAAGGCTATTTTCACTAAGTAGATTCAGCATTTCACCACTTGCGCTGCCACCAATCGAGTCCACTCCAGCAATTAAAGGTTGGTCACCATGAATCTGTTTAACTTGCTCTTTCCAGTTAGGCTGATCAGTCGCTACAACATGTTGAATGCCTAATGCTTGCATCTCTGCAATCGCGTCAGTACGACGAACCAAGTTAATTACAGGTAAGCCACGTGCCTGCGCAATCATCGCAACTGTTTTACCTACTGCACCATTCGCTGTGTTTTGAATGAGCCATTGTCCCGGTTGAACATTTACAAAGTCCAACAGCATGAGGGCACTAATTGGCATACCAATCAGCTGTGCGGCTGTTTCGTCATCAATTTCATTATTGAGTGGAATAAGCCCTTGCGCTGGTGCAATAAAGTATTCAGCCCAACTACCATGAACAGATGCAACTGTAATACGTTGCCCTACCTGTACATGAGTAACGCCTTCGCCCAATGCATCAACAATACCAACCGCTTCACTACCACCAATCGCAGGTAAAGTTGGCTTGTAGCCATAGCTTCCACGTACTGTCCATACATCATGATTATGGATTGGAGACATGATGGTTTTAATACGCACTTCGCCTGCTTTTGGTTCTGGCTTTGGCATATCCGCCTGCTCTAAAACGTCTACAGGTTCGCCAAAATTACCATGGATAATACTTCGCATTCTTTATTCCTCTATCGGTTTTAAGAGTTGTTGGGTCGTTTCTAAAGCTAAATGTAGATGTGCTTTGTCTTGCGATAATTTTGTGAGTAAAGCTGCACCCAACCATAACTGATACATGACTTGCGCAGTTTTCAAAGGATCAATATGTTTTGGAATTGACCCTTCTTGTTGCCCTTCTTTGAGAAGCAAAGCCAGACGCTGGGTTAATTTGTACACACCATCATTAAGAATTTGGCGCATATCTTCCGACAAGTCAGAAACCTCTGCCGCCAGCTTCACAATCAGGCAATTTTCAGCCCAGCTGCCATATACCGGATCATCAATCCACGCCTGCCACAACGCCATTAAACGGGCATGGGCACTTTGTTCACTGTGCTGCCAAAGTTGTTCCATACGAACTTTATAATTAGCCATGTATTGCTCTAGCAAGGCACAGCCAAACGCCTCTTTCGAAGCAAAGTAGTGATAGAACGAACCTTTGGGTACGTCACAAGTCTTTAAAATTTCTTGCAAACCAACACCGACAAATCCTTTGTGTAATACCAGCTCAAAGCTCGTATCCAAAATATGTTGTCGCGTGGTTTCGCTTTTATTTAATCGTTTCATGCAGACACCATACCCCACTATTAGACCAGTCGTCTAGTAAAATTATGTTGCTCAATAAAATTTGCTAAGAAGTAGAAATCAAAAGAGAGGAATGGTAAAAATACAACCTGCTTATTTAAACAAATTTTGTCGATTGTCGTTTAACCGTCACAATTTGTCGCTTTAAATCATTTTGTACCACTTGAACAATTTTAAATCGTTATCATATATAGGGTCTGTTGTTTATAACCAGTCACACTGCACGAGACTGATCAATCAACACCTAAATTTTCATCAATATACAATTGAGATGTTTTATGAGCCAAAGTCATATCCGTATTCGAGGCGCACGTACCCATAATTTAAAAAATGTGTCTCTCGATATTCCACGCGATAAGTTTGTGGTAATTACGGGGTTATCAGGTTCAGGAAAATCTTCTCTTGCCTTCGATACCTTGTACGCCGAAGGACAACGTCGTTATGTAGAATCACTTTCGGCCTATGCCCGTCAGTTTTTATCGCAAATGGAAAAGCCTGAAGTCGATTCAATTGAAGGTCTGTCTCCAGCGATTGCGATTGAGCAAAAATCTACGAGTCATAACCCACGTTCAACGGTTGGTACGATTACCGAAATTTACGATTACCTGCGTTTGCTTTATGCACGTGTCGGCACACCTTACTGCCCTGAACACGACTTGCCGATGGTTGCGCAAACTATTTCTGAAATGGTCGATGCGGTAAAAACACTTGAAGAAGGCACCGCACTCATGTTGCTTGCCCCAGTGGTTCGTGAGCGTAAAGGTGAATACACCAACCTGTTCGAACAATTACAAGGTCAAGGTTTTGTTCGTGCTCGTGTCGATGGCGAAATCATTGATATTGATACGCCACCTGAACTCGACAAAAAGAAAAAGCACACCATTGAAGTTGTGGTTGACCGTTTTAAAGTTCGTGAAGACTTAGGTAATCGTATTGCTGAATCATTTGAAACTGCTCTACGTTTAGGCGGTGATATTGCGGTTTTGTCATGGATGAATGGCGAACATCCAGATCGCGTTTTTTCTGCGAAGCATTCGTGTCCTGAATGTGATCGCGCAGTCGCAGAACTTGAGCCACGTTTGTTTTCATTTAACAACCCGTTCGGTGCCTGCCCTGTTTGTGATGGTTTAGGTACACGCAGTCATTTTAGTTCTGAAAAACTGATTCCAAACCCTGATCTTGCAATTAGTGAAGGGGCGATCCGTGGGTGGGATCGTCAGCGTCCATATTACTATTCGATGCTACAAAAAGTTGCCGATCATTTTGGTTTTCAACTTGATACGCCTTGGAACCAGCTAGATAAAGACACTCAAAAGAAATTCTTACAAGGTACGGGTAAAGAAAAAGTCGATTTAAGCTATATCGATGAGCGTGGCCGTAAACATACACGCGTACAACCTTTTGAAGGAATCTTGCCTCACCTTGAACGTCGTTACCGTGAAACTGAAAGTAACTATGTACGAGATGATTTAGCTCAATACCTTTCTAATGCAGCGTGTGATGCATGTGATGGTTCACGTCTAAATGAAATTTCACGCAATGTTAAAATTTTAGATAAAACCATCGCCCAAATCACTAAAATGTCGATTGGTGATGCTGAACAGTATTATCAAAACGTACAACTTGAAGGCGCTAAAGGTGAAATTGCCGATAAAATCTTTAAAGAGATTCGTGAGCGTTTACACTTCTTGGTGAGTGTTGGTCTGAACTATTTGAGCCTAGCTCGTTCTGCCGAAACGTTATCGGGTGGTGAGGCACAGCGTATCCGTTTGGCCTCACAAATTGGTGCGGGCTTGATGGGTGTAATGTACGTACTTGATGAACCATCGATTGGTCTGCATCAACGTGATAATGATCGTCTATTGCAAACGCTGATTCGCTTACGTGATTTAGGCAACACGGTATTAGTTGTTGAACATGATGAAGATGCCATTCGCGCAGCAGACCATATTATTGATATCGGTCCGGGAGCTGGGATCCACGGTGGTGTGATTATTGCCGAAGGAACTTATGATGAATTGGCTAACCACGCTGACTCACTCACAGGTCAATACCTTTCAGGCAAACTCAAAATTGAAATACCAAAACAACGGACTCAATCACCACGTCCAGATGAGTTCATTAAACTTTCAGGTGCAAGTGGTCATAACCTTAAAAATGTCGATTTGAAAATTCCGCTCGGCATTATGACTTGTGTGACTGGCGTTTCAGGTTCGGGTAAATCGACACTCATTAACCGTACTTTGCTTCCATTGGCAGCGACACAGCTCAATGGTGCAACGACTTTAACAGCAGAAAAGTTTGATTCAATTGATGGTCTTCAACACTTGGATAAAGTCGTTGATATTGACCAAAGCCCAATTGGACGCACGCCACGTTCTAACCCTGCTACTTACACAGGGTTATTTACACCAATCCGTGAGTTGTTTGCTCAAACACCTGAAGCGAAAGCTCGTGGATATAGCGCAGGACGTTTCTCGTTTAACGTCAAAGGCGGACGTTGTGAAGCGTGTGAAGGCGATGGCATGATTAAAGTCGCGATGCACTTCTTGCCCGATATGTATGTGCCTTGCGATGCATGTCATGGCAAACGCTACAATCGCGAAACACTTGAGGTCGGCTATAAAGGCAAAAATATTTCTGATGTTTTAGAAATGACTGTTGAAGATGCAGCCGAGTTCTTTAATGCAATTCCAGTGATTTTCCGCCGCCTAGAGACGTTAACGCAGGTTGGTTTAGGCTATATTCGTTTAGGTCAGGCAGCAACAACTCTCTCTGGCGGTGAAGCACAGCGTGTGAAACTCGCACGTGAATTGGCGAAACGCGACACTGGTAAAACTTTATATATCTTGGATGAACCAACAACAGGTCTACATTTCCATGATATTGCCAAGTTACTCGACATTTTGCATGAGCTACGCAACAAGGGTAATACCATTGTAGTGATTGAACATAACCTTGATGTGATTAAAACAGCGGACTGGGTTGTCGACTTAGGTCCTGAAGGTGGTTCAGGTGGTGGTATGATTATTGCCGAAGGTACACCTGAACAAGTCGCTGAGGTTGAAATTTCCCATACGGGTCGTTTCTTAAAACCAATGTTGAAGTAATTTATTGAATAAAAAGCCGGAACTCATTTCCGGCTTTTTTACCCCTCAACTGCATTTCGCCCTCGGGCTTTAGCTCTTAATAGTGAACGGTCAGCCCTCTCTAAGAGTTCTATCCAACTCGCCGCGCCGATGGCAAAACCAATACTGACAGACACATGTAATTTTTCATCTGAACCAGATAAATCAATTTCTTCTAAAGAAATGGCAATCCGAATTTTTTCTGCTAAAAGGCGGGCATCTACAAATTGCACCTGTTCTAATAATATTAAAAATTCATCTCCCCCATAACGAACAATTAAATCCGAACTTCGGATATTTTGCTTTAATTGCTCGGCAATACTGACAATAACGCGGTCACCAACAATATGTCCATATTGGTCGTTAACCTGTTTAAAACGATCAATATCTATAATCATTAAACAAGTCTGCGTAAACTTTTGAGGATAACTTTCAACAATTTTTAAATATTCAGATAAAGCTAGACGGTTGGACACACCAGTGAGTGGGTCTGTATTGGCAATATTCTTTAATTGAAATTCAAAAGCATCCCGTTGTTGCAACATACGCTGTAACCGATCAATCGCTTCAAATAGGGAAAAAAATTCACCTTTTGTTGTCACATTCATCTCATCTGTCCAATGATCAGAATGATGAGATAGGTCTAAAATTAAAGTTCTTGCTTCAATTAAAGGTGAAAACACCCTTCTTTGTGCATAAATAAGGGTAAGTAATGCCGTAACCAAAGAAATTAAAGAAATTAATAAAGTGAGAAAAAATCCATTTCGAGCAATTACATTTTCTTGAGTTGCAATCACCACACTTTCATTAAGAATATAAGTTTGTAGATCGACTACAGTCGTAAATTTACCCACAATTGCTTCGGTTAACTGAGTACCACTTAAAAAATATGGCTCACCTTTTTGGCTTTCTTCCAAAAGCCTTTCCACAATTGGAATCCCCTTGTCGATAAACTCTAATTTCACTCGGGAATATAATCGACGGTATTTAGGGGTCTTTGCCTGTTCAGGCTGCAAGGTATCTACCAAAATCCATAAATATCTAGATTGATGCTGAGTTTGCAGAGAACGTGCACGGTTATTACTAGGAATTTCTTCGTTAAAACTTATAGGAGCAATAATATTAGACGCCATGCGCCCTGCCTGATCACGCATATCGGTTAGAACAATAATGAGCGTAAAGTAATTAGAAATACGGCTATCTTTACTTTTTAATTGCAGCATAAGTTTTTGCAGTATTTCCCTACAATTATCCCATGCCCCAAACATCCCTAAAATAGCGTTATCCATTTGGATAGAAGTTCTGGCTCCATAGGGGGTTTCCCCATAATAATCAACGACACGTCGGGCTTGCCTAAGATTTTCTTTTAGATTGTTTTGCAGCTCATTTGCTAATGAAACATAACCTGCTTGTTTTAATATAAGAATGCTTGTGTCAATTTGCGTATCAACAATTAAACGAAATTTTTTTAATTCTTGCTGATTCTTTAGTAAATCATCAGGGCTACTCGACATCATTTTGTTGGCAGGAGCACGCTCTTTAGAAATTTTATAAGCAATATCAGCCACAGCTCTTAAACTTTTTATTTCGGCTAAGGCTTGCTTAGTTTTTATATAATCCTGATAGCTTCCCACAATCAGGGGAATTGCCATAAATAATAAGGACAAAATAATAATCAGCATAAAAAAGAACAGTCGATTACTAATATGCTCTGAACGTAACCCTGACATTTCTAGCTGATACTCCGTAAATGTCCTGCCATTTTTACTACAATATAAATTAGGCTTAAATCCATCCTAGCATTTTAATAACTAGAATTTCATCAATAAAACCGTCATTTCTCTCTTAACAATTATACGGATCCTACATTTTAGTAAGCTTAAATAATAAACAGTATCGAAAAATTGAATGGTTTTTATAAAAAAACTCTATTTTACAGATTAAGAATTTTTAGCAATGATAATAAAACATATTTAGTTATCCTCTTGGATGCGCTTCTCCCAGCATCCACTGCCCAGCTTTAAGCTGGGTTCTTTTTGACCTATTATTGTTTAAAATAAACTTCACATAATTCTTATTATAATTTTAAGATTTTCTTATAGATAAAAAAAAGCTCAACCTTGGGGAAAGCTGAGCTCGTAAAATCTGATGTGCTATACACATCGTATCTGGGAAAGCACTTTAAGTCCTAAAAACGTTAGGCAGTGAACTTTGCAATTGAATTATGTGACTTATCTCTACTTTTGTAAAGTAGATTAAATTGATCAGAATTAATAATTTAATCGATTTTTCAACTTAAAATAGCGATTTCTTTTATTTTATTCACTTATATAATAATTAAGAATAATTAAATATTTTAGTTAAACTAATCTAAATATTGTTAACTATTCCTCACAATATTACAAATTTGACAATAAAATGGCTATTTTTTATTCATACTGTAAACAAATTGATACTTTAATTAATGTTAAAACCGATTACTACAATCAGTTTTTCCAATTACAATTGTAATAACTTTTAAACATTTATTACTAAATTCTCTAGGAAATATAATTATTAGCCTCTTGTAAATGTTCATTTTTTTATCAGGTTGACAATATACTTTTCATTTGATTAGTTTTTCACCAAATTTAACATAAGTGTCAAATATCTTTAACATTCCTTTTTTTCATTATTGACTTCATAAATTGTTACAATACAATGGCCCCAGCTTTATCTCTTGTTATTGCTGGAAATGATTATGAAAAAACTTGGTTTAGCCACTGCTGTATTATTAGCCATGACCGGTGCTCATGCTTATCAATTTGAAGTTCAAGGTCAATCTGAATATGTTGACACAACTGCAAACGATAAAAACTTCACTGGTGACGTTGCTGGTACATACTATTTAAAAAATGTTGATACCACTAAAGGTCCTTTAGCTGAAGCGGCTTTCTTGAACCAAGCTTCTAGCGTATCTTTAGGTTATAGCTACCAACAGTATGACCAAGGCAACGTAAACTACCACATTGGTACTTACGGTGTTAAAGGCGAGGCTTACGTTCCGACTCCTTACCTTCCTGTATATGCTAGCGCAACTTACAACCACACTGATGTTGATGGTAAAAACAACTTCTCTAAAGATGACAACGGTGACCGTTATGCATTAGAAGTTGGTGCTATGTTGTTACCTAACTTCTTGATGACTGTGGGTTATACAAGTGTTGCTAACCAATTCGCTTTAGACAACTTTGGCATCATCAGCAACGGTATCTACTCTGCTGTAAACCAAACTGCTGCGATTCAAGACGACCAAGATGCTGTTACAGCACGTGCTAAATATGTAGGTCCAATCGATGGAACTAACATGGCAATTGGTTTTGAAGCTGCTGGTGCTTTCGGTCAAGAAAACCAATACGGTTTAAAAACTGACCTTTACTTAACTCCTAAGTTAAGCGTTGGTGCTGCATTCATCGGTAACGACGGCGTAGCTGACATCAAAGGCAATGACCTTGGTGAATTCCGTCAAGCTTGGGGTGGTAACGTAAACTACTTCATTACTCCAGCTCTTGCTGTTGGTGCATCGTACATGAAAGCTGACGTTAAAAAGTCTAGCTACGATACACAAACTATCGGCTTAAATGCTAAATTCCGTTTCTAATTTAAATTAGAAATCGAATTTAAAAAAGGACTCAATTGAGTCCTTTTTTAATACCTAAATATTAGCTTCGCACAATATTTAAGAAATATAAATGACGTTCGTACTGATCAATAATGTCTTGAATTAAATCTTCTTGCGTCCAGTCCATTACATCATAGTTCTGGCCGCCTTCTCGCAAAAATACTTCAGCCTGAAAGTACTGTCCATCTTCCGCTTCAGTACGTCCCATAAGAAAACTTGGCGGCAATGTTTCACGTGAAACAACTTTATATATAAAGTTAATTTCATGATGATGATCCACCCTAAGCTCCATACCATCTTCAAGTTGATTAATAGAGACTTCTAGATGACGGCGACTAAGCTCATGTTTAATATTTTCAAAAGCACGGCTTACCTGCGTCTCAATATACTGTTTCACCTCTTCTTCACTATGAGGATAGTGCATGATTAGTCCCAGACGCTGCTGCCAACTTCGCGGGTTATGAATAGCACGCGGTGTAATCCGAGCTTCCTGAATCGCAGTCATTTTAGTGACATCCAGGTGCAATGCCTTTATCAGTCCCCAACTCATTAACAGCATGACGACAGTAAAAGGTAACGCACTCATAATGATAGAAGATTGAAGGGCGGCCAAACCACCAACTAACAATAAAACAATAGCAAGCACAGCCATAAGGACTGTCCAGAACAAACGCTGCCAAGTTGGTGAATTTTCAGTTTTCGCAGTTAAGTAGTCAGTAACTAAAGCTCCTGAATCGGCCGAAGTCACAAAGAATAAAACCACTAAAACAGTTGCCAAGACATTCATGACCCCAGACCAAGGTAAGTGGCCTAAGAATTCAAATAATGCAACTGATGAATCTTGTTGAACGGCTTGAATTAATGTTGTCTGGTGTTCATGGATAATGCTAAATAGTGCAGCATTTCCTAAAAAACCCATCCATATAATGGTAAAGCCAGTTGGAATAAGTAGGACTCCAACAATAAATTCTCGGATAGTACGACCACGTGATACGCGTGCAATGAACATTCCCACAAATGGTGACCACGAAATCCACCAAGCCCAATAAAGAATTGTCCAACCACCAATCCACCCATTTGGTTGATAGGCATATAAATTGAAGGTCATGGTAAAAAGGTTAGAGAGATATTGCCCAGTGTTTTGAATTGTCGTCTGGAGTAAATAAATACTTGGGCCAGCAATAAAAATAAATACTAATAAAATTACAGCTAAAACCAGATTTATTTCCGATAGGCGTTTTACTCCTTTATCCAATCCTAAAAATACGGATAAAGACGCTAAGATACTTACAAAAATAATGAGTAAAACTTGAACATGAGTGCTTTGCTCTAGACCAAATAAATAATGCAAACCAGAGTTGATCTGCGTTACCCCGAAGCCAAGAGATGTCGCGACACCAAATACTGTTCCAATCGTCGCAAAAATATCGATACTATCGCCCCATGGACCATAAATCTTTTTTCCAATGAGAGGATAAAGTGCAGAACGAGTCTTTAAAGGTAAATTATGCCGATAGGCAAAGTAAGCCAAAGCCAACCCGACTACAGCGTAAATTGCCCAAGCATGTAGGCCCCAGTGGAAAAAGGTAACTCTTAATGCCTGCTGTGCAGCATCAATAGTTTGAGCCTCACCACTTGGTGGAGTAACGTAATGCATGACGGGTTCAGCAACGCCGAAAAACATCAAACCAATCCCCATCCCTGCCGTAAAGAGCATGGCGAACCAAGATCCATTATTATAATCAGGTTGACTATGGTCGGGTCCTAATTTAATACGCCCAATGGATGAACAGGCAATATAGATCAACAAGATGAGGAAGAAGGCAACAGATAAAACATAGAACCAGCTAAATGAATCAGTGATCCATTGTTTCAATTGTTGCGTTAAAAGTTCAAAAGAACTCGGAGCAATCACAACCACTGCTAAAAACAAAGCAATAATAATGACCGTACCAAAAAATACGTTGGGATTAACGTTTGCGAACCAACTGGATTGTTTGGAAGGCATAAATCCTCCATGTTATTTTAATGACGAATGACAGGCTTAAATGCCGATAAGATATTCATAGAGTGAACAAAGCTAGGACTTTCAACAGAGAAAGCCGATGACACTCTAAATAAACTTAAAGAATATTGCAGTTACAAAGGTGTAAATAAATTAAAACACCTCCTCCATTATTTATCTGAATTTTTTTTAGGGAGGTGGGTAATATATTGTAAAGCGATTAGGCGGGTGACGATTAAAGCTAAATACATGACTCCACAAAACATTTGCAGCATGGCTAAAACGCGGGCTGGTGGAGTAATGGGCATGAGGTCTGATAAGCCTGTAGCTGACTGCAAGCTAAAGCTGAGAAAGAGCAAATCTAACCAAGTTTGTAAGTGATGAGGATTATTTGGATTTTGAAAGCTATAGGGAAAAACGAGCTGACAAATGTTGTATAAAAAGGCAAATCCCCATGCAATCAGGGTAAAGACTGCCGCTGCTGCAAATAATTCATCTCTTGTTAAATATCGGTCAGCAAACATATAACGAAATAAACCATAAGCTGCCGAAAAGTAGGCCAGAGCTTCACAGCTATGTGCAAATAGCTGAATATATAAATTGCTATAACCCATTACAATCAGTACTGATGACAGAATTGCACCGGTCACAAATGTTAAGCCTAAAAAAGTAAACATGGGGGTCTGGCGAATCACTTTGGCAATGAGTAATAAAGCAAGGACGCCTAATGACCAGGTTAAAGTCCGGTAAGGCAAACTATCAAATGTCAGCATGGCTAAAATCAATAAAATAAACTGAACGAGTAACAGCCATGCAGAAGGTAGTAAGCGAAAACTTGCCCAAAACTCAATAATAGATCGCATTATTATTTTCCTTGTTTCATTATGCTTTTTGAGATTTAACAAATCATACTGTACACAAAACAGGGCAAACAAGTTGTTCTTTATTAATATCTAAGTACTCAATTAAAAATAAAATACGTATAAAAAAAGCCCCGTAGGGCTTTTTAAAGAACTAGCTAATAATATTAATCTTAGTGGTCTGATGCACCAGATGCCCCAATACCTGTCATTGAACGAACATATTGAGCATCGAAAGCAGCACGCTCTTTTTTAGCACGTGCAGAGTTATCGGTAACCGAGAACAACCAACAGCAAAGGAAAGACAACGGCATTGCGAATAATGCAGGGCCATTGAATGGATTGATTGGTGTATCAGAGATTTTTAAAGTATCTACCCAAACTGCTTTAGATAGCACAATCAATACCACTGCTGTTACAAGACCAACAACACCACCAATCACTGCGCCACGAGTTGTTAAACCTTTCCAGAACATTGAAAGAACAAGAACTGGGAAGTTTGCACAGCAAGCCACAGAGAATGCCAAGCCTACCATGAATGCTACGTTTTGCTTTTCAAACAAGATACCCAAGATCATGGCAAAAATAGCCAAACCAAGTGTCGCAATTTTTGACATACGAAGCTCAGAAGCTGGAGTGGTTTGGCCTTTCTTGAATACGTTAGCGTATAAGTCATGAGAGATTGCAGATGCGCCTGAAAGTGTTAAACCAGCAACAACAGCAAGAATGGTTGCGAACGCTACTGCTGAAATGAAGCCCATGAATAAGTCACCGCCTAAAGCGTCACTTAAATGCACGGCTGCCATGTTATTACCACCAACAAGCTCAAGTTTGCCTGTTACTGCCATTTTTGCAACATCAATGAATTGGGGATTGTTTGATACGAAAAGAATCGCACCGAAACCAATAATGAAAGTTAAAAGGTAGAAGTAACCAATGAAACCTGTTGCAACCACAACCGATTTACGTGCTTCTTTTGCATCTTTTACAGTGAAGAAACGCATAAGAATGTGTGGAAGACCTGCTGTACCAAACATTAATGCCAAACCAAGAGACAAGGCATCAATCGGATTTGCCGCAAGTTTACCCGGGCCCATAATTTTTGAAGCATCGGCCAAGCTAATATCATGCACTTTACTGAAAACTTCAATTGATTGGCTAAACATGTTACTGAAGCTGAAACCAACTGCTTTCATCACCATGAATGCCATAAAGGTTGCGCCACTAAGTAACATGACCGCTTTGATAATTTGTACCCATGTCGTTGCCAACATGCCACCAAAGATCACGTATGCCATCATCAATAGACCAACGATGACAACTGCAATATTGTAGTTCAAACCAAATAGTAACTTGATAAGCTGACCCGCACCTACCATTTGAGCAATCAAATAGAATGCCACAACAACAAGTGAACTAATTGCAGCTAAAGTACGTACCGGTTTCTCTTCAAGACGGAATGAAACCACATCTGAAAGGTTATATTTACCAAGGTTACGCAAACGCTCTGCAACCAAGAATAAAACAATTGGCCAACCTACCATGAACCCAAGCGAGTAAAGCAGGCCATCAAAGCCTGAACTAAACACAAGTGCAGAAATACCAAGGAAAGATGCCGCAGACATATAGTCACCGGCAATTGCCAGACCATTCTGGAAACCACTGATTCCACCACCTGCGGTATAGAAATCTTGTGTTGATTGGGTTTGCTTTGCAGCCCACTTCGTAATGAACAAAGTGAAACCAACAAAAATGACAAACATAATAATCGCATGCCAGTTGGTTGCTTGCTGTTCAGCTTCACCCAGATCTGGACTCGCCATAGCCACTGTAGAATATAGCGATGCTGCTGCCAATAAAGCTTTCGCTTTTAATGAATTCCATTTCATATTAGTGTAGTCCTTTCTCACGCGTGATGGCTTCAACTTCCTTCAACGCTTCTTCACTCAACTGATCAAGGGTGTGATTTGCGATAAAAGAATACACGCCACACAGTAGGAAAGATAAAACAATAATTCCTAAACCTAGCGGGATTCCCCATGTCGTTACACCACCACTAAATGAACTCATCAAAAATTCTTTGTTGTAGCCTACAAGCAGCATAAAACCTACATAAAGAATTAACATAATGATTGTTAGCGTCCAACTTAATGCACTTTTTTTCTTGACCATCTTTTGAAACTTTGGATTGCGTAGAATCTGTTCTACTTGGTTCTGATCCATAACCAAACTCCTTGCCCTGTGTCCAGCCTTGGCCACTTTTTTAATAGTAGTTTCTCACTGTTCAAGTTAGCAAAATTCTGTGTAATTCGTAACTTAGACTTTGGTCGTTAAAATTTAATCAATTTATAGCTTTGTTTCTGCTTGGGGTATGATAGGCATAAGGTTTTAATCATGTAGGTCATATGAACAGCTGGCTGATTATTGGAGTACTCACCCTCTATATCGCACTCTTATTTATTTGTGCTTTCTTTGGTGAAAAGCATGCCAGCCGTTTAAGTACACGTGGCCGCATGTTCTTGTTCAGTTTGACCTTGGGTGTTTACTGCTCATCTTGGACATTTTACGGCGCAACTGGAGCTGCGGTCCGAGAAGGCGTAATTTTCTTACCTATCTATTTAGGACCCCTGTTATTTGTCTGGTTTGGTTATGACATCTGGCGGCGTTTAGGCAGGGTGCGTCAACATCACGCTATCTCATCAATTGCTGACTTCGTTGCTGCTCGTTATGGTAAAAGTGGGGTGTTGGCTTCGCTGGTTACCATTTTGGCAGTCATTGCGATTATTCCCTACCTTGCCCTACAGTTACGTGCCATTGCCTTAAGTACCTCGGTCATTTTGGAGCAGAATGCCCATATCCATACGACGACCAATAGCGTTTTGCTTTTAACCAGTGTACTCGCGATTTTGGCCATGATTTTTGGCACAAGACAAATCGCAAATACCGAGCAACATGGCGGCCTGATGTTAGCCGTCGCATTTGAATCTTTTGTAAAATTATTCGCGCTGATTTGTGTCGCTTTATTTTTTATTTTTGAAGCGCCTGCCAACTTAGTACAAGTATCGGCCGATGTGAATCAAACCTTTCAGGAAGTTCAATTGTTTGGGGTACCTGAAACGTTCTGGATTCAGACTCTGTTAGCAGGTTTAGCAATTATCTGCTTACCACGTCAGTTTCATGTGGCGGTTGTCGAATTACGCGATGAAAAACATATTCGGGGTGCACGCAAATGGTTTGCGGCTTATCTTATTTTAACGATCTTAGCCATTATCCCAATTGCAAGCTGGGCTTTGCATGCCGCACCGAAGTTCCTGACTGTACCTGATGTTGCAGTACTCTCATTACCATTAAGTTATAACCAAGAGTGGCTGGCTTTACTGGCCTTTTTAGGTGGATTTTCAGCATCAACAGGCATGTTACTGGTTTCGTCAGTTGCCTTGTCTATCATGCTAAGTAACGACTTGATTATGCCTGCCCTCTGGCGGTTTAAGTTACTTTCACGACACGATAAACATTTACCTAAAGTTCTTAAATTTAGCCGTCGTATTAGTATTGTCGCGGTGATGCTACTTGGCTTTTTGTTCTTCCATTTCTTTAATGATATTAACCAACTTTCTGTATTTGGTTTATTGGCGTTTAGTGCTGTTGCTCAGTTTGCTCCTGCCCTCATTGGTGGATTGTACTGGCGAGGTGGAAGTCGCCAAGGTGTTTATGCAGGACTCATCGTTGGATTTTTGATGTGGAGCTACACTTTACTCGTCCCAACTATTTTACGGAGTTTGCCGGAGTCTTATCAGGAAACGGCTCAAAGCATTTTACTTTTCGGCCCTTTAGGAATAAATGCGCTACGTCCAGAGTCATTATTTGGTTTTGAATCATTTGCTCCGCTCACACATGGTGTGATCTGGTCGCTTGGTTTAAATATTGTTTTGTATATCTGGGTTTCTAAACTTTACCGTCCCAGTGTGGCAGAACAAATTCAAGCTGAAAGTTTCTTTTATTACGAAACAAAGCCGCTACCTTCGCCGCATACCTCTACCGATTTAACTTATTTACCCCATGACGCAGCACGTTTAAAAGTAGGTGATTTATTTGCTTTAGCCAAAAGAATTACGGGTGAACAGCCAACAACACAAGCCTTTGAAAACTTCTGTGAACAAAACCATTTAACGCTTAATCAAAATAGCATTGCAAATGGCATGTGGTGGCGGTTCACCGAGCAATATTTGGCTGGCATTATCGGGGCTGCTTCTGCACGTACTTTGCTCACTACAGCAATGATCAATAATGGTCTGGCATTAGGTCAAGTCGCCAATATTCTCGATCAGGCTTCGCAATGGCAACGTTTCAATCAAAACTTACTCATGACCATGATTGACCACATGACCCAAGGGGTGAGTGTAGTTGATAAAAATATGTGTTTGGTGGCATGGAATAATCAATATTTAAAACTGTTTGGCTACCCAAAAGACTTAGTGTACGTTGGTTGTCCAATTGCCGACCTGATTCGTTATAACGCTGAGCGAGGCGAATGTGGTCCCGGTTCAGTCGAAGAACATGTTCGTAAACGCTTGCACTGGATGAAAGTAGGAAGCGCGCATGAATTCGAACGAATCCGTAAAGATGGCCGTGTCATTCAAATGCGTGGTAACCCTATTTCAGGTGGCGGCTTTGTCACAACCTTTGCCGACATTACGCCCTTCCGTACCAATGAGGCAATACTTGAAGCTCGTGTAAAAGACCGAACCCAACAGCTTGCCGATGCTTTAACAGAACAACAGCTTGCACGTGAACAAGCTGATATGGCCAATATGTCTAAAAGCCGATTTATTGCTGCGGCAAGTCATGACTTATTACAGCCTATGCATGCTGCTCGTCTCTTTAGTACGGTTCTTGAACAAAGCATTGCGACAGAAGAAGATCGTCAAACCTTGCAACAACTTGACCGTGCTCTATATGGTGCAGAAAGTATGCTCTCTGCCCTACTCGATATTGCCCGTTTAGAAGGTGGCAGCATACAGCCAAAAAGACAGCCTTATCCTTTACACGATTTACTCAGCGATCTTGAACTACAGTTTAAATCGATTGCTGCTCAGCGAAATATTTCACTCAAAGTTCACGATGTGTCTTTCTGGATTGACACAGATCCACAATGGATTCGACGTATTATTCAGAACTTTGTGAGTAATGCTTTGCGCTATACGGCCAAAGGTCGAGTGATTGTGGGTGTTCTACGCTCGGCGCAAAAGTCGGGCTACATCCGTATTGGAGTGTGGGATACAGGTCCCGGAATTGCCGAAGAACAACGTATAAAACTGTTTCAAGAATTTGAACGTTGTGGACATTTATCACCTTGGGGTGAACAAGGTCTAGGCTTAGGACTTGCTATTGTGCAGCGTATGACAGGTTTATTGAATTACCCTGTTCATGTCTACTCAGAGCTCAATAAAGGCTCTTGCTTTATGATTGAAGTTCCAGTCGTAGAAAGGCCAAAATTGATTACCCCAACCGTACAAGCTGTACCTTTAAAAACTAAGGCCTACCGCATTTTGTGTTTAGACAATGATGAAACTATTTTAGAGGGAATGAGTAGTTTACTCGGTCGATGGGGTTATGAGGTGTTTAAAGCCACTGAACCAGAACAAGCACTTGAGATTATTCAAAAGGAAAATATTCAGGTCTGGCTGATCGACCAACACTTGAATAACAATCAACTCGGCGTCGATTTTATTTTACAAAATCGACAGCATGATGTTCCGATTGCCCTCATTACAGCTGACTCCCATCCAGAGTTACCCCAACAATTAAAAGAGCTTAATATTGTTTTACTCAAAAAACCGCTTAAACCAGCCTCGTTAAGAGCTTGGTTATCGGGACTTAAAATTGCCAGCGTGGCAGATTAAACATTTTGTCTCCCAAGCCTTTTATAGATTTGGGAGAGATCCTTGGCAAAAGTTATAGGTTTAATTTAAGCCAATAGGCAGAACTGCTCAAAAAGTCTACTTTTGTTGATTAAATAATTGGCCAAACTTTCCAATAGCCCTTTTTCTATGGCAAAGCTCATCTTTTTTGTAAGTGAACACTTGTATACTTAGTTACAATTTAATAAGTATTTGTTTTTTAAAATCATTATCCAGAAAAAAACAACATATACGACTTTAGTCGTATTCTACTTGCATTCTTGATGACACATAACTATTCCAAACGCATTTGATAAATGTATAACCATTTTTTAACCGATTTCTATATTAAGCACCCCTGCTCACGAATTAATGCAAAGGACAATTGCCATGAATATTTCAGATAACAGCCCACAAGGCCAACTTTCATCCCAACAGTTTTATCGTCAATACAGCGCCAATGCTTTACTTCCTGAATTAGATTGGCAAAGTATTTTTCCCAACAGTAAACTGAATGAAGCACATATCAAAGCATTAAATACGATTTATCAGTGTGCTGTTCCTTTGGCACTTAATATTTTTCATGATTTGAATTTTGATGTATTTGCTCCAGCAGCCTATCATCCGCAAGGTTTAGGACTATTTGATAAATTAGGTCAACAAGAAGAGAAGTTCTTACAGATCCTTACAGCTGAAAGTGAAAATCTAGATCATGACACACGCCATCAAATTTGGAGCATGTTACTTCGCGGTGGAGCTGTACTTGTTTTCAAAGCTTGGCTTGGCCATGTCAAACTTGGCGAAAATCAGTTAGATATGACTCAGTTTGATGAGCTTTCTGACTTACTCTTTATTAAAACTCATCCAGATCAACTTGCTGAACGACTACATGTCGATGAAAAAGCAAAACTCGACCATATCTTCTTAATGTATGGCAATGATATTTTCCTTGATCGCTTCAATAGCCTAGAAACAGCTGCACTTTTTGTAGATTTAGGCGTTTATGATGCAGCGTTTTTAAGCTTGCGTGATGACCGCGTGGCTGAATATTTAAAAAGTAAAGGCTATGTGACTCAAGATCAAATTGATGATTTGCAATGTGCACTCAATCCATTGTATTGCGACAGCCTAACACCAAAGCAAGATTGCCTTGCTTAAGTGATACATATAAAAAAGACCTCAATGGAGGTCTTTTTTCATTTTAGATTTTTCTATCTTCAATATTTAATGCACTAATTGCCAGTACAGCCTGTGTTCGGTTTTGCACGCCTAATTTTCTAAAAATAGCCGTTACATGCGCTTTAATTGTTGCTTCTGAAACATCAAGCTCGTAGGCAATCTGTTTATTTAGCAAGCCTTCCGCAACCATCATCAAAACACGGAATTGCTGTGGTGTTAGAGACTGAATACGTTCAGCTAAAGCAGTTTCATCTGCCGCTCTCGGGTCAAGATTAAGGTTAGATGGCAAATTAGGCGGCAACCAGATATCACCTTCTAAGACCTGACGAATCGCTTCACCAATATGACTTGGATGAGCAGATTTAGGAATATAACCCATCGCGCCATGTGCAATCGCACGCTGAATAATCGAAGTTTCTTCATGCGCAGAAACCACAATAATTGGAATAGCTGGATACTGTGCCCGTACATAGACCAAAGCAGAAAAGCCTGAAGCACCCGGTAAATTTAAATCGAGTAATACTAGGTCAGGTTCTGCCCCATTTTCCAAACGCTCATAAAACTCATCAACCGAGGCTGTTTCATGAATTTGTGCCTGTGGCAGGCTATAACGTACTGCTTGAATTAAAGCATGACGAAACAAAGGATGATCATCAACGATTAAAATATTCATAAGCGATTAAAGTAATCTTGAGCATAAGTATGGCCTATTGTAACCCTACTATTTAGTTGAAAGATACGTTCATCTTATCCATTTTTATGCAAAATGTTGATAAATGCAGAACTTAGCTAAAATATTCAGATGTTTTTTAACATTTAATCAAAATTAATCTGTTTTTTATATAAGCTTACTTTTTATTATAAAAAATATATCACCAATAATTATATAAAATAAAAACAGTAAGTTAATAGAGAAACAAAGTATAAAAATCCACTATTTATCTTTTATATTTAAAACTGATAAGGTTGACCAATTTCGTTATTTTACAGTTTGCCGTCGTTGTTGATTAATAAGTCCAATCCCTTGTTTTAGGCTTAGGAACCAAATTATGACTGGTATCACATCACCAAAACCTTTGAATATTGTTGCTGTTTCTGGTGGCTTAAATACCCCATCTAAAACGGAAAGTCTGGTTCAAGCCATTCTTGATGAGTTATCCGAAGCAACCGATATTAAAGTTCACTTTATTAAATTAAGCGAAATTGGGCCATTACTAGGCGGTGCATTTTATCGCAACCAACTTCCACAGCGTGTACAAGATGATCTTGCAGCAGTTGAAGCAGCAGATGCTTTAATTGTAGGTACACCAGTTTACCGCGCATCTTTTACGGGTCTTTTCAAACATTTCTTCGATTTTGTTGAACAAACTGCATTGGTCGATGTGCCTGTACTATTAGCAGCATCAGGCGGTAGCGATCGTCATGCACTGGTACTTGAACATCAACTTCGTCCATTGTTCAGCTTCTTCCAAGCACAAACTTTACCAATTGGCGTATATGCAACAGATCGTGACTTTACTCCTGAATATACGGTGAAAAGCGAGCAATTATCTGACCGCATTACCTTAGCCGTGGCACGTGCATTGCCAATTTTAGAATGGGCGCCGGCAAAAGGTAAGCGTGCTGAAGTAATCAAATCTAAGACTCAGCAAGCTAATCAAGAGCTAGGGATTAATAAACAGATTGAGCAAGAAGAAGTGTTGCCTTCAGCGGCTGTACCAGATCTTGATGCAGCAGAATCTCGCTTGCATCACAAGTCTGGCAAATCATTAACGCATGTTGCCTAACAGCAGTATGCCTAGATAAAAATAACGAATTGGGAGAGCACACCATGACGCAATTACAACAACCGATTAAATTTGCTTATTGGGTACCAAATGTAAGCGGTGGCCTTGTAGTGAGTAACATTGAACAGCGTACAGACTGGAGTTACGACTACAATGTTCGACTTGCTCAGGCTGCCGAAAAAAATGGTTTTGAATATGCGCTCACCCAAATTCGTTTCACGGCGGGCTATGGGGCAGAAAACCAGCATGAATCAGTCAGTTTCAGTCACGCATTACTTGCAAAGACTGAAAAACTTAAGGTCATTGCTGCAATTCTGCCCGGCCCATGGAAACCGGCACTCGCAGCTAAACAACTTGCAACAATTGATTATTTAACCGAAGGCCGTATTGCCATTAATGTGGTGAGTGGCTGGTTTAGAGGGGAGTTCGATGCGATTGGTGAAGAGTGGCCAGAGCATGATCAGCGCTACGTCCGCTCTGAAGAATTTATTCGTACGTTAAAAGGAATCTGGACCACCGATAACTATAGTTTCGATGGTAAATACTATCAATTCCAAAACTACACACTTAAACCAAAACCTCTGCAAAAGCCTCATATTGAAGTATTTCAAGGCGGCAGCTCACGTGCTGCACGTGACATGGCTTCACGTGTATCGGACTGGTATTTCACCAACGGTAATACCGTAGAAGAAATTCAAAAACAAGTCGAAGACATCCGCACTAAAGCGAAAGCCAATAACCATCACGTCAAAATTGGGGTGAATGCCTTCATTATCGCCAGAGATACCGAAGAAGAAGCAAAAGCAGTACTTCAAGAAATTATTGATAAAGCCAATACCGAAGCGGTAAATGCCTTTGGCGATGCAACACGTGAGGCGGGTGCAGCGTCACCAGAGCAACAAGGTAACTGGGCAAAGTCAAGTTTTGAAGATTTAGTGCAATATAACGATGGTTTTAAAACCAATTTGATTGGTACACCACAGCAAATTGCAGAGCGTATTGTGGCGCTTAAAGAGGTAGGCGTTGATTTGATTCTTTCTGGATTCTTACATTTCATTGAAGAAGTAGAATATTTTGGGGGAAAAGTTTTACCTCTTGTTCGCGAATTAGAACTTCAACAAGAAAAGGAGATAGAAACTCAAGCCAAATCAGCCTAAAAAACTTCAGTTAAAGCAGCGCAAGACAATAAAAACAATAAATTAAAAATAAAGACTTATTGGCTCCAAGACTCGGCTTGGAGCCTTTATTTTTTAAGATTTCTCAACTTCTCGAATCACTGTCTCAACCGAATAGCGGCACCATTTTGAAAGTTTTTCAATAAATTCATTTAATGTTGTGGGTTCAAAATGGCTGACTATCATATAGCAAGCATTGCCCATAACTTTAAAGCATTCATCTATTTGTTCATATTGCTTAACCAAATTTTCAATTTCTTCAAATGCGCGTTGTTCATTTAAATGCAAATGAATAAATTGTTTATGGCTGTATTGCACGGCAATCGTGTAATTTTTGATGACACCCGCATCCATCAACTGAGCAATTCGAGCACCCACCGCCTGTCCTGTCCGATGAACACGCTGCCCAATTTCTTTATTGGTTAGTCGAGAATCCTGTTTAAGCAATGCAATAATTTTTAGATCAATCGGGTCTAATTCAATATTCATTTTTCATGGCGAAAGAAAACTGGCGGTAATGCTTTCATCTGACTATAGCCGATTTTGCCAGTAGAGAATAACCTTGTTTTATCTCATATCAACAAGAGTGATCTCATGAAACAAGCACTATTAATTATCGATGTCCAAAATGATTATTTTAAAAATGGCAAAATGGAATTGGTTGGACCAGAGCAAGCGCTCGATAAAATAAAACAACTCGAACAATATTTTAGCGAGAAAAACTTGCCAATCATTTATGTCCAACATATTAACCCGCCACAAGCGAGTTTCTTTCAAGAAAATACAGATGGGGTTTTACTCCACCCTGAACTTAGCGCCCACGATGAGTCATTAATCGTGACAAAGCACTATCCGAATAGTTTTTTAGAAACCAATTTAGATGAACTTTTAAAAGCGCATCATATTGAGCAACTCGTGATTACAGGCATGATGACTCACATGTGTATTGATTCAGGTACACGTGCAGCCAAAGAACTTGGCTATCAACCGATCTTAATTGCAGATGCAACTGCCACTCGTGATTTAAGCCATAACGGAAAAACTGTAAAAGCTGAAGATGTAGAAACCGCTTTTTTAGCTGCGCTTAGCATGTTTGCAAATGTACAAAATACTGCCGATTTTCTAGCAATCTCTTAATAAGGTTCAATAAAGAAGCCCCAATTGGGGCTTCTTCTTAGAAATTAATTTTGTTTGTCGGGATAGACCGTTGCAATTAACTGATCTACCACAGCAGGTTCAGCCAAGGTTGAAGTATCACCCAAACTATCTAATTCATTTGCCGCAATTTTTCTTAAAATACGGCGCATGATTTTACCCGAACGCGTTTTAGGTAATGCTGGTGCCCAGTGTAGTGCATCTGGTGAAGCCACAGGTCCAAGCACTTTACGTACCCAGTTAATTAACTCTTTACGCAGCTCTTCCGACTCAGGTACACCCGCTTGTAAAGTCACGAAAGTACAAATACCCTGCCCTTTAATATCATGTGGCATTCCCACGACGGCAGCTTCGGCAACCGCTTCATGCGACACAAGTGCGCTTTCAATTTCAGCAGTGCCTAGACGGTGTCCAGAAACGTTTAAGACGTCGTCAACTCGACCTGTAATCCAGTAATAACCATCTTCATCACGGCGGACACCATCACCTGTAAAGTATGTATTTTTAAAGGTCGAGAAATACGCCTCTATAAAGCGGTCTGGATCACCCCAAATGGTACGCATCTGACCCGGCCATGAATCTTTAATCACCAGATTACCTTCTACAGCTCCTTCCAGCTCATTACCTTCACCATCTACGATGGCAGGTTGAATACCGAACAAAGGACGTGTTGCCGAACCTGGTTTTAATGCGGTTGCACCCGGTAATGGTGCAATTAAAATACCACCTGTTTCGGTTTGCCACCACGTATCAACAATCGGACAGCGACCTTCACCGACCACGTTGTAGTACCAGTTCCAAGCCTCAGGGTTAATAGGCTCACCGACCGAACCAAGTAAACGTAAGCTACTACGGTTACTTTCACGTACAAACGAATCACCTTCTCGCATCATGGCGCGAATAGCGGTTGGAGCCGTATATAAAATAGAGACTTTGTGTTTATCGACCACATGACCAAGACGTGCCCATGTTGGGTATTGCGGCACACCCTCAAACATTAAAGTCGTAGTACCATTTGCAAGTGGGCCATAGAGAAGATAACTATGTCCTGTAATCCAGCCTACATCAGCCGTACACCAATACACATCATCTTGTTTTAAATCGAAGACTTCTTTAAAGGTGCTGGCTACATAAACCAGATAACCGCCTGTAGTATGCAAGACACCTTTAGGTTTACCAGTCGAACCAGAGGTATAAAGAATGAATAATGGGTCTTCTGCCTTCATCGGTTCTGGAGGACAGTTGGCATCAACCTCCATAATAATGAGGTGATACCACAAATCGCGGCCCGGCTTCATTTCAATCGGGTTCGCATTACGATAAACCACCACTACATTTTCAACACATTCTGTGCCCGGCAACTCTAGAGCCAAATCGACATTTTCTTTGAGTGGTAATAATTTTCCGGCACGTAGACTTGAGTCTGCGGTAATCACCAGTTTAGCTTGGCTATCTTCAATACGACTTGCTAAAGAGTCTGGCGAGAACCCACCAAATACCACACAGTGAACCGCACCAATACGAGTACAGGCCAACATGGCAATTGCAGCCTCAGTCACCATTGGCATATACAACACAACACGGTCACCTTTACCAATGCCATATTTCTTTAAAACGTTGGCAAAACGGCAGACTTCGTCGTGTAATTCTTTATAAGAAACGATTTTATGGCGAGAAGGATGATCACCTTCCCAAATAATTGCAGGTTTATGAGGATGTTCTTTAAGATGCCTGTCTAGACAGTTTGCTGACACATTCAACTCACCATCAGCAAACCATTCAATTTTGAAATTGTCTTTGTCAAAACTCGTATTTTTAACTTGGGTAAATGGCTTTATCCAATCGACAATTTTAGCTTGCTCTGCCCAGAATTCATCTGGGTTCTCGATAGAGTGTTGATAACGTTTAAAGTAGTCTGCTTCAACAGTACGAGCTGTTTTTTTAAATTCCTCTGGTACTGGATAGATCTCATTCATACGCAACTTCCTTGATCTTGTGCATCCCATCTCGAGACTGTGGCTATTATTTTACTGGATCTTATTTGCATGCCTTTGCAGTATGATGACTCTTTCAAAGTCCAAACAATGCGACTTTGGTCATATATTAACCACTTACTCAAGCATACGAAATTGTGAACATTTTTATAAAATTAAGTTGATTTAAAACATTTGTCTATAGCTTTTACTTTTATAATTTTTGCAAGATTTGATGGTTTTGATCATCAACAAAGATTATTTTGTCTCTCATACGCAACACAGGAATAAAATAATATGTTTGCCCAAACAACCTCCTCACGCCCACCACAGCTCCCTTTTAAAGATAGTCCTTTTTCAATTCATGGGCGCTTTAATCGCATGAGCTATTTAGGTGGATATGGACTGATTTATTTAGTCACCCTCTTGGGCTATTTCATTTTGGCCTCATTTCTTGGAAGCTTTCAGCTTTCAAGCAATCTGTTTAATTTTGAATTTTATAGCTCTCTTTCTGGAGCCAGTGCTTTAGTAGTCTGGGCTTTTTCGCTGTTTTTGATTTATTTAAATATTATTCTCGTTGTTCGACGTCTGCACGATTTAAATAAGAGTGGCTGGATGGGATTGCTATTATTTATTCCGGTTGTTCAGTTCTTTTTTATGATTTATTTACTGCTTGCCTCAGGTACAGCAGGTCCAAACGAATATGGTCCAGTTCGACCTTCAACGTTCATAGAAAAACTCATGGCTTGGCTTATTTTAGTGGCTATTTTAGTTAGTCTTATTTCAACAGCAGGTATTTTTTATTATTTCTCAGGGACAGATACCCTAAAAACACCGACACAAATCTTACAAAAAGGAACGGAATACTTTTAATTAAAAAACACTTTATTATTCAGATGAACTCATTATAGTAGGCGCACATTTTATCTCCTACTATGATGAAAGCCGAAAATCGCTTTCATAAATTTTTTTTAATTGAGACTTGTCGTGGCTGATGAACAAAAATCCTTAACGGATGTTGCAAAAAATACAGGCGAACTTTTGCAAGAAGCGGGCACTAAAACCACTCAAACGGTTTTAGCCCATACTGAAAAGTATCATGATGCCTATACCACAATCGATAAAATTGTGGATAGCTTCTGGGAACGTGTGCCTTATATTTGTATTGCGATTATCGTTTTTATTATTTTTTGGCTCCTCACCAAATTATTTAAGTTCTTTGTTCGTAAAACTTTAGAAAACCGCTCTTACACGCGTCAGAACCTCGTTTTGGTCTTAAACCGTGTAGGCAGTACAGCGATTTTATTCTTTGGTTTCTTAATCGCTTTAGTTATCTCAATTCCAGGGTTTACACCAGGACAGTTAATGAGTGCACTAGGAATCGGTTCGGTCGCAATCGGTTTTGCATTTAAAGATATCTTTCAGAACTTACTGTCAGGCATCTTAATTTTATTAAGCGAACCATTCCGTATTGGCGATTCGATTGTTGTAAATTCGCTGGAAGGAACTGTTGAAGATATTCAAATTCGTGCAACATTCTTACGCTCGCCAGATGGCCGTCGTATCGTTATTCCAAATGCAACTGTTTATACAAGTGCTTTAACTGTAAATACTGCTTATCAACAACGACGCTGTGAGTTTGTAGTCGGAATTGGATATGACGATGACGAACAAAAAGCCAAGCAGATTATTTTAGATATTCTGAATAATGACCGAAATGTACTCAGTCAACCTGCTTTCTCGGTTAACGTTACAGCGTTAGCAGATTTCTCGGTTAACCTGACTGTACGCTGGTGGGTTGATACGACTGAAACCGATATTTCGTCGTCTACGAGCACCATTCAAGCTCAGGTCAAACAAGCTTTTAATGCGAACGGAATTAATATTCCTTATCCAATTCAGGAATTAAAAATGGCAGCAAATCAGCCACTTTTAAACCCTGAGGCATCAACTAAAGAGACGACCTAAAATATAAGAAACTGACGTTTCAGTTCTTAAAATACGGTTGCCTAAGCTCACAGCTTGGCAGCCGTTTTTTGTGAGCAAATCAACTTCATAGGGAATAAAGCCACCTTCAGGCCCCACAACTACACTACAAGCATGAAGAATATTAACAGGCATGCTCTGCTCGGCATAAGGATGAGCCACATAGGCTGGTGTTTCTTTCGAAATTAAGCTTGGCAAAACATCTTCAACAAAAGGTTTAAAGCGTTTATACATTTGAATTTCAGGAGCAATAGTGTCACCTGCTTGCTCAAGGCCTAAAGTCACATAGTTGTCGAGTTGTTGCAAAAATGGAGTTTGCCAATAGCTTTTATCAACACGATAACTATGAATCAAACTAATTCTTTCAACACCTAAAGTCACACTGTCCATAATTAAACGGCGTAAAACTTTGGGCCTTGGTAAAGCCATAATTAAATGAACTGGAAGTTTTGCAGGGACAGCTTCTTCACTAATAGGTCGTATACAAACTTCATGCTCGTTAATTGAGACAATTTCAGTGATATAACGCGTACCATTACGAATACCAACTTTTAGATTTTGGCCAACCGTAATATCAAGATGTTCGCGTAAATGTTGTAATTGGCGCTTTGAATGAATTGACCAGATTTCTGACTGAGTATCTTCAGGTTCTAGTAAAACGATATTCATGGTTTGTCGGCCAAATACCGGTTAATTACGCCAATATGTTTTTGCAATGAACCTTGATTACGTTGTAAGACTTTATGTGCCTGTTCCACCACTTGTTGAGTCTGTTCAGGTTCAGCTAAACATGCCATCCAGATTGCCACAACCTGTTCTGCATCTTGGGCAATGAGTACACCATTTTCGTCAATGAATTCATCGACAATGGTTTGAAAATTAAAGTAACGAGGTCCAATTACTGTCGGTACATTCAAAACCATAGGCTCTAAAATATTATGTCCACCGCCCGGCTCATTTAAAGAACCACCCACAAAACATACCTGACTCAAGGCGTACCATAACCAAAGCTCACCCATGCTATCCGCTAGATAAACCTGTGTACTCGTATGAATACTTTGGTTCAAACTTCTACGATGAGTAATTAAGTCTAGATTTTGGCAAATTTCAAATACTTCATCGAAGCGTTCAGGATGTCGAGGTACGACAATACAAACCAGCTCCGGATTTGACTTTAAATAAGGCTGGAGTACCTGCAAAATTTGTTGTTCTTCAGGAGCATGTGTACTGGCAATTGTCAGGACTTTACGCTGCTCCAAATACCATAACTGGTGTAACTTTGCAGCCTGATTTAAAAATGCTTCTGGTGCGTGAATATCAAATTTAATATTTCCAACGACCTGACTTTTTTGCTGATCTAAGCCAAGTTCTACATAACGCTGACGGGTTGCATTATCTTGTGCCAAAACCCAGTCGATTTTTCCCAGCATTCCTGCTGTTAATCCTGTAACCCGGCCATAACCCTTAGCAGATTTTTCTGATAATCGCGCATTTAACAATAAACAGGGAACCTGTTGTAGTTTGGCTTGATCAATTAAATTTGGCCAAAGCTCAGTTTCAACCAATGCTAAAAGTTTTGGCTGATACAACTCAAAAAATTGTTTTAAAAGATGCTTTTGATCAACAGGCAAATAAACTGCTTGAAATAAATCTAAATAAGGTGCTTTTAAAAATAATGATTTGGCACGCGCCTGCCCAGTTTTAGTCGTATTAGTAACTAGCACAGGTTGACCGAGTTTAAGATAATGCTCGATTAAAGGCTGCGCAGCATTGGTTTCTCCAACCGAAACAGCATGAAACCAGATTGCCCTCACATTTTTCACAGATTCAAACGGTCCAAATCTTTCAAGACATTCCTGATTATATAATTCCTGGCTTTCTGCACGTTTTTTTATCCGCCAGTGGTAAAAAGGTTTTAATAAATGGAGTGCGGTGTTGTACCAAAATGGGGTCGCCAAGCGGTTTGCCTCAAATAGTCAAAGTTTAAAACTGGGGAAAATATAACATAGATAAAAAAAATGGCAGAGCTTCTATACCGAAACTCCACCATTTATAAGAAAAGCCATTTATCTAACTAAGAATCGAACAAGATCGATAAATGGTAAATCTCAAAATTTTGAATGCTATTTTATGAAGCTTCCAAAGCTGGATAATCTGTATAACCTTCAGCACCTTTTGCATATAAAGTGGTAGGTTGAAGTTCATTTAAAGGTAAGTCTTGCTCTAAACGCTGTAAAAGATCTGGGTTGGCAATATATGCTTTACCAAAAGATACTGCGTCAGCTTCACCATCACGCAAGATACGTTTTGCTGACTCTAGTGTTAAATTCTCGTTTGCAATCCAGACACCATTAAATTTTTCGCGAAGTTTAGGGCTAATACTGTCGGCAGCTTCATATTCACGAGAGAAAATGAAAGCAACATTACGTTGGCTCAATTGTTCAACCACATAACCAAACGTTGCTAACGGGTTTTCATCACCCATATCGTGTGAATCACCACGTGGTGCAATATGTACACCTACTCGGCCAGCGCCCCACACTTCAATAAATGCATCAACAACTTCTAATAATAAACGTGCACGGTTTTCAACTGGACCACCATATTCGTCATTACGTTGATTCGTATTACTTTGAAGGAACTGGTCAATTAAATAACCATTTGCTGCATGTAATTCAACGCCATCAAAACCAGCTGCTTTAGCCAATTCTGCTGAATGTTTATATTGAGCCACAACCTCTTTAACTTCTTCTAGAGAAAGTGCACGCGGCTTCACATACGGGCGTTTAGGACGTAACAGGCTCACTTCACCAGCTGGCTGAATCGCACTTGGTGCAACCGGAGTATCACCTTCTAAAAGCTCAGGATGTGAGATACGACCCACATGCCAGAGTTGAACTACAATTTTTGAACCTTGAGCATGAACTGCCTCAATAATTTTATTCCAACCTTGTGCCTGTTCTTGTGACCATAATCCCGGGGTTTCTGCATAACCCACAGTTTTTGAACCAATCACTGTTGCTTCAGTCAAAATGAGACCAGCATTTGCACGTTGCTGATAATATTCCACCATCAAGTCGTTAGGTACTCGACTTTCACCACTACGCGCACGTGTTAATGGAGCCATGACCAGTCGATTTTTGATTTCAAAATCACCAACCGTTAAAGGAGTATTGAGTTCAGCCATAATCGCCTCGACTTACACATTAAATAGTTTAAAGTGTTTGTTTTAAATGTTCGATATATTGCTGAATCAAAGCTTCGTTACGTGAAAAATAAGACCATTGACCATATTTTTGGACCTGAATCAGTCCCGCCTGTTGTAACACAGACAAATGATTAGACATTGTAGACTGAGCTACTTTACCCAACCGTTCAATATGACCTGCACAAACACCTTTCTCAAAACTACCACCACACTCTTCTACAGGTAAATAATGGTCAGGTTCTTTCAACCATTGCAAAATTTGCCGGCGCAGAGGATTGGAAAGGGCTTTGCTAATTGCATCAATATCCATAGGCTCAACACGTCTTTTTAAACGAACAAAGCTTTGTTCAGCATTTCAAAAACATCATATCGCATTTTTTCGATATTCATATCCATTTTTTTCGATATTCATATCGCATTTTTTCGATCAACATTTAAATACTGAACTGCTTTGCCGTTTTAATCGCTAAAAATCCAAGAGTTCTACATATTCATAGATGAACTGTATTTAACTAAAAGTTCAGCAGACTCTTATAAACCTTGTTTTAAACTCGCCTCAATAAAGCGATCAAGGTCACCATCAAGAACAGCACCCGTATTAGAGTTTTCAACACCCGTACGTAAATCTTTAATACGCGAATCATCTAATACATATGAACGAATTTGACTTCCCCAACCAATATCAGACTTCGAGTCTTCTAGAGCTTGAGCTGCCTCATTACGTTTCTGCATTTCCAACTCATATAATTTTGCACGTAACTGTTTCCATGCATGATCACGGTTAGCGTGTTGAGAACGTTGGTTCTGACATGCCACTACAATACCTGTTGGTATGTGCGTCAAACGTACAGCAGAATCTGTTTTGTTAATATGCTGACCACCTGCCCCAGATGCACGGTAAGTATCAGTACGAACATCGGAAGGATTGATATCAATTTCAATATTGTCATCAACTTCTGGTGAAATAAATACCGCAGAGAATGAGGTATGACGACGGTTACCACTGTCAAATGGTGATTTACGAACTAAACGGTGGACACCTGATTCTGTGCGTAACCAACCGTAGGCATATTCACCTTCAACACGAATCGTTGCAGACTTGATACCAGCTACATCACCGTCAGATACTTCCATGAGTTCAGCTTTAAAGCCATGACGTTCAATCCAGCGCATATACATACGTAATAGCATAGATGCCCAATCTTGTGCTTCTGTACCACCCGAACCTGATTGAATCTCGACATAGCAAGGATTTGGGTCCATCGGATTACTAAACATACGACGGAATTCAAGTTTAGCCAGTTCATCTTCAGCAGAATTTAGTTCGACTTGTACATCTTCAAGCAAGCTTTCATCATCAGCTTCTACAGCCAAATCCAACATTGCTTTTGCATCTTCAAGCTGTGTAGATAAGCCATCCAACACATTAATAACGTTTTCTAGTTCGCCCTTTTCTTTTGCCATTGCCTGAGCACGACTTTGATCACTCCAGATCGCAGGGTCTTCTAACTCACGTAAAACTTCTTCTAAACGTTCTTTCTTTAGATCGTAGTCAAAGATACCCCCGTAGTGTTTGGCTACGATCAGTTAAGTCTTTCAATTGGTTTAGATAAGGATTAATTTCCACGCGAGTGTTCCCATAAAAACAGATAAACAGTCAATTATTTTAGCATAGCTAAGGGTTATCTTCGAAGCAGCTTTCTATTTCTCGCTATATTTTAGAGACTTTAATTTTTAAATTTTCTTCAGTTTATTTTAAGATTAATTGGTAACATCCTCATACAAAATTGGGTACTTTTACAGCATTTTTTATGATCTACACAAAATCTCCTCAATTTTAATAAAATAAAACATTGTATTTTTATATTTTAAAATCAAATATTTAAGTTAAACACATTTACAAAAAAATCACATAGTTACAGTATGGTTACTTGTGCAAGATTGACGCTAACTCATTTTCCTCTAGACTAAAACTTGTAACAAAACATTTATAAATCGCTTTTTAGAGGGGAGAGATTCCATGAAAAAACTAGCAATTGCATCAGCTCTTTTATCTGCACTTGCAGTAAGTGGCGCAGCAAACGCTTACCAAGCTGAAGTTGGTGGTTCTTACAATTATCTTGATCCAGACAACGGTAGCAGCGTAAGTAAATTCGGTGTTGACGGGACTTATTACTTTAATCCTGTTCAAACTCGTAACGCTCCACTTGCTGAAGCAGCTTTCTTAAGCCGTGCAAGTAATGTTAACGCACTTATCAACTATGGCGATAACAGCGGCACTAAAGATACTCAGTATGGCGTAGGTGTTGAATACTATGTTCCTAACTCTGATTTCTATGTTAGCGGTGATGTAGGCCGTAATGAGCGTGAAATTGATAACACTAATATTGATAGCAAAGTAACTACTTATGCAGCTGAAGTAGGTTATTTACCAGCTCCAGGTTTATTACTTGCGCTAGGTGTTAAAGGTTACGACGAAAAAGACGGTAAAGACGGCGCTGATCCAACAGTTCGTGCTAAATACGTAACTCAAGTAGGTCAACATGACGTAAACCTTGAAGCATTCGGTGCGTTTGGTGATCTTGACGAATATAAAGTTCGTGGTGACTACTACATCGATAAAACTTTCAGTGTAGGTGCTGACTACTACAACAACGACTTAACTGATAAAGATGAATTTGGTATTAATGCTAAAAAATTCTTAAATCAGCAAGTAAGTCTTGAAGGTCGTATTGGTTTCGGTGACAACGATAACACTTATGGTGTTCGTGCAGGCTACCGCTTCTAATCTTACCTAAGAGTTTATAAAAAAATCCGCTCAAATGAGCGGATTTTTTTATTGTTTTAAATGCACAATACGTAATTGCAAATTCACATTACCTTTAAATATATTACGATCAATCTCATAGACTAGATGAACTTCATCTTGCATAGGATCAAATTCAAATCGTCCAGCTGCATTAAAAGCAATTGCATCAAAACTATATTGATCAAGGGCTAATTTAAGTTTTAAATGTGTCTCTTTAAGCCAACGAAAATCGACAACTTTAAAATGCCCTTCAAACTGAGGGAAAGGAAATTTTTGCCCCCAAGGTCCAAGTTGTTCTATCCAGCTTAGTGTTTCCAGCTGCAATGCCGCAGCAGATAACTCGCCATCTGTCCATAAGGTTGCCTGAAATAAAGAATCTTCCATTGCATCAATACAAGCAGTGAAAGCTGTTTTAAAAGCTTCAAAGTTTTCTTTACGTATGGTTAAACCAGCCGCTGCTGCATGACCGCCAAAATGACTCACTAATTCTGGATGCTTTTCTGCAACTTGTTCAATTGTATCTCGAATATGTACACCATCAATTGAACGCGCCGAGCCTTTGATATGAACACCATCTTCGTCTGGTGCAAACACAATAGTAGGACGATGGAACTGTTCTTTTAAACGTCCAGCAACAATTCCAATAACACCTTGATGCCAGCTTTCTTCAAAGAGTACAAGAGCTTGTGGAATATCCTCTTGTGAGAGTTGTAAGCCATCTAAAGCAGATAATGCTTGTTGCTTCATCTCTCCTTCAATCTGACGACGCTCTATATTTAATTGATTTAATTGCTGAGCAATTGGGTAGGCTGTTTCCATATTTTCAGCAAGTAAACATTCAATCCCAATACGCATACTTTCCATACGCCCGGCAGCATTAATACGAGGGCCTATCACAAATCCTAAATCTTGGGCACGTAATGAATTTGCTTCTCTACCCGCAATATCCAATAACGCTAAAATTCCCACTCGACATTGATTCTGTTGAATTCGTTTTAAACCGGCATCCACTAATATGCGGTTGTTATAATCTAATACAGCAACATCCGCATAAGTCCCTAAAGCCACCAAATCTAAATATTGAGTGACCTTACTCGTTGTTTTACCCTGCTTATTACGTACAGTCGCTAAATTAGCCAGTACATAAAAAGCCACACCAACACCAGCTAAAGCTTTACTTGGAAAACTACAACCCAATTGGTTTGGGTTCACTACAGCTTCTGCCAGAGGTGTTTCCTTAGTTGTTAAATGGTGGTCGGTGATAATAACTTGCATTCCCAATGCGTGAGCTGCTTCAACTCCAGCATGGCTAGAAATTCCATTATCTACTGTAATTAATAGATCTGGCTGATAGGTCTGATGCGCAAGCTCTGCAATGGCAGGTGTGAGACCATAACCATATTTAAAGCGGTCTGGAACCAAATAATCGACCTGAGCCCCCATATCCCTGAGTGCTAAAACCATTAAAGCCGTGCTGGTTGCTCCATCAGCATCGTAGTCGCCAACAATAACGATTTTCTTTTGTAGATCAATAGCCTCATCAATTAATGCTACTGCTGTATCTAATCCCTTAAGCTCTGGGGCAAGCAAATTTTTAAGTTTTAATTCCAGTTCTTGTTCAGACTGGACCCCTCGTCTTGCCAAAATTTCGGCAATAAACGGAGGCACGCCCTGAAACTGTTCAGGGCGTGTTAATAAAGGTCTTTGTTTGATTTGTATTTTTGTCATTTAAGGCATCAGCCGGTGCAACATCCATTGACCGTCGATTTTTTCATAACTCAAGCGGTCATGTAAACGATTTGGTCGTCCTTGCCAGAATTCATAATAATCTGGTTGCAGACGATAGCCACCCCAGAACTCTGGCTTATCAAGCACTTCACGGCTTTCTACTTGCTGTTGTAAGTCTTGAAAGCGCTGCTGTAACAGCTCTCGACTTTCAATTTTGCCACTTTGTGGAGTACTGATATGCGCTGCAATCTGGCTATCACGTGGTCGTTTACGATAGTAATCTGTAGATTCTTGTTCAGAAATTTTGACTACATGACCACCAACTCTCACCTGACGCTCTAAACTTGGCCAGTAAAATAATAATTCGGCATATGGGTTTTCTGCCAAATCTATACCTTTCTGACTGTCATAATTCGTATAAAAATCATAGCCAGCTTCTGTAGCTCCACGCAACAAAACTGTTCGAACATGTGGCCTGCCATTGGCACCTGCTGTTGCTAACGACATGGCATAGGGTTCATGCAAATTGGCAGCTAGAGCATGGTTAAACCAACCAAGAAACTGCTGATGAGGGCTTTGCTCAACCTGCCCCTCATACAACTCACCTTGCTCATAGCTCAAGCGTAATTCACTTAAATCTTTGATGACATCACTCATGTCATGCACCTTATGCGACTTGTGCTTGTGAACGAACAGCATCAGCTAAATACTGAGCTAAAGCATTTACTTCTTGCTCATCGTCACCTTCAACCATGACACGAATAACCGGCTCTGTTCCTGACTTACGAATCAAGATACGTCCACGGCCTTTGAGCTGTGCTTCTGCTTTATCAAACTCAGTAACCAATGCGGGAATAGAATATGGGTCAAGCATTTGTTCTAAACGTACATTTAAAAGAACTTGTGGGAATAGTTTAAAGTCTTGAACTAATTCATGAAGCGCCTTATTTTGCTCAACCATTACTGTTAAGACTTGAAGTGCTGCAATAATGGCATCACCCGTCGTACTCTTGTCTAAAGTTAAAATATGACCAGAAGGCTCACCACCTGTTACCCAGCCATTTTCTTCTAAAGCCTGTAATACATAGCGGTCACCGACTTTTGCACGAACAAAATTAACATTTGCTTTTTCAAGTGCAACTTCAAGTGCCATGTTACTCATGACAGTACCAACTATACCTGCTGGTTTATTTTGAGCCTGAGTCGCCAAAATATATAAGATATGGTCGCCATCAATTAAGTTACCAAACTTATCGACCATCACAACACGGTCAGCATCGCCATCAAAGGCAATACCTAGATCTGCTTCGTGCTCAACCACTGCTTTTTGTAAGTGTTCAGGATGGGTTGATCCACAGCTTTCATTAATATTTAAGCCATCTGGTTCATTGTATAAAGCAACAACTTTTGCCCCTAACTCACGAAAAACTGAAGGGCCTACGCTATATGCAGCACCATGAGCACAGTCCAACACAATCTTTAAATTATTTAAATCAAAGTGGTAAGGGAAAGTAGATTTACAAAATTCGATGTAGCGGCCATTGGCATCGTTTACACGAACGCTTTTACCTAAATTTGCAGTGTCTTCAATAAATAAATCTTTTTCTAATTCCTGATTAATCTCTTCTTGCAATGAGTCTGGTAACTTTTTACCTTCGCTTGAGAAGAATTTAATACCATTATCGTAATATGGATTATGTGATGCAGAAATAACGATGCCTGCATGCGCATGTAAAGCACGGGTAAGATGTGCAATTGCTGGTGTTGGTAATGGACCAAGTAAATGAACATATACGCCAGCAGCGTTTAAGCCTGCCTGTAAAGCCGATTCTAAAATATAACCAGATAAACGTGTGTCTTTTCCTAATACAACGAGCGGTTTATTTTTTGGACTCGTTCGTTTTAATACCTTCCCTGCAGCAAAACCGAGTTTTAAAGCAAACTCTGGAGTAATAGGCATTTGCCCAAATTTTCCACGAATACCATCCGTTCCAAAATAACTCATAGCTTATCTCATTCTTACGCCACTTCAGCGGTGGCTCACTTCATATATGGCAATTCCGCCATATTTCTTTTCTTCAGTTTTACTTTACACCAAAAACAAAAAGCCGTCAGTGTAATGACGGCTTTCTTCATTGTTTTGGTTACCAAATTCTAACCAACACGATAGTTTGGAGCTTCTTTAGTAATCGTTACATCGTGAACATGTGACTCAGACATACCCGCTGAAGTAATTTTCACAAATTTCGCGTTTTGGCGCAGATCTTCAATCACAGCTGAACCGGTATAGCCCATCGATGAACGTAAACCACCCATCATTTGATGAACGATGTTACCCATTGGGCCTTTATATGGAACACGGCCTTCAATGCCTTCTGGTACTAACTTCTCAGCACCCGCTTTTGAATCTTGGAAATAACGGTCAGCAGAACCAGTTGCTCCCGCCATTGCACCTAATGAACCCATACCACGATATGCTTTGTAGTAACGTCCTTGGAAAAACTCAACTTCGCCAGGCGCTTCTTCAGTACCAGCTAAAAGTGAACCAACCATGATCGTGCTTGCACCCGCACCGATCGCTTTTGCCATATCGCCAGAGAAGCGGATACCGCCATCTGCAATTAAAGGAATTTGATCTTTCAGTGCATTAGCAACGCTATCGATCGCAGAAATTTGTGGCATACCAATACCTGCTACAATACGTGTCGTACAGATAGACCCAGGACCAATACCCACTTTTACAGCATCTGCACCTGCATCTAATAATGCTAATGCAGCATCACCAGTTGCGATATTTCCGCCAATCACTTGTACTTGAGGGAAGTTCTGTTTCACCCAACGTACGCGTTCAATTACACCAGCAGAGTGACCGTGTGCTGTATCAACAACAATGACGTCAACACCAGCTTCAACCAATGCTTCTACACGACTTGGTGTATCAGCACCTGTACCTACAGCAGCACCAACACGTAAACGACCAAGATCATCTTTACAACTGTTTGGATAGCTCTCAGCTTTGCGGAAGTCAGTCACTGTAATTAAGCCTTTAAGTTCGTTGCTCTCGCCAACGACCAAGACTTTTTCAATACGGTGTTTTTGCAATAATGCTTGAATATTTTCTTTAGACTCGCCTTCACGCACAGTTACTAAACGATCTTGGCCTGTCATGATGTTGCTAACAGGTTGTTCTAAATTGGTTTCAAAACGCGTATCACGGCCTGTCACAATACCAACAACCTTGCCGTCTTTAACAACAGGTACACCGCTAATGTTATTAGCAGTGGTAATTGCAATCAGTTCACGTACTGTAGTTTCAGGCGTTACAGTGATAGGGTCTTTCACCATACCCGCTTCGAATTTCTTTACACGGCGTACTTCTGCGGCTTGAGCAGTAATATCCATGTTTTTGTGCAAAATCCCGATACCACCATTTTGTGACATAGCAATCGCCATACGTGACTCAGTCACTGTATCCATTGCAGCTGAAACTAATGGGATATTTAAATGAATGCCGCGAGTTAAACGTGTCTTTAGAGAGACATCTTTTGGGAGAACAGTAGAGTAGGCAGGAAGTAATAAGACATCATCGAAGGTTAGCGCTTCTTGAACGATGGTCAGCATAACAATCTCACTGGTAAATTCCGTGAGCTATTATAAACAAATTTCAATGCAATTTTCATATTATCTTTGCCTTTTTCAGCAATAGATATCGGCCTGCTCTAAATAATTCCCACTTAATTATACTTTTAGCTCTATTTTTTAGATTTTATCTTTTTATAACCCAGAACTTCATCTGGGTTAATTATTAGAAATAATATTTAGATTTATACAGGACAACTAAAAATTTGTTCTGACATTAAATCGACACCGCAAGCTAAAGTTTCAATCCATTCCAAAAACTGCTTAATCATTTCTTTGCCAATAAATGGGCTGCCATGCTGCGGAACAATCATTTCAATATCCATCTGCCGGACCATATTTACCCACAACCGTATGACTTTATTGGAACACATATAGCGTTGGTGAAAAGCCTTCATTTTCAGAACATGCGTATCAAAATCTATTAAAGGTTGGTTTGCATCTTCAACAATAGATGCCCCCATATCACCAGAAAATAAAATTTTAGCGATGGGATCATAAAACTGAAAATTACCCACCGAATGTAAAAAATGCGCTGGAATCACGACTAACTTTGATTCTCCAAGCCGAATCACTTGACCTTGATCAGGCAACTCAATCAGGCGGTCTTCCCAATTGCCTTTCATGCGTTCACTCATAAATGATGAATTTAGATGAGGTAAAAATCGTGCCCATAATTTTGAAGCGACGACTTTAGCATCGGTATAGACCAACCAGCGCGGCATTGAAGTAATAATATCTGGGTCCTGATGTGAAGCCATCACATAATCCAGATTTTTCAAGCGTGTATATTTATTTAATTCCATCGTTAATGGAACATAGGTCAAATCACCACCTGGGTCGATCACCGCAGCTCGCTCATGATCAATAATTAAAAATTGATTGGCTTGGATACCTTCCCCTTTGACCAAACTGGTAAAACTAATGCATTTGTGCATGCCATTATCGAATAATATTTGTGATGTTGTTTTTTCAAACCCCATTAAATTTCCCCAAAAAAACTTTAAATATTAGATATTTTTATACCCATACTAAAATAAAGGGATTCAACAGCTCTTGCAATGAATTGTTTGATTTTTCTCATAATATTTTGAAATTGATTTTGCTTTTCTTATTTCAAAAATGAATCATAATGTTATTTCAAATTAAGACACTTTAAATTAAAATAATTCTCATTATCAATTTTATTTTTTGTGCTGCTTAGGCCTCCCATGAACCAAACTTTTCCTTTTTCAACTTCAAAAACATTACTAGCAGTTGCTATTTTTACTTCGATGACAGCAAGCCATGCTGAGGAAACAGCAGCACAACAAAATTCCACCAGTGTGCTACCCACAATTTCTATTCAGGCGCAAAAAGAACCCGCCACCCCGTATGTCGCAACGAAAGCCGCCTCTGCCTTAAAGTCAGATGCACCCTTGTTTAAAACCGCTCAGTCGGTTTCGGTAGTAACTCGTGAACAGCTCGATCAGAAACAAGCAAAGACACTTGCAGAGGCACTTGAAGGTGTTGCAGGTGTGGAAGCTGGGAAACTTGGTCGCCGTGGCTGGGATGATTTCGTTATTCGAGGGCAGACATCTTCAGATTCGGTTTATATAGATGGTTTAAGAGTTGGACAAAATACTTATGTTGCCACTGAACTATCAGGTATGGATCAGGTCCAAGTTTTAAAAGGCCCTGCCTCTATTAATTTCGGTTTGGTTGCACCAGGCGGTATGGTGAATTTAGTCACTAAACGCCCTGAAGCAGAAAACTTTGCGCGTGCTAGCATGACTTATGGCAGCTATAACTTAAAAGAAGGCACATTTGATTTAAACTATAGCCCTAATAATAGTGAAAAAGGGGCTTTCCGTTTAAATGGTCGTATTGCTGACCAAGATGACCCGACAGATTATGTCTATTTTAAAAACTACTATATCTCCCCTTCTTATAACTTCGACTTAGGTGATAACACTGACCTCTCTGTCATCGCAAGCTATCAGCATCGCGAATATATTCGTCAGCAAGGTTTGCCTGTTATTGGAACATTAAAAGTAAATCCTAACGGCGCTATAGACCGAAGTTTATATATTGGCGATCCTAACTTCGGTAAATATGAGGCAGATGTTTACCGCACTGGTTATACATTTAAACATGCCTTTGACAATGGCTGGAACTTTAACCAGAATTTTGCCGTCCAAAAAACCGAAATGGATGGTACTGCGGTTTTTACTCGAACAGGCACAAATTTCTGGGCAAAAAACAAACAAGGTGAAATCGACTACACGACTATTAGCCGTAAAAATAATAGCCGCCACCAAATTATTGATAATTTGAGCTTTGCCATCGATAACCGTTTAAATAAACAGTTTGATTTATATGGCATGCAACACGACGTTAATATTGGCGTAGATGCTTTTCAGGAAAAAAGTGATTACACCAATGACAAATACGACATTGGCGATTTAAATATTTATAACCCCGTTTACGATCAAAATGTGAAATTGACGCAAAATGTTCGTGACATCAACCGCCTCAAATATTTAGGACTCTATTTACGTGATCGTATCCAGCTTAATGATCAACTACTTTTAAGCTTATCTGGTCGCCAAGACTGGGCACAAACCCAAAGCACAAGCTTGATTAATAGCAATACGAGCAAACAGTCAGACAATGCATTTACGGGTAGCGCCTCTGTCATGTATACCCTTAATGACATTGTGGCTCCTTATGTTAGCTATGCCACTTCATTTACACCTAACAGTGGTACTGATGTAAATAACAATCCGTTCAAACCTGAAGAAGGGAAACAGGTTGAAGTCGGAATGAAATTACAAAGCCCTGATCAACAGATTCAAGGTGCTATCGCTTGGTATGACTTAAAACGTCAAAATGTTTTGGTCACCGATACCGCGAATAGTGGTTATAAAGCTCAACGTGGCGAACAGTTAACACGTGGTATTGAAACTGAGCTAAGCGCAGAAATTTTAGAAGGCTTAAAATTAACGGCTGCATATACCTACACAATTGATGCGGAAATTAGTAAAGATGCAAACACGAGTAATGTAGGAAAAGCACTCGACAATATTCCTGAGCATGCATATAGCTTGTCAGCACGCTATAAATTTGACCCTGCATCAAAACTTGGTTGGTATGTAGGCGGCGGGTTCCGCGGTGAAACGTATAAAACTGTCGATGGCTTAGATGTGCATGTTCCAAGCTATACAGTCTTTGACACAGAGGCTGGCTATGATGCAGGACATTGGGGCGCTCAACTTGCTATCCGTAATCTATTTGATAAAGATTACTATGCAGGTGCGCTGAATGAGAATTTAGTAACACTCGGCAACCCACGCCAAATTAACTTTACCGTGAAATTTAACTACTAAAATGACCTACAAAAAACGCACTCGAATTGAGTGCGTTTTTTATGGCAGCTTTAAATGTTTTAGAAGAAGTAATGCTGTACTAAAGTAGAGATGCCTACAATTAAGAAAATAGCAGCACCAATTTTATGAATGAGTGAGATAGATAAGCGTTCAGCTAATTTATTACCAATAAATACCGCTGGCGCATTGGCAATCATCATGCCTAAAGTTGTACCTAGCATCACCCAGAAAATGCTGTCGTAACGCGCAGCTAAAGCTACTGTTGCAATCTGTGTTTTGTCACCAATTTCAGCTAAGAAAAATAAGATGAAGGTTGCACCAAAAACACCGAATTTTTGCCATCTGTTAATGCTATCTGTTTCGTCATCTAACTTATCTGGAATAAGCATCCAGAACGCCATACCAATAAAACCACCCGCAAGAACCCAGACTAAAATTTCGGGACTCAAGACGGTCGTAATCCACTGTCCAAGCACAGCAGAAATACCATGGTTAATTAAAGTGGCTAAAAGAATCGCAATAAGAATAGGGATTGGCTTACGGAAACGTGCAGACAGTAAAAGGGCTAGTAATTGAGTTTTATCACCCATTTCAGCGAGGGCAACAATCGAGGTAGAAATCAGAAATTCTTGCATGTCGTTTCTCTGGCTAGCATAAATGCCTATGACCTACCCCTCCTGCTAGCCAAATATCTGCAGAGTGGTAAATCAAAGGTCTTGCCAACTCGGAAACGATGAGACGTTTAAGCTATGATGACCATGTTCTGTTGAACAATTATGTTGATCATCACCTATTCATTCAGAAATGAATAGCGGCTACTCCCCAATGAAGTATGTGCTTATTATATTCGAGCAGTTCTATTTTTCAAACAAAAAATTTTATCCATGCCCACACTAACAGCCGCCCCAAGCCCAATAGTAAAGCTAAACAGACACTTAAGTTAATAAACCCAAAATTGTTAATGCCAGCTATATGTTGTGATTGAAATTCAAATGGCAAAATAAGTGTTGCTACAAATACTTCCAAACCGATTGCAACGTATGTCATCCACTCCCAAGGAAAGTGCAAAAGACTGACCCATAATCCCATCAATAAAAATACAACCAACAGAATCGGCAACATGATTTTAAAAAAACCCATCATTTATTATTTCTCCTTTACCTAATAACGAGAAATTTCTCCTGTCTCGATAATTCATATCTAATCTTTAGATTAACCTAAAACCAATTAAATTAAATACCAAAATAAAACCCCGCCGAAGCGAGGTTTTAATGATTCATTTCAAAACATTAGATTAATAAAGTACGAATATCTTTAAGAAGTTTCGTAAGTTTATTGGTAAATCGAGCTGCATCTGCACCATTAATTACACGGTGGTCATAAGACAACGACAACGGCAACATTAAGCGTGGATCAAAGTCTTTACCATTCCAAACCGGTTGCATCGTTGCTGGTGAAATACCCAAAATCGCAACTTGCGGCCAGTTTACAAGTGGTGTAAATGCTGTACCACCAATTGCGCCTAAACTTGAAATGGTGAAATTCGCACCTTGCAAGTCTTTCGGTGTTAATTTCTTATCACGTGCTTTTTGACCTAACACACCCAATTCAACTGCAATTTGCTTAATTGATTTTTGGTCTGGGTTACGAAGTACTGGCACAGTTAAACCATCAGGTGTTGCTACTGCAATTCCCATATGGATTTCATTGCGCAAGAGCACTGATTTACCGTCATCAGATAGATGACCTGCGAACTCACGCTCTTCTTTCAACAAATACGCAACTGCTTTGATTATGAATGCCATAATCGTCAGGCTGATACCTTCTTTTTTGAAGTTGCCTTTCAGCTCATTACGCCAATCTTCTAACTCAGTAATGTCAGCCAAATCAAACTGGGTGACTTGCGGAATAAAGTTGTTCAACGACAATTGCGGAATTGATACTTGCTGCAAACGCGTCAGTACTTTTTCTTCCACGCCACCAAACGCAGTGAAGTCAGGAAGCTTTGGTAAACCCGAAACTGCTGGTGCAGCCGCAGCAACTGGAGCCGCTTGTGGTGCAGTTAAACGAGTCTTCACATAAGCAAAGATATCTTCTTTAATAACACGGCCATGTTCACCAGAAGTTTTAACTTGTGATAAAACCACACCAAGTTCACGAGCAAGCTTACGAACAGCAGGGCCAGCATAAACTTTAGCGTTTTCAGCTTCTTGCTCTTTGGTTAACTTGTCACCACCAGACGCTGGAGCAGATACAGCCTGAGTCGGAGCAGGAGCTGCCGCTTTAGGTGCTGCTGTCTGTGGAGCAGGAGCTACTTCTGCTTTTGCCGCTGGTGCCGCAGCAGGTGCTTGGCCTTCAGCTTCAATTGTTGCAAGCAATATACCTTGTGAAACCTGTTGGCCTGCTTGCAAGTGAATCGCTTTCACAACGCCCGCAACAGTACTTGGAACTTCTACAGTCGCTTTATCAGACTCAACAACAACAAGGCTTTGGTCAACATCAACTTTATCGCCAACTTGTACCAAGATTTCAGCAACAACTGCTTTATCTACGCCCAAATCAGGAACGTTAATATCAACTGGTCCAGATTGAGTAGCAGCCGCAGCTACAGTTTCTTGTTGAACTGGTGCAGGCGCTGCTGTAGAAGCAGGAGCTTCAACTGGCGCACTTGATGCAGACGTTGTTTTCACTTGAATGAGCACAACACCTTCTTTAACTGTATCGCCTTCTTTAACTTGAATGCTTTCTACAGTACCAGCAACACTGCTTGGTACTTCTACAGTTGCTTTGTCGGATTCAACCACAACGATGCTTTGCTCAACATCGATTTGCTCACCAACTTTTACTAAAATTTCACCAACTAGTGCTTTCTCAACACCAATATCAGGAACTTGAACTTCAACCACTTGGCTCGTGGTTGCCGCTGCTGGTTGTGCAGCAGTTGAAGCCTGTTGTACCGCTGCCGGCGCTGCTGTTTGTTCAGCTGCTGGAGCAGGTTTTGCAACTTCTTCTGTTTGAGCTACAGGTGCAGCACCTTCAGCTTCAAGTTCAAACAATACCGTACCTTCAGTTACGCTATCGCCTTCTTTGATTAAGATACTTTTTACGACACCTGCTGAAGTGCTAGGCACTTCAACAGACGCTTTATCTGACTCAAGCAAAACAAGGCTGTCATTTTCAGCAATGCTGTCACCAACTTTTACCAAAATTTCAGCAACAACTGCTTTATCTACACCAATATCAGGGGTCTTAATTTGCATGCTTAGTTCCCCTCACCTGTTTGCGCTTCATTGTATTCAGCAACTGCCTGAACTTCCGGATGTGCTTGTGGAGCCCATGCCACTGGACGATCAGTGTCTAACTCAAAGTTAGAAATTGCATCTTTAACTAAACGTGCATCTACTTCACCTTCGTCAGCTAATTTTTTCAAAGTAGCAACAACGATATGTGCAGCATCAACACCAAAGAAACTACGTAAGTTAGCACGTGTATCTGAGCGGCCATAGCCATCTGTACCTAATGCAACAAATGGGCGGCCATCTGGAAGATAAGCACGAATTTGTTCGCTATACGCACGCATATGGTCTGTTGCTGAAACAACAATACCTTCTGTACCGCGTAACTGTTTAGATACCCAAGACTCTTTAACTTCTTCAGTAAGTGGGTGTAAACGGTTGTATTCTTCACATGCCATACCATCACGCGACAATTCATTGAAGCTTGTTACACTCCAAACGTTTGAATGGATTTGGTATTCATCACGTAAGATTTTCGCAGCTTTGATCACTTCACGAAGAATTACACCTGAACCAAGTAATTGAACAGTTGCTTTTTCATCTTTTTCGAACAAGTACATACCACGTTTAATGCCTTCCTCAGCGCCTTCAGGCATTGCAGGATGCTCGTAGTTTTCGTTCATTACAGTGAGGTAATAGAACACACGCTCTTGGTTCACATACATACGTTGTAAACCGTCATGAACGATTACAGCTAATTCGTAACCAAAACATGGATCATAAGATACACAGTTTGGAATCGTGTTCGCCAAGATATGTGAATGACCATCTTGGTGCTGTAAACCTTCACCGTTCAATGTGGTACGACCAGCAGTTGCACCCAACAAGAAACCTTGAGCTTGTGCATCGCCCGCAGCCCATGCAATGTCACCAATACGTTGGAAACCAAACATTGAGTAGTACATGTACATTGGAATCATTGGCAAGTTATTCGTTGAATAACTTGTTGCCAACGCAGCCCATGCGCTCATCGCACCAGCTTCGTTAATCCCTTCTTGAAGCATGTGACCATCACTTGCTTCACGGTAATGCATTAACTGTTCTTGGTCTTCTGGGGTATATTTTTGACCGTGAGCAGCATAAATACCAAGCTGACGGAACATACCTTCTAGACCAAATGTACGTGCTTCATCTGGAACGATTGGTACTACGCGGTCTTTAATTGCTTTTTCTTTAAGTAAAGCAGCAATTAAACGAACCATAACCATGGTAGTAGATTGCTCTTTACCACCTGAACCGTTTAATACTGCATCAAATACAGATAATTCAGGAATCGCTAAAATTTCACTCTCTTTACGACGTGCAGGTAAGTAACCACCTAATGCTTCACGACGCGCCTTCATGTACTTCATTTCTGGAGAGTTTTCACTTGGGCGATAGAATGGAAGCTCTTCTAATTTATCATCTGTAAATGGCAGGTTAAAACGGTCACGTACATATTTTAAAGAATCGATCTGCATTTTTTTAATTTGGTGAGTTTTATTCACCGCTTCAATTTCTTCAGACAAACCATAACCTTTAACAGTTTTCGCAAGAATAACTGTTGGTTGACCTTTGGCTGTCATTGCTTCTGCATAGGCAGCAAAAACTTTGTACGGATCATGACCACCACGGTTAAGATTATCGATGTCTTCATCGCTTAAATCTTTTACAAGTTCCGCAGCTTCTGGGTACTTGCCAAAGAATTTCTCACGTGTATATGCACCACCTTTCACTTGATAGCGCTGGTACTCGCCATCAACTGTTTCTTCCATTACCGCTTTTAAAGCACCTGTGCTGTCTTTTGCAAGTAGTGGATCCCAATGACGACCCCATACTACTTTAATGACACGCCAGCCCGCACCACGGAATAAAGATTCTAATTCTTGAATGATTTTACCGTTACCACGTACAGGGCCATCTAGACGCTGTAAGTTACAGTTAACAACCCAGATCAAGTTATCAAGTTTTTCACGACCAGCAAGTGAAATTGCACCAGTACTTTCTGGCTCATCCATCTCACCATCGCCAAGATAAGCCCAAACTTTACGATTTTCTTCTTTGATCAAGCCACGGTTCATCAAATATTTTTGAATGTGCGCTTGATAAATCGACATGATTGGACCAAGACCCATTGATACAGTTGGGAATTGCCAATAGTCCGGCATTAAATATGGATGTGGATAGCTTGGTAAACCGTTACCGCCAACTTCACGGCGGAAATTACTTAACTGTTCTTCAGTCAAACGCCCTTCAAGGAATGAACGAGCATAAATACCAGGAGCACAATGTCCTTGGTAATAAATCATATCTCCGCCAAAGTTATCGCTGTTTGCGCGGAAGAAATGGTTAAAACCTACGTCATATAATGTTGCACTTGATGCGAAGCTCGCCAAGTGTCCACCTAAATCATCACCTGTTTTATTCGCACGAAGTACCATTGCTAAGGCATTCCAACGAATCAATGCACGAATACGGCGTTCCATATCTTGGTCGCCTGGCATTGCAGGTTGTTCTTCAACAGAAATTGTATTTAAGTAAGGTGTATTGAGACGTTGAATTGGAACATGCTTAGCAATTGCTTGTTGGTAAAGTTTTTCCAATAAGAATGCCGCGCGATCAGTTCCCATATGTTGTAAAACTGAATCGAATGCATCTTGCCACTCTTGGGTTTCTTGTGCATCGGAGTCACCGTAAAACGCCATAATTCACCTGTTCCTTGTTCTTTAATCTACTTTGTATTTTTACCACGTTTTACCCCTCTCTAGTTATTGCCACGGGTGAATGTGAGGGGGGCCTATTATTTTCTGAATGAATAGTCATTGACCGAGCATTAAACAAAATAACAAAAAAACGCCAATAATGGCGTTTTTTTATACAATCTTTACGTTAAAAAAGGTTTAGGCTAATTTCAGATTCATAAATTTAATAACCTTTACTTTTTAACCATGCTTTAAGGAAGCATCGCCAAGTAAGTTGTTGGATTCTTACGTTGACCATCTTTTACTACTTCATAGTGCAAATGTGGACCAGTACAGCGACCCGTACAGCCTACATTGGCAATATGTTCACCTGCAGACACTTGGTCACCGACACGTACCATCAAGCGCGAAGCATGCGCATAGCGTGTTAAATAACCATTACCATGGTTAATTTCAACATATTGACCATAGCCAGTGCCCCAACCAGATTTAGTTACAATACCTGGGCCTGTCGCATAGATTGGCGTGCCACTCGGAGCAGCCATATCTAAACCACCATGATGTTCGGCACGACCACTCATTGTACGGCCACCGAAGTTCGAAGAAACTCGTACAGTATCAGGAAGAGGGTGAGAAACTAACCAAGAGTAAGCATTTGAAGAAGAGGCATTAAAAGAATTCTTTGCGCTCGTATTACCATATTTTTTTGCGAGCGATTCATTGTTGAGCTCAACCGTTTTTTGGCGTAAGGTCACTGAAACTTTCGCACTTGCTGGAAGATCTAAATCATCAGGATGGGTATATGAACCTTGAGATAATGTTTTTGATAGTTGTTCCAATCGATCTGAATCAGTAGATTGGTTAATTGTTTGATAATCTGCAAAAGCAACTGATGCTGCCGAAGCGGCAAGTGAAAACGCTAATAAAATACGACGCGTGTGCATAAAAACCTCTTGAAACTGTTCTTACTCAAGTTCCTTATGATCTCTTCCTTGATATCAATCGAAATGAACGCTTAAGATGAAGACAAGAATCTATCCGAGAATGACCCATGTCTAAACCCGATAACGTTTTTCAACAAACCGGAAAACACATAAAAACAGGAAACCTTACGTTTCTAACAACGCAAGTCGCGCAATGGCAAAGACTTACGAAAATTATCCAACCCTTATTGCCCCAACCGGAACAATGGCAGGTCGTGTGTTATCAAAATGGTTCTTTAATCATTACTGGTGAAAATCAGGCGATGATTAGTCAACTCAGTTATTTACAGAACCAATATGTATCTAAATTATCTCAACTTGAAGGGTTAAAAGACTTACAAAGAATTCAGGTTCGCTTGAGAAATAAAAACATTCCAAATCCACCCTCATCTGAGCCATCTAAACCCATCCCCCCGGAAACACAAGAAATGTTACGTAGTGCAGCCGACTTTGTGAGCGACCCTAAGCTTAGCCAAGCTTTACTACGTTTGGCAAGCAATAAAAAATAATGAGCTTTCTATTTCTTAATTAGAATCGTTCTTATTATGTGACAATAATCACACTTTGAAACGTTACAATATAACGTAGCCAAGTAAAGACAATGACTTATGTCACACTGACATATGGAATTGGACATTCATTCTCGTCATTAAATGTTACAATTTCATAATTACTCGGATCGCTTTGAACATTGCGTAACAACTGATTATTTAAAGCATGTCCCGATTTATAGCCATCAAACTTAGCAATAATTTGATGACCAAGCAAATACAAATCACCTACTGCATCCAAAATCTTATGTCTCACAAATTCGTCAGCGAAACGTAAGCCTTCTTCGTTCACAACGCCTGTATCATCTACACCAATCGCATTATCTAAACTTGCACCTAAGGCCAAGTTATTTGCTTTAAGGTAATCTAAATCTTTCATAAAACCAAAAGTACGAGCTTCACTGACTTCATATACAAAAGTTTCAGTAGAAAAGTCGATAGTGGCAGATTGGTATTCTTTAGCAAATGCCGGATGATCAAAATCAATCGTAAAATTTAACTGAAAACCATTATGAGGGCTAAAAATCGCTTTTTTATCATCTATTAGTGCTTCAACTGGTTTTAATATTCTTATAAATTTTTTCGGCGCATCTAGTTCACGTAATCCACCTTGCATTAATAGGTAAATAAATGGACCGGCGCTTCCATCCATAATCGGAACTTCGGACGCAGATACCTCAACAATAAGGTTATCAATTCCCAAACCTGCAATTGCGCTCATTACATGCTCAATCGTTCCAACTTTTATATCTCCAATCACTAAATTGGAGCACATGAAAGCTTCTTGAATGAGTAAAGCATTCGCATGGATTTCAACGGGCGGATCTAAATCGATACGACGAAATACAATACCTCCATCCGCGGTATGTGGAATGAAATTGATCATCACTTTTTGACCGCTATGAAGACCTATTCCACTCGCTTTTACCACACGATTGAGAGTACGTTGTTTCACCATGCTTTGTAACTTCTTTTTTAAAACCGCTATACGTTAGCATATTTAGTCATTGATCAAAAACAAAAAAAGGCAGTGTTTAAACACTGCCTTTTTTTAAATTTAATAATTTTTTACTTACGTTGCTGATTTTTCAAGTAATCTTGAATACTCATCGGAGAAGAACGTGGAGAAGAACTTGCGTTGCTACTCACTTCATTGTCTGCATTTTGACGCTTATTAATAGCAGGAACGTCATCTTCATCAACAGATTGAGCAGCTTGAGACGATGCATGACTTACTGTATTACGTTTTCTCGGCTCTGCATCTGCTGCATTACGAGTTAAACCAGTCGCAATCACTGTTACACGTAATTCATCACGCGCATCTGGATCAAATACTGTACCGTAGAAAATTTCACCTTCATCAAGGTCAACAATCTGGTTCACAACATCAGTAATGATTTCAGTTTCGCGTAGAGTAATATCATCACCGCCAGTAATGTTAATTAACACACCTTTAGCATTAATAATATTTACGTTATCAAGCAATGGACTACGAATAGCCTGTTCAGCTGCTTGACGTGCACGATCTTCACCACGGCCTAAACCAGCACCCATCATTGCGTAACCACGAGTACTCATTGCAGTTTTCAAATCGGCGAAGTCAAGGTTAATGTGACCACGGTTTACAACAAGGTCAAAGATACTACGTACAGCGTTTAACAATACATCATCAGCTTTTTTATAAGCATCTTTCATTGAAATATCGCCATATACGCTAAGTAAGCGTTGGTTCGGGATAATAATCAATGAATCAACATGTGCTTCAAGCGCTTCAATACCGCGTTCAGCAGATTTTAAACGGCGACGACCTTCAAAGTTAAATGGGGTTGTTACAACACCAACGGTCAAAATACCCATTTCTTTGGCAACTTCAGCCACGACAGGAGCCGCGCCCGTACCCGTACCACCACCCATACCAGCGGTAACGAATACCATATCCGTACCTTCAAGATGGTGACGGATGATTTCACGGCTTTCTTCTGCTGCAACTTGCCCTACTTCAGGGTTAGCACCAGCACCTAGACCACGTGTACTTTGCTCGCCTAACTGAATTTTGAAAGGTGCATTCATACAGTCCAGTGCTTGTTTGTCTGTATTGGCACAAACGAATTTAACACCTTGAATATCAGACTGCACCATATGTTGAACGGCATTACCGCCACCACCACCTACACCAAATACAGTGAAACGGGCTTGACCGTTGCCATCGTTTAGTTCATCTTCTATAAATTCAAATGAGGCCATGACCTTTAGGGTTCCTAATACATTATGGCAGTCACTTCAGCCCGTATACTGCCTTGATTTTCAAAAATAACTAATTTTAAGAATGCTGTGCAATACAAACCTTGTCAAGTACAGTGGTTTTCTCTTACAACTTCCTAACAATTCTACCAATAAATCCATACATCCTAAAAAATGGCTTTTAGCTTGCTATTAAATGCATTCCAGCCATTTACCATTCGCTCCCATACCGAACGGTCATTTGCCTCTTCAGGCTCTTCAACAGCTTCTTGCAACTCACTTTGGCTAAACATGAGCAAACCGGCTGCTGTTGCATACATAGAACGGCGTAATGCTGCCTGATGCTGATCATCAGCATAAACCTGTAACGGTGGATTACCCAAATGTGCAGATACCCCCAACATACGACGAGCCAAGCTCACCATACCTTCGATTTGACAAGCATCCCCTGTCAACACTACACCATGGTATAAACCATGAATTGCGCCGCTATGTTCGAGTTCATCGCGAATCTGGCTAAAGATCTCTTCATAACGGGCAATAATAATTTCTGACAACTCAATTCGACTAATGGTTTGAGGCCCATCAATCCCTTCTACCTGAATCATGTGATCTGGCTTAACAGCACTTAAATCAACACAACCATGCAGAATTTTAATACGTTCAGCTTCTTCTGTAGTCGTTTGCAGTACAGCAGCAATATCACGTGTAACGTGTTCACCACCGCGCTGCAATGTACGTGCCAGAGCCAAACGGCCATCCAGATAAACCGCAAGATTGGTAATGCCTGCGCCTATATCGACCAGACAAACACCATATTCTTTTTCATCTTTAAGCAAGCTTGCCTCGGCGGTTGCCAGACAAGATACCACCATTTTTTCAACCCCGATATTTGCACCTTTCATGGCACGATCAAGGTTTTGCATAGTCGCAATCGGCATCATCATTAACTGATAATGTCCTGTCATACTATGGGCAGTCATGTTAATTGGATTCTGCACCCATTCAGCAGAATCACCCAATTCAAAGCCTAACGGCACTGCACTTGCTAAATAGTAATCAGAAGTCACATGACTTGCTTTTGCTAATTCTAACGCGCGCACGACTTCATTTGTTGTAATAACATGTGCTGGATTACCTACTGGTGTGCGTCCAGAAGCATAAAAACTTTGCAACTCGGTACTCGGAATCGATACCCATGCGCTATGAATGCGACATTCGGCCATATTTTCCGCTTCAGCAACAGCATTTTTAATCGCAGCGATGACTTTATCGAGGCTTACGATTTTTCCTTTATTCATGCCTCGATTGCGAGCAGTTGCCATACCGATAACTTGAATGTTATCCGGCGCATGAATTTTTCCAATCAAAACTGAAACTTTATGTGTCCCAATGTCAATCGCAACAACTGAGGGAACAGCTTCACTCATCACTCATACCATTTCTTTGTTGTTTAATACCAGGCAAATTGCCTATTTTAAAGCCACGTATTATGGCTTTGCTTGTGTTCCACCTGCAATGCTTGTGTCATCAATCGTTACAACAAACTGACCATTCACAATTTTAGGTGGTGTTGCGTTCTTCCATTGAATAGATAATCCATTACGATATCGCAAATCAATGGCTGAGATTTTCGACCACACCGGTTTTAAGTCAGATTGTGCCAGATGACTTAAACGTTGCAACTTATTCATTGTTTGATCTTGGTCAACGATAATTCGTAAACCTGTATCAAACTGCATAAACCAAGTCATTCGCTCCGTCAGATATAACTCTTTTAGGCGCAAATTAGCTGGATGAAATAATTGATTGATTTCATTATAGCGTCGCATCATCATTTTCGACTGGCTTACCGGACCATGGAGTAACGGAAGCTCAGGATGATTTGTTAGCTCTGCCTCACTGAATACATCGCCACCATCGCTTAACAAGCGACCTGTTCCCCAACGAGCGATGGCATGTCGAGGCATGACACGAACACGAATACCATTGGGCCAAGCACGAGATACGACAACTCGGTCTACCCACGAAATTTCTAATGTTTTATCACGAATCTGTTCTAAATCAGATGTGAAGTAATTCGCTTTTATAATTGGAGCAACATGCTGCATCACTTGTTGTGTTTCAACTGAAGACGTTGACCCCACAACCTCTAGCTTTGCAACTTTTGCATCTGTAATAACTTTATATAACCCATAAATTCCGACTGCCAGCACTACAAAAGCAATAACCAACAGCACCCATCCACCAGCGTTGGCAAGCTTTTGCTTACGTGTAGGCGGTTTATCATGAATAGAGGTGATGGCCGCACGTTTACGGCGCATGGAAGCCGGAAGTTGTGCCATATTTAAGCCGTACCTTCCAATGTTTGCTCAAGAATGGCAACACACAATTCATCAAAACTATAGCCAACAGCTTTCGCAGCTTTTGGAACTAAAGAGTGGCTGGTCATACCTGGCACAGTGTTTACTTCTAAAAGCCAGAAATTACCCTGCTCATCTTGCATGGCATCAATACGGCCCCAGCTTTCTGCACCAACTGCCTGAAAAGCGCGTAAGCACAATGCTTGAAGGTTTTTCTCTTCTGTCTCACTTAGACCGCAAGGAATACCATACTCTACATCATTACGTTGATATTTCGCTTCGTAATCATAAAAGGCAACATCTGCTGGTGGTTGTAAACGAATAACCGGTAAAGGCTGCCCATTTAGGAATGAGATTGTGAATTCACGACCAGTGATCCACTTTTCTGCCATCACAACAGCATCGTGCTGAGTCGCCTTCTCAATTGCAGCTGCAAAATCTTCTGCTTTCTCAACCTTACTCATGCCGACACTTGAGCCTTCATGTACAGGTTTGATAATTACAGGTAAGCCTAACTCAGCAATCACCGCATCTAAATCTGTTTCTTTAGTAATAATACGATATGGCGCTGTAGGTAAATCGCTACCTTGCCAGATTTGCTTGGTTTTGACTTTATCCATACCAATCGCAGAACCTTGCACACCAGTTCCTGTATAAGGCAGATTTAGCCATTCAAGCACGCCTTGAATCTGGCCATCTTCACCACCACGACCATGCAATACAATAAATGCACGATCATAATTTACAAGTTCAGTCACACTGCGGTCTTGCGGATCAAATGCTTCAGCCTGAACACCTGAACGCAATAAAGCATCCAGAACTGCCTGACCACTATCTAAAGACACAGCACGCTCAGCCGATTTCCCACCAAATAGCACGGCAACTTTGCCGAATTTTGTAGCATTTGACACGTTTAAATCCTTAACCCGATAATTCAATATTTTTGTTTATTTGACATACAAATGGTGTTGTGCAAGTTCTACAGAAATTGCTCCCACGTTACCCGCACCTTGCGTTAATAACAAGTCATTTGGTTGTAACACATTTTGCATGATGTTTTGCAAATTACCTTCAACCGGATCGACTAAAATCGGTTCGACCTGTCCACGTAAACGAATACTACGCGCTAAAGTACGGCTGTCTGCACCTACAATAGGCTTTTCACCGGCAGGATAAACTTCCAATAATAATAATTGATCGACTTGAGAGAGCACTTCAATAAAGTCATCAAAACAATCGCGCGTACGAGAGTAACGGTGTGGCTGGAATAACATCACCAAACGACGGTCTGGATGGCTTTGACGAGCAGCTTTAATGGTGGCTTCTACTTCTTTCGGATGGTGTCCATAGTCATCAACTAACTTAACGTTACCATCGGCAAGTTCGAATTCGCCTTGTACTTGGAAGCGACGGCCAACCCCACTAAATCCTGCTAAAGCACGGCTAATTGCGTCATCAGAAACACCTTCATCAGTCGCAACACCAATCGCAGCCAAAGCATTCAAAATATTATGCATGCCCGGTTGATTAATCGTTAAACGTAGCGGCTCACGACCTTTACGTAACACGGTGAAGTGTGAACGCATACCATCTTGTTCAACATCAATTGCGCGAATGTCGTTGTCTTCGTTAAAACCATAGGTAATTACTGGACGGCCTACACGCGGCATAATTTCACGAATGTTGGCGTCATCACCACAAACTACAGCCAAACCATAAAATGGTAAGTTATGAAGGAACTGTACGAACGTATCTTTTAATTTATCAAAGCTGCCTTCATAGGTATCCATATGGTCAGCATCAATGTTCGTTACAATCGCTGCCATTGGTTGCAAATAAAGGAAAGATGCATCTGATTCATCAGCTTCAGCTACGATGAAACGGCTTTCACCTAATGCAGCATTTACGCCTGTACTGTTAAGTAAACCACCAATCACATAAGTTGGATCAAGGTTTTCTTCAGCCAACATCGTCGTTAGAAGACTTGTGGTCGTCGTTTTACCATGCGTACCAGCCACAGCAATACCATGACGGTAACGCATCAGCTCACCTAGCATCTCTGCACGGCGTACGATTGGAGTACGTTGCTCAATCGCTGCTTTAATTTCCGGATTTTCTGGATCAATGGCTGTAGAAACAACAAGCACATTGGCATTTTTAATATTTTCTGCTTGATGGCCGATATAGACCTTGATGCCATTTTGCTCTAATTGTTCTGTAGTTTTAGATGCTTTAATGTCTGAACCAGAAATTTTATAACCTTGGTTACCCAATACCTCTGCAATGCCACACATCCCAGCACCACCGATCCCCACAAAATGAATGTGTTTGATACGGCGCATTTCAGGCACTTTAATCAGTTTTTTTGCTTGGTTCGCAGCTGTTGATGGAGACATAGTAAATCCGATTACATTTTTTGGATAAGATCAACCACATGCTGAGTAGCATCTGGTTGGGCATGTTGACGCGCTTTCACTGCCATTTCTGTAAGTAATTGGCGGTTCATCAGCGAAGTGAACAATTCATTTAGAACATCTGGTGTCATAGTCGATTGCTGACAAATTTTTGCAGCACCGAAATCTGCCAGAAATTTGGCATTTGCAGTTTGATGGTCATCAACTGCTATAGGAAGTGGTACAAAAACTGCGGCCACACCTGCTGTTGCAACTTCTGTTACCGTGAGTGCTCCAGCTCGGCAAATAATTAAATCTGCCTCACTATAAGCCTTTGCCATATCTTCAATAAACGGCAAAACGTGTACAGTTAAATTAGCTGGTGCATCTGCATAGAGTGCTTGAGTTGCCTCAACTTGTTGCTGACCGCACTGGTGAAAAATATTAAGTGGAACTTGTAATTGTTTTAATGCTGGAGGTAAGCGTTCATTGAGTGCTTTGGCACCTAAAGAACCACCAACAATTAGAATATTTAGAGGTTGCCCTGCTTGCGCACGCTCATCATAACGCCACTTTGGGCTTAAAATATCTGTGATTTCATGACGTACAGGATTTCCTGTTGTAACGACTTTTCCACCAGCAGGAAATGTATTTGGAAATGCTTCACACACGACTTTAGCAACACGAGACAACTGCGCATTGGTAAAACCAGCAACCGCATTTTGCTCATGAATGAGAATAGGAATACCTAACAAACGCGCTGCCAAACCACCTGGGCCTGCAACATAACCGCCAAAGCCTGCAACTGCATCAACTTTAAGCTGTTTCATATAACGCATTGCGCTTAAAGTAGCTTTTAAAATTTTAAAAGGTGCAGCAACTTTACGAATTAATCCGTTGCCACGGACACCTTGGATATCGATTTGATATATTGGAATATTTTGATCTTTTAATAATCGGTTTTCCATACCTGTTGGCGTGGCTAACCATGAAACCTGACAACCTTGTTGTTGAAGTTTTTTGGCTACGGCGAGGGCTGGAAAAACATGTCCACCTGTACCGGCAGCCATCATCATGACATGTTTAGGTTTGCTTTGCTGTGAATCGGTCACGGTCTAATTCTTCAACTCAAAAAACAATGGAAATTGTCATCTATTTTTGTAGCCGTTTATTTTAATCCTAAAGCTTCATTAACGAAAAGCTAATTTCACTCGTTTATAACAGAAAGATGTGCTTTTTTGAAAATATGCCTACAAAGCTGTGGTGTATTTAGTATTGTTATTTTATTAATTCATATATTTTCAGGTGATTTCCCATAAATACCACGGAAAACCACCTGAAATAACTAATTAAGCCGTGCGACCAGCTTCTAATACATCAAATAGATCATCTGCAATTGATGTACCAAATTGAGCATCAATTTCACGGATACAGGTTGGGCTAGTGACATTAATTTCAGTGACATAATTACCAATTACATCTAAGCCTACAAAAATCAAACCTTTTTCGCGTAAGAAAGGACCAATTTTAGCTGCAATCAACTTGTCATTTTCAGTAAGCGGACGCGCTTGGCCTAAACCACCTGCCGCTAAGTTGCCGCGTACTTCACCATTTTGTGGAATACGAGCTAGACAGTAAGGAATAGGTTCACCATTCACCATTAAAATACGCTTATCCCCTTCTACAATTTCAGGAATATAGCGCTGAGCCATAATTGGACGGTTGCCTAGCTCTGTAAGCATTTCTAAGGTAGAACCAATATTTACACCGTCTTGGTATAAACGGAAAATTCCCATACCACCCATACCATCAAGCGGCTTAACAATCACATCACCATGTTCTTTAATAAATTCACGAATTAAACTTTGCTGTGATGTCACAAGTGTAGGTACTTGTAGCTCTGGAAATTGCGTTGCAAAAAGTTTTTCGTTGCAATCACGCAATGATTGAGGCTTATTAATAATCCATGAACCTTCACGCTCAGCTTGTTCAAGCACGTAAGTCGTGTAGACAAAATTCATGTCAAATGGCGGATCTTTACGCATGAGTACTACATCGTAAGCCGCAATAGATTCTTTTTTCTTTTCGCCTAACTCATAGTAATGATTGTAATCTTCAAAAACTTTTAACGGTGAAATTAGACCGTAAGCCTTACCTTGATCGATATATAAATCTTGCTGTAATGCATAACCTAATTCATGTCCACGACGGCTCGCCGCCCACAACATTGCCATGGTTGAATCCTTTTTAAGGTTTACGGTTTCAATCGGATCCATGACGACAAGTACACGCATGCTCAAGCTCTTCTTAAAATTTAAATTAACATGAGTATAGCTGAGATTTTTCACTGGTTTTTCTTAATTTCAGTAAAACATCATCTGTTATTTCTTGATCTGGAATTTAAGTAAATTCAGTTAAACTATGACCATAAAATATTATTTTTAAAGGCTAAACATGAAACTTTATCGCTATTTAACTGGTCCTGATGACTCTGCTTTTTGTGCACGCGTGACTAAAGCACTGAATCATGGCTGGGAATTATATGAAGCGCCAACCATGACCTTTAATGGCACGCATGTCATTGTTGGACAAGCAATTTGCAAAACAATTGACGAGAATTATGATCCAGAAATGGATATTTTAGATGTTCTGAAAAATAACGCTTAAACCCAAGGAGGAGTTTTTACTGGTAAAAGCCCCTCTACAAGACTCAATTAACAAGAAAAACTAATGAGTTAATTCACATAGTTTGCTTAATTTACTCATTACATTTCTAAAAAATAGTTATTAAAAAATAAATATGTCATTTTTTAAGGCAATAGTTCTTTTATTCTAAATAATTAAATGATTATAATTATCATTTATACTTTTATTTTTGTTAATTGATTTTATTTTTATGTTAAGAATTTCTATATCATCTCCCCCAATTAAGCGTCTTTTCCCGCTGAGCTTACTCAGTTTAATGATCTTGAATATTCAAGGTGTCTACGCAGAGGAAGCGACTGATTCAGCCGCAAAAGTTGCAGCCACCATGCCTACCATAAAAATTGAGGCCATGAGTGAACTCGACCCAATCAAAAGCTATATCGACTATGACAAAGCCAATGTCACACGTAATGGCTTAGATAAAAAAGATATCCCTCAAACCGTTGATACCATTGATGTTCAGAAATATAAAATTTATGGATCAAATGATTTAAGCGTTATGCTGCAAGGCACACCTGGGGTATCTACCAATTACGATATGCGTGGTGATGGCATCACGATTCGTGGTTTTGGTGCTGATACAGGTGATATTTACCGCGATGGCATACGTGAAAGCGGGCAAGTGCGTCGTAGTACAGCAAATATCGAACGTATTGAAATTTTAAAAGGCCCCGCTTCTGTTTTATATGGCCGTAGTGCTGGTGGCGGGGTTGTAAATATGGTGAGTAAGTTCGCCAATTTTGACTCTAAAAGTTCAGTTGGTGCGTACGCAGGTTCTTACGACAACTACGGAACAACGGCTGACATTAACCAAGTCATTAATGATAATTTAGCAGTGCGTTTGACTGGAGAATATGGCGAGTCAGGGAGCTTCCGCTCTGGCATTGAAAATAAAATTGAAATGTTTTCACCAAGTTTCACTTATAAAAATGACGATGGAACTCTCACTTGGACCACACAATATACCTATGACAAATTAGGTCGTGTACCTGATCGTGGTCCAGCATATGAAAACTTGCCTGCGGGAACTTCAATTAAAATGGGATTTGCCCAAGACGGCGATTATGTTGATGATATTTTGCAAGTTGTACGTACCGATGTGAATTATCAATATGCGCCTGATTGGAACTTTCACTGGGCAGCAAGTTACCGACAAGCAGAACAAAACTTTGATCACTTTTACTTTGGAACTTATTGTGGGTTAGATGGAAACGACCTAAAAGGTAAAGAATGCAACACTAAAAAAGGCTACATCAATCAAATTTACTACTGGCAACAAACCAGCAATAAGACCACCACCAATACTTTTGATATTAAGGGCAAGTTCAAAACAGGCCAACTTGAACACCAAATTATGTTGGGTACAGACTGGACTTATGAACAACGAGAGCCACGCTTAGCAAATGAGGCTCAAAATGGCTCTATTTACGGCTACGTTAATCCATTCACAGGCGAACGTGAATATAGCCGTGGCAATGGCCCATTAGTGATGAAACAGCATAACTATAATGAAGGCACAACTTACGGCGTATTTATTCAAGATTTAATTGGTCTAAATGACCAACTTAAACTCATGATGGGTGTGCGTTACGATTACTTTGACTTTTCAACTACCAACAAGTTAACTAATGAACACCGTAATGTAAAAGATGGCAGCTTTAGCCCAAATGTTGGTTTGGTATGGCAACCGCTTCCTGAACATAGTTTTTATACGTCTTACTCTAAGAGCTTTGCACCATTTGGCGGACAAATGGGTGTTAACCAAGTTACTGGAAACACCGATGTCACAAAAATGGATAAAGAGCCTCAATATAACGAGCAATACGAAGGTGGGGTAAAAAGTGAATGGTTAGATAGTCGTTTAAATACTCAATTTTCTGTCTTTGATATTCGTAAAAATAATATTCGCTATAAACCAAATCCTAATGAGCAACCAGAAGTATGGGCAACTGCAGGACAGCATCAATCTCGTGGTCTTGAATTTAGCTTTATTGGCCGTGTACTAGATAATGTCTTTGTCCGTGGTGGTTATGGCTACACAGATGCAAAAGTAAAAGAAGACAAACAAAAGCCTGAACAAGAAGGCAACTATTTAGCCAACACATCTAAAAACACGGGTAATTTATTTGTTCGCTATTTACCAACTGAACAATGGTATACCGAGGTGGGCGTAACCTATGTAGGTTCGTATTATCCAAATCTTAATAATCAAGTAAAAATGGAAGGCTTTAACCGTGTTGATGCAGCGATTGGTTATAGTGCAGACCCCTGGAATGTCACACTTGCGGTGAACAATTTAACCAACAAAGAGTACTGGCGCTCAGATAGCATGCCGGGTACACCACGTAATGTGTTATTGCGTTTGAATTATCAATTTTAAGTAAATATTAAAAAGGCATACTTCTATTTAGAGGTATGCCTTTTTCTTTTTTTAGATACCGTATTTTTCGCGATAAGCTTGCATATTTGCTAGCGCTTCTTTTTCGCCTTTGGTGCTGACTGAACAAGTTCAACAAGACAAGTTGGGCATGAAATGTAAGAAGAGGGATGCTAAGTGATTCGCATAAAAACGTATTATGTTAATTTTAGAAAACTTACAATTAAGACGTCATACTAAACTGATTAGTAATTTCGCTTTTCCACTGAGGAGCTGTTAAGCTCTCTCTTAATACTAAAATTTCATCCATGATTTCTTTTAAACTAAAAATTCCTCTTTCTAACTCATTCCTAGCTCTTAAGAACTCCAAATATATTTTAAAACTTTGTAGAGTCAATGGAATAATTTTCACATCCATAAGTTCTTCTTGGTGATACCAAGCACCATGTCTAAATGTTTCAGCAGTATTAGTATCAATATTAATTGCGATAAATAAACCATATACCTGCTTTTCAGGTGTATTCACTGTTTCTATTGCTATATGTCTTCTTACAGGCTCTCCTTCTGCTGCTTCTTGTCTAGAATTAGAAGTTAGAGTCACTTCGCCTAAGATTTTAAAATTTTCATATTCAAAAATTACATCTGAACCACCTCCTGGTGCATTATGAATAGGTCTAAAATCTTGATCCACTTTAAATCTCCGGCATTGTTGTGGTTCGATAACTAAGTGATTCAGAGCTAAAAATGCTCGCCATAAAACCCACTCAAAATATGCGGGTTTTTCTCCAGATGGAATAAAAATCTCTCTATCACCAATTTCTATGGAAGATGGTCTAGATGATATTAGCAATTGCATATAGGCAAAAATTTCATCCCATTCATTTTTTTGATTTTTAGCAAATTTCTTTTCATTATTTTCAAAAATTAACTCTTCTAAATGATATCTATAGTTTTTAATTTCACTAATTAATGACTGATCTGTAAAATTCCTTTTATCAAAAACCAATCTCTGACTACTTAGTACTGACTCTAAGTGATTAATTAACAATAAATTTATTTCAATATTATCGGTAGGTAATATAGCGCCTATTTGAATATTCAGGTTAGATTGGCTTATATCAAAAAAGTGATATGTTTCTATTAACTTATCAATCACTATTTGTTTATCTGCTATGAAGCAAATACCTTTTCCTGCTTCCGTAAACAATCCTGTAGATTTTAAGTATCTTAAGTTTGTATCAGCATAATCTTTAATGCTTTGTGCAGAGATTCCAGCTTTGCTAGTTTTTGATTCATAGAGTTGTCTATCAAATACTTTTTTCCGTGTTGATGCTTGTCTCTCTTCTCTCAGAAGTAAGATTTCATCTACAGCATCCATAATTTCAGAATATCCAAATGTTAATTGGATAATAGCTCCCATTTCTTGGAATGAAACTTTGCTGCATCCTGTTCTATTCTCTAACTCTTTCATGATATGAAGCGTTAATATTAAAGGAGAAAAATAGACATTTGAATTATCAGAATTATGAATTACATAGGAATATAAAATTAATGATCTTAAATAACATTCCTGAACAGACTGTAAAGTTCGGCTGTTAAGCAAATTATTACCGTTCTCTGTTAAAACATAAATCTGATTATGCTGCTTAATAAAGCCTAACTTTTCTAAAGCTGAACGCCACTTTCTACCAACGCTATATGTTGTATCGCTAAAGCTAACGATATTCTCTGCCTCAAAATTAGAACTAATAATCCCGCCATCGACTAATGCTTTACAGAATGTTAATTCTTTAGCTCTTGTTCCTCGGATATCTCCGTTAGTTGAAGCAAAAACCTTTAGTCCATCAATTAATCTGAATGGGCTACGTACTGTTGTATTACCAAAAAGCCAAGTACTCATAATTATAAAGAAAGGAATAAAAATAAAATTTTATTCCTTTTTCTTTCTAATAAGCTACAAATAAATATTCTTGAACAGCATTACGATTGTCCCCAATCTTATTTGCTTGATTACCAAATGAATATTTATAATCTATAGGTATCACATCCACACTCTGTTTATACCTCTTCAACATATCCAACATTTCATCCATGCTAGGAAGGCTATTTGATGAATATGAAATTATAAGAATATTTTTTCTATATTTTTCAAATAGCTGATTAAATGCGACATATACTTCTTTTCTAGATGAAAAAGGCGTTGGATATGACTTAAATTTCTTTGTCTTAGTATGCTCTTGAATTTCAATTCCTTTCCAATCTAAAGATAATCCTTCAACAAAATGATAACGTCTCACATATTCATTATCGGAACATTTTGAATAATAAGGAGGATCCATATAAATCAGACAATTATCTGGCAAATCAATATCCAAAGCATTTTTCCGGTATGAAATATTGGATTTACCATTATCAAAAATTGACTTATTGATTAATTCCACAGCAATCAAGAATTGTTCTTTTAATGTTAGAACTAAATCCTTCCTTCCATCATCATAACGATGGCCAGTATACGTGAATATCCCTCGAGGTCTCTTTTTCATACATGCACGAATCAATGCACTTCTGGCAATCGCTTGCTCATACTCATTGTCAAGCTTTTGAATATTAGATCGAACAATATCAATTAGTAGGTTTTCATCATCAGAAAAATATAAGTCTTTAAATTTTGTCTGTACAAAATCATCAATTGGATCATTTTTTATCAATAACGATCTAGCTTTTTCATCACTTAGCGTCACATGATTATTCTCGACCATAGCTTTGGTGAAAGTATGGGACATATTCATATAATCATTTGTTATCAAATCCTTACTTAAAGTTTTAAATAAATAACTAACGACGCCTGAACCAGAGAATAAATCAACTAATGTTGGTACATTGAACTGCTCAACAATACCTAGAATATAAGGAAGCAATTTTTGCTTGGACCCCATATATCTAGTCGATGGATACAAATTCACCTGATCAGGGGGAGATGAAACTTTATCTAAATCTAAATAAAAGGCTTTATTTTCAGAGATAGTAGAAACTATTACGTCTTCACCTTTTCGAGTTTTCGAGTCACATGAAATATGCCTTTTAGTCTGAATGACTTCATATTTGAAACCACTATAAAGATTTTTAACTATAGGATGATTTGAATTAGTTAAAAATGTATGACATCCCTTATCACTTAGGATTTTATAAATTTGAGCTAACTTTTCATGTTCCTCTAAAGAGAATTGCTCTTTTGTATAACGTTTAAAATCAGAATATTCTGAAATAGGTACATAAGGCGGATCTAAAAAAACCAGATCATTTGGACACGTCAAATTTTCCAATATTTCCGAATAATCACTACAAAGAATTGTTGCTTTAGACAATAAATTTGAAGCTGCTCTTAAATTACTTTCATCAATGATCTTAGGATTTTTATATTTTCCAAAAGGCACATTAAATTGCCCCTTCTTATTCACTCGATAAAGCCCATTGAAACAAGTTCTATTTAAATAAATCGTCCGAGCAGCGGCTTCTGCAGGAGATAAACTTTCCCACTTCTGAGCGCGAACCTCATAAAACATTTCTTCAATATTTTCGAACTTTTGTAATTCATTAATTACGGCATCAACATTGTCTGCAACTGTACGGTATAGATTAATCAGTTCCGGATTACTATCAGAAATTATGGCATTCTCAGGCTGTAATGCAAAAAATACAGCACCACCACCAAAGAAAGGTTCAATATACTTTCCATAAGAATCTGGAAATCTAGGCAAAATTGAATCTAACATTTGCGTCTTACCACCAGCCCATTTCAAAATCGGCTTACATTTAATTTTTTGTGGCGTAAGATCATCAATAAAATTTGTTAAAAGAGGTTTATTCACTTGCTATCCCCTTCATTAACAGCGTATTCATATTCTTTTAATCTTTCAAAAACTTGAGAAAAATCTATCCCTTGATCTTTCATTGTAGAAATCAATGAAATAATAATAGCTATATGCGAAGGAATAGCACCAACTTTATGATAATTAGTTATAGAGTTAGGATTCATTCCCAATAACTCAGCAAAATCTTTAATTGTAAGGCCAGCTTTACCAACTAACCTCTGAAATTCAGAATAAGGCATTTAAAGCATTATAGAGTACTAAAGAACGACCATCTTAACACACAAATACATGTGCTTAACACATGTATTTGTGTGTTTTTATTGATTAAATTTAAGCAACTGATAAGTTTAAATAAGCCATATATTTTTGAAAAGTGCTAAATCTACGTTGGGCAGTTAAACCTGAACCAGGATAAATATCTATAAAATATTTATATAAATCGTTGCGATTAATAGGATTTTGGTGCCGAAAATGATTAATTACATTAGCAAATACAGGCGAACTTGCAATTAAATTACGAGCTTCATTAGTTTTAACGGCTAAAGGAGCAGTATAAAATACCTGACCTCTTTGAGTTAAAATCGCTGAATTATCGTTATTCATAATTAAACCTAACTTTTCTGCAGCTAATCGATAATAGCGACCTTGTCTTGAGCCTGAGTCTAATCCTAAGTAAGCCTCAATTTGACTATCAGTTGCAGCACCAGTTGCTACAGCATCAACTACTAAGAATACTTTTTCAATATCGTCTGCTTGTAAAAAATCTGATGTTTCTAAAGGCATTTTTTATCTCTTTTAATTAAGAGCCTGTTGTTTATCATATTTTTTTAAGATTTAATATAAAATTTCTTATGTGAATAACTTAAACTTTCCTTTCCACCTAAATACTTTATAAAAATTCGCTCTAAGATTCAGCTCACTAGAACGAGTTTTTCGTCACGTTTTACGGTCCTTTTTCAATCATTATATCCAATAATTAACAAATTAAACTCAATAAAAAAGGAAGTCACAGCTTCCTTTTTATATCTAACTCTTAGATACCATATTTCTCGCGATAAGCTTGCATATTTGCTAGCGCTTCTTTTTCGCCTTTCGCTTCTAAATAATCCATTAAATCTTTCATGGTAATGAGTGCATGCACAGGAATTTCTAATTCTTTTTGAACTTCTTGAATTGCAGAAAGTTCACCTTGCCCACATTCCTGACGATCTAATGCAACCAATACGCCCGCAATAGTCGCGCCTGCATTTTTCAAAATCGTTACGACTTCACGAATGGCTGTACCTGCGGTAATGACGTCATCAATAATCCAGACTTTTTTACCTTCAATCGCTGCACCCACTAAAACACCGCCTTCACCATGATCTTTCGCTTCTTTACGGTTAAAGCCCCATGGCACGCTCTTATTATGTGTTTGCGACAAAGCAACAGCAGTCGCTGCTACAAAAGGAATCCCTTTGTAAGCTGGCCCAAAAATCACATCAACATTTTCACATTGTATTAATTTATCGGCATAGCCTTGTGCTAAAAGAGATAAAGCTTCACCATCGTTGAGTAGGCCTGCATTAAAAAAATAAGGACTCACGCGTCCAGATTTTAAAGTAAACTCACCAAATTTAAGCACACCGCGTGATAATGCGAGTTCGATAAATGCTTGCGGGTTAAATGACACAGGCGTTGTCATGAGGTGCTCCAAATTCACAATTGAGGTTAAATTTTCGCATGATACCAAAGGATCAGTATCCAAGTGATGTAAAAATTCTTCGAGTCGTTTCCATTAACGTAAATGGCTTACGTTCTTCAGTAACGAAAGGCTTACTTGAATGGTTAGAACAATCAGATGCCGATGTCGTATGCATGCAGGAAAGCCGCATTACCCATGAACAATGGACTGAAAAATTTAGACCCGAAGGATGGCATACCCATCTCTTTCCAGCAGAGCGTGCAGGTTATGCGGGAACTGCGATATATAGCCGCCTACCCTTCGTCTCTGTTAAAGACGGTTTAGGTTTTGAGTTGGCTGACAGTCAAGGCCGCTTTATTTCTGCTGAATTTGATTTAGGTTTGTCACATCCGGTACATATTGCGTCATTATACTTACCTTCAGGCTCAAGTGGTGAAGAAGCGCAAGCGCGTAAAGATTTATTTTTAGGTGAATATGCAAAAATCTTGAAACAATGGCGTGATGAAAATAAGTCAGTCATCATTTGTGGTGACTACAATATTGTTCATAAACGGATTGATATCAAAAACTGGTCAGGTAACCAAAAATCATCTGGCTGTTTACCGCATGAACGTGCATGGCTTGACCATATTTACGATGAACTTGGCTATGTCGATACCTTCCGTGTAGTTCGCGCAGAAGCAGAACTTTATTCATGGTGGTCAAATCGCGGTCAAGCTCGTGCAAAAAATGTAGGGTGGCGTATTGACTATCAAGCATGCTCACCAGACTGGAAAACACGTGTAGCAAACGCATGGGTCTTTAAAGATCAATGGTTTAGCGACCACGCGCCCGTTATCATCGACTATAAAATTCAAGAATAAGTGAACACCTGTTCACTTGCATTGTCGTTTTCGCTTACAGCATATGTCGTTTTTGAGTATTTTTCTTACACAGCTTTAACGGCATTATAGCTGCACGGCACAGGGAAGCAGTCAGGATGACGCAAAAGGATAGGACGCCGTAGGAAGATAAAATAAACTTATGATAAGTTTATTTGCAAGGATGTGACATTGGACGTTGAAATGAGACCCGCATGATCAGGATGATTAAATGCGGGTTTTCTCTTTTCTATCTCTTATTTTTTGCGCTAAGTTCTTTTAGTTTTAATTTCTTCTTATTAAGCTCATTATCGCTTTGTCTTATGACAATAACATGACACTTCTCTTTCGATTAATCATTATTTTTCATTTGTTTTAAAAGTATCTGTATAAAGTAGTGCTCACATGCATTTTGAGTTAGGCTGTGTGCTCTCTCTTTTTGACATGGTCCGATAAAATGTTAAAAATTTACGGAATTAAAAACTGTAACTCAATGAAAAAAGCATTTGATGCCTTGCAAGCTAAAGAGCTTAACTATGATTTTCATGATTATAAAAAACAAGGGATTGATGCAGATACTTTAAAAATCTGGCTAAAAGAAATTGGGCAAGATACTGTTCTCAACAAAAAAGGGACGACTTGGCGTAAGCTTTCAGAAGAAGAACAAAATCGAGCATTGAGCAGTGAAGATAACCTTATTGAAGCACTCGTTGCTCAACCAAGTTTAATTAAAAGACCCGTTTTACAAACCTCACAAGGTTTCATTGTCGGTTTTGATGAAGCGATATATCAAAATATCCAAGCATAAAAAAACGAGCCATTTGGCTCGTTTTTTATTAAAACTTTTAGTTAGCGCGAATCCATGTTTGGTTACGACCAAGTGCAGAAACGCCAATGTAACCACGTAATTTAAGCTTCTTACCGCCATCTGTTAACTCACCTTTCAATTTGTAAGTTTTGCCAGATTTAGGATCTAAAATCGTACCGTTTTCATAACTGTTACCACCTACATTTTTTAAATTATGTACAATGGTGACACCTTTAAGTGGTTTGTTTTTATACGGACCTTCACATTTTGTACAAGCGTTTTCTTCGCCCGGTGTCAAAATGTTTTGAATGGTTGCAGTTAAGGTTCCATCCTTTTGTTCCGTAAATTTAACTACGGCTTTTGGCTTATTGGTCTGATCATCAATTGTTTTCCATACCGTTCCATTGAGTGAATCAGCCGCATTGGCAAATGCAGCCATACCAATGAGTCCTAAAGCTAAAGCAATCTTTTTCATTTTTGTAATATCCTTGGGTCTTTCAAGATTTTTAGTATTCAGAAGTCGCAAAGATATTGCAATTTTTGAATGTGACTGTTTCGTGTAACCTTGTAATCTTGCAAAATAAAATTTACAAGAAAACAAGAAACTAGCATAAAAATGGATGCTCTATGAATATATCAAATGTTTGGAAATATTACTTTACAGAAACTTTTCTTAAAACAACAATTCGCAAGCCAAGTCAGCTAAATTTGCCGGCTACTGCTTTACGTCCTGTTCTAGATCAAATGTGTCGTGCTTTTCCACGACAAAAAAATGTTTCTGTTCGCCCGATTCGCTTAGCAGGCATTAAAGGTGAAGAGATCAAACCACAAGATTCTGCCACTCAACTGATCTTTCACATTCATGGCGGTGCTTTTTTTCTTGGCAGTGTTAAAACCCACCATGCTTTCATGACGGATTTAGCTGCTCGCACCCAAATGCAAGTTATTCATGTGGACTATCCACTTGCGCCTGAACATCCATACCCCGAGGCAACTGAAGCTCTATATGACATCTATCAATCTTTAGTGGTACAAGGTATTCAGCCTAAAGATATTATTTTGTCAGGTGACTCATGCGGAGCAAATTTAGCGCTGGCGCTTTGCTTACGTTTAAAAGAACAACCTGAGCTCATGCCAAGTGGCCTGATTTTGCTATCTCCTTTTTTAGATTTAACCCTAACCAGCGAGTCTCTCAGATTTAACAAAAAACATGATGCCTTATTGTCTATCGAAGCTCTTCAAACAGGTACCCAATATTATATAGGTGATCAGATTGCAGCTGATGACCCACGTGTTTCGCCTATTTTCGATGACTTGCATGGCCTACCGCCCACTTTGGTTCAAGTGGGTTCTAAAGAAATATTATTAGATGATGCCAAACGTTTTAGAGAAAAAGCTGAAGATGCTGGTGTTAAAGTTCAATTCAAACTTTATACAGGCATGTGGCATAACTTCCAGATGTTTAATGCATGGTTTGATGAAGCTAAACAAGCATTGGCAGATATTGCTGAATTTGCTCACGAACTCGATAAAACTTAATTTATCTATAAATGATGTGAATAGTGCTAGAAACTTTTCACATCATTTACTTTATAAAAAGTCATCATGTATAAATTGAAAATCATGGTATGTTTAAAACATAAATTATTTAAACAATCCAATTTTAGGATGGTCTAACAAAGAGGCATCTATATTTAGGAGCCCTTACTTACTATGAAAAATCGTTTAATCACTCATCCAATACATAGAATAAAACAGGTGATAATCGATTTCATCCACAATAATCACATCATCAATTGGACGCCATTACAAAAAAGCGCCCTGATGCTCACACTTGCATGTGCAATGAATTTCAGTTGGATTCTATGGAAGGGTTATATTCTAATGACCCCCAGTGTCTGGCAATGGGCACATTTACCTTTAGTTGAATCGCAACTCTGGCTCAATTTATTGACCTTATTTTTATTGGGTCTACTGATTATCCCGTGCTATCGCTACAAAAATGATGAGTGGGCTCAAAAAACTATTCCTTTCATTAGCGTGCAATTTTTTACGCTTATGCTATGCCACGATGGATATTTAATTGGCAGCATTAGCCCCGCAACTATGGTCGGTTATGTCGGCACGATTGGGGTGGGCCTGGTGTTATTTGACCGAAAAATTGTTTATAGCGCCCTTGTACCTGCAACAATTATTTTAATCGTATGTACTTATTTAAGTATGAAAGGCGCTTTACCTTATGCGCCTTTATTTAATCTTATTGCTATGAAACGTGCTCAAACTAACCCATTTTGGTTAGGAAGTATGGCTTTTTTTATTATGCCTATCTTATTAGCCTGTTTTATTTTATTTGAAATACTACTCACTCAATGGCGCCAAAGAGAAACTTATATTCAACGTTTAAGCCAACTTGACCCATTAACTAATGTATTAAATAGACGTAGTTTAAATACGCATTTAGAGTCGCTACACCAACAGCAATTTGATTATGCGGTGGTGCTTCTTGATATCGATCACTTTAAAAAAATTAATGATATTTACGGACATCATCAAGGCGATCAGGTCTTAATTGAAATTGCCCAATGTCTTTCTGAAAACTTGCGTAATGAGGATATTATTGGGCGTTTTGGTGGAGAGGAGTTTATTTTATTACTCCCTCATACTGACATCTATCAAGCGCAAATAATTGCTGAGCGCTGTCGCCATGCCTTAGAAGAACTGCCCGTTTTTAGTACTCAAAATAACCCCATTCACATTAGTGCGAGTTTTGGGGTAAGTAGTTCAGCTTTTGCACAAGACCCTTATCTTGTTATTCGGCAGGCAGACCAAGCTCTATACGCGGTAAAAGCTTTAGGACGTAATCAGGTACGAGCGTTTCATCAATCTGAAGCGATTAACTCACTATGATTTTTTTAGTTTCGCCAAGCTTTCTAACTGTTGCAAAAGTTCTTGTTGACTAAATGCACCCGTTAAACGCAAAGCGCGAATTTCTTTTTGCTCTGGACTTAAAAATAGATAGGTCGGTGGTCCTAAAATATTCCATTGTTTGAGTAGAGCTTCATGTGATTGATCATAATGGCTCAAATCAAGCTTAATTAAATAATAAGGTGCAAGAGCAGACTGGACCTCTGGTGCTTTTAAAATACGGTGCTCAATTGGTTGGCAAGCAACACACCAGTCTGCATAGACATCAACCACAATAGCCCGATCAGCAGGCGCTGCTGCTAAAATCTTTTGGAAGTCTGCCGCGCTAGTTGCAACATGCCACTCAGCCATCTGGTCAGAACTTTGCAAATTTCGATTTTGAATATGCTGATATTGGTTATAGGCTACAAAAGGGGTAACGATTAATAATAAGATCGCATAGAGCCATTGTAGCTGCCCTTTTTTCCAAAAAAACTGATAAAGCGAATAGGCGATAAAAGCGAGTCCTAGTACGAGACTAAGTACTTGCATGCCCCAATCTGGCAATAAAGGACGAATAAAGTAGAGGCTTAAACCCAACATCAGAAAAGCAAAAATTACTTTAATCTGGTGCATCCAGTCGCCCGCCTTAGGTAGGAATTTTGCCCCTAATATGCTCGCGAGTAATAAAGGAATTCCCATCCCAAAACCTAGGCAAAATAAAAGCAAAGCACCTTGCCATTGATTTTGTGTTTGAGAAATAAATAATAAAGTTCCAGCGAGAGGTGCGGTCATACAAGGACCCACCAAAAGTGCAGAAACCACACCCATGACTCCAGCACCTACTAAAGTGCCACCTTGTTGCATCGACTGAATACGGTCAAGTCGGTTTAACCATGTTTGTGGTAAACGAAGTTCAAACAAGCCAAATAGGTTCAGAGCAAAGACAATAAACAACAAACTAAAAGCAATTAAAGTCGCAGGCTGTTGTAACCAGCGCTGGAAATTTAAGCCTGCTGAAGAAGCAATTAAACCTAAACCTGCATAGACCAATGCCATGCTACACACAAAAGTAAGTGCAATGGTCCAAGCCTTTAAACCTTTATGTTCTCGAATAATTAACGAAGTTAAAATAGGCAACATCGGTAAAGAACACGGCGTAAATGCGAGCAACATGCCTAAACCGAGAAATAATAAAATCCCATACCAAAGCGAGTGCTCAATTAACTTAGCTGACCAGATCTGATCTTGCGCAATTTGTGGCGCAGCTGGATCTATTACTCCCTCTGTGCTCTGCTCTTTTTCTAAAAGTTCTGAATCTGAATAAGTGTCGGATTGTGTATTTGCCAAATCTAGCAATCGTTTTGGTGCTGTTCCTGCTTGATTTTGCACACCGACCAAGCCATCTGCATCAGTTTGAAACTCAATGGTTTGTGGTGGATAGCAAATACGGTCTTTAGCACAGCCCTGCCAAGTGACACTATAGTGCTCTGAAGGCTTTGTTTTAATTTTGAAATTAACTTGATGGTAGTAAACCTGACTTTGCCCATAATTTTCATCATATTGAGCAATCGCTTTAGGTAATTTTAAAGCTAAAGGTTGAGTACCTTGCTGTACAGTAAATTTATGCTGATATAGATAGTAATTTGGCTGAATCTGCCAAGATAAATTCGCAGTATGCGGCTCAGAAGATTCAACCGAAAATAAAAAAGCTTGTTCGGGCGAGAGCAGCTTATCTTGTGCAGAAACCAACTGACTAAATACACAAAGAGCAACTGCTAGAAAATAAAGAATTCCCTGATGAATAAGCTTTTTCATGAACATAAATTTAAATTGCTTCGATTAGAACAAGAATGCCACGCCTAAGCCACCGTTGTAGCTCTTGTCTTGACCCTCTAAATCGACCCCAATACTTGCGTCAAGCTGTGTACGATTATTTACAGCGTAAACTAAACCTGTACCTAAACCGTATTCATAGTCTTGGCTTTCAGCTTTACGGTAAATAAATTCAGAATATCCAGAAAGTTTACCAGCTATCTTATAGTTGATTGCTGGAATTGCAGTCACAGCCCAATTACTGTTTTGCACTTCGTAACGCATGGTAATTGAGGTATCAATCAAGTCATCATACTTATAAGCTACCGCTGAACTTAAGCTATAAATATCGTCATGCGCAGTAAATTCATCATTTCCGGTTGCAATGACAGCCTCAGCCAACACAGCCATTGATAAGTTTTCATCATCTAGATCAATTGCTTTTTTCAAACCGATGCTTACATCACCAAAGCCTGAATTATCAGTTTTTTTACCAGCACGTTTCGTTTGAGTCCATGCTGGACCTTGCCAGCCTAATTGTAATTCTAAGCCATCAGCCAAACCTGTACGGAATAGCATATCTTCATTTACAGTTACGGTCTTTTCTTTAACGCCATCGACTGTCGACTCAGTATAAGTTGCGCTAGGTAAACCTTGTTCCCAAGCTAACTTACCCACTGGCGTGATTCCTGTTCCGAAGCCTGCTCCAGGACGGTCAAAGGAAAACTCTGCTGCGAAAGTACTTCCAGCAGCAACAGTTGTAAGGGCAAAAGTTAAAATTTGTACTATTTTCATTTTAATATCCAATCAAGCAGTTAATTCTTTTGTCATTTTAGCCCCATGACGGCGCAATAATTCTAGGGTTTCACGTTCTTCTTCAAGCGATTCTGACCAATCTATTTCATCAAAATCACAATCAAAGAACAACTGACTGATTGAAGATAAAATGGTGAGCCCTTCTTCATCACGTGAGTTTGGATCAACTTTTTCATCGAGCAAACGTTGAACAGCTGGTGCACATGCCGAGCTTGCAGCATCCCATAACGGACCATAAAACTCTTCTGCATCCCAAAGATGTACATTGGCTTTAGCCTGAATCAAAGCTTCGAGAATATCGAGGTAAACTTGTAACGCTTGTTGCTTCTCTTCTTTTGATAATGGTGTACCAGCTTCATAAGCTTCCGATACATTTTCCCACCATTTAAAAATTCCGTCACAGATAATTGATACAGGTGGCCCTTGCTCCGGATCAATAAAGTTCGGATCAAGTCCGTCAGCAAGTAATTTCTGCACTTGCGCGAGTTCTAATTCTTCTATGGCTTTAATTAAAGCTTGCTGCTGGGTGGTTAACATGACCATCTCTCAAAAATATATTAGGGCTATTATGCCTAATCTCTTCTCCAGATTTTAGAGGTTGATTGCATAGCATTGCAAACCTAATGTTGTGAATAGTTTTATTTTCGTCAAATATAAAAAAAGCCCCGAAGGGCTTTTTAGCATTTTCAATTAAACTTCATCATCAATGAATTCTGGTAGCCCACCTCTCGGGTGTTCTTTTTTCTCAAAAGTATGTTCGAGGCTACGTTTTAATTTTTCAATTGCACCATGAATTGAAGCATCAATATTGCCTGCTTTATGGTGCACTGCAATTGGTTTCAAACCGGAAGGACGTGCTTCGATCATACATTGGATGTCTTTGTCGCCACTTTTATCCCCATTTTCATCACTAAAATGAACCGAGAAATGTGTAATACGTTCGCTATGACGTTGGAATTCTTGAGTAAGTTCTGCACGTACATAAGTAATTAAACGTTCACTATTATGGATGTTTTTATCTGTGCGGATTTCAATATTCATAAATACCATCCTCTCTTTCTTACTGTGGATCTTTTCTATGCAAAACTTTTTTATGTTGGCATGTTTTAAGCATGCATGAACTGACTTCAATTGTATATTTTGATGGTGTAATGGTTTGTTATCTCCTGTCTTAAACGTACTGCTTTTAACTTATTTTGAAGATCTCCATATCTTCAATATCAGTCCATCTATAAAAATATGCAAGCTGATTTTTTAAATTTTTATGAAAAAACGAATAAAAGGAGAGCAATCGTGTCCGAATCTTATCTATCTGGAGCAAAGCTGATTGAGCAGATTCAAAAGTCTCCTTATTCACGTGATTTAATCGGTTATCACGGACAGCCGCCACAGGTGAAATGGCCTAATAATGCCAAAGTTGCTGTGCAATTTGTTCTTAATTATGAAGAAGGTGGCGAAAAACACATTGAGCATGGCGATGATGGCTCAGAACAGTTTTTGTCTGAAATTATTGGTGCAGCAAGTTACCCTGCAAAACATATGTCGATGGACTCAATGTACGAATATGGTTCACGTGCTGGTTTTTGGCGCATTCATGCTGAATTTCAAAAGCGCAAGCTTCCAATGACTATTTTTGGAGTTGCCATGGCGCTTGCCCGCAATCCCTATATTGTAGAAGCAATTAAGCAAGCTGATTATGATGTGGTTTCTCATGGTTACCGTTGGCTTCACTATCAAGATACCGATATTGAAGTAGAAAAACAGCACATGGAACAGGCCCTATCTGTTTTAGAAAACTTGTTTGAAAATAACGTGATAGGTTGGTACACCGGACGTGACAGCCCCAATACACGGCAGTTACTGGCAGAGTTCCCACAAATACAATATGACTCTGATTATTATGGTGATGACCTGCCTTTTTGGACCACACTTACCGATGCTGCTGGTGCATCACGACCACATTTAATTATTCCCTATACCTTAGAATGTAACGACATGAAGTTTTGCTCACCGGGCGGATTTAATAGTTCAGAACAATTTTTTCAATATTTAAAAGATAGTTTTGATGTGCTATATGCAGAAGGTAAAAATGCACCAAAAATGATGTCGATTGGAATGCATTGCCGTATTTTAGGGCATCCGGGTCGTTTTAAAGCCTTACAAAGATTTCTAGACTACATTCAAATGCATGACCGTGTCTGGGTGTGCCGTCGTCAGGATATTGCACAGTATTGGTATAAAAATCACGTAACTCAATAATTGATTTTTAATTTTCCAAATTCATAAGCGAATCACAAACCACTATTGGCACTGTTATTGCTAAAACTCTATATCACGACAATGAGTTTAGGAATAACAGTGTTTTTAGCCAAGTTTAATCAAGCCCCACCCGAACAACTCAAGACTTTGTTAAAAAACTGTGTCCATATTCCCGCATGGGCCGAAAAAATCATCTTAGAACGGCCGTATTCATCAAAAGCATCTCTTTTGGAATATGCAGAAAATTTAAGTCAAATGTGGTCATGGCAAGAGATTCAAGCAGCTTTAGCAACCCACCCAAAAATTGGTGAACAGCAGGCAAAAAAGCAACTCAATGCAAAAGAGCAACATTTTTCAAATCAAGAACAAGCTGGCATTTCTCTAGATGAACAAACACAACAAGCGCTACTACAAGGTAACCTCGATTATGAACAAAAGTTTGGCTTTATTTTTTTAATTAAAGCAGCGGGCCTTAGTAGCGATGAGATTTTAAAAAAGCTACATGAGCGTTTACAACATGACTTAGCTATCGAAAAAGTAATTGTACATGAGCAACTCGCAGCGATTGCTCTATTACGTCTATCTCAGGAAATACAAGCATGATCAGCACTCATATTTTAGATACAAATTTAGGCAAACCAGCTGCACACGTAGAAGTGAAGTTATTTCATGGAGTAACTCATGAGCTGATTGCGACCGCAATCACCAACCAAGATGGCCGCGTTAGCGATTTTGGAATAACAGACTTAGGTGAAGGTGCTTATCAACTTGAATTTGAAATTGCCCCTTATTTTTCATCTCAACAAATCAAAACTTTTTTCCCACGTGTTTGTATTCAATTTTTTGTAGAAGACGTCAATCAGCATTATCACATTCCATTACTGATCAGCCCGTTTGCTTACTCCACTTATCGCGGTAGCTAATTCAAATATAACGAGGAGAAAAATATGAATCATCGGCAAAAGAATGCGATTTCTCCAGAGCATGAATATTTAGGAATATCCAAAAGTTTTGCTTACGGGTTACAGCACGTGCTTACCATGTACGGTGGCATCGTTGCCCCGCCCCTTATTATTGGAACAGCGGCTGGATTAAGCTCAGCACAAGTCGGAATGTTAATCGCAGCAGCCCTATTTGTTGGGGGATTGGCGACACTGATTCAAACCATTGGAACCAAATATCTAGGCGCTAAGTTACCTTTGGTTCAGGGCGTTTCTTTTGCAGGTGTTGCAACCATGGTCGCCATTATCACCACTGGTGGCGGCTTACCTGCTGTATATGGCGCAGTCATTGCTGCATCTCTGATTGGACTATGCCTTGCGCCTTACTTTTCAAAAATTATTCGATTTTTCCCACCTGTTGTGACGGGATGTGTCATCACAATTATTGGGTTATCTTTGTTACCTGTTGCGATTCGCTGGATGATGGGTGGCAACAATAAAGCATCTGAATGGGGTAGCGTAGAGAATATCTCTTTAGCCTTACTGACCTTAGGTATTGTGATTGTTTTAAATATGCTGCCGCAAGCAAGCATTCGCCGCTTATCGATTTTATTGGCTATTGTTGCTGGCACCATACTGGCCTACTTTATGGGTTTTGGCGATTTTAGTCAGGTGAGCTCAGGTGCGTGGGTACAATTTCCACATTTATTTGCATTTGGTTTGCCAACTTTCGAGCTTAGTGCAATCTTATCGATGTTGATTGTGACCTTAGTCATTATGACGGAAACCACAGCCGATATTATTGCTGTCGGAGATATTGTCGGAACTGAAGTAGATGCTAAACGGATCGCCAATGGTGTACGTGCGGATATGTTTTCAAGTGCTTTTGCCCCTATCTTTGGTTCGTTCATGCAAAGCGCTTTTGCCCAAAATGTTGGACTGGTTGCAATTACTGGCATAAAAAGCCGCTTTGTAGTAGCCGCAGGCGGTGTCATTCTGATTATTTTGGGTCTACTCCCTATTATGGGTCGTTTGATTGCCGCGATTCCAATGCCCGTACTTGGTGGTGCAGGTTTGGTCTTATTTGGATCGGTTGCAGCAAGTGGAATTCGCACTTTGGCAAAAATAGATTATAACGATCAGAAAAATTTAATTATTGTCGCGACCGCTTTATCAGCAGGGATGATCCCAATTATTAACCATGAATTTTATGCTCATTTCCCAGTTTGGGTACAAACTTTGTTTCATTCAGGCATTAGTTCAACTTGTATTTTTGCTATCTTATTGAATTTATTATTTAATCATATCCCTACTTTTCGAAGCTCGCGTACCCCTCATTTAAGCCAAACTATAAATACGAGAAATACACATTAATGATTTAGTTTTTAGCGCCCCACTTCGGTGGGCCTTTTTTTAACCGTTGATCAAATTTGGCTTCATTTTTGCTTAAGAAACTGTATCCTTAGCGTGCTTTATTTGGGGGGAGATCATTTAAATGCAATTAAAGCAACTTGCAGCAACTTGTGCCTTGTTATCTGCAACTGCCATGGTTCAGGCAAAACCAATCTGGCAAGATTTTAGCGTGACTGGACTTTATGGTGAAAACTATGAAGTTGTAGATGACAAAGAAACCACGATTACTTTGGAATACGCAGCGAAAGTTAAATACGCTGATGTGTTTTTCTTTATGGACCGCATGCGTGGTGAAAACGACCACAAGAGTACTTACTTTGAGTTATCACCACGTTTAAGCTTAGGCGAAGTGTCTGGTAAAAAACTGGCATATGGTCCAATCAAAGATGTACTCATTAGTACCACTTGGGAAGGTAATAGTGAAGACGGCAACAACTTCGACAACTTCCTTTATGGTTTTGCAGTTGACTTAGATATCCCATATTTCCAATATGCGAATTTAAACTTCTACCGTGCGAATAATGAGAAAATTGACGACGATTATCAAATGACATTCGTTTATGGTATTCCATTAAAATTAGGTTCTGAAGATTTCTTGGTAGACGGTTTCCTTGACTGGTCAACTGCTGAAGGCGACCATGCCAGCGAGTTGAACTGGACAACTCAATGGAAATGGAATGTAGGTAAACACATTTCTCCTGATACACGTCTATACCTAGGTATTGAGCACTCTGTGTGGAATAACAAATTCGGTATTAAAGGTGCCGACGAAAATAACGTCAGCGCATTGGTTAAATACCACTTCTAAGTTCATTATTTAGAAGATAAAACAGCAAGGATAATTCCTTGCTGTTTTTGTTTTTAATCCAGTGGATTACCCACAATATTGCTAATAATCCCCTGCATAATATGTCCACCTTGTTCACGGCGTAATTCTGCATACCATGCCTGTGTAACCGTTTTATCTTTCATATGGGTCACATCGCAGCGTTTGCGCGCACGAAGTACCATCTCATTTGCACGTTCGTTGCGCTTGTTTTGATAACGTCGTAAAGCATCTTCAACACCTAACGTATTAATTTGCAGAGAACGGGCTAAATAAATCGCATCCTCCATCGCTTGGCAACCACCCTGTCCAATATCAGGTGTGGTGCTGTGCGCAGCATCACCTAAAATCACCACGCGACCTTTATAAAACTGGGTAAACGGCTCAATATCATGTATTTCTACCCGATTGGTCTTTTGCGGGTCTAAACGTTCAATGAGCTGCTGTACCGGTTGGCACCAATCAGAAAAATATTGTTTTAAAAGTTTTTGATATTCATCTCGATTATTGTCTAGACCTGCTGGCAAAGGCACATCTAAAAAGAAATAGAACTTTCCATCTGCAACTGGCATTAAAGAAGCTCGCTTGCCCTCCCCCACATAAGTTGTCCATTGCTGTGCTGGAGCTAAATCTTCAGATATTTCAACCAAACCATTCCAATTCACATAACCCGCATAACGGCGCTGTACTTGTTGGCCCAACACATAGGTCCGTGTAAGTGAGTGGGTACCGTCAGCCCCAATTAATAGATCAGCCTGCGTTGAACTGCCATCTGCAAAATGGACCTCAACAAAATCAGCTTTATCTTCAAGACTAACCATTTTTTTACCTAAATAAATCTGGTCTCTGCCAAATTCATCCATCAGCAAATTTTGTAAATCGGCACGTGCAACTGGATAAGGTCTTTGGCCTACCTCTTCAATTAATGGTAGTAAACTGAATTGTGTCATCACATCTCCAGTTAGACCATCTACATAGGCCAAATCATCCATTTGTCCACCAAGTTTGGCGATTTTGTCTGTTAATCCCAGATAGTTTAGACATTTCACACCATTCGACCACAGCGAAATTGCAGCGCCAACGGGAAGAATCTTTTCAGTTTGCTCAAAAATACGAACTTGGTGACCAAATTTTTTTAATGCAATGCCTGTGGTTAGACCTCCCATTCCCGCACCAATAATCACCACATTCATAACACGCTCCTATAGATATTCACCTATAGAGTGCTTATGCTAAAAACATGCCATCCTTCAAAATTTATTTAGCTTTTCCACAAAACTGGCATGCACCATGCTTATATATTTAAGTATAAAACTCGTCTTAACACGCTCAGTGTTAGGGCAGTTTTAAATGAAAAATCATGTTTTTAACAAGAAATACGGATACTCCATTATGGCAACACTGCACGCTCCAGCTTTTGAACTTCCTGAAATTTTGAATACGAAAACCAATTTGGCAGATGCCCGAATTGGTGCACAAGTCATTGAGTGTTCAGATGATTTCTTTGCAGAAGCAAAGCGTATGCTGCAATTTGATGCACCTATTTTTGTTGAAGATAAATTTGATGACAACGGCAAATGGATGGATGGTTGGGAAACGCGCCGAAAGCGTCACGCAGGCTATGACTGGTGCATTGTAAAACTAGGTGTGAGTGGAAAAATCAGTGCACTTGATATTGATACCAGTTTTTTTACAGGAAATTATCCTGCATCTGCATCATTAGAAGCTTGTTATGCACCAAATGGTGACCTTACAGGAGCAAAATGGGAGAGTCTTTTAGAAAATACGGAACTCGGCCCAAGCCAGCATCATATTTTTATGGTCAATAATGATGCACTTATCACCCATATACGCCTCAATATTTTCCCAGATGGGGGTATTGCCCGTTTACGTGTCTATGGAGACGTTCATATTCAGGTGACTGATAGCGAGCAAACTCTCGATTTATTGGCCCTAGAAAATGGTGGCCGCGTAGTTGCCTATAGCGATGCGCACTTTGGACATCCACGTAATTTGATTAATCCTGGCCGAGGCGTCACCATGGGCGATGGATGGGAAACCAAACGCCGTCGAGCTCCGGGTTATGACTGGTGCATTCTTGCCTTGGGTAAAAGCGGAAAAATTGAGAAACTTGAAATTGATACAGCGCACTTTAAAGGAAACTTCCCTGCCCAAGTATCCATTCAGGCGGTTTATCTTGAAAATGCAACCGATGCACAGCTCATTCCACAAAGTATGTTCTGGTCTTACCTGCTTGAAGCCCAGCCTATGCAAATGGACCATATTCATGAATATGTGAACGAGATTTTACAACATGAAAAAATCTCGCATATTCGTATTAACATGATTCCAGATGGTGGTATTAGCCGCGTCCGTTTATGGGGAAAAATTGCCAAATCATGATCATGAATAATGTCCAAATTCAGCCCTTAACGATTGAGAATTTTCAGCCCTTCGGAGAAGTCATTTGTTGTGATGGGCATGACTTTTTTCATATTAATGATGCTCACACCGAGCGCTACCACGCGCTCGTTGAAACTGAAATTGAGGGTGAAACAAACGCAGGCATTAGTATTTTCCGGAATATTAAAGCCAGCGGGTTACCTCTGGAAATTTCAATGCTTGAGCGACATCCAAAAGGCTCTCAGGCATTTATTCCATTACAGCAACAAAAGTTTTTAATTATTGTGGCGCCCGCTTTAGATGAGAATACCCCCGACATTTCAAAGCTATGCGCTTTTGTTTCAAATGGGAAGCAAAGTATCAATTATCGGGCAGGCACATGGCACCATCCTTTGCTTACCTTTGAGGCACCGAGTGATTTTGTCGTAGTTGATCGAATTGGAGGTGGAGCAAATTGTGATGTTTTTCAATTTCCCCATGCTATAAAAATTACGCTCTAAATTAAAAATATACAGATCTGTCTATTTTAATTTAATAGCAGAAACTGCTGTGGTGATTCCCAGCAATTTAGGTTTACATAAAAAATCCCCGCATATTAAGCGGGGATTTTTTAATTCTTTTTAAACAGTGATATCAGCCAAGTTACCCTTTTGCTCAAGCCACTGCTTACGATCTGCCGAACGTTTTTTTGCAAGTAATTTGTCGAGCAAGCCTGCCGTAAAATGAGCATCATCTAGATCGAGCTGTACTAAACGACGTGTATTTGGATCCATGGTCGTTTCACGTAGCTGAATCGCGTTCATCTCACCCAGCCCTTTGAATCGGGTAATTTGCGGATTACGATTGCCTTTCATATTTTTCAAGATAACTTCAAGCTCATCATCATCAAGCGCGTAATGAACATCTTTACCAATATCGATACGGAACAATGGTGGCATCGCGACAAATAGATGGCCTTCTTCAACCAATGCAGGAAAGTGTTTAACGAATAACGCGCATAGCAAAGTTGCAATATGTAGACCGTCCGAGTCGGCATCGGCCAAAATACAAATTTTGCCGTAACGCAGCTCTGATAAATCATCACTGCCTGGGTCTACACCAATGGCAATCGCAATGTCGTGAACTTCTTGAGAAGCTAAAACTTCATCTGAAGAAACTTCCCACGTATTTAAGATCTTTCCACGAATTGGCATGATGGCCTGAAAGTTTTTATCACGTGCTTGCTTAGCACTACCACCTGCCGAGTCACCCTCGACAATGAATAGCTCAGTGTCTTCACGAGTTTGCCCAACACAGTCAGCCAATTTACCCGGCAATGCAGGGCCAGAAACAATCTTTTTACGCTCAACTTTTTTAGCTGCTTTTAAACGACGACCTGCTTTAGAAATCGCCATTTCTGCCAGTTGCATGGCAATTTCAGCATGTTGGTTTAGCCAAAGTGAAAAAGCATCTTTGGCAATATTTAAAACAATATTGGATGCTTCTCGACTAGAAAGACGCTCTTTGGTTTGACCTGAAAACTGTGGTTCTTGGAACTTGAGTGACAAAATATAGTTCACGCCGTCCCAAACATCTTCTGCTGATAGTTTAAGATTACGTGGTAACAAGTTACGTAGCTCACAGAACTCACGTAATGCTTCGGTTACCCCTGAACGCAAACCGTTCACATGGGTACCACCCTGTGCAGTTGGAATCAGGTTGACATAACTTTCTTGAACCTGCTCACCGCCCTCTACATTCCAGCAAATCGCAAACTCACACGCCGCCCGGTCTGCCTGTCCACTGCTCACAAATGCAGGGTTTGGCAAGATTTCACGGTCTTGTAATTCATCCATCAAATAATCGACGAGGCCATTTTCAAATTGCCATTCGATTTTTTCATCGTTAATTTGATCGATATAAATAATTTTTAAACCAGCGGCTAAAACAGCTTTGGCTTTTAAATTATGTTTGAGGGCTTTTAAAGCAAATTTTGGGCTATCAAAATATTTCGTTTCTGGCCAAAAATGTACCGTTGTACCTGTAGCACGTTTTGGTGCTTTACCTTCTAACACAGCTAAGGGAGCAACTGGCTCACCTTGCTCAAATGCCATTTGGTATAGGTTACCCTGACGTTGAACTTCGACCTCAACACGGGTTGATAAAGCGTTTACAACTGAAATTCCCACACCATGCAAACCACCAGAAAACTGGTAGTTGTCGGTACTGAATTTACCACCAGCATGGAGCTTGGTCAGAATGATTTCGATACCACTTTGTCCATATTCAGGGTGAATATCCACTGGCATACCACGGCCGTTATCTTCAACAGACAATGAACCATCTTTATAAACCGTGACACATATTTTGTCGGCATGACCCGCTAATGCTTCATCAACAGCATTATCAATAACTTCTTGGGCTAAATGGTTAGGTCGAGTCGTATCAGTATACATCCCTGGACGACGACGAACAGGGTCTAAACCGGAAAGGACTTCAAGCGATTGAGCCGTATATTGTGTCACGTTGTACGTTTTCCTTATTTGATGGTGTGCGCAAAGAATTCGATCACTAACGGTAATTTTTCTTCAAAATCTTCCATAGCATGATTGCCATGAGCATCCGTCAAAATCAATGAGGATGGAGTTGCAGCACTATAATAGCGTTGTGCTTGACGATAATCCAAAATTTCGTCGGCTTGTTGCAACAAGACGAGTATTTTGTCAGCATTTTCAGGTTGTTTCAGTTCCAGTTGTTGTAACTGGCGTAACTGAATATGGTCAATTGACCATTCATCATTCACCACATAGGGCATGCTTTCAACTTGAAACAACTCATCAAACAACTTCCATGGTTGCATAGCAGGATTAATCAGTACAGCCGGAATATTATATTTCGCGACAAAATATGTCGCAAAAAAACCTCCGAGACTACTACCGACTAAAGCCACGTCTTGTAAGGATTCAATCAGCTTTGAAACTTGCTCAACCACCTGATCTGGAGATCTATTGAGGTTTGGCAAATGCACATTAATTCCTAATTCGCTACAATACTGCCTTAAGCTCAATCCTTTAATCGAAAGAGAGTTACTATTAAAACCATGGAGGTAGATAATATTCATATATTTCCCTCTAAATTGAGATATATCTCACAATTTTGTTCTCAGTTTGTATAGAAAAGCACAATTGTCAGACAAGAAAAACCACTCAACTAACCATTCATCAGTATTTTAAAAAAATGTGTTATTTAAACTACTAAGATGGAACCGTTTACTGCCGTTGATAAAAAGTACAGCTTAAAACGTCGGTTATAACGTATATGGGGAAAAGATATGCCGAGCTTAACACCACTACATGAAACTTATTGTAAATGGGATCGTACGCCACCGAGTCAGGCAGACGTACTAGAAGGTTTAGCTCAACTGTTCAGTACCAGCTTAAATGGTGTACATGAATTAATTCAAGTTATTAATATTGAAGTATTAAAAAATGCTTTTGGTGTGAGCACACAAAATGCTAAAAACTTTCAAAAACGTCCGCTGGTACAAAAGGCATATCAACTTTCTTATGGGGCTTTACAAAAATATGGTCGTTATTTTTTAGCACCCGGTTTGCGTCGTATTATTGAAAAATATCCAACACTTCACGAAAAACCCCTAACACCTAGCCAACATTTTTTGGTCGGAATTTTGAATGGCATTTTTGGGGATTATCTACTTAAACAACATAGTCCACTCGCTTTGCCAATGGTGTTATACGATCACTATGGTGCAATACAACAAGGGGAACTTGCTGGTCGTATTGTGATTTTGGTTCATGGCTTGTGTATGAATCATCTTACTTGGTCAAATGCACATTATGGCGGTATTGGGGAGCGCCTGTTAGCCCAGCGTGACCACAATACGATGTTGTATTTAAATTACAATACAGGGCGACGCATTTCAGCCAATGGACGCAGTTTTTCAAACTTATTAGAAGATCTGGTACAACGTAACCCAAGAATTACCAGTATTGATATCATTGGCCATAGTATGGGCGGATTGGTTTCTCGTAGTGCCTTGTTTTATGGCAAACAAAATATGTACCAGTGGATTCATATGGTCGAGAATCTAGTATGCATTGGCTCTCCACATCATGGTGCAGTCTTGGAGCGCTTTGGCTTTACCATACAAGATAAGCTCGGGGCCTTCCCTTTCGTTGGCTTAATTGGACAGTTGGTTAATATTCGTAGTAACGGCATTTTAGACTTACGCCACGGTAGCGTTCGTGATGACGACTGGGAATATATGGATGCCCGAATTGGCATGATGGATGATAACCGTGCCCCAGCACCGCTACCTTCCCATATTAATACTTTTTTAGTGGCGGGCACCCTTGAGTTTGAAAAGGTCCGCAACAAAGCGCTTACCGTTATTGGTGACTACTTGGTGAGTGTGAAAAGTGCGCTAGGCGAACATCCTAATCCACGTTTTCAGCTCAAAGTTCCAGACTCACATAAAGCCGTGTTTTATGGCTTAAATCACTTTGAAATTCAGTATCACTCAAGTGTTGCCGAACAGATTACTCGCTGGTTGTATCCTCATGTGAATGATTATGTGCAAGAAGGTATTCAAACCCATATTATTGATATGCCGAACTATACGCTCGAAGATTTAGAAGGAATTGTAGAGACGTAAAAAAAGCCCAACTTATGTTGGGCTTTTTAAATTTAAATTATTTTCAAAATCATGAATCCATTAATAATTTTTATCTAACCATTTTTTAATTTCAGAAATGGTTTTATATTTATAATAGACTTTCCCTTCCGCAATCCCTTCAAAACCCTCTGCATTAATACCTAATATATTTGTTATATTTTTCAGATTTAAAATCTTATTTTCACTAATTTGATATAGGTTAACTTGATACATTTCTCCTTCTATTTGTGGAGTACAACAGTAATATGCTGATTTAATAGTAATCAATATTGGAGGTTTTCTTTTAGTTGATTTATAGATACTGACAGCTAAAAGTTTAGGACTTTCTTTAGCTGCAAAATCAGAGTAATCACCAACGAATATTTTCTTCTCTTGATCTCCAAAATAACCTTTAAGATATGAACCTTCTGAAGACTCACATATATAATTATAAAATTTATAATCATTTTTCTTAAATATATTTAATTTTACTTGTTGGTCAATATTACATTGATCCTTTGCAAATAAATTCTGAGAGTATATTAGAGATGATATGACAAACAGAATAATAGTAAAATATTTTTTCATTAGATTAGTTTATAAATAATAAGATCAAACCACCATAACAAAATTACAATAAAATATTTTATAAATTTATAAAGTAAATATTAAAATGTTCCTTTTAAAAAACTAATTCTTATCACTATTACTAAATTTAGAGAAATATATGAAGGAAATCGTTGTTTTTGACTTGGACGGGACATTACTTTCGGGTGACTCTACAAAGGCATGGTTAACAGATAAATTGAAATCTAATCTTCTCAGATTTATCGCTGCAATTATTGTTAGTCCGATTGCTTTACCTCTTATGAAATTCAAGAAATATAAATCTAAAGGTGCTTCATTTTATTTGTGGATTGCAACGTGTGGTGTGAGTGAAAAAGAATTAGAATACAGTTTTAAAAAATTTTCCAATAATATCAAAGATACTACTTCTGATTCATTATATTGGTTTGAGCAAGGTATAACCGAAGTTAAAGATCATTTAGCCAGTGGAAGAATTGTGTTTATTGCCACGGCTGCACCAGAAAAGTTAGCGAATGTTTTACTGGAGTCTATCAATCTAGATGTGCAAATTATTGGTACTCCTTTGCAGAAGAAACTAGGAGGATGGATAAGTGGGATACATTGTAGGTCTGAAGAAAAAGTAAGAAGATTGAATAAACTTAATGTCAATCAACCTTGGTTCGCGACATACAGTGATGATATTGAAGATGACTTACCTATTTTGATGGGTGCCAAACTTTCCTATTTAATTAATGGGGATAACAACAAAATTAAAAATATTAAAATCAATAACTTAAAAATATTAAATTGGTTTTAAGGTTATGTTATTAGTATTTTTATAGAAGCCATCTAACAACTAATTAACCAAAGCTGGTATAGGTTAATATAGGCACTTTTAGCAATAAAAGTGCCTATATTATTTAAATTAAATATTCATTTATCATAAATATGAAGACACAATTCATTAATTTTCTCTATATTTATTTCTTATATCTAACAAACCTTTACTATATATTTTTTCATTTTCAGTACATGAGGCTTGTAAGTTCATATCTAGGTAAGTATAACGATGTAACAACTTTTCTTCATTATTATGTCCTCCAAAAATATTAAAATGTGCACCTTCATTGGAAAAACATTCAGTTATAATGTTAGGAATTCCATCCCCTATTAAATCGACTCCTCTAATTTTATTATTTTTATACAGGATCTGATCTTTATTTAATTCAAAACCATAACCACGCACTAACTCCTTACTTTTCTTATTAATATTATAAAAATAATTAGGCTCATCTGTAACAAAAGCCAACTCTGAAACACAATCACTACTATCTTTCTTCAATATTGGATTCACAATATCATATTTAAATTTTTCGTCCTCTTTATAGACAATTACAATATCTTTATTAAGAGGTTTTTCACTTACTATACAACCCTCATCAGAATCCAATAATACATAAATCTTGTTATCTAGCATTTTTTTTATATCTTTACTAATCTTCAATTTCTCTACTGTAGGTAGATTTTCTTGTGGCTTCTCTATTTTTTGCTGTTCAATAGGTTTAGTGTGAGTAGTATCACTCAAATGTTTAGTATCACAAGCACTTAAGCCTAATAAACACATACCTATTAATATTTTGTAAATCACTTTTACTTACCTACCTGTGTGTGACCAATGAGGTGCATCTTTACTACCATACCAAATTACACCATATTTTTTGCCTAATTGTGTTAATGTTGCCCAACTTGTAATTTTTATACTTTCACCATCAATAGTCACAACTTTTCCAACATAATTAGATATTCTCATATCTACTGCTTTTTTTCTATTATGGTTTGAAGAACCTGGTTTACCTACTGGATTCTTGCCTATACCATATTTTTTATACATTGCTTTTGCTGCTTTTATTGCTTCAGTTTTATTTCCTTTATGTGTCCAATCAATATTTACTCCAGGGAACGGAGGTACTTTATCTACTGCAATTTCTCCTCTTGCTATCGCTGTAGAATAATACATTAAATAACTTCTTTCAGATGGACGCCAAGTTGTATTAATTACAACAGTAATACCAGCATTTTTCATACCATTAATAAATTTTGAAGCGCTGGTTTTGAAAGGCTCAGCTAAATCACTTAAACTATTACTTTGTAAAAATAAGTTACACCAATCCACTCCGCTAACTTTTAGTTGAGATGAATCTGACTTAGTAACATTAATAGATATAGGTTTCATATCTTTTTGTAATATTACTTGAGTCAATAGGTTAGTATTTTCAAATATTTTTATTGTTTGTCCGGCTTGCCCCTTATGTATTTTTATACCTAGACCGCTAACACCGCTTATATGAGAGTTTTTATTTCCTTTATACTCAATTATATATTCACAATTACTAACTAATTGCTTAGTTATTTTATCATAAGTTAAAATTTTAAACTCTATATCACTATTATCTATAACAATAGTTTTAGGATGGCCTTCTGTACTGGTTTTTACTTTTTCATCTCTCTTAGGGGTAGAGTCATGAGTTTCAACTGGCTTATCAACTGGTCGCTTATGTTTAGCTGAAGGAATTGGTTGTTTAGATTGAGATATTTCTACAACTTTAGTCCCTGTCTTTATATTTTTTGATGCTTGCTCTATTGCTGAGGAATCAACATCGATAACACGAAGTGATTTATTTTTATCAACTTTGATAGTTAATAAATTCCGTTCATCTCTTAATTTATAATTTAGTTCGAATCCTGGCATTGCACTAACAGTTATCTTTCCATTACCATCAGTCTTTTTTTGCTTTATCTGGTTTCTATATTTTTGAATTAAATTCAAATTTGTTATAGGTTTTTTTGTATCGCTATGTCTGAACAAGATATTAAAAGTATGTAAATTAAGCTTTACAGTCTTTTCTCCCATACCTTCTTGTGCTGTAAAACGAAAAATTTCTTGTTTTGAGTCCAGCCCACTAATTAAGACTACAATTTCTTCACCACTTAATGCTGCTAAGTTATTTTCAATACCATTAGCGCCCACATTATGCTGCTTTTCAGCATTTTTATATTTCAGAAAGTAAGAAAAATTTGGAATTACCTTATTTTCGCTATCTATAATCTTAATACTAAAATTAACGTTTTTTTGTTTAGTATTCTTCTCTCCGACTTCTGCTTTTTTTTCATTATTTACTTCAGCTTGAGTACCTTTTTTTACAGATTCTTGCTTTTGACTAGGTGATGCCTGTTGATTATGTATATCAGTTTGAGATTTTACTCCACTACTACCACTTGCAACGACTATAACCGAAGAATGATTTTTCCCATCAGCAATTAATAAAACTTCTTTATTGTTATTATCAACCACTTGAACACCATCAATAGTAAATCTTGCTCCCCAACCATCTTGCACAAGAAATGATCTAATTTTACCTTGATTATTAGTAACCAAATCACTTAACGCTGGTACTACTTTTGTTTTCTTGTACCCAATACTTACACTAGACTTAACAAGAACGTTCGCACTTCTATCAATAAATTGGACATAGAAACGTGATATGCCTTTATATCTATACCAACGCATATCATCATTTTCTGTTCCTTTTATTTTTACTTCTTCAGTCAAGGGACTTTTAGCAAAATCTGGAACTAGTGAAGTATATTTTTCTGGATTTTTCTTATGTAAAGCTGCTTGAGCTTTAGGGCTAAAATATAAGACAACTCCATTTGTTATATCCTCCTCCTGTCCCTGATAAATTGGTGATATTGCTTCAATAATATCTTGCGTATGATCAGATATATTCCCAGAATGCATTTCTGTCACAGCTTTTTTAAAAGGTGGATTTTTATCAGTAATAGCATCGAAATTCTTTTTTAAAATATCACTGACATTTCTTGCATTAATCCATTCTCCAAAACCAATCCTATTTTTTATACAGTGTGCCACAACTTTCCAAGTGGTTGGACTACATCCTCCAGCTTCTCCTGCCACCGTCCCAACGAACTTTATAAATTCTTCTGAATAACTCATTTACTGTTACTTCCACAAGGATTTTGGATTTTCTTTTTAAACAGAATTTCACCATAATCATTTGCAATTAAATTGAGCTCTCCAGCATTATCAAATTTAGACATCTCACTAAAATCACTGTAATAATTAAATTTTGATGGAAGAATATTGAATTTCTTATCACTTAGGTCTATTAAAATTTTTCTCTTATTAGTGAACATCTTTTTTGCATATATTTTCTTTTTACGACTATCACTTTCTATAATACATTTAGACTTAATATCAAAACTAATCAACTCCTCAGTATAGTCTTCCTCATGTTTTCCAATAAAGTAATGCCCTACACAAGGTGAGCCACATGAACTTACTACATGAAAGATGTCTTCACTAACTTTTTCAATATTTGGTGATTTTATATGACGTAATAAAATATTTTTTTTACCATTTACTGTTAGCACAACATTACAACTTGTCTCATATTCATCTGTACACTGCGAAATAAGATTAAAATCTTCTTTTGCATAACTTTTCAGTGAAAATAAAACCAAAAAGAAGCAAGCCATATTTTGTTTATTAAACATCATTAATTCTCCTAATCATTATGTGTATGTTCATGGTCAATTCCACACCCACAGCCATTGATCTCGTCACCATCTAGTGATTCAGCTTCCTGTTCAGGAATTAGCTCTTTAATTTCTGTTAAATAAGCTCCTGGTACTAAAGCGAGTTCTACATTATCAATAGAGTCACTATAAACTCTCGCACTGCTTTCTTGATCAAATTCATATACAGCTTCGATTTTCTTAGAGTGATTAATCAATTTATATTTCATATTTTTTAATATTTTAGTATCAAATATCTCACTTAAATCAAATCTCATACTGTACATCCCTGTTGCCGGCATTTTCGGCAACTCAGCATTTACTGTTGCACCACCCGTAAACAAATGCTGCCCAGCTTTACTTTCAAACTTACCGCCTGTTGTTGAAAATACGCCATCCGCATTAATTTTGAGCTGTGACCCACCTGCTGTTAATACAATTTCTTTTGGACTCGTAAGCTCGATTTTTTCTTCTGTAGAAATGAGCTTGATGACCTTCTTGGCAATCGCTTCAATAGCATCATCTTGCGCTTGGAGTTCGAGCTTTCCTTTTGCTGCATAAGCTCGAAAACCCTTTTGTGCAGCAAACAAACTGATTTTGTCTTGTGCATGCCCAATAATATTTTTCTGTGCACTCAAATTAATTGAACCACTGGCACTTTCAGCAATATCTTGTGAAGCTTGCAGAATAATATTTTCAGGTGTCGTTAAAGCAATACCATTTGGCGATGCTAATAACATAAGAGCTTGTCTAAAGATTCTGCCTTGTTCTTGCTGCTTAGTATCAGAACTGCTTTCTAAACCTTGGGTATAACCCTCCATGAAGCCTTGCAAAGAACTCAACGCTTTTGATGGTGATACTTCTAATTTACTACCTTTACTAAATGTTCCACATACACTCATCAGATCAAAGTCTTTAGTCTCGACATTCCCTAAGACTTTTCCGACCTCTTTAATACTTTCAAATGGATTTTGATGAATGCGGTCTTTAATGCTGGCAAGTTTTCCTTTAACGATGTCGGCACCATGCTCTTCAACATTTTCGATGAATGCTTTTAAGTTTTCCACCGCATCTTTAGCGTCGGTAAAGAAAGCATTAAATTCGTCTACAACACCTTTTGCATCGCCGCCTAGAGCACCCATGTCTTGAATAAAGCCACCGCAGTCTTTTAATGCGTGAATAGGGTCGTTATTAATGCCTTCCTTAAATAGATTTACCGTACTATTTAATGCCTGCCCTGTGGTTTTCAGCTCAAGGGACTGGATGAATTTGGGTAATCGATTAATCACATTCAAAGCATCAGTTTGTTGCTTAGCTGCAACCTCACTGAGCATTTTCATGCTTTCATAGCCTTGTGAAAGTAATGATTGTGCTTGTGCAGCTTCTAAATGGTCTGCAATTGCCTCCTCTTGTGCATAGGTACTAATGAGCATGCCTTTGCCCGCACGCACAGCGCCCCAAGCATCTGTTCTAAGCTCAAAACCTTCTCCACGTCCTTGGCTAGTCGCTTGTTCTTTCGGATGGCTTAAGTTACCTAAGTTCAACTGTGTCGCTGCATGGCTACTTTGTAGTTGGGTACTGATTTGCCCTGTTGTGTCATCAAAGCGTAATTGGTTAAAACCACTACCGCTGATTTCCTGACTGCGGATACCGCTTAGCTTCTTGGTATCAGGAAGTTGTCCTTTGACATCAAATTTAGTCGGTGAACGCTGCGCTTCATGGATGCGCCCCGTCACAAATGGACGGTCAATATTGCCATCAAAGAAGTCTATGACAACCACTTCACCAATACGTGGCAAAAAGCGTGCTCCATAGCCTTCTCCAGCCCAAGGAGTCAGTACATCGACCCAAGCCGAGTCGGTATCGTTGTCATTGCTCCCTGCACCACCGTCATGTCCATGATAATCACTACGTGTAAATAGAAAACGCACCTTGATGCGCCCCCATTCATCGACATGGATGGCCTCTCCCTCTGGCCCCACAACTTTCGCTCTTTGCGGGTAGGCAATTGGTCGATGTTGTTCTGGATTATATTCAGGTGCAGTTTTAATTTGACGGCGTATTAAAGTTAGCTCATTACCTTGACGCTCAATATCGTCATAACCATGTTTATCCCAACGACTTTGGGTTAACAACTGGCTGACTTGCTGATGTAAATCTTTCGGTAAGTTATTTTGGTTATAGAAATTTTTAACAATGATTAGGAACTCTTGATCAGCCCCATCATGCTGATCAATTTCTGGATGCTCCTGTAGATTAAACCAATAGCCAACTTGGCTGTCACGGACACTACTATAGGCCTTAAAGTATTTGGCCTGACTCGCATACATATTCGTGAAGTGCTGATTTAATTTTTCTAGCTGATTACTACTTGAAGCGGTAGCCTGATCTTCCCCTTTTAAATCTTGCATCCAAGCTGGACTCATGTGCCATGCTTGTTCAAGACTCAAACTCGCTGAATCAAACTGCTCTGAATGTATGTGTGTAGTAATAACTGAACCCACACCTTCTTCGTGTGTTAGAGCATCGGGTTGCCAACGCTGAACATGTACCGCAGTCGGCTGCAAAGTCCGCACTGCTACAAAACCCGTAATGCTATCTTGATATTCTGTCGCACTACTGCGGTGATAACGAATGCTGCGACGTTCTAAAGCTTGGTACTGGCTATTGTCATCAATAAGTCTTAGTTTTTGAGCCTGTATTGGTGCAGTAAAATGAGGAACAAAAAGCTCTGTTTCATCAATTAACCAGCTAACGCCTTCACTTCGCCATAAGCGTGTCAGAAAGTCATAATCAGACTCATTGTGCTGCATGATAAATGGGCGAATATCATAACTCTGGCTTAACCCACTAAGATCGAGACTTAAACTTGTCGCAAAAAGCTGACTTTTTTCTTGCCACTCTTTAAATAAAACTTCCGTAACTTCAATAATACTTTTATTCATAAAAACACGACTATTACGGCGTTTGTGCCATAAATTTGTCGCGTCTTTTAAAGTCAGTTTATAAAGCGTTAAAGCACCATCACTTTGTCCATAACTAGCTTCAGTCACAATTCCTGTTGTTCGGAATAATTGTCCTGAATCAGTGACCTGATCAACAGCAACTTGCACTCCTATAAACTGCTTCAATGCAATTTGGGCACTCGTCGAAAGACAAATTAACTCAGCTTCAACTCCCCCATTTAGCTGATGTTGGCCTTCGATACGCTGTAAAAAAACTTGGTTATTGAGTAGTTCATTAGAAAATTGCACGTGAATCGCGCGCTTCTGTGCACTTAACCCTATTTTTTCCAAAACATTAAAGATATTAAAAAGCATTTTTTATAATCATAAGGATATATAAACGGCTGCACTTTATAAAAAACAGAACTATCTGTCTATAAAATTATGCGTTATTTTTATCAATTTTTCTTATATTTTCACTCATTCTAAAACAATAAAAAAGCCCAACATAATATTGGGCTTTTTTTAATCTGTTTAAACTTACTTTTTAGCAGTCTTAAATACTGGATAAAAACGGAGTAACTGCCATAAACAGACCAGTAATAGCAAAAGGAAATAAGCCAATGACCAAACTGGTAAAGATTGACCTAAAAAGGTCCAGTCGATTGCAGCACATTCACCTGAACCAGAAAGCACTTCTTGCAAAACTGCTTTCATAGGTAAAGCATCAATTAAGTAATTTAAACCTGGTCCACAACTCGGTACTTGATCTGCTGGTAAATGCTGTATCCACACATGACGGCCTGCCACCCCGACTGACCATAAAATTGCGATGCCAGCCAAAAATGCATAAAAACGTTTAACCGCATTGGAAACTGGGTTATGCAAAAAGGCTATCAGTGCCACAAGGCCCATCGCCATTAAGCCAACACGTTGAAAAATACAGAGCGGACATGGCTCTAAACCTTTTACATGTTCCAGATACAACGCAAAAGACATGCCGACAATACTTGCTAAAACAAGTAGTCCACTCACCAAACGGTAACTTAATCGCATGTAAAACCTCGTTTTATTATCGATATTGTTCAAGATATTGATCAAAACTGATCTGAGTATCTTGCTCAAGTTGTTCTTGCTGCTGTAACGACTGTGCAGCCAATTGTTCAAAATGTTTCAAGGTTTCCACACTAAGCTCATGCTGTTCATAACTTTCAGCATGTAGTTGCGCCATGTGGCTACCAAAACTCCAAGTTCCACCATGTTTTAACGTATCGTCAATGACATGGGCAGACAAAGTCTCATCAACTTCATCAATTCGTGCTTGCATGACTGCCAGTGCTGAACCATATAAGTCTGTTGCGTAGGTCTGATCGAGTAGCTGTGCACAATCTTGCATTTTTGCAATATATAAACGTGCCCAGTCTTCGATGTGATAAGAACCATTTGAATCTGTAATGGTTGCGTTCGGCGCTCGACCACGATTCACGACTTCTGTCTGGTTCTTTTCAATCAAATCCTGTTCAGGACCTAACAACTCTGGGCTATCACTTAACAAGCAATAAAGTGCTAACACTTCAAGGAAGCCTGCTGTCGTTTCTTCAACCCCAATCGCCGAATATGGGTTTACATCAACTGCACGTAGCTCAACATATCCCACCCCTCGATTTTTCAAGGCTTGAGACGGCGTTTCACCTGCTTGAGGCACCTGTTTTGGACGTACGAGACTGTAATATTCATTCTCAATCTGCAAAACATGATCATTAATTTGCAGCGGCTCACCAGCGGCATCATTTAACCCTAAACGGCTAAATGGTGGGTAAGGAGAATGAACGGCTTTTTGTAAACCATCCAAATAACCAGTTAAATTGTTGTAATGAATACCTAAGCTTTTTTGGGCTGAGTTTTGATAGCCCAATCGTCCCATACGTAAAGCTGTAGCATACGGTAAATAGTATGAACCTTTGATTAAAGGCAACAACTGATGTTTATGTCCAGTTAAGAAACAGCGACATACTGTTGGGCTAGCACCCACTAAAAACATAACTAACGGTGTTAAACGAATAAAATTACGAATAAGACCAAAATAACGATGGCTACGATAATCCTGCAAACTTAATGATTTTAATTGTTCGTCAGTTTCATGAGCTTGTAGCTCGGCAAAAAGCGTATCTGGAAAAGATAAATTGTAATGCACGCCTGAAATGGTCTGCATACGACGACCATAGCGAATTCCCAACCCACGGCGGTACAGTGTTTTAAAACGACCAATATTAGAGGTACCGTATTGTGCTAGACGAATTCGTTCTTCATTGTCGTCTAACATACATGGCATAGACAGCGGCCAGAGTTTTTCACCATTTTCTAAATAACGATGCACAACGGCATGGATATCGGTGAGCTCATGTAAAGCTTCACCAATGGTTGGCTTTGGAGAAGTAATAAACTCCATCAATGCTTCTGAATAATCAGTCGTGATTTGCGGATGAGTTAAAGCCGAACCCAATGCCTTTGGATGTAACTCTTGCGATAAGAACCCATTACTCTGCATACGTAGGCTTTCACGCTCTATTCCACGTAACATGCCTTGTAGTAGCGACGAATCCACCCAAGCAGGAATAACTGATTGAGAGGGTGTAGTGGGTTGACTCATGCATTTGCTCGCTTATTAAAGATCACTATATACAAAATCGTGAGATGATACGGCTATTTATATACTCACATCATTCCAGTTTGGCAATTTTTATCACAATCTTGTTATTTAAGACACGAAAGAATTGTGATTTTATTGAAGAATAATTGCTAAAGAGTTGTCAATATCATGAACGAACAAGACATTTTAAACTTCTGGTTTTCTCCTGAACACCGTTCACTTTGGTTTGCAAAAAGTGATGATTTTGACAAAAAAATCCGTGAAAATTTTTCTGACGTTCATCGACAGGCAACTCAAGCAGAACTATGGTCTTGGCGAAAAACAGCGGAAGGCCGTCTGGCAGAGATTATTGTACTAGACCAGTTTTCTCGCAACATTTATCGTGATCAACCACAATCTTTTGCCTATGACAGCTTGGCATTAGCTTTGGCACAAGAAACTATTAGCTTACAACTCGATGCACAGCTTAACCCTGAACAACGCTCGTTTTTATACATGCCGTTTATGCATAGTGAATCAAAATTGATTCATGAATTTGCGTTAAAACTATTTCAACGCCTCGGCAATGAAATTAATTTAAGTTTTGAGAAAAAGCATAAAGTGATTATCGATCGCTTTGGACGCTATCCTCATCGAAATACCATTCTCGGGCGTGTTTCCACTCCAGAGGAAACCGAATTTTTATTAGAACCAAACAGTAGTTTTTAAAGCTTCTTAATTTTTAATGCTGAGTCATCTATTTTTTAATGCTCAGCTGGGAGTTCATCATGAAATATCTCTCTCTTTGTTTAGCCTTAGGCACTGCCTTAACTTTAACTGCGTGTGCAACGACTCCAAGTAAACCAAAAACCTTTGATCAGCTTGGCCAGTTTTCAGCATATCCTCTAAATGCCCAAACGTTCCGTATTAGTTTTCAAGCCGACCCAAATATGAGTTATGGCAGAGCTGAAGAAATTACCTTGGTGAAATCAGCACAAACGACCATACAAAAAGGTTTCCGCTTTTTTAAAGTGCAAAATGATCAAAGTAATCAGAGCCAGAAACCACCACGTCAAGCTGTGGTTTATCCATCAGCTCCAAGCTTTTACCCATATGGTTATGGTCGTCGCTACCCAGGTTTCTGGCATGATCCGTTCTATGATTACCCACAAGTGGTCAATATCGATCCCGTTCAAGTGTCGTATACTATTGAATGTTATCGGGATCAAAAGCAGGCTCCACAGGATGCTTTTGATGCAACCTTGATCTTGAAATCAATCGGACAAAAATATGGATTGAGTCCGACAGGAGAGCTGTTGCCACCGCCTCAGCCTCCAGTAAAACAAAAATGAATAGGATAAATTTATGAACATGGCAGAAGAAGTCCACCACGTGCCCAGTCTGAAACGTAGCAAATATTTTGCTACTCTGGCGCTTATTATTGTCGTTGTGCTGTGGATTGCACTGATGGTGGCTGATCGTTTTCTGCCAGAGTACACAGGTTTTATTCATATTTTAATGTTAGGGGCTGAAGCTGGTGTAGTCGGTGGTTTAGCCGACTGGTACGCGATTACCGTTCTATTTCGGAACCCATTTGGTAAGTTACCCATTCCTAAATTTTTACGCGACCATACCGAGATTATTCCGCGCAACAAAGCTCGCATTGCAGAATCAATGGGCCGTTTTGTACAAGAAAATTTTCTTTCGCCTCAAGTGGTCGAACGAAGCTTAGAAAAAACTGACTTGAGCCTCGCAATTGGTCAATGGTTGGCAAGCCCCCAAAACAATACCCAAGTGGTACAGCTCATTCAGCAAACTGTTCCGAAAATTTTTGAGTTTGTTAGCCAAGATCAAATTGCCAACTTTGTGCAAAACAATAGTGTGCAATGGGTGCGTAATACCGAAGTCAATAAACTCGCAAGTGAAATGCTCCGCGCGGTATTGGAAAATGACTTCCACCAAGACGTTTTACAGCGTGGTCTCGATATCGCGCATGAGTGGGTGGTACAAAACCCAGATAAAACCCGCGAACTAACCCGAAAAATGTTTAAAGCGCTTGGTGTCTGGTCACTTGCAAAAGGCGCAAGCTGGATTGGTATTGATGTTCAACAACGCACCATCGACTCACTCGTTGAAAAAGTAGAATCGATGCTGGCAGATCATGAACACCCATGGCGACAGGAAATTGAAACCATCGCCCACTCGCTCATGCTAGAGCTAGCAAAACCAGACAGTGCTGCTAGTCAACGCCTAAACAGCGGTAAAGACGCTCTTTTAGACAGTCCTCAAGTCCTCAATTTCATCAGTGGCGCCGTCACTATTTTGTGTAATGCCATTAAAGAAGATTTAATGAAAGAAGACTCTGGCATTGCAATGAACCTTCGGGCTGCTATTCAGCAACTCGGTGAAAACCTTGTTCAAAATGCCAAAGTACGTGAAGTGTTGAACAAAGAAATGACAGGTCTTGCGCTGACTTTTACAGATCAATATAGCCATAAAATTATCCGTTATGTGAGCGAACGCATTCATGAATGGGATTCACGCGAAATGATCGGGAAAATTGAAAATGAAGTGGGTGGCGACCTACATATGATCCGAGTAAATGGCGTTGTAGTCGGTGCATTTATTGGTTTAACACTCGGTGTAATTCGGGCTGTGATTGAATCAATTTTATAACTTTAAATATTTTTAATAAGAGAACAATATGCTACAGCTACAGTCAAAATTGGCCACTCAAGGTGTGACTATTTTTAGTACCATGACGGCAATGGCACATCGACTAGGTGCTCTCAATCTGTCACAAGGCTTCCCAGATTTTCCGGCACCACAAGCCTTATTGGAAGCTTTATCTCAGGCGACTTTAGCTGGGCATAATCAATACCCACCTGGTGACGGTATTCTCGGTTTACGCGAGCAACTCGCTTTACAATTTCAGCAGCGTGACCAACTTCAACTTGACCCTGTAACGCAAATCACGATTACTCCCGGCGCAACCATTGCAATTTTTTGTGCCATACAAGCATGCATCAACGCAGGTGATGAAGTCATTATTTTTGACCCAAGTTACGACAGCTACGGCCCTTCTGTGCAGTTAGCAGGTGGTAAAGCAGTTCATGTTGCACTTGAGGCACCTGACTTTAAGGTGAACTGGCAGCACGTTAAAGATTTGATTAATGACAAAACCCGTATGATTGTGGTGAATACTCCTCATAATCCAACAGGTACGATCTGGGCAAAACAGGATTGGTTAGAACTCATTGAACTGATTCAGGATAAAAACATTGTGGTTTTATCTGATGAAGTCTATGAACATCTGGTCTTTGATGGTCAACAACACTTCAGCGCATTGTATTTTCCAGAGCTCAGAGAGCGTAGTTTTGTGATTGGTTCTTTTGGAAAAACCTTCCATGTGACAGGCTGGAAAACTGGTTATTGCGTCGCTTCACCTGAGTTAATGCGTTTATTCCGCCAGATTTACCAATATGCGAATTTCTGTGGGACGACACCTTGTCAGATTGCCCTAGCGCAATATATGGAGCAACACCCAGAACATATTCAAGAGCTTTCGCAGTTTTACCAGACTAAGCGAGATCGATTTAATCAGGCAATTCATAATAGCCGTTTCTTGCTAAAACCGTCTCAAGGTACTTATTTTCAAAACCTTGATTACAGTCAAATTAGACCCGACTTAAACGATATAGAAATGTGCCAGTTTTTAGCCGAGCAACATAAAATCGTGGCTATTCCTGTTTCGGTTTTCTACCAGCAAGCGCCAGAGTCTTTACGCCTAATTCGCTTCTGCTTTGCTAAAAATGATGAGACATTGCAAAAAGCAGGAGAAATCTTGAATGAATGTTAATAAATTTAGAAACTTAGCACAGTAAAACACTACAAGTTATTCGCTCCAACTATGCTAAGTTGAATATCTGCCCCGCTCATCAAAGAGATGGGCGATGGAGAACACATGCCACCAAGACAGTCTTTAATTCACCAGCAAAATCTATGGAAAACATTTTTTGTTTTCTTACTGCCTCTCATTGCAACCAATATTTTGCAGAATTTATCGGGAACGATTAACACCATCTTTGTTGGGCAAATGATGGGAGTAGATGCGATTGCCGCAGTTTCTGTATATTTCCCTATTTTGTTCTTGCTCCTCGCTTTTATTATCGGGATTTCAACGGGTACTACTGTTTTAGTAGGGCAAGCGTGGGGCGCGCAAAATATAGAGAAAGTCCAAAGCGTGGTGGGTTCTACCCTGTTTATGACGCTCATTGGTGGTGTAATTACCGCGATTATCGGTGTGTTTTTTGCCCACGATATTTTAGAGCTATTGGGTACTGACCCAAAGGTAATGCATCTTGCTTTGCCTTATGTGCAATGGATGTTAGCTGGTAGCCCGCTTCTATTTGTCTATATTATTTACACTTCAATTTTACGCGGTGTGGGTGACAGTACAACGCCTTTAATTGCCCTTGCTTTAACAAGTGTGATTGGCGTGATTATTACACCAATTCTCATTAAAGGTTATTTTGGCTTCCCTGCTCTAGGGATTCTTGCACCTGCTATAGCATCAATTATTAGTTATATCGCAATATTAATTTTTCTTGCGGTTTATCTGAACAAGAAAAAACATCCACTTCGGCCAAATCGTCAGCTTTTACAACATATCCGTCATAATCCAGAACTAAGCAAAATCATTTTGCGCTTAGGCGTCCCAACCGGCATTCAAATGATTACCACCTCAATGGCCGGCTTGGTTATTGTTGGGTTAGTTAACCATTACGGATCGCATGCGACTGCAGCGTATGGTGCAGTGAATCAGGTGCTTAACTATATTCAGTTCCCTGCCTTGTCGATCTCAATTGCAGCTTCAATTTTTGCAGCACAAGCGATTGGTGCAGGCAAATCAGATCTGTTAGCACGGGTAACCCGCACAGCTTTGGGAATGAACTTTTTATTTACAGGTACCTTAATTGCACTTGGCTATCTATTTTCGAAATATTTAATGGCTTTGTTTATTACCGACCCAACTGTGGTCGTGTTAGGGCAACAACTTTTATTTATTGTACTTTGGGCAATTTTATTCTTTGGTGCGGGTGCCATTTTTGCATCGATCATGCGTGCCAGCGGAACCGTGACTGTCCCAATGCTGTTAAACATCTCTGCTATTTTATTTATTGAAATTCCATGTGCTTACTGGTTTAGTTCAATGTGGGGGCTTAAAGGAATCTGGGTTGCCTATGCCTTGGCATTTGTGAGTTTATGTATTATTCAAGGCTTGTATTACCAATTTATCTGGAAGAAAAAGAAGATCAAAGTTCTTATTTAGAACCATCCAAGTCACATAAAAAAAGCCATCATTTGATGGCTTTTTACGTTAAAAAATTATTTCATTAACTTAGTTACAATGGTTGAAGCACGTTGATATCCCGTTGGGAATAAACGCTGGAATGCATCAAGAATTTTTGCGTCACTACCAATTAATAAACGGCGTTTATTTTTTAATACCGCTTGTAAAATTTGACGAGCTGCTTCTTCAGGTGGAGTACGTAGTAGCTTGTCAAAGTTTTGGATCGATTTCGTCGGGTCCATACCCAAACTATTCAGGCTATCACTCATTTTTGCAGATTTAGCAATATTGGTACGAATTCCACCCGGATGTACGCACAAAGAGCTTACGCCACTTTTTTCAATATCTAACTCTTGGCGCAATGACTCAGTAAAACCACGCACAGCAAATTTGGTCGCGTTATAACCAGATTGAGTTGGTTGAGCGGTTAAACCAAACAAGCTCGAGATGTTAATAATATGACCATCTTGAGTTTGCTTAATGAACGGTAAAAACTCTTTAGTCCCGTACACTACGCCCCAGAAGTTAATTCCAACGATCCACTCTAAATCTTCGTAGGTTGCCCCTTCAACAGTTGAACCTAGAGCAACACCTGCGTTGTTAAAAATCAGGTTAACAGAGCCATGATCTTGCACAGTTTCTTGTGCCCACTGCTTTACCGCTTCGCGGTCAGAAACATCAAGCTTTTTGGTAGTAACCGTAATATTACTGTATGGTTTTAAAAGCTCGACAGTTTGTTGTAATCCTTTTTCATTAATATCACTCAACGAAAGATGGCATCCCTGTTTTGCCAAAAGAATTGCTAACTGTTGCCCAATGCCAGAACCCGCGCCCGTAATTGCAGCGACTTTGTTTTTAAAATTTTTCATTGTCCATCCTTTGTTTTTCGATATTTGCACAGTCGGTTCATTGCATGTGCAATTCAGACATCTTCAATATAATTTTGACAATATACATTGTCAATATAGTACACTGTAATTTCAGATAGAATGGCACAATTCTGCTGAGCGCTTTATCATAGTGAACACATCTGGCCAAAACCTATAAATTAGGAATAGCATTCATTAGGACACGACTTATTTATGGCGACAAACGACTCAACCAGTAAAAAGAAAACAAAAACTGTGAGTAAAGAACGTCAGTTCAAAGGGTTATCTCTGTCTGAACGTAAAGAGGCACGCCGAGAAAAACTGATTGAAGCTGGTATTGCAACCTACGGAACGCTTGGTTTTTTTTCCGTGACGGTCAAAGATGTCTGCCAAGAAGCAAAACTCACAGAACGCTATTTTTATGAATCATTTAAGAAGAGTGAAGATTTATTCCAAACGATCTTTTTAAAAATGATTGAAGAATTACAGCAAAACCTGATGCAAGCCGTGATTAAAGCAACGCCCGATCCAGAAAAAATGGTCGATGCGGGATTGCGAGCCCTACTGACGACTTTAAAAGAAGACCCGAGATTAGCTCGTATTATCTATGTCGATGCAGTTTTGGTACAAGAATTACATAATCAGGCCACCATTCAAGAAACACTTGCACAGTTTGATCGCATGATTCAGGCCTTTGTTATGCTGACGATGCCGCAAATTCAACATCATGAAAATGAGCTCTCTTTAATCGCTACTGGCTTAAATGGATATGTCACTCAAATTGCGATTCGATGGGTCATGGGAGGGTTTGAACAGTCTCTTGAGCAGGTTTTAACCGCGTGCCGCATTGTTTTCTTATCTTTATTAGCGCAAGTTTCAAAATAATATTAAAGTTTTTTGACAGCCAAAAATGCACTAAATGAGTTAGGCTATTCAGGAGATAAGCTATTGAATGGTTTTAAGAAAACTAAATTTTTCATGTCATAATTTGGTCATAGCTTTGCCTTAGTTTTGTCACAAATTATTGCTAATTTTAATTTTATAGACTTTTCTGCAATGAAATTGTCATAATTAATCTTTGTAATAAGCCTGTCATAACTACAAAACGGTTCACCGTTAAATCTATAGGATATTGCGCTGTGAAAGATGACTATATTTTAATTGTCGATGATGAGCTTCCTATTCGTGAAATGATCCATACTTCTTTGGACATGGCAGGCTTTCAGTGTTTACAGGCAGAAGATGCCAAACAGGCTCATCAAATTATCGTCGACCAACGTCCGGCGCTTATCTTGCTCGATTGGATGTTACCTGGAGGCGTAAGTGGTGTCGATTTATGTCGCCGCTTAAAACGCGATGAGAACCTCTCAGAAATTCCCGTCATTATGTTGACTGCCCGCGGAGAAGAAGACCACAAAGTACAAGGTCTTGACGCAGGTGCAGATGATTACATGACAAAGCCTTTCTCAACACGTGAACTGGTTTCTCGTATTAAGGCAGTTCTGCGCCGTGCAAATGCTTTAAGTGGCGAAAAAACAATTGATGCTAATGGTTTGATTCTTGACCCTGTAAGCCAGCGTGTTAGCTTTGGCAACAATATTTTAGAAATGGGTCCAACTGAATATCGCTTACTTGCGTTTTTTATGACCCATCCAGAGCGTGCATATACACGTGCCCAGTTGCTCGATCAGGTGTGGGGCGGTAATGTATATATCGAAGATCGAACTATCGATGTACACATCCGTCGTTTGCGTAAAGTTTTAGAACCTTTTGGTGTTGACCGATTTGTTCAGACGGTACGTGGAACGGGCTACCGATTCTCAACACGTGCAGATTTAGCCGCAGGTTAACCAAGATTTATGTATGAACCCTACCCCGTCCCCGAACAGGTACGTGAACAAAAACTTTCCCGCTACAGTAGTTTATGGACGTTTGCCAAACAAGATTTACGGCTCTTATTATTTTTTCTAATTATTGCCGGTTTAGTCGGTTTTGGACTTGGGTATTTCTGGAGTTGTATTTTTATTGCCTTCGTGGTGTTTTTTACACTCCAGTTGCGTTCTTTATATCTGGTCAATGACTGGATTGCGAATAAACCTTATGACGTTCCTCCAAATCTTAATGGAATTTGGGGGGCATTATTATTTAATGTTTACCGTGCTCAGCGCCAAGAACGAATTGTTCAGGCGGAAATGGTCGGTTTAATTGACCGAGCACAGTCATCTTTGGTTGCACTTGCTGAAGCCGTTGTTTTAATTGATGACCAACATCAAATCGAATGGTGGAACCCTGCTGCTGAACGTTTGTTAGGAATCAGTCCTCTCGATCGTGGCCGGAATTTATTAACAATTTTACGTCAGCCTAGTTTTATTGAATATTTTAACAATATTGATCAGGCGCCCGATGGTATCAAACTCCATTCCAATCTTGATGATGACCGCTATGTACAGGTTAAGCTCACAAGATTTGGTGGAGAAAGTCGTTTATTAGTAGCTTACGACGTTACGCGTATGCACAACCTTGAGCAAATGCGTAAAGACTTCGTCGATAATATTTCGCATGAACTCCGCACCCCATTAACAGTGCTGAGTGGTTATATCGAGACATTTACCGATCAGGAAGACATCAGCCCACGCTGGAAACGCGCTTTTGATCAGATGCAATCACAAACCAAGCGCATGAATGCATTGGTGAATGATTTATTACTGTTATCGAATTTAGAAAATAACAAGAAAATTGCAAAAAATCAGATTATTGAAATGCCGAGTTTAATGAGTCAACTGTTTGATGATGCTCAGGCCTACAATGCCGATTATGGACACACGCTCAATTTACACATTGATAGCCACTGTGACCTGATTGGTTCCGACATGGAAATTGCCAGCGCATTTAGTAATTTAATTACCAACGCGATTAAATACACTCCAAAGGGTGGAACCATTACGATTGGTTGGCATGATGACGGTGAACATGCTTACTTTAGCGTACAAGACACAGGCATTGGAATTAACCCTAAACATTTACCACGTCTAACCGAACGCTTCTACCGTGTTGATAGCGATCGTAGTCGCCAAACAGGCGGTACAGGTTTAGGCTTGGCGATTGTAAAACACGTACTTATGCAACACGGTGCCTATTTAGATGTGCAATCTAAAGAAAATGAAGGTTCAACATTTACCGTAGTTTTTCCGAAAGAAAGACTATATAACATGACCTAAAGTCACCTCTATTCAAATAAAAAGCCGACTCATGAAAAGTCGGCTTTTTTGTAATATCTAAACCAATTTATTTAAAATTAGCGCAATACGATTTACTTTGATTTTTCTCTATTACATTTAAAAAACTAGTGGCAAAAGTATTGCTCTGGCGCAGTGCATCGCGATGATCTCCGCCATCAATCGTTTGATATATAGTTGGTTTTTTTAATTTACATAGCTGCTGGTAATAAGCAGATGTCCCTCTCGGGTCGACTAAATGATCTTTAGAACCCTGAACAATCATTAACGGTACGGTAGGCACCATATTTTCAATGGACTGTTGTTTTAGATAAGCCAAAAGAGGTTTTAAATCAGCATCAGATCGAAATATGCTAGAAGGAGATTTCTTCAAATCAGCTTGAAGTTCAGATAAACAACGACTACGCGCTTGAGTCAGCACCGTGTTCATTTCTGGGCTGACTAAATTTTCAGGAACTATGCTCGGCTCGGCTGCTTGTGCTCCTAATAGCATAATAGGGAAGAAAGCAGCTACGCTAGGTTCTGGGTTTGGATTACTCTGCACATATTCTGCGATGCCCTCATATTGGTAGCCACCTGGCGCAAGAGCGATTGCCCCTTTTAAATCTAGTTCAGGTGCATCTTTTTGACCATAGGCAGACACTGCAATTGCCGCAGCCCCGCCTTGACTGTGCCCCATCACCAACCACTGTTTATTAAAACTCTTGGGCTTAAGCAAATGTAATGCACGCACTGCATCGACCACCGTATGTAGTTGGCTCTTTGCATTCATATATGGATGCGCGCCTAATGTACCTAAACCCTGATAATCAGGTGCAACAACTGCATAGCCACGGGCAAGCCAACTATCTAACGCTTTAGAAGCAACTTCTTGGTATGAATGAACGGGCCCACCAACATAATCACCCGAAGGTGCACAAGTATCTGCAACTCCTGTCGTGCCATGCGCCCAAGCAAGTATCGGCCAACCATTTTTGGGAGCTGTACCTTTAGGCAATAAAATAAAAGCCGATGCCACAATAGGCTCGCCCTGAATACCTCGACTACGATAATTTACCAATAAGCGCTGATCTGCATGAGGAAATAAACTCGTCACATCTTGCTGTTCTATAGACAGTATTGAACCCGGTTTTTCGCTCACAATGTGCTTACCCAAATCTGCAATGGGAGCAGCCATAGCAGAACCAGACACCAAACAAGCACTGCTAAATAAATTTTTTAAAAAAGCATTACTTTTTTTAATCAAGGGATTACTCCTCTATTATTTACACTATATCTATTTAAATAATCAATTTATAAAATATAAAGTACCATAAAATCATCTATATTTATATTTACCTAAAAATAATTTACATTTATATATAACCATTTAAAATTTAATGAAAATATATTTCAAAGAAACGTATTATAAATATTGTTGCAAAAATTAATCCAACTTAAATAGTAAAAAAATATATGCTGATATTTTCTTAATTACTATAGCGATTAAAATGTCAAAACAATATAAATTTATACCGTACCTGGTTTTTCTTATTCTCGGTTCTCTACCCATCTATAGCTTTGCAGACGTACAAGTATATGGTCCTGGTGGGCCAGCACCCGCCATGAAAGAAGCCGCCAAACAATTCACCAATAAAACTGGCATAGTAGTCCATGTAACGGCTGGGCCTACTTCTCAATGGTCTGATAAAGCAAAACTAGATGCCGATATTATATATAGTGGTTCTGAAGCCATGATGTCTGATTTTGAAAATGCTTTTTCTGAGCAAATTATAAAAGACTCGGTAGAACCTTTATATTTACGCCCCGCAGCCATTTTAGTACGCAAAGGAAATCCTAAAAATATTAAAGGATTTAAAGACCTAGCTAAATCTGGCGTTAAAATTTTAGTTACTCATGGTGCAGGTCAAGTCGGTATGTGGGAGGATATCGCTGGTAGGACAGGCAATATCCAATTAACCAAATCTGTTAGAAAAAATATTGCCACCTACGCAGCCAATACAGGTATTGCCAAGAAAAACTGGGAAGAAAATAGCAACTACGATGCATGGTTAGTCTTTAATATCTGGGGAATTAGTAACCCAGATGTTGGGCAAATTATACCTATTGAACCAGAGCTGGTTATCTATCGCGATACAGATGTTGCCTTAACCAAACATAGTCTAAAAGACGCTGAAGCTAAACGTTTTGTAGAGTTCTTATCGTCTCAGCAAGGTAATACTATTTTCAAAAAATATGGTTGGACTAAATAACTTAAAAGGGAGCCTAACTCCCTTTTATTTTTTTAAATTATTCATTCCACTTAACCTAGAATATATTCATTTCAAATTAAATATATTCCAACGGCATATAAACTTCCTAGCAGTAGACAAAAAGCTGAACTGATATACCAAAATAAATCACTATTTCCGACAAATTTTGACTTTAACCACGGAAAAGCCAGACCACGGATAATAAAAACCGCTGCAACAAGCGACAAAATAATTTTGGTAAAAGGTAATATCTGTATTCCCTTTGCTGCAAAGAAGGCATACATAGAACATATGGTCAGGACTAAACCGACAGCTATAGCTGTAAAATTGGGATACCAATGTCCTCTTTCTACCATTTGAACAATACTTTTTCCGGCACCTAAAAAACGAAAGCCATTAGCTCCCCAAAGGACACAAACAAAATGAAGTAATGCAGCAAGAAATGTTAGAGCTGAAGCAAAATATAAGGGAGTAATAGAACTTGAATACATTTTATTTCCTATTGAATTGTTATTATGAGACAAAAAGTTATTTATGAGATCATCTGTGATCAAATCATAATATAGTTAATATATAAAATCTTTAAATAAAAAAGAGAGCATGAGCTCCCTTTTTTTAAATCTTATTTACGAATTAAACTGTATGTCCCATGCGCTCGCCCATTACAACCACAGACTCAGCTTTAAAATGTTGTTCCCATTCGATCTTATCTTTTTCAAATAAAATAACAGCAGTAGAACCTAAATAAAAACGTCCAAGCTCGGCACCTTTTTCTAGCTTTAACTGATGATGCTGTAATTCGATACGACCTGAAGGTTTCACTTTACCTGTCGCCACAGTTTCAATACCAGCAACAATCATTGCACCTACTAAGACAACTGCCATACGGCCAAGTTCAGTATCAAACAAACACACCATGCGTTCATTACGGGCAAATAGTCCCGGTACATTTTCAGCAGTCACCTGATTTACCGAAAATAGCTCACCCGGTACATACAAAGTTTCAGTTAATGTACCTGTAAACGGCATATGAACGCGGTGGTAATCGCGTGGAGATAGATAGACTGTCGCGAACTCGCCTTCTTGAAACGGCTGAGCAAGTTGAGGGTCGCCAATGAGTTTCTCTACAGAGAAGCTTTGGCCCTTTGCTTGAAATACTTCACCCGCAGTAATTTTACCAATCTGAGAAATAGCACCGTCAGCAGGTGACACAATGCTATCTGCATTTTCGTCAACGAGACGTACGCCATCTTTTAAAGCACGAGTAAAAAAGTCATTAAAAGATTTATATTTCAGTGCATTGCCTTGCTCAGCAATCGATAGATCAATTCCATATTTGGTTTTAAATGCATGAATAACAGCAGTTTTCACAACTGGATTTTCACTCGCAGCAACTTTACCTACCACACGGCTCAATTGGTGCTGTGGTACAAGGTTTTGTGCCTTAATAAATAATTCTTTTTTTAATCGAGATGTGAAACTCACGACGGTGATTCTCCAGTAATAATAGGACTATCGAGGCGATTGCCCCATTCACTCCACGCACCATCATAGGCTTTTGCTTCCCAGCCCAAGAGCCTAGCCAAAATATAGGCCAAACCGGAACGGTGATGTGACTGGCAGTACACAACTACAGGTTGCTGTAAATCGAACCCGAGTTGTTCAAGGCGCTGCCGCGTGCGTTCAAGCGGATGCAATTTTAGATGATTTTGACGATTAAGTGCAGTACTCCATTCAAAATGGAGGGCATTTGGAATGTGACCGCCGCGTCGCGCTGCTAAACGGATCCCACTATATTCATCACTCGTTCGGCAATCCCATAATTGAACATTTTCTTGTTCGACTTGTTTGCGTAGTTCTTCGTAATTCACTCGGAACTGAGCAGCATGCGATAAATCAATCTGAATTAAGTCTGCAACAGGAGAAACTTCTTCAACTTCTGCTGTAGTTGGTAACCCTGCTCCTAACCATGCATGGATACCGCCATTAATTAAACTGGTGCGCGTAAACCCTAAGCAATGCAAATTCCAGATTAAACGTCCAGCCCATGCTCCACCTTCGTCGTCATAGACCACAACATGATGATTAGGTGAAATATTCAATTTTTCAATCAGTGCTTGTAAACCCGCTTCATCTGGCAAAATGCCAGTGGCTTCTTCGTGTTGAGCCACTAACCATTTAGGCTGTAAGTGAATAGCATGCGGAATATGAAGTTGCTCATAAACAGAAGCACGGCTCAAATCTACAATGCGAATATATTCATTGCCTAAATAAGGCACTAATTCTTCTGCTTCAATTAATAAATCGAGTTTAAAATCCGGGAGTGTCATCGTCATGGTTTCTTTTTATACCAGCTTAATTTCATATTAGCATAAGCTTATATCTAACAAACTCTGATTTCCTGCTACTCTTTAGCAGAAAATCAGATATCAGTATGGTTACTTTTAAAAATACAAAATAGCGAGACTAATTTTTAATTAAATCACTTCTTCAAGTTCTTCGATTTCAAAAACCTGACGTAAATAGGCCAAGAAAGTATCGTTATCTGTCATAGTTTTACCTGGGCTATCAGAAATTTTGGCAACCGACTGACCATTACATTCGACTAGTTTCAACACAATATTAAGCGGCTTTTGGCCCATATCATTGGTCAAATTGGTTCCAATACCAAAACTCACCTGAAAACGATCTTTAAAGTATTGATGCAATTCCCATGCTTTTGGCAAATCAAGGCCATCACTAAAAGTCAGCATTTTGGTTTTAGTATCAATTTTTAATTTACGATAATGCGCATAGGCCTTATCTCCCCATTCGTAAGGGTCACCACTGTCATGACGTAAGCCATCAAAGAGTTTCGCAAAATACAAATCAAAATCTCGAAGGAACGCGTCCATACCAACAACGTCAGTCAAAGCAATTCCTAAATCTCCACGATACTCTTGTACCCATGTCTCTAAAGCAGCTTTTTGGAAATCACGCAGTCGTACATCAAGTGCCTGAAAAGCTTGTAGGAATTCATGAGCCATGGTCCCAATTGGCGTAATGTTTAACTCTTTTGCAAGCAGGACATTACTTGTACCACGGAAAACATTTGGCACTGTTTTATGAAAGGCTGCCACAACATGTTTTTGCCATACGAAGCTATAACGGCGACGTGTACCAAAATCAGAAACTAAGAATGGCGGATCATTCGGTTTTTGTGTTTTTTCATATTCCTGAATCAATTCAAGCTTGGCTTTTAAACGACGCTCGCCTTCAGCCCATACTTCATCAGTTTTGATACGGCTAAAATAAAGTTCATTTACAATTGCCAATACAAAAATTTCAAACATCATGGCTTGAACCATCGGACCTTCAATATGAATATCCAAACGACCTTCGGCATCGATGCTGGCTCGAATAAAGCGGCGTTTCAGTTGAAATAATTCTAAATAGTCAACAAAGTCACTTTTTATAAAGCGTAATTTACGCAAATATTGAAGCTCGTCTTCTTTATATTTAAGACTACACAAATAGTCGAGTTGCTCGTTTAAATCATCCAGAATATCTACTAGTGGATAGACAGTATCTTCTAAATTTCTACAGCGGAAATGGTAGACACTATGTGTTTGCGGGAATTTATGCAAAACTACTTGTAACATCGTAAATTTGTACAAGTCTGTATCTAGTAAAGAATGGATAATTGGAGACATAGTCAATGATTATTCGCTTGCTTCTTAGCATTAAAGCATATTTTTATAAATGAATTGCGGGCTTTTAGACCATTGTTTCAATTCCATGAACTTTCCTTTTAAAAATCATTTAATTTAAATTCTGCTAAACTAAATCAATTCAATTAATTGCAGAAATTTGCTTTAACTATGCGTGCTTTAATACAACGAGTTCTTGAAGCTAAAGTGGTGGTTGACGGTGAGACTACCGGTGAAATCCAACAAGGCTTATTGGTTTTTTTAGGCATCGGCCAAGATGACACTTTAGCGGTTGGCCAAAAGCTTATTGATAAGATTTTGAAATATCGTATCTTTGATGACGAACAAGGCAAAATGGGCTGGAATGTCTCTCAAGCAAATGGTGGAATCCTGCTTGTTTCACAATTTACGCTTATGGCTCAAACGCAAAAAGGTTTACGTCCAGATTTTGGCCCAGCCATGCCGCCAGCAGATGCCAAAGCGTTATATGAACAGCTGGTTGAATATACACATTCAAAATTTGAAAAAGTTCAAACTGGCATTTTTGCAGCCGATATGAAGGTTCATCTCATTAATGATGGCCCGGTGACGTTTAACTTAGAAGTCGAAGCATAGATATAAAAAAACTCCCAAATGGGAGTTTTTTTATATCTGGCGATTAACGACCAGTTTTCTCTTTAATAAAAGCACGTGCTTGACGTACTTTCTCTTTAACTGGTTTTGGTAACTTAGGTGGAATAAGTCTAGCCACTTGGTTAAACCAAACCAGTAGGCTGAAGTCACCTTCCATTTTAATGCTGCCGTTTTGCATACCTGTCATAAATGCTGTCGGGTCACCTTTAATCAAAGTTTTTACACCTTGTTCGCTGTCCGCAAACTGCAAGATAAAGTCAGCTTTTTCAGGTGAACCTGCAACAGTGTCGATCTGTCCATTATTAATAATGATCTGACGTGCAACACCTAAATCCGTACCGATCTGGATACGGAATGCGCGGTCATGAATCAATTCAATAAACTTAGGGCTAGTACGTGCCAATTGCTTCATACGCAGCACTAAACCTGCTACCAATAAATCTAACGGGTCTGTACTGACATCAACGAGAGGTAATTTGACTACAGGTATAGAAGAAAGTTTCATGAACATTCACGCCTATTGTATTTTTATGAAAACCTTAGAGCAAAACTCAGCAAGGGCATACCATTGCCTGCGTTTTATGCATCAACTGATAATTTTTAGCTGGCAACGCAATCTAGATGAAACGTCAACAGACGCATCTATCGTAGCATAACTGGCTATTTTTTAATAAATGCTTTGTATAATAAAAATCACGTTTCGTAAATAAAAAAGGCATGCTGTGCATACCTCTTTACCGTTAGATAACAATTTAATTATCGGCTAGAACATTGTTGCTGATCATCTTCATATACTGGCGTGTGTTCTATATATTGGCGATTTGCCAAAGCCTTTTGTGCCTGTTTATCCTCACGTAACAAAATAAATGTAACCATTACCATCGCTAGACTTAGTGCAGTTAAATAACTATATGTGACTGGCATTTCAAAAGTGACTTGAACTCCAAAACGGACCACTTCTAATAGCCCCCAAAAGAACATCCCTGCAAGCATAAAACCAAGCCAACGACGGTAAGGAGAAAAGAAAACAGCAACAAGCGCGACAGCAATCAAGCTGAATCCGGCGATAGCGGCAAAATTCGCTGTTACCATAGAAACCTCCGTCTTAATGAAAACGTCTAAAAACATTCGGTCTTAAAAACCCGACCTCATTCCAAAAACAACTTTAATTCATAATTTGTGTTGAAGCTTAGGATGCATTATGTATGTTTTTTTTTAGAAAAAAAGACCCGTTTTTTCTTAATGCGACATACTTTGTCGCAACATTCTTTTGTCATTACATTTTTGTAAAATTCAAAAAGTTCGATTCCCTATATGGCATCAATTCTGGCGTGTCATTACAAAAAAATATGCTGTTTTTAAGGACCAAAATAAGTTTTTTTCAGATTTTTTTATTGCCTTTTTTCTGTGCATAATTCTGTCATAACTTGCTTGATTTTATAACTATTCTGCATAAAAAAAGCGCTACTCTGAAGTAGCGCTTAAAGCTTAGCCTTATAGGTTAAGCACGATTTAAATCTTTGTCATGCATGCCAAGTAAATACAGTACGCCATCTAAACCAACACTTGAAATAGCCTGATTTGCATTTTGACGAACCAAAGGTTTAGCACGATAAGCTACGCCAAGCCCAGCAATCGCAAGCATTGGTAAATCATTCGCACCATCACCTACTGCCATGGCTTGTTCTAAAGAAATATCCATTTTATTTGCAAGTTCGCGTAATAGATCAGCTTTACGTGCGCCATCAACAATCGCACCTTTAACTTCACCCGTTACAAAACCATCTTGCACATCTAAAATGTTGGCATGAACTTCATCAATACCCAGTTTGCCTTGTAGATATTCAGCAAAATACTGGAATCCACCAGATAAAATTGCCGTTTTATAACCAAGTGCTTTTAAAGTCGAGATAAGACGCTCTGCACCTTCAGTAATCGTTAAGCGTTCAGCAATTTTAGGTAAAACTGATGCATCTAGACCTTTAAGTAAGGCAACACGAGCACGAAAGCTTTGCTGGAAATCAAGTTCACCTTGCATCGCTCTTTCAGTAATTTCAGCAACTTGCGCGCCTACCCCTGCTTCAATCGCCAACTCATCAATTACTTCTTGCTCAATTAATGTTGAGTCCATATCAAAACACACCAAACGGCGGTTACGTCGATAAGCGTTGTCTTCTTGAACAGCAACATCAATGTTTAATTCACTTGAAAGACGTAAACATGCTGCACGCATGGCTTGTGCATCTAAAGTTGGACCACTACTTAAACCAAACTGTACACATGCACGACGTGGGAATGCGCTATCATTTTCAAAGTCGACACGGCCTGATAATCGGGTAACAGTTTCAATGTTAAAGCCTTGGCTAGACACAATTTGTGTAACCGCTTGTAAATGTGCAGCAGTGAGTTCAGGTGCTAAAGCCGTGACGATATAACGAGTACGGCCTCCTTCACTTACCCATTGATCGTATTCTGCGCCTGTGATTGGTTTAAAGCGCACTGTTAAGCCAATATCATGTGCTAAAATCAGAATTTCTTTCATTGCCAACGCGGTCGCAGTTTCATTATCTGACGCGACCACAATGCCCAATGTAAGTTGATTATGAATAACAGCCTGACCTACATCCAGTATTTGCAATGAATGTACGGATAGTACTTGCATTAATCGGGTAAACTGGTTTGGTTGGTCTGGTCCTAAAAAGGATATAAGAATGATTTCTCGCATGAATTGACTCTAGTCTGAGTGACAACTATTGTAAGAATCATAATCGAATTTCAATATAATTGCCTTGGAAGTTTAACTTGATTGCGCCTAGACAAGGGCTATTTGCTAGCCTACTGATCGTTAGTTTTGCATTGCATACCTTTTTATTGGTGATTGCAACGACACACCAGCTCAATGAAAACCGTGCGAGTCAAGGTCAGCTCATGACCAGTCAGCTCGTTGCAGACAGCTTATCCGAGCTAGAACCTGCCAATACGGTATCTTTAGCTCTGATTGCCAATCGCTATGCGACCAATCCAAGCGTTGCGTCTATTCGCATTCTTGATGCCAACAAACAGGTACTGGCAACGAGTGGAATTTCAAAAACTCGCCAAGGTGAGATTTTTGCTCGCGATGCGCTGCAAAATGAAAAGAAAGTGGGTTCTATCGAGATTACGCTTATTCAGCCAAGTATTGGGGAAATTCTTCGTACTCAATGGCTGGCTATCTTAGCCTCTCTGTTTTTGCATGTTTTATTATGGCTTGCCTATCGTGCGATTGCTCGTCCGACTCGTAGCGAATATTTGGCACGCATTAATGAAGAAAACCGCTTAAAACATGAAATTCAGCAATTAACTCAAGCGCTTGCTCTCGAAAAACAAAATACAGTAACGTTGGTTGCACAAGCACAGCAACAAGCCAAAGCTAAACCAGCAGTTCGCCAACAAGCCGAAAAAACTTCAGATTCAGCTGACCAACATACTTTGGCGCTCAATATCCAGTTTTATGACCCTAAACAGTTATTAAGCAGTGTTAACCAATCTGTATCTGTGCCCTACTTTAAACTCTGTCAGCTCTTTTTAAATAAGAGTATTGAGTTATGTGTTAAGCATTACCAATTAAAGTTAGCGGACATTGAAGTCGTAAATGAATTTAATGCTGACGGCGCTACACTTGCGATTTCAACCTCGCATAGTCACGCTGTAGAGTGTTTACTCATGATTGGAACTGTATTCCAGTTGCTCTCTGACGTTTTATATAAACGTTACCGCGAAGATAAACGCTTTGCGCTGCAAACTCGTAGTGCAACGTGTAATGCTGTAGAAGCGATGCAAATTGATGCGAAAGAAGCTGCTCAACGTTTAGCACAGCATCTTCATGCGAAAGAGTCTGCTTTATATCTTGAGAATGATCAACTTAAGGCAATTCAAGATAGCTATCAACTTGTTGCAATGCCAAACCCAAGCAATGTCATGACTCGTCATGCGTTTATGATTAATGGTATGAATGCAGAGTGTGCTGAACTTGCTCAAAATATCCGGACTGAAATTTTGATGGGGAAAAAATCAATCCCACAAAATGATAGTCCAAGCAGTGCAGCTTCATAAAAAGTAAGTGCGCATATCAGAACCTAGCCTTTTGGCTAGGTTTTTTTATTTAAATTCATAGCTTTTATTTTAAATTATTCCATTTTCTTATGATTTATTTGTATAAATAAAGCTGGATCTATTCTATCTCGTTGCAAAGTTGGATAAATCAGAATCATAGGCAAAATTCTCTAAACAGCGTAAACTATGCAAAATTTATTAAATAGAAATTGTCTAACGACAAAAAAAGGTGAGAGCGAATGCCGCTGAGTCGTGTTGAAGATCTTGTCGCCGATATTCGTGCAGGCAAAATGGTTATCTTGATGGATGACGAAGATCGCGAAAATGAAGGTGATCTTGTCATTGCAGCAACGCATGTTCGTCCTGAAGATATTAACTTCATGATTACTCATGCACGTGGTTTAGTTTGCCTAACGTTAAGTCGTGAGCGCTGTAAGCAGTTGAACCTTCCGTTGATGGTTGACCAAAATGGTGCCCAGCATAGTACAAACTTTACCTTATCAATCGAAGCCGCTGAAGGTATTACAACTGGTATTTCAGCAGCAGAGCGTGCACATACAATTCAAGCTGCTGTCGCAGCGCATGCAAAGCCAAGTGATATTGTACAACCGGGCCATATTTTCCCGTTAATGGCTCAACCAGGCGGTGTTCTACATCGTGCGGGTCATACCGAAGCGGGCTGTGATTTAACACGCTTAGCAGGTCTTGAACCCGCTTCTGTCATTTGTGAAATCATCAATGAAGATGGCACAATGGCACGCCGTGCAGATTTAGAAATTTTTGCCGAGAAGCATGGCTTAAAAATTGGTACAATTGCGGACTTGATTCACTACCGCATGACCAATGAGCAAACGGTTGAACGTCTGGATCAAAAAACCATTCAAACAGAATACGGTTCATTTGAACTTTATCGTTATCGTGAGATTGGTAACCCGGACATCCATTTGGCTTTAGTCAAAGGCGAGCCAAAAGAAGGTGTTACAACAGTACGTGTACATGGTTTCAGTCCAATTCGCGATTTACTTAAGCTGAATAAAGCTGATGGTGAACCTGCGTGGAATCTAGACCGTGCACTACAGACAATTGCAGCGAGTGATCGCGGTGTTTTAGTCTGGATCGGGCAAGATCATTTGCAAGACTTGGGACCAGCGTTGGATGATTTAAATAAGCCAAAACCGGTGAAATCCAATGCAGCACTTTCACATCAATATCAAACCATTGGTGTAGGTGCTCAAATTTTGCGTGATTTAGGTGTTGAAAAGATGAAGCTTCTTAGCTCACCATTACGTTTCAATGCTTTATCTGGCTTTAATTTAGAAGTAGTGGAATATATCACTGCTGATCAAATCACAACGAAATAATCGAGGTTGCTATGGCAATTCGCCGTATTGAAGGTTTATTACATCTCGCAAGCGAAGGTCGTTATGCGATTTTAGTGGGTCGTTTCAACAGTTTTGTTGTTGAACACTTATTGGATGGTGCAATCGACACATTAAAACGTCATGGTGTAAATGAAGATAACATTACTGTTATTCATGCTCCTGGCGCATGGGAACTCCCGATTGTTGCTAAAAAATTAGCTACATCAAATCAATTTGATGCAATCATCGCACTTGGCGCAGTTATTCGTGGTAGCACACCACACTTTGACTTCGTTGCTGGTGAATGTGCAAAAGGTTTAGGTGTAGTTGCGTTAGAAAGCAGCTTGCCTGTCATCAATGGTGTATTAACTACTGATAGCATCGAGCAAGCCATCGAACGTTCAGGTACAAAAGCAGGAAACAAAGGTAGCGAAGCTGCTTTAACTGCAATTGAAATGGTTAATTTATTAAAGGCAATTTAAAGCATGTCTCAAACACTGCAAGCCGCTTATGCAGCAAAACGCAAAGCACGTCGTTTTGCTGTACAAGGTATTTATGAGTGGCAAATGAGTCACAATCCTGTACATGAAATTGAAGCACGTACCCGTGCTGAAAATGCGATGCACAAGGTAGACTTAAATTACTATCACGAACTATTAACGCAAGTGGTTGCACAGCGCGACGATCTTGATGCATTACTCATTCCGGTACTTGACCGTGAACTTGATGCACTTGATGGTGTAGAGCTCGCAACCTTACGTTTAGGTGCTTACGAGTTACGTGATCATTTAGAAGTACCTTATCGTGTAGTTCTTGATGAAGCCATTGAACTCGCCAAACACTTTGGTGGAGCAGATAGCCATAAATACATTAATGGCGTTTTAGATCGTTTAAGTTCAACACTACGTAGTGCTGAAAAACAACAAGCAAACTAATAGGTTTGAAGTTGATATGGCTGAGTTTTCTATTATTGACCAATACTTTAACAGACAATCTTATACAGATGTCACCTTAGGTATTGGAGATGACTCAGCCTTAATCACCCCTCCTCAAAATCAACAATTGGTGATCTGTGCAGATACGCTAGTTGCTGGTCGTCACTTTCCTCTTGATACCTCTCCCCATGCAATTGGTTGGAAAAGTGTGGCTGTAAATCTTTCCGATATTGCTGCCATGGGTGCTAAACCCCATAGTATTTTACTAGCGTTAAGCCTACCTACCATTGACCATGAATGGCTCGAAGGATTCAGTCAGGGCATCTATGACTGCTGTAATCAATTTGGCGTTGCTCTCATTGGTGGAGATACGACCCAAGGTCCACATCTGACCATTACCGTGACGGCTATGGGTTGGATTGAAGCTGGACAAGCGGTGTTACGTTCGGGCGCAAAAGTCGGTGACTATGTGTGTGTGAGCGGTCAAGTTGGTGATGCATCCTATGGTTTACAACACCTAGGTCATCCATTACAAAAAAGACTAGACTACCCGACACCACGTTGTCAGCTTGGACAACAGTTGAAGGGTCTTGCTTCTAGCATGATTGATATTTCTGATGGATTAGCCCAAGATTTAGGTCATATTTTAAAAGCCTCACACGTCGGTGCGCGATTACTTTTAGAAAAGTTACCGATTGATTCAACGCTAGAGAAACTACCAGAGCAGCAGCGTTGGCAATATGCGCTAGCTGGTGGTGATGACTACGAATTATGTTTTACAATAACACCGCAAAATTATGAAAAACTTTTGCAAAAACAACTAGACATTAAGATTACAATGATCGGACAGATCGTTGAGCAAACAAAACTAACTTTTGAGCATTTGGGTTCAGATTACCCATTGCAAATTCATGGATACCAACACTTTGCATAAGCCGCCGATTCATTTTAAAGACATGTCTTGGTTCAACCGCTGCATCGTTTTCTGTGGAGTTGGTTTCGGATCTGGTCTCGCACCTAAAGCACCTGGTACTTTTGGCTCTGCCTTTGCCCTACTCTTCGTTCCGATCTGGTTATCGCTTGGATTTAACTTAAGCTTAATCGCGATGATTATCATGTCCTTGGTCGGGATCTATATTTGTGGACAAACAGCAAAAGTCATAGATGTACACGATGATGGTCGAATTGTGTGGGATGAATTTGCAGGGCAATCTATTACCTTCCTTCCTCTTCTTTATTTACAACAAATGAACTGGATGTGGGTAATCGTCGGCTTCATATTATTTCGAATTTTCGATGTTTGGAAACCTTGGCCTATACGCGTTATTGATCGTCAAGTACACGGTGGTTTTGGTATTATGCTTGACGATATTATTGCCGGTGTATGGGCTGCTCTTTGTACACTAATTATTATCCATTTGACTTAATCATTAGAGTTATACATGTCAACTACCGTCATTATTCTTGCTGCTGGCAAAGGAACGCGTATGCGTTCTCAGCTTCCTAAAGTACTCCAACCTTTAGCGGGTCGCCCACTATTAGGACATGTCATTCAAACAGCAAAACAATTACAAGCTAAAAATATTATTACTATTTATGGTCATGGTGGTGACCGCGTACAACAAACATTTGCCCAAGAAAATGTTCAATGGGTTGAGCAAGCTGAACAACTTGGTACAGGCCATGCAGTACAAATGACCTTACCAGTACTCCCTAAAGAGGGTGTTTCACTGATTTTATCAGGCGATGTACCATGTATTAATGCAAATACGCTACAAAAATTATTAGATGCATCGACTCAGACAGGGATTGGCTTAGTTACGCTCACTGTAGATGATGCAACAGGTTATGGCCGTATTGTGCGCCAAGATGGCAAAATCCAAGCCATTGTTGAACATAAAGATGCAAACGAAGTACAACGCCAAATTAAAGAATTCAATACAGGCATTTACTGTGTGAGCAACGCAAAACTTCATGAGTGGTTGCCTAAACTTTCAAATGAAAATGCACAGGGTGAATATTACCTCACTGACATCGTTGCAATGGCAATTGCAGATGGCTTAGAAGTTGCCTCTGTTGAACCAGAGCTTGCTTTTGAAGTTGAAGGTGTTAATGACCGCTTACAACTTGCAGCTTTAGAACGCCAGTTCCAGCAAGAGCAAGTCAAAAAGCTAATGCAGCAAGGTGTGATGTTCTTTGACCCTGCACGTTTTGATTTACGTGGCTCTGTAAAAGTTGGACAAGACGTTCGTATTGACATCAATGTTATTATTGAAGGTGAATGTGAGCTTGGTGATTTTGTAGAAATCGGCGCTGGCTGTATTTTAAAGAACACCAAAATTGCAGCAGGCACTAAAGTTCAAGCCTATAGCGTTTTTGATGGCGCAGTTGTTGGTGAAAATGCTCAAATTGGACCATTTGCACGTTTACGCCCAGGTGCTAAATTGGCAAATGAAGTGCATATTGGCAACTTTGTTGAAGTTAAAAACACAACGATTGGGCTCGGTAGTAAAGCCAACCATTTCACATATTTAGGTGATGCGGAAATCGGTGCTGAATCAAATATTGGGGCAGGTACAATTACTTGTAATTATGACGGTGCAAATAAACACAAAACCACTATTGGCGATGCCGTTTTTATCGGTTCTAATAGCTCGCTGGTTGCTCCGGTGACCATTGGGAATGGTGCAACAGTCGGTGCGGGTTCTGTGATTACGAAAGATGTAGCTGAACAAAGTCTCTCCTTTGAACGTGCGCAACAAATTTCTAAAGCAAATTATCAACGTCCCCAAAAGGTTAAAAAATAAGAGGATTGAAGTATGTGTGGTATCGTCGGAGGCGTTGCAGAGCGTTGTGTAACCGAGATTTTAATTGAAGGTTTAAAACGTCTTGAATACCGTGGTTATGATTCTGCGGGCGTTGCTTTACTAAATAATCAACAAATTTTACGTGAGCGCCGTGTAGGTAAAGTCATCAATCTTGCAGATGCAGTTGCTGAACACCAACTTACAGGGGCTATCGGCATTGCGCATACACGTTGGGCTACTCATGGTAAGCCAACTGAAAACAATGCTCACCCACACATGTCTGGTAAGGTTGCTGTTGTACATAACGGCATCATTGAGAACTACCAAGAGCTAAAAGATGACCTTCAAGCATTAGGTTATGTTTTTACTTCTCAAACAGATACTGAAGTTGTTGCACACTTAGTTGCTGAAGCTCTAAAAAGCACAGATAGCCTTTTAGATGCTGTTGAAACTGTTGTACCTCAGCTTAAAGGTGCTTACGCGCTAGGTATTATCCACAGCGATTATCCAGATGAACTCATTACTGTACGTGAAGGTTCACCTTTAGTGATTGGCGTAGGTATTGGTGAAAACTTTATTAGTTCAGACCAACTTGCTCTTTTACCGGTGACTAACCGCTTTATGTACCTAGAAGAAGGTGATATTGCACGTCTTACACGTACTTCAATTGAAGTATTTGCAAATGGCGAACCTGTTGAACGTCCAGTAAGAGAGCTTGATGCAACCGTAAGCAGTGCATCAAAAGGTGAATACAAACACTACATGCTCAAAGAAATTTATGAGCAACCAGAAGCAATCAAGCAAACAATTTCTCAAGCACTTGATGGCAATAGCTTACGTGATGATTTCTTGAAAAATTCTGAAGCAGATTTCAACAAAATTCAAAGCGTACAAATCATTGCTTGTGGTACAAGTTACCACTCAGGAATGATTGCGAAATATTGGTTTGAACAACTGATTGGCGTGCCTTGCCAAGTTGAAATCGCGAGTGAATTCCGCTATCGCACCCCTGTAATTGTTGAAAATACACTTTATATTTGTATTTCACAGTCAGGTGAAACTGCTGATACTTTAGCGGCACTACGTGAAACTCAAAAGCGTGCGAAAGCAAACAATATCGATATTCAGACCCTAACTATTTGTAACGTTGCAACGTCTTCAATGGTTCGTGAAACTGATCACCACTTATTGACACTTGCTGGTCCTGAAATTGGTGTTGCTTCAACTAAAGCGTTCACGACTCAGCTCGCTGCGCTTATGTTGTTAATCTTGAAAATTGGTCAAGTGAAACAACGTATTAGCCCTGCTCTTCTTGAAGAAATTACACGTGAGTTATGGCACAGTCCGAAAGTTATTCTTGATACGCTTAAACATGATCCAGAAATTTTGCGTTTGTCTGAATTATTCGTTGAAAAAAATCACTGCTTATTCTTAGGCCGTGGTACGAATTATCCAATCGCATTGGAAGGCGCGTTAAAGCTAAAAGAAATTTCGTATATTCATGCAGAAGGCTATGCGGCTGGCGAATTAAAACACGGTCCATTGGCACTCGTTGATAATGAAATGCCAATCGTAATTCTTGCGCCAAATGATGAAATGCTTGATAAGCTCAAATCGAATATGGAAGAAGTTCAGGCACGTGGTGGTGAATTATTCGTTTTCGCTGATGAAAATAGCGGAATCAATGAAAAAGACCGTCAACACGTTGTACATATTCCAGCAGTAAACGAATGGTTAGCTCCAATTGTTTATAGCGTACCAGTTCAGTTGTTGTCTTATCACGTTGCTGTATTACGTGGTACAGACGTTGACCAACCACGTAATTTGGCTAAGTCAGTAACTGTAGAATAATCAATTAACAGACACGCTATCCATACCATAAATGGTGTAGATCGCTTCTGTTGATTAGAAAGCCCGATATGCATTAATTGCCTATCGGGCTTTTTTATTGCGTTCATATCGCTACACAAGCGCTTTTACGTGAAAGAAAATCTAGTTTGACTAGTACAACACTCCCCTAGGTCCCTGTGTCACAACGGACTTTTACTTTTGCGCTGATTTAAAGTTTGAAAGATCATTGCGACACAGAGATAAAGGAACTAAGCGAACTTAGCCCATTTCATTTTTGTCACAGCGTCGAATAATGCTGAACAAATTAGGGGCAAAGTCCTGTGGGAGATCAGGACTTTGCAAACTGGTGTGTTTTAAACGTTGAACGGTTTGAGATGAATACACCTGTTCAAGCTGTTGGCAAACACAATTACAACTGGCTTGCATGTGTTCACCTGACAAACAAATTCTTTTAAATTCCTGCTGAGCATTGGCGTCATCATTTGTAATACCGTAAACACCTGCAACAAGGTTTAAAACTAATATAAATTTATGAAGTTTCATATTATTCTCATGATTATTTATATCTGTAGATAAAATAAAAATATGATTCGTCTAAATATTAAAATAATTTTTAAATAATAATTAACCCTCCTATATACACAGGAAAATAAAATAATTAAGATTTTAAAATAAAAATAATTTATAAATTTAAAAAATCAGGTAGTAAAAACCCAAATTTTAAATAAATAAAATAGTTAAATGAGAGAGAAAATAAGTTTGAATAGTGGCATGGCCAACTCCTTAAAAAATGGAGTCCTACCACCAAATCACCGCGAATTGATTAGGGTGGCAGAACGAAAGAGGGTTGACAGACTGGTGCCCATAGAGACCAGCACGCACGGGGCGTCCCCCTTCCGTCCTACCGCAAAGAAAGGGGACGCAAGGGTCTAACGACTTATAGTAAAACTATAATCCGCTATGGGGACTTACGGTCTGTCAAAACCGTCTGGCAATGTAGGCCAGCAACGAAATAATAATCGGTATAATAAAGAACGTCAATTTATTTTAATGAAAAAGTTTAAATATAATAATTTAATTAATAATTAAATAATATTAACCATATTTTATATTTATAGCTTTTAATAAAATTTAAAATATAAACTTAGGTTATATATATTTAGTTAATAAAATAGATTAATCGTTAAGTAATTTAAAAATATATCGTTATCAAAGCAGCCATAACTTTGATAACTCATCTATTAAAAAGCCTGATATGTCTTTGAAATACATGTTGGAATTTTTTATTGCGTTCATAAAGCTCTAAAACATAGTGGCCTCCTTTTATTAAGCAACTCTAATAAATACAAGTAATTCAATATGTTATATACAAAAACCAACAAAAACACTTGGATTTATACATGAAAAGTTATGTTATAAATCACGCTTCGAAATTTGCCTAATAACTATAAATTTCGACTATTACAAAAACTTGCTAATTATAAGGAGCAACTCATCGTGGCTAATGGATTTCCAGGTGGAAACTTTAGAATCGTTAACAAAGAAACAGGTGCGTGTATCGCAAGCGCATACGGTGGACAAACCAGTGGCTTACAAGATGCTGTAACTGCACGTGGTGAGACAGGTGTTTTATCTTACTCCCATACAAATGACCGACTCTTTACGGTACATGACAAGGTTAAAAACATAGACGAAGAGCTTTGGTATTTTGACAGCCAAGACTATCGCAGTGGTCGAGAAAATAAGCTTTATAACAAAGTTAAAGATATCCGTTCTAGTTGGGTGCTCGGTGCTCATGTTGAAACAGATGCGATTGCATATAAATTATTTGATAAAGACTTAGAGCACTTCCTTAGTCTTTTACCAAAGCAAGATGAAGAAACAATCGCCCACTTAAAAACCAGTGATTGTCTTGATATTGTTCATTTATTACAAACATTTATTTATAGTAACGGCGAAGAAACGATTAAATCGGAACTTGTTGGTAAACTCGATGAGATTAAGCTGAACGAATATTTAAATGCCGTACTCGCTCATGAGTCAATTCGTCGTATCGAACAAAAGTTCCATGAATATGCTGCATCTCCTTGGCTCTTTTTAGATATTCCTGAACTTAAAGATTTACCTGACAGTCCTTTCGCTCAGCAGAATGAACAAATCTATAAAATCATTCTTGCTTCTGTGCAATTAGATGTTTTGGATCAAAAAGATTGGACTACAAGGTCAGAGTTCCGATTGCATTTACGCCATGACAATATCGATGCTCTACTAAAAAATATGAAGAAAGAGAGCATGGCGGAGCTTCATGGAAAAGCATATAAAGAATATGAAAATACTCAAGACCTCAAAAAAGAAGCCGTAAAAGTCCTTCTAGAGCTTAGAAAAGCACTAGATTTACATACGAATGAAAAAAATATGGATACGGTCAAAAAGATTTTAAAAGTCAGCTTAAAATCAAATGAGTCTTTTGAACAATTGCAAACAGCGTTAAACAGTACCAATGGTAAAGAAATAAAACCAGTTAATTGGCATAGTGGTAATGTTTTCTTGCAAGGTGCGGGTCGCCAGTACCAAACTAATTGGGCATTTGAAGATGGTTATATCTTTGTAGAAGGCCAACCAGATGCTGTACTGACACATCTCTGGGGTTCATCTGTAGGTATTAGCCAACGATCTAATGACCCAAAACAGCGCTGGGAATTGAAATAAGCTTAATTTGAGCTAGAACATAAGATGGTAAGAGAAAGCTCTCTTACCATCTTATAAAATTTATATTGCGATATCTTTTACTGGTAAATGCTTACCTAACAAAGAGAAACTAACATCCGCAACTTTCAACGGGTCTGAACTGGTCCAAATAATATGATTCCCCTCATTTGGACTTTCAGAACTTAAATCATATCTATTTAATTGGCGCATTAAATGTGCGGTAACTGCTTCCGAAGGCTCAATAATTTGGATATCAGAGCCAACAAGGTCCTGAATAATGTTTGAGACAAACGGATAGTGTGTGCATCCTAAAATAATCGTATCAACTTTTTGCTCGACCAACGGCGCCAAAATATTTTTTAAATAATCTTTCACTTCCGCTGTATGCGCTTTACCCGTTTCAATTTTTTCGGCTAAGCCAATGCACGGCACTAAAGAGACTTTAATATCTTGCGCATACGTTTCAATTAAACTTTTTAAGTTTTTGCCCTTCACCGTAGTGGCTGTTGCCAAAACCGCAATATGCTTACTTTGTGTGATTGCCACTGCTGGTTTTACGGCCGGTTCTATTGCAATAAGTGGCACACTAATTTGTGCCCTAATCGTTTCAATCGCTACAGCCGTCATAGTGTTACAAGCAACCACAATTGCTTTGCACTTCCCGTCATTTATAAGATTTGAAATTAAATGCGTAGTTCGTGAAACAATCCAGTCGCTATCTTTGTCGCCATAAGGAACATGTTTCGAGTCAGCAAAATAGATAATATCTTCATTCGGAAGAGCCTGCCGGACGTGCTTAAACAAAGACAGCCCGCCTAAACCAGAATCAATCATTCCAATCGGGTTATTCTTCTGGTTCATTATTTTTCCAATTTAAAATTCTAAAAGAAACTATATTTTTCATTATTATATTATGTTTTCTATCGGTTTTTAAATCAGGCCCAACGAGGACCTGACCTAAATTTCGAATTTTATTTTAAGCTGCCGCTTTTTGTTCCTTTATCCAATTTTTAATACGTGCATCGAGTATATTTAAAGGCAATGTTCCTGCATTTAAAACCATGTCATGGAAGGCTTTGACATCAAAACGATCTCCAAGCTCATGTTTTGCGAGCTCCCGCAGCTCTAAAATTTTTAATTGGCCCATCTTGTATGCCAATGCTTGTGCAGGAATAGCAATATAGCGGTCTGCCTCTGCCTGAATATCAGGCTCATCTAAAGCTGAATGTTCTCTCATAAAATCAATCATTTGCTGACGGGTCCATTTTTTATAATGTACGCCTGTGTCAACCACTAGACGACAGGCACGGAACAACTCACTCGATAGTCTTCCATAGTCTGAAAGTGGGTCTTTATAGAAACCAACATCTTTACCCAATTGCTCTGCGTAAAGTGCCCATCCTTCAATGTAGGCGGTGTGGTTGGGCTGCTTTCGGAACATCGGCAAATTTGGTAGGTTTTGGGCAATATCAATCTGCATATGGTGCCCAGGAATTGCCTCATGGTAAGCGGTCGCTTCCATTGATATTTTGGAACGTTCAGAGAAGTCCCCTGTATTTACATACACTTGTCCAGGTCGTGAACCATTAGGCGTGCCTTGGTGATACTCCGCTCCTGCTGCTTCTTTTTCTCGATATTGCTCTACAGGCAAAACTTCGACTTTATTTTTGGGTAATAAACTAAATAGCTTCGGCAACTCTGGTTGCATTTGGGCAATATACCCGCGATAAATCTCTAAAATTTCTTCACGAGATTTTGGGAAAACAGCGGGATTTGTTTTTAATGATTGTTGGAAACTTTTTAAATCATTGAAACCTTGTGCTTTCGCAATTTTAAGCATTTCCGCTTCAATACGAGCAACTTCTTTTAATCCGAGCTGATGAATAGTTTCAGGGCTTTCTGACGTTGTCGTATTATTTTCTACATAAAAGCGATAGAGCTCATCACCTTTTGGTAAGCTCCATATACCCTCGTGTTGTCGTCCATAGGGTAAGTACTCTTTCTGAATAAACGTGCCGAGTTTTTGATAGGCAGGCCGAACATTCTGATCTATGGCCTGTAGTATTTCACGGCTTAAACGCTCTTGTTCTGCTTTCGAAATATTTTTTGGAAATTGCTTTAATGGAGAAGCAAACACGCTGTCTTTCCCTACTGGAGTTGCAATGCTATCAACCTGCTTCACCACTTTTTCAAGTAAATATTTCGGTGGCATTAAACCATCTTTTTGTCCTTGTTTTGCTAACTGAATCCCTTGATCAAGAATAATAGGTATTTGTTTTAAACGAGCAATATAGTCTTGATATTGTTTAGCATTATCAAACGGAATTGAACTAATGAATCCCGGAAATTGTAAATGTAGTCCCCACATTTGATTGAAAGGCATCTCATAGAGTTTCAAATCATAATTTTTAAGTGACTCTTTCAACTGATAAATCATTAAATCTTTATTTAATTGATCAGTTGCTGAAAATCCTGTGCTATCAATCGCTTCAAAACGTTTTAAAAAATTTTGAGTAGTTTTTTTATCTTTCTCGATCTGATTTTTTGAAAACTCGGTCCATCGATCGTTGTAGCGTAAATCTCCTAAAGCAGTTGCAGTTTCAGGGTTATTTCTCAAAGTGTATTCCCACTGTTCTTGTAACAGCTGGTTTAAAGCTTTCACCCGAACAGAGACATTACTGTTTTGTTTAGATTGTGACTTTTCAATAGTATTTTTATTTATTTCGGGGGTTGCAGCATCAGAAGAATGAGACATCCAAAATAAAACACTGATACAAGCCAAATGTAAGCTTCTGTTTTTCATTTAATTATCCAGACATGTGTAACGAAGTTTAAAATAAAGACAAAACAAATTACGTGCCAAGCAGCATATAAAATGGTGTAAAAATCGAGTATTTTTTAACTTAATGATTTTATAAATTAATTTTCTTTTTAATTAAATTATTTATAGTTGCTATCTTTATTCCGAATCTGACTTTAATTTACCAGAAAGTCAAAAAAAGAGCACATGAGCGATCTCAGTGCACTTTTAAATTTCAACATTAAAGATTGTTTCTCAAGAAAACAAATATTGATAAACAATATACGCAGCCAGTTTTGCTGTTCTATTGTCTAAATCAAATTTTGGGTTGCACTCAGCAATATCTAAAAGTTTGATTTTCCCAGTCTCTTGAATATGCTTAAAAACTGCCTCAAAAGTGGCTAAATCAATTCCTTTTACAGCTGGCGCACTGACTCCGGGTGCAACCGCGGCTGCGAAGACATCTAAATCAATCGTAACGTACAAACAGTCTACTTTTTCAATAAAAGTATCAACCGCTGCAAGCACATTATTTAGGTTAAAAATATTAACCTCATGATCTCGTAAGTATGAACAATTCAACGCATCGGCTGTATCAAACAAAACTTTAGTATTGGCATGGTTGGCGACCCCAATACATAAATAATTAAATTGTTTTTGATGCTGTTCTGAAAGCTTTGCCGCCTGTAAAAAAGGTGTTCCAGATGTCGCCTGCTCTGCTTCACGCAAATCAAAATGGGCATCGAAATTAATGATGCCTATTTTTTGTTCAGGCGCATGTGCTTGTACATATTGGAACAGACCGCTAAAGCTGCCAAATGCGACTTCATGTCCACCGCCCAATACAATCGGTTTTAAACCATTTTGTAGGCTATTTGCGACTTGCTCCGCCAACTCGGTTTGGGCTTGCTCTAAATTGTCATATTCGCAGGTCACTGTACCCAAATCGACAATACTGACTGGACGATGAATAGGTAAATTGGCAAGCTGATTACGGATTGCATCTGGCGCATCGGCAGCACCGACTCGGCCTTTATTACGTTTCACGCCTTCATCAGAGCTAAAACCAATCAGCGCAAATTCGGCATGTTGAGTTTTATTCATAATATGGTGAATACGTTGGTGTGCTTCACCCTCGCCATCATGGCGACCTTGCCATTTAAATGTGTGATTCATGTGACACCGTTTAAAAAATAACTTCTTGTCCATGCTGAACGACTCGCTTAGGCAAATCTCCGCCCAGCCAGTAAACAATTTCAGATGGATGCTCAATATCCCAAGCCACAAAGTCAGCGACTTTACCCTGCTCTAAACTGCCGTGTGTTTGCTCTAAACCGAGCGCTTGTGCAGCATGAATGGTGACACCAGCTAATGCTTGCTCAGGCGTTAAACGGAAGAGCGTACTGCCCATATTCAGCATTAAACGTAAAGAAAGTGCTGGAGATGTGCCCGGATTTAAATCACTCGACAGCGCAATACGCACGCCATGTTTAATGAGGCTTTCGATTGGCGGGTATTGTGTTTCACGCAATAGATAAAAAGCGCCCGGTAGTAACACTGCAACCGTGCCCGACTCTGCCATTGCTTTGACATCATCTTCGGTCATGTACTCTAAATGGTCAGCCGACAATGCATGATAACGTGCTGCCAAACTTGAGCCACCTAGCGATGAAAGCTGCTCAGCATGAAGCTTAACAGGTAAATTTAAAGACTGTGCCGTTTTAAAAACACGTTCGACCTGAGCAGGTGAAAATGCCAGATGCTCACAGAAGGCATCAACTGCATCGACTAAACCTTCCGCATGCAATTTAGGCAACATTTCTGTACAGATATGCTCGATATAAGCATCGCTTTGATCTTTGTATTCTGGTGGTAAAGCATGAGCAGCCAAACATGTGCTTTTTACCGTCATCGGTAATTTTTCACCAATTTGACGGATCACACGCAGCATTTTCCGCTCATTTTCGTAATTGAGTCCGTAACCAGACTTAATCTCGATGGTCGTTACACCGTCTTGTTGCATACAGCGAATACGTTTAAGTGCTGAATTTAATAGTTGTTCTTCGCTTGCTTCACGGGTTGCACGTACTGTACTGGCAATACCACCACCGCTCGCTGCAATTTCAGCATAGCTCACACCTTGCAAGCGTTTTTCAAACTCAACACTACGGTTGCCACCAAAAACGCTATGCGTATGGCAGTCGATGAACCCTGGGGTTACCCAAGCGCCTTTTAAATCAACTGTTTCGGAATATGTGTCGGCAGGAAGTTGTTGTTGTTTTCCAATCCACTGAATGAGATGCCCTTCTGTGACAATTGCAGCATCTTCAATGTAAGAGTATTGCCCATTTTGCATGGTCGCAATGTGGCAATTCTGCCAAAGTTTTCTCATGAGCCTTTCCTCAAAACTGCCCAATAGTGAAACCATTGGGCAGTTCATTTGTTAGCTTTCTATCTCAACATTTTGCTGGATAGGATTACTTTCCTTTCCCAAGTTTTGCTGTGGTTTTACCCATATGCGATAAGCAATAGTTAAAAGAGCAAGCCATGTTATACCGACATAAATTGCAGGACGTGAATCAGGGAAATAACCCATCATGACTAAAATGAACACCATAAAGCCAATCGCGAACGCAGGTGCATACGGCCAACCCCAGACAGGGAAATCAAGTGCCTTAATTTCAGCAGTAGATAATTTACGGCGCATCGCAACTTGCGAAAGCAAAATCATGAGCCAAACCCAAACGGTTGCAAAAGTCGCAATTGATGCAATGATCATGAATACATTTTCAGGAATCAGGTAATTCAGCACCACACCAATTAATAGCACACCCGCCATCACAACCACGGTCATCCATGGCACACCATTACGCGATAACTTTTGGAAGATGCGAGGTGCTTGACCACGGTTTGCCATACCATAAAGCATACGACCAGCGCCAAATACATCACTATTAATTGCCGAAATCGCAGCAGTCACCACCACAATATTTAGAATATTCGCAGCAGATTTAATGCCTAAATTTTCAAAAATTTGTACAAATGGACTACCTTGGCTACCAATTTGATTCCATGGGAAAATCGACATCAAAACAAAAATGGTCAGTACATAGAAAAGTAAAATACGTACTGGAACAGCATTAATTGCTTTTGGCAAAGTCGTTTTCGGGTCTTGTGATTCGCCAGCAGTTAAACCGATAATTTCGATACCACCGAAAGCAAATACCACTACAGATAAACATGCAACTAGGCCTGCAATGCCATGCGGCATAAAACCATCATAAATCCATAAGTTTTGAAGCCCCGGTACCACACTGCTGTGATCAGCCTGGAAGCCATAAAACATAAGTCCCAAACCACCCAAAATCATCGCGACAATGGCAGTAACTTTGATAATGGACAACCAGAATTCGAGCTCGCCAAAGACTTTAACGTGAATTAAGTTAATGGCACCCAAGAACATAATCAGCGATAAAATCCAGATCCATCTTGGCACATCGGGATACCAGAACCCCATATAAATACCAAAAGCGGTGACATCAGCAAGTGCGACAATCACCATTTCAAAAACATAAGTCCAGCCCGTAGTAAAACCTGCCAGAGGACTAATGTATTGTGATGCATAGTGACTAAATGAACCGGATACTGGGTTATGGACAGCCATTTCACCCAGTGCGCGCATAACGATATAAATTGCAATCCCTGCAACGATATACGCCAGTAAAACCGAAGGCCCCGCCATTTTGATGGCAGTTGCCGAACCATAGAAAAGCCCAGTTCCAATTGCTGAGCCCAATGCCAAGAAACGAATATGGCGGGTGTTTAGCCCCCGCTGTAATGTAGAGTCTTGTGACATTATAATCTCCAATCCTTGAGGATATTTAGTTAGATTCGGCCACTCCATGTGACCGTTTTATCAATCACACTTCAGATAAACTAGGGAGTAGTTTTGGAATGAGCAACTCGTTTAGGCAACCACTCGCAAGCAATTCACTTGCCTGTTCAATATCAGGAGCAAAGAAACGGTCTTCACTGTAGTAAGGAACTTGATCGCGCAAGATTTTACGAGCTTGTTCAAGTTTAGGCGAGCTTTTTAAGCCTTCACGGAAGTCTAGACCCTGACAAGCGCCTAACCATTCAACAGCTAAGATGCCACGAACGTTATCAGCCATTGGCCAAAGTCGTTTACCCGCATTCGGAGCCATTGATACATGGTCTTCCTGATTCGCCGAGGTTGGTAAACTATCAACACTTGCAGGATGTGCTAATGCTTTGTTGTCACTCGCAAGCGCTGCTGCTGTAACTTGAGCAATCATGAAACCTGAGTTCACACCACCATTTGCAACCAAGAACGGTGGAAGCTGTGACATGTGGCGGTCCATCATCATCGAAATACGACGTTCTGAGAGTGAACCAATTTCTGCAATTGCCAGTGCTAAATTATCTGCCGCCATTGCAACAGGTTCTGCATGGAAGTTACCACCAGAAATCACGTCACCTTGTTCAGCGAAAACAAGTGGGTTATCAGATACCGCATTTGCTTCAATTTCTAAAACTTCAGCAGCCTGACGGATTTGAGTTAAACATGCACCCATCACCTGTGGTTGGCAACGTAAAGAATACGGATCTTGAACTTTGCTACAGTCTTCGTGTGAATGTGCAATTTCACTCGAATCCGTCAATAAGTCACGATAAGCCGCCGCTACATCAATTTGACCACGTTGGCCACGTACTTCATGAATACGTGCATCAAACGGTGAACGTGAGCCAAGCATTGCTTCAACACTTAAGCCACCACAAACAGTCGCAGCAGCAAATAAATCTTCAGCTTCAAACAAGCCACGTAATGCGTAGGCAGTCGAAACTTGTGTACCATTTAGAAGTGCCAAGCCTTCTTTAGCAGCTAAAGAAATTGGCTCTAAACCTGCAATTTTTAAAGCTTCAACTGCTGGTAACCATTCACCTTTATAACGTGCTTTACTTTCACCAAGTAAAATCAATGACATATGCGCAAGTGGTGCTAAGTCACCTGAAGCGCCTACTGAACCTTTAAGAGGAATATGCGGATAAACTTCTGCATTAATTAAAGCCAACAATGCATCAATAACTTTACGGCGAATACCTGAGAAACCACGTGCCAAGCTATTTGCTTTCAATAGAATAATTAAACGAACCATTGCATCATCAAGTGGTTCGCCTACACCTGCGGCATGCGAAAGTACCAATGAACGCTGTAATTGTTCTAAATCTTCAGGAGCAATCTTGGTAGAAGCAAGCAAACCAAAACCTGTGTTAATGCCGTAAGCTGTACGCCCTTCATTTACAATCTGTTCTACACAAGCCACGCTTGCATTAATTCCAGCTGATGCGCTTTCATCTAATTTAACTTTAATCGGGTTGAGGTAAGCTTTACGTAAATCGGCTAAGGTCAGTTTTCCCGGTTGGATTAATAATTCCATGTTGGCTTCCTAATTTTTGGCACTATATTCTGCTGAGACGGTGCTTTTCACAATTGCAAAAAGCACCGCCCGTTCTTTCCATGTGTTTTTATTGAGTGATCATTGGCAAGTTTAGGCCTTGCTCTTTTGCACAGTTAATCGCAATTTCATAACCAGCATCGGCATGACGCATAACACCTGTCGCAGGGTCATTGGTCAATACACGAGCAATACGTGCAGCAGCATCATCAGTACCATCACACACAATCACAACGCCTGAGTGTTGAGAGAAGCCCATACCTACACCACCACCATGGTGTAGAGATACCCAAGTTGCGCCGCCTGCTGTATTAAGCAATGCATTTAATAAAGGCCAGTCTGATACTGCATCTGAGCCGTCTTGCATTGCTTCAGTTTCACGGTTTGGACTTGCAACAGAACCTGAGTCTAAGTGGTCACGCCCAATTACGACTGGAGCTGATAATTCACCACTACGAACCATTTCGTTAAATGCCAAACCAAGTTTTGCACGTAAGCCTAGCCCCACCCAACAAATACGAGCTGGTAAGCCTTGGAAGCTAATGCGTTCACGAGCCATGTCTAACCAATGATGTAAATGTTCATCATCAGGAATTAACTCTTTAACTTTCGCATCTGTTTTATAAATGTCTTCTGGGTCACCAGAAAGCGCTGCCCAACGGAATGGACCAATACCACGGCAGAACAATGGACGGATATAAGCAGGCACGAAACCAGGGAAATCAAATGCGTTTTCTACGCCTTCTTCTTTCGCCATTTGACGAATGTTATTACCATAGTCAAATGTTGGAACGCCCATTTTTTGGAAATCGAGCATGGCTTGTACGTGTTTCGCCATCGACTGTTTTGCAGCTTTTACAACAGCTTCTGGTTCAGTTTTCGCGCGTTCACGGTATTCATCCCAAGTCCAGCCTACTGGTAAGTAGCCATTGAGTGGATCGTGTGCACTTGTTTGGTCGGTCACCATGTCTGGACGTACACCACGACGAACAAGCTCAGGTAAAATTTCAGCAGCATTGCCATGAAGTGCAATTGAAATAACCTTGCCTTCTTTCGTGTAACGATCAATACGCGCTAAAGCATCATCTAAATCAGTTGCTTGTTCATCTACATAACGGGTACGTAAACGGAAATCAATACTTGCTTGTTGGCATTCGATGTTTAAAGAACAAGCCCCTGCAAGCGTTGCAGCTAAAGGCTGAGCACCACCCATACCGCCTAAACCAGCAGTAAGCACCCAACGACCGTTTAAATCACCGTTGTAGTGTTGGCGGCCTGCTTCAACAAAAGTTTCGTAAGTACCTTGTACAATGCCTTGGCTACCGATGTAGATCCAAGAACCCGCTGTCATTTGACCGTACATTGCGAGTGCTTTTGCATCTAACTCGTTAAAGTGTTCCCAGTTTGCCCAGTGCGGTACAAGATTTGAGTTTGCAATTAAAACACGTGGTGCATCTTTATGAGTTTTAAATACACCTACTGGTTTGCCTGATTGAACTAATAGAGTTTCATCAGTTTCAAGATTTTTTAACGTATCTACAATTTTATCGAAACATTCCCAGTTTCGTGCTGCACGGCCAATACCACCGTATACAACCAACTCTTTCGGGTTTTCTGCAACGTCCGGATCAAGGTTATTCATCAACATACGTAATGGAGCTTCAGTTAACCAACTTTTAGCCGTCAATTCAGTGCCGCGCGGCGCACGAATTTCTACATCACGAAATTTTGTTGTCATTGTTGTCACAGGCGGACTCCTTCCTTTGAGCTTACATCAGCAGAACATCACTTGTTTCTGCATTTGTATAGTAATGTATTAACTTGTATATACATCCATATACTACACAAATATTTTACGGCGTGAAGAGGGTTACTCATATTTTTTTAAAAAAATTAAATAAACTTATGAATTAAAATAATTTATTTTTATATTAGGCATAAAAAAAGCACATATCTTTTTACTAGACATGTGCTTTTAAAAAATAATTTATTTAGTTTTAACGTTGAATTAACTCAATAACATAACAATTTTTTGCCCGATTTTGAGGGAAATGAACTGAGGTAATGGTAGTGGTTTTCTCACTTTTTAAAGTCCCATAAGCAGCAAGCAAAAAGACTTTGTTCTCAATCACAACTTCCGTGTCAGAACCACTATTAAAAATAAAAATCAGGTCTGCCGAGCTTAAAAAAGTCTGTGCTTCTGTACCATTTACTCTCTGAAAACGGGCATGAAACTTTGCAGAATCATAAATTAGATTTAAATCTCGAATTGCACCGTCAACCAGTTCACTTTGGACCTGACTCTCACCATGGAAAGCAAAAATATCGCCTTGGTTCAGCGTTTTGGCAGGAAGATCATCGACATGCAAAATCATGCCCTGTCCATCGAGTACACTAATAATTCGCTGCTTATGGGGAAATAGCGAAAATGACCCGGAAGTAGTTACATCTGCCATCGAAATGCGCCAATCAAACTCGATTTCACCTTGGCTTCGCGCAATTTCTAAAGTGAAACCCGCACCATTTTTCCAAAGCATTTTTGTATATTGATCGGCCCTGATCAATTCAATCATGGGTTAAATTTCCCTTCGAGATAATAACGACTACCCGGATAAATCAGACGTGCACTTGAAATAAGTTGTTTGTTTGACCATGTGCGACGACGGATCAGTAAACACGGCTCAGCTTTAGTGATCTTCAACCATTTACACTCTTGCGGCGATGCTAAAACTGCCTCGACAATATGCTCACCTTCTGACACAGGTGCTTTTGCCATGAGGTAAGCATTAGGCGTAATGGTTTTAAAATCTTGTTGTAGATAATCTGGAATAAGCGCTGCATCGACTAAACGATCTTCGACCTGAACAGGTACATCATTTTCATAATGCACAATAATCGAGTGAAATAATCTTTGCCCTTCGCGAGTCTGCATTAACACGCTTTGCTCTGCATTTGCATAAATTTGTTCTAAGACTAAAACTTCAGCGTGGTGCTTATGGTTTCGTGCAATAATCTCATCGGCAATATTATTAATCTGAAAAAGTGCAGTTCGGCCCTGCCCTTCAGCAACGAACGAACCAACGCCTTGAATTCGAACAAGTAAGCCCTCTGTCGTTAACTCACGTAGCGCACGGTTTACCGTCATACGGCTACAACCGAGTTGATTAACCAGTTCACTTTCCGAAGGAATTTTTTTATTTACAGCCCAAGTACCTTCATAAATTTTTTGTGAAATCAGCTGTTTTACGCGTTGATATAAAGGAACTGGACTATCAGCTTCAATCGAAAGCTCAGCATGTTCTTGTTTTGATGTTCTGGGCATAACAAATACTCAAAAAGGCGGCAGGCAAAAAGGTATTTTAGTTGACATGCTATGTATATACAACCACATACAACATGTTAATTTATGAATTAAATAGATTTTAAAAAGTTTAAAAAATAAACATAGCTCGATAAGAGCTAATTTAAAGTTTTATGTAGAGAAATTCAAATATATAAAGGCTTTATCAATATTTATTTAATAATTATTTCTGCTATGCCTGTGCTCAATTCAAGGACGTAAAAAGTATCGTCTTTTCTGGTTTACGAAATGCTGCTTAAAATTTTTATTTAAAATAACTGATCGATAGTATTCTTCTGCCACTCAGTATATTAATAAAGCTGGAAGCACATCGAATGCGTAATTATAAAATAGATATTCTTCGAGGAATCTCTATCCTTTTGGTTCTTTTACATCATTTTAATATTCCCTATAAACTTAAAGACACATGGTTAGGTTTTGATTTCTTAGGTGAAGCATTTAGCACAGTCATCGCAAGAAACGGAAATTATGGCGTCACCATGTTTTTTGTGATTTCGGGTTTTTTAATTACCCATCACACCTTAAAAAGAGACAAACAATTCTCTGCAATTAACCTCAAACATTTTTATATCCGACGGGCAGCGCGTATTTTACCGTGTCTGTTATTACTCATTTTAGGTGTAAGCATACTTGGTTCGTTTGACTTAAAACCCTTTATGAACCAAGCTCCGAATGGCATTGAGGTTTCCTATCCCCTAACAATTTTTGCAGCTTTAACCTTCTGGATGAATATCCTGATTATTAAATTTGGTTGGGTAAACTACGCTTTAGGCGTGTTGTGGTCGCTCTCTGTAGAAGAAGTTTTTTACTTTGTTTTTCCATTATTATGCCTGTTCACGCGTAGTAATAAGGTCTTTATTGCTGTATTGATTGGAGTGATTTTATACGGCCCTTATTTTAGATCTCTCCATTTTGGAGAAGAAAGCGGTGCTTATTTATATCATTATTTTTCGAGTTTTGATGGTATAGCAATTGGCTGTTTAACTGCCATTTTTTCTCATAAATATCAGCCAAATTGGCACTATAAAAAATCTCTTTCTGCGTTGATTATTTTGAGCATGGTCGCTCTTTATTTATATGCGCCAATTAAAGAAGTGAGTACATGGGGTATCAGCTTATTTGCTTTTGCCACAGGCTTACTGATTTTGTGTTTTCAGCATCCTTCCGAAACGCAAGCGCATAGTCTACTTACCAAAGTGATGGTTTGGTTGGGGCAAAGAAGTTATGAAACTTATTTGTTTCATCTGGTTGTACTGGGGCTTATGAAAGTTGCTTTTATTCCAGCTCAAACCGATGCTAGCATCAAAATTATACTTTTAATTGGCTATTTGGTTCTAACTTTCATCATTAGCGCAGCAATTGAAAAATATTATTCCACACCGCTTAACAGCTACATTCGAAAGATTTTCATTAAAGATAAATCATAAAAATAAGCCCCTTGAAAATAGGGGCTTATTTTTATTAAGCAATCAACATCGTTTCATCATCTTGCTTAAAAGGATTAGGCCAGTTCTGCCAAGCTTGTGGTCCTAAAGCCATTTCTTCATTACTTAATAAACAACGGTCTAAGCATTCTATTAAAGATTGCTCATCCATTTGCATACCAATTAAAACCAGTTCCTGACGTGCATCCCCTGTTTGAGCATCCCAAACCTTTTTAATTTGTTCGATGCTGTCTAAGTCACTTGGCCAGTCTTCTTCTGCAACGGCAGCCCACCAATAACCTGCTAAGCCATGCCGTGCCATCGCACCCGCTTGTGACCATGAGTAAGCCAATGTCGGTTCAGCAGCCAACCAGAAAAAGCCTTTAGAACGAACGACACCCGGCCATTCAGCCTGTACCAAATCATAAAAACGCTCTGGATGGAAAGGTCGGCGGGCATGGTAAACAAAGCTACTGATTCCATACTCTTCAGTCTCTGGTGTATGCTCGCCACGCAATTCTTTTAACCATCCTGGTGCTTGTGCGGCTTCATCAAAATCAAATAACTGTGTATTTAAGATTTTATCTAAAGCAATCTTTCCAAATTGAGCAATTTCAATTCGGGCACGCGGGTTTAATGTCTTTAGAATTGCGGTGAGCTGGTCTTGCTGAGCTTGGTCAATCAGGTCAATTTTATTCAGCACAATCACATCACAAAACTCGATCTGATCAATAAGAAGATCGACAACAGTTCGCTCATCTTGTTCACCTAGCGACTCACCACGTTGTTGCAGGGAGTCGATTGAACCGTAATCTTTAAGAAAGTTAAAAGCATCGACTACCGTGACCATGGTGTCGAGTCGAGCAAACTCATTGAGAGAGTTTCCATCTTCATCTTCAAAAGTAAAAGTTTCTGCAACAGGCAGTGGTTCAGAAATACCAGTTGACTCAATCACCAATTGGTCAAAGCGTCCTTCATCAGCTAAACGTTTAACCTCAACCAGTAAATCTTCTCGTAGCGTGCAACAGATACAGCCATTACTCATTTCAACCAGCTTTTCATCTGTTCTTGAAAGCTCCGCCCCACCTTCACGCACTAATGCCGCATCAATATTCACCTCTGACATATCATTGACAATCACGGCAATACGGCGGCCTTCACGATTATTTAAAATATGGTTGAGTAATGTGGTCTTTCCTGCACCCAAAAAGCCAGATAAAACAGTGACGGGAAGCTTGGCAAATGAGTTGGCGATTGCAGTGCGCATGGCTTGATCTCTTTGAATAATATTTAAACTGATCATGGCTGGCCATTTAAATATGGCCAGATCACAGGCGTAATCTATTTCTAAACCACAATAATGTTATGTTATAACATAACATGAGATCAAGTTTTTATTCTAGTTTTATTTAAGCCAATTCACTTAGTCTTTGAAAAAATTGCTTTTATAGTTACTGACAAATTGAGGTTCTATAATGATGGTCAGGTCCCCATGAACGGAATCCTTGGCTATCAATATGGATTTGTCCCGAAGCATAAACACCCAAACCCATGTTAAGTGCTTGGCCCTTGGTTTCCCAGAACTGACAAAGTTTAATTTTGGCTTGTTGAATATTGAACTGGTCTAAATCGGTAGGCTGTTCTGGCCCAATTCGAAAATCAAGCGCTGCATTAAAGACATGGCGGGAAGCATCTGCACCACCTGCACAACGGTTTAAAGATAAAGCTCGATAGGCCGATGTCACTTCAAAATCATTAATAATGCCATCATCAACTAATGCTTTTAAAATGCCGAGTGTCGGAACAATATTGGACCAAATCTCTCTTGGTGGCACCGCATAGGGTTCAACGCCACATTTTTGCCAATCGCGAGCCGAGCGTAATAACTCATAGTCTGGAACTAAATTGGCAAGCCCCTTTTGCTTAAGAAATTGCTTATAAGCTTGTACAGACTGTCCGTGATCTGCGGTTGCGATCCAAGCAATATAATCTTCGGGTTGCTGCTTTATTCTGACGACTGTTTTAGAAGGCTGAGGCAAAGTGTGGGTGTGTAGAGGAGTTGTTGGCTTGGGTGTTTGAGTACTACACGCTGTAAGAGATAATAAAATTAAACCTAAATAACGTTTCATAAATATGCTCTATCTTCACCCAAAAAGGGAAAGATGCTCATCATTAAATTGAAGAAATGTTATATTATAACAACAATAAAATCTTTTAATTTCTGTTATTAAATTTTAAAAATAAAAAAGGACGTATGAGATACGTCCTTTTATAGCTACAACTTATATCTTATTAAATATCTGCCTCTACAGCAGTTAAAGACTGCTCAGCTTTTAGTTTTCGGCGTTTAAATTGATAAGCCACCATCAAACACAAAATCCAGCCAGGAATCATCATGACTGCAATACGCATATCTGGTGTTAAAGACATCACAATTAAAATGCCCAACATAAACACAATGCATAAATAGTTGCTAAATGGATACATGAAGCTTGGGAACTTCGTTGTTTGCCCTTGGCTTTGCATGAATTTACGGAACTTCAAATGTGTCCATGAAATCACCACCCAATTAATTACAATGGCTGCTACAACAAGCATCATGAGTAATCCAAATGCTTTTTCAGGGAAAATATAATTTAACAATACACATAAAATAGTCACCGCAGCAGAAAGAATCACTGCATTAGTTGGAATACCACGTTTATTAATGTGTGCAAATACTTTTGGCGCATTTCCTTGTTGTGCAAGGCCCAATAGCATACGGCTACTGCAATAACTTGTACCGTTATAAACTGAAACAGCAGCAGTCAAAATCACAAAGTTTAATAACGTTGCAATTCCTTGGCTATCTAAAGAAGCAAATACCATCACAAATGGACTGCCACCTTCTGCCATCTGATTCCACGGGAAAAGCGAGAATAAAACTAAAAGTGTCGCAATATAGAAAATTAAAATACGGTAAATAATTTGATTCACAGCTTTAGGTAAGGTTTTGTCCGGATCACGTGCTTCAGCTGCAGTAATACCAAAAAGTTCGATACCACCAAAAGCAAAAATAATAACCGCCATTGCCATCACTAAGCCTTCAACACCAAATGGGAAAAAGCCACCGAGTGCCCAAAGGTTGCTGATACTGGCTTGCGGACCGGCTGTACCAGTTGCTAGTAAATATGAACCAAAGCCAATCATTGCCAGAATTGCCAAGATTTTGACAATAGAAAACCAGAATTCCATTTCGCCAAAAAACTTAACATGTAGCAAATTAATGCCATTAATTAAGACAAAGAAGGTTAAAGCAGATGCCCACGTTGGGATTTGCGGCCACCAATATTGAATATAAAGACCAATTGCGCTTAGTTCTGCCATACAGACGAGCACATTGAGTACCCAGTAATTCCATCCAGACATGAACCCAGCAAATGGTCCCCAGTATTTGTAGGCAAAATGACTAAAAGACCCACTTACTGGCTCTTCAACCACCATCTCACCAAGCTGACGCATCATTAAAAAAGCAATAAATCCTGCAATGGCATAACCGAGGATGACCGATGGACCTGCTAATTTAATCGATTGTGATATACCAAGAAAAAGCCCTGTGCCAATCGCCCCACCCAATGCAATAAGCTGGATGTGCCGATTACTCAAACCGTGTTTCAGGTTTCCTTGCTCTTGTGCTGACATATGATTATTCTCATCCTTGTCACGTAATTTTTTTCCAATAAATTACGTATATCATAAATTAATCAAACTTTCATAGATATTCATGAAAAAATAATTGCGTGACTTTTCTCATGACCGCGAATGAAAACAGAAAATACAAGAAATGACAATTATTATGAAATGTGTAATTAAATTATGTATTGCGTAATTTGATGAATTCAGTATTATAGAGACATGAAGCAATTGGTTGTGCTCGGTCTATATCAAACTCATAAGACAAAAGATGATCTAAGCAAAGGTTAAAAACTTATTGAGTAGCTCAGTCCTAGACCGAACTTTTATTTGTATAAGACCCGAGATAAAGACAAGGACGCGAAAATGGAACAAAAACTAAACTCTTTTATTGAAGTTTCACCTCAATCAGATTTCACTATTCATAATTTGCCTTACGGTGTTTTTAGCAGAGCTAACGAAAGTGAGCGTCAAGTTGGTGTAGCAATCGGTGATTGGGTGATTGATCTCGCTGCGCTTGAAAAGCACGGTCTTTTAATACTCTCAGAACAAGACACATATTTTAACCAGCCTACACTGAATAAATTTATCGAGTCTGGCAAAGCCAACTGGTCAAAAGTTCGTAAGACACTACAGTCTCTTCTTTCAGTTGAAAATTTAACACTTCAAGAAAATGAAGCATTACGCCAAGAAGTTTTAGTTAAGCAAGACAGCGTTACTTTGCATTTACCTCTTCAGGTGTCTGGTTATACCGATTTCTATTCTTCTAAAGAACATGCAACCAATGTAGGCTGTATGTTCCGCGATCCAAAAAATGCTTTACTGCCAAACTGGACTGAATTGCCTGTCGGATATAACGGTCGTGCTAGCTCTGTTGTAGTCAGTGGCACTCAAGTTGTGCGTCCGTCTGGACAAATTAAACTTCCAAATGAAGAGCGCCCAGTTTTTTCGGCAACGCGTAAACTCGATTTTGAACTTGAAACAGCATTTGTTATTGGTAAGCCGACAGGGCTTGGCCAGCCAATCTCGATTGAAAATGCTTGGGACCATATTTTTGGAATGGTATTACTCAATGACTGGTCAGCACGTGATATCCAGCAATGGGAATATGTGCCTCTAGGTCCATTCAATTCAAAATCTTTTGCCAGTGCCATCTCACCTTGGGTGGTAACACTTGAAGCACTTGAGCCATTTAAGGTTGAAGGTCCAAAACAAGAGCCGAAACCTTTAGCTTATTTACAAGAAAATATCGCCAACAGTTACGATATTAATTTGAGTGTTGAAATTCAAACCCCGAAATCGGCACAAGCTGATGTGATCTGCAAAACTAATTTCAAATATATGTATTGGTCTATGTCTCAGCAGCTCACTCACCACACCATTGGAGGCTGTAACGTTCAAGTTGGTGATTTAATGGGTTCAGGCACCATTTCAGGTTCTACACCAGACTCTTATGGCAGTTTGCTTGAGCTTACATGGAACACCACTAAACCTCTGACACTTGCCAATGGTGAAACTCGTGGTTTCTTGCAAGACGGCGATACGCTCATTATGAAAGGCCACTGTGAGAAAAATGGTATTCGCATTGGCTTTGGTGAAGTTCGAAATACGGTTCTTCCTGCATTAACGTTCGACTTTGCAGAAACTTCGGAGCCAGACTATGAAGCTGTATAGTTACTTTCGTAGCTCTGCAGCCTACAGAGTACGGATTGGTCTAAACATTAAACGTTTAGCTTATGAGACTGTTCCAGTTCATCTGGTAAAAAATGAACAGCAAAGTGAAGACTATTTAAAGTTAAACCCTAGTGCTCTAGTCCCGACTTTAATTGACGGCGATTTAACCTTGTCTCAATCGTTAAGTATTTTGGAATATCTAGATGAGCAATATCCAGAAACCAAACTACTTCCAAACGATGTGCAAGAGAGAGCCAAAATCCGTGCTTTTTCACAAGCAATCGCTTGCGATCTTCACCCATTAAATAACTTACGCGTACTGAAATATTTAAAGAATGATTTAAACGTTTCAGATGAGCAGAAAAATTATTGGTATCAGCACTGGATTATTGAAGGCTTTCAAAACCTTGAACAGTTACTTCAAGATTCAAACGGACAATTTTGCTTTGGAAATGAAGCAACAATTGCCGATTGCTGCCTGATTCCACAGGTCTACAACGCGAAACGCTTCAAGATTGATTTAACTGCGTTTCCAAAAATTGAATCGATTTATCACCATTGTTTGTCTATCCCAGCCTTCTATAACGCGGCGCCAGAACAACAACCAGATTGGGAATAGTAAAAGGAGTTTCAACATGACATTTGCCATTAAAAAAATACATCACGTTGCATATCGTTGTAAGGATGCAAAAGAAACTGTTGAGTGGTATAAAAAAATGCTCAACATGGACTTCATTTTAGCTTTTGCTGAAGACCATGTGCCTTCAACTAAAGCCTTTGACCCATATATGCATTTATTCTTAGATGCAGGACAAGGCAACGTTTTGGCTTTCTTTGAATTGCCAACTCAACCAGACATGGGCCGAGACGAAAATACCCCACAATGGGTACAACATATTGCTTTTGAAGTTGAAGACTTAAATGCCCTAATGGCTGCGAAGCAACATTTAGAAGAAAATGGCGTAAAAGTTTTGGGTGTAACCAACCATGGCATTTTCCACTCAATTTACTTCTTCGATCCAAATGGCCATCGTTTAGAACTGACTTATAACGATGTACATGCTGAAGAAAAAATTGCAAAAATTACTGAAGAAATGAAAGCTGAAATGCTAGAGGAATGGAGCAAAACCAAACGTGCTCCGCACCACACTCATTTCTTACATGAAGCAGAGTTAGGAACCTAATTTAAAAAGAGCAATAAAAAGTCGGCATTGGTTAGAATTGTTTGAATGAACGGTTCTATATCAATGCCGATTTATATTATTTAAAACTGCTAAATTTCTAGAAAATCGCGCTATAAATAAGAGTGTCGGGATTTTAGAAAAATTGTTGATTATTAAACATGCCAATTTCGCTAATAGAAAAAGGTGATTTCTATTTCGCACTGGGCTCAGGCATGATGTAAATCGCAGCAATTTCAATTTATGTTTTGATCGTCACTGTTTAACAGCTGAAGTAACTTTATTAAGGGTATTTAAATGATTGAAGAAAAAGTATCTGGGGGGGTTCAATCACTTGAAGTCGGTTTATCTGTATTAAATGCCCTTTTAGAGCACAATCAACCTATTATTCTCAAAGATCTGTCTAGTAAGCTAGCAATGCATCCTGCCAAGGTACACCGCTATCTCGTTAGTCTTATTCGCATGGAATATGCAAAACAACTTGATGATGGGCAATATGCTTTAGGTGATCAAGCATGGCGCTTAGGTCTAAACTGTGTTCAGCATAGCGACACACTACAGCTGGTACAGCATTTAATTTACGACCTACAAAACAAAATTGGTTGCGGCATACAAATCAGTAAATGGTCGCCTAAAGGTCCTGTAGTTGTTCAATCGATTGAATCAAACCACCCTATCTCGATTGTCACTAAAGTCGGCTCAATTATGCCTTTAGTCAATTCTGCTGCTGGACGTTTATTTGCTTCTTATCTTCCAGAGCATTTGGTTCGTCCATTAATGGAAGCAGAATGGCAAAAGCATCAAGAACTTGGTCTTAACATTGCCCCACAAAACTGGCAAGCGTTTACAGAGCTTAAAGAAACCATTCGCCAACAAGAAATGTCGGCAGCAAAAGGTGATTTACTAACAGGAATTAATGCTGTGGGTTTACCTGTATTTAACTCAAATCAAAGCATTGAGTTTTGTATTGTCGCACTCGACAGTGAAATGTTTTTGCCAGTTGACCCACAAAGTAAAACGATTGAAATCTTAAAAAATGAAATAAAGCTCATCAATCAATATATTAAAAGTCGCTAATCAATAGCCATAAAAAAACCAAGAGATCAAACTCTTGGTTTTTTTCAGGAATAAAGCTCAGCTTATTTATTTAGTTTCAAGCACGCCACGGCGAATCTGGTCACGTTCAATCGACTCAAATAACGCTTTGAAGTTACCTTCGCCAAAGCCGTCATCATCTTTACGTTGAATAAATTCGAAGAAGACTGGACCAATCATGTTTTCAGAGAAAATTTGCAGTAACAGCTTCTTCTGACCATCTTTGGTATTACCATCGAGCAAAATACCGCGCTGTTTTAATTCATCAGTCGGTTCACCATGCTCAGGTAAACGTTCTGGTAGCATTTCATAATAGGTATTTGGCGGTGGAGTCATAAATTTTAGACCAAGGCCTTTTAACTTATCCCAAGTCGAAATTAAGTCATCACAGATAAACGCGATATGCTGAATACCTTCGCCATTAAAGTCAGACAGGAACTCTGCGATTTGGCCGTTTCCTTTATCTGAATCTTCGTTTAATGGAATACGGATCTTACCGTCTGGTGCTGTTAATGCTTTAGACGTTAAGCCTGTATATTCGCCTTTAATATCAAAGTAGCGAATTTCTTGGAAGTTAAAGATTTTTTCATAGAAGTTTGCCCAATACTCCATACGGCCTTTGTAGACATTATGAGTTAAATGGTCAATTTCGTTTAGGCCTGCGCCTACTGGATGTCTTTGAGCATCATCAAAGAAGGTAAAGTCGTTTTCATAAATATCGCGGTCAACTAAAAAGATTGGCATGCCACCAATACCTTTAATTGCCGGAATGTTGAGCTCCATTGGCCCAACTTTTGAATACATCGGTTCAGCACCAAGCTCTACAGCTTTTTGGAAAGCTTTTGCTGCATCACGTGTTTTAAAGCCCATCGCACAAGCAGATGGACCATGTTCATTAAAGAAGAATGAAGCATAAGATTCTGGCTGATAATTCAGGATAATATTGATATTTCCTTGACGCCATAAGTACGCTTCTTTCGATTTATGCTTGGCTACTTTTGAAAAGCCGATTGTTTCAAAAACTGGATCTAATTCATTTTCTTTTGAAACAAACTCAATAAATGCAAAACCGCATAATTCTAATGGGTTCTCTAAAATATCCATCTAGTTTCCCTCTGGTGATTACCTGTTCCGTTTATCTCTATTGCTGATGAACTCAGCTCCTTTCTCTATAGAATACGTAATCATTGGGTGAGTATTTGAACCGTCAAAATGCCTTAACCCAACGCATCCTATGAGAAAAAAACGAATCATTAAAACGAAGATATGATGAGCGTGAAGCCTTTGATGATTAATTTCCGTTCCATGTGGTGTTTGTTTTCCATACACACTGTCCTTTGTTATCTAAAAGTACGATTGAGATTTTTCAATAAACCCTTAAAAATCGTCTTTTCCTAAAAATCATTTATAGATTTATGGAGACCAACATCCTTGTTGGATCTCCATTGGCCATTTACCTTGAATTAGATGCTACTAAAAACAATCAAATTATGCAATACATAACTTAATTATGAATTGCATAATTTTAGTAATATTAAATTAAGTAATTTTAAAATTAATAGTCAGTTTTCAAATTTTGTTTATGATTTCTACAATAAGCCCCGCCATCCATTTGATTTAGGAAAACTTATGATCTTAGTCAGCGCCTGTTTAATTGGTGAACCTGTTCGATATGATGGTAAATCTTGTCCAAATACTTTACTTAAGCAACTATTACTCAATAAAAAAGCCCAATCATTATGCCCAGAGTTATTAGGCGGTTTTACTACTCCTCGCTTACCCGCAGAAATTGTGGGAGGAACAGGTCAAGATGTGCTTGATGGCAAAGCAAAAATTACCGATTCATCTGGTTTAGATGTAACAGATTTATATTTAAAAGGTGCTTACCGCACTCTAGAAATTGCACAGCACATAAAAGCAAGCTGTGTCGTCTTAAAAGAAAATAGTCCGTCTTGTGGTAGTCAAAAAATTTATAACGGCACTTTTCAAGGAGAGAAAATTACGGGAGTTGGGATTACCACAGCACTGTTGCAGCGCCATGGTTTTGAGGTTATTTCTGAAAATGAAATTGAAGATTGGTTAGCCACCAACCCTCTTTAACGATTGTCTGCTCAATCAAAACCCTCTTAATTGCTTTCTAAAATGAAAACAACAGGCACTCAATAGACAAGCTACTAAATAACTCAGAGCGGCCATCCACCAAAAACCATAAATTCCCATCGCAGAAATCGAGATATCCTGCCAATGCAGGCCTTTATAGGCCACCCACCAACCACCACCCAATCCACAAGCCAGCACTACGACCAAGAAAATTAGCATCGGTAAAATCGACACATCCCAACAGCGTAACAAAGAGGTCAATAACGCCATTAAACCATCTAGAAAATGAAACATACAGACAATCAACAACAAGGATGCAGCCAAAACCTGCACGGCCAAATCATCTGAATAGAACGTAACAATTAAGTCCCGCTCTAACCATAAACACAGAGACAGGCTGCCACTCACCACCATAATTACCCATATACTTTGTCTGGCAATTTTATTTGCTTCTTCCATGTTCCCGCTGCCCATAGATCGCGACACCAAAATGCTATAAGCCGAGGCAATTGATGAAGGAAAAATAAACATGAAACCGCCCGTGCTCGCGACAATTTGATGGGCTGCTGATACTTCACTCCCAAAAGGCAAAATCAGAATAGCAACCGAACAAAATGCAACGACGTCCATCAACGCCATGATCGCAGTGGGTATCCCTATTTTTAAAATCATCCGCAGACTTTGTCGGCTATCTTCAACCGAACGTTCGGGATGTTCAATAAAGATGTATCCTTTTTCCAAGAAAAACACGTAATAAACAGCCAACATAAACCACCGTACAATGAGAGTGGCTAACAAAGCCCCTATCGCACCAAGTGGCGGAATTGAAAATAAAGCGACACCATAAATCAAAAGATAGGACAAAATAATTTTAAGAATGAAGAAAATACTATCTGATAGTAAAACCTTATGCGCATTTTCAGTAACCTGAGACAAAGCTGTACATAAGCGCATCAGTAAATGCGCAGGTAAAATAAATACCAAAGCCCAAATACAGTTTTTAGTAATTGAAATGACATGTTCAGATGCACCAAATAATTTTGGTAAATCGCGGAACAAGTAAAGCAAGCCAATACTAACCAATGCCGAACATAACATCAGCCAAATGCCTTGAATAAAAATTTGACGAATACGTGGTATGTCATGGCAACCATAAGCTTCCGAGAGCTTGAGGATCACACCTTGTAGAATGCCCATCCCAATGACATAAATCACTGTATATAAAGATAAGGTCACCGATAATGCGGCGACATGGTCATTACTAAAATGTCCGACATAAGCAAGATCAATCAATCCACTTAAAACTAGAATTAAATTGCTTGAGAGCATGGGAATAAATAATTTAAAAATCTGATTCATCTAGGAAATACCTTATTTTTCTTTGCGATTTATATTCATATTCACGTTATTTTTAGTGCATCAATCCAAAGCAAAAGACATACCAGTTCTAAATTCAGCTCCCGTAAAATGTGCTTTAAATGAAAAGGCCAAACTATTCGTTTGGCCTTTTTTCTAATCAATATTTTTTCTACAGTTATTCTTGTTTGTGTTTACTTGCCCAATAAGTTGCAAGTGCGGGCCCAGAAATATTGTGCCAAAGGCTAAAAATCGCGCTTGGTACTGCTGTAATTGGAGAAGCAGCAAAATGTACTGCTGCGAGCGCAACACCTAAACCTGAGTTTTGCATACCTACCTCAACCGCAATTGCTTTACTGTCCGCATAAGGAAATTTAAAGAACCGTGCTGCTGCAAAACCTAATAAATATCCAAATCCATTATGTAAGATCACTACAGCCAAAATAAGTAAGCCCGACTGTAGAATAGCCGCTTTACTTCCACCAATAATCGCAGCCACGATCGCTACAATTGCAATCACGGAAACTAACGGCATGACCTGAATATAGGATTCGACTTGACGTTTAAGCCATGTTCTTAAAATCAGACCAACCACAATAGGAAGCAACACCACCTGCAAAATCGAAATAAACATCGAAGCTGCATCGATCTTTAACCATTGGCTGGCAAGCAGATAGAAAATGGCAGGTGTTAACACTGGAGCTAAAAGCGTAGATACCAATGTACAAGCCACCGATAAAGCCACATTGCCTTTGGCCATATAGGTAATCACATTTGAAGCTGTTCCACCGGGACAGCATCCCACTAAAATAACCCCAACGGCAATTTCAGGCGGTAAGTTAAATAATTTACATAAGACAAATGCTAAACCTGGCATGACCACAAACTGCGCAACCACCCCAATCAACACAGCTTTAGGACTTTGTAGCACACCTTTAAAGTCGTCTACGGTCATGGTCATTCCCATGCCAAGCATAATAATGCCCAAAATCCATGGAATATAAGCTTTAAGCCAAACAAAAAATTCAGGCTGCCACAGCGCTAGTGCTGCAAAAACAATCACCCATAGGGCAAAAGTTTTTTGAATAAATTGGGTAAAGCGCAGTAATGCAGACATACTTTCTATCCCTAAAAATTAAAATACTAGACCAATAGACTTAGCGCCCACTCAACACATCAGTCGATTGAATGCGGACAACCCCTTGTTGCTGCATGTTTTGCCATGCTTGCTCTAAAGAACCATTTAAATCAATTCCTTTGCAAGCATCTTCAATTACGAACGTTTTAAAACCTTGCTGAATCGCATCTAATGCAGTCCATGCCACACAAAAGTCCGTCGCAATTCCGACCACATAGACCGTATCAATGCCACGCTCTTTTAAGTAACCCGTTAAACCTGTCATTGTGACGTGATCTGCTTCCATAAAAGCCGAATAGCTATCAATATGAGCATGAAAACCCTTTCGAATAATCAGTTGAGCTGTCGGAATATTTAAATCAGGATGAAAATCGGCATCTTTAGTACCCTGTACACAATGCTTAGGCCAAAGCACTTGTGCTCCATAGTCGAGTTCAATGGTTTCAAATGGCTGCTTATTTTCATGGTTTTCTGCAAAAGAAATATGATTATCCGGATGCCAGTCCTGTGTCAGAACCACATTTTCAAAACAACCTGCCAGATGATTAATGGTTGGAATAATTGTGTCTGCATGAGCAACTGCTAAATTTCCACCCGGTGTAAAGCCATTTTGTACATCAACTACAATAAGAGCTGCATTTTGTGGTTGTTTATTCATATTCATGTCATCTTCAATCCCAACCGGGAAAATTGCATTCTATCTTGCCATAAAAAAAGCCCATATTAAGTAAGGCTCAGTTGAATTAGGCTCTATTGATATATCTACTGGCTGTTCTCAGCTTACAATAATGAAAACATCCTATCTTTTCCTCAAGTTTACATAGCGATTATCCGTTAGGCGTATTGTTCTTATGCGTCTGATCAGTCATAATTTGCATAATTGTCATTCAACAATCTGTTATTGTTAGAACTGGACAATCAAAATACTGCAACCATCCCACATTTTGTTTTCTTACCTCAGATTCGGATGGATAAATAGGATATTTTTAAAAATGACTCAGCAAGCACAGACCATTCAAGGCTCAATCGTCGCAATCGTCACACCAATGTTGAAAGATGGTGGAGTAGATTGGAAGGGTCTTGAGAAGCTGGTTGAGTGGCACATAGAACAAGGTACAAACAGTATTGTAGCCGTCGGCACTACCGGCGAAGCCTCAACATTGAGCATGGAAGAGCACACACAGGTTATTAAAGAAATTATTCGTGTAGCCAATAAACGTATTCCAATTATTGCCGGTACTGGTGCAAACTCAACCCGCGAAGCAATCGAATTAACAAAAGCAGCCAAAGATCTTGGCGCAGATGCAGCCTTACTTGTTACGCCATACTATAACAAGCCAACTCAAGAAGGCCTATTCCAACACTATAAATCGATTGCCGAAGCCGTAGATTTACCTCTTATTCTTTATAACGTACCAGGCCGTACTGGTGTAGATCTTGCAAACGATACAGCTGTACGTTTAGCAGAGATTCCTAATATTGTTGGCATTAAAGATGCAACTGGTGACGTACCTCGTGGTAAAGCTTTAATCGAAGCTTTAAACGGCAAGATGGCTGTATACTCAGGTGACGATGAAACAGCATGGGAACTTATACTTCTTGGCGCTGATGGTAATATCTCGGTAACTGCAAATATTGCACCTAAAGTAATGAGCGAAGTATGTTCTGTTGCGATTGCCAAAGATGAACAACAAGCGAAGACAATTAACAATAAGATTGCAAATTTACACAATATTCTATTTTGCGAATCAAACCCAATTCCTGTGAAATGGGCACTACATGAGATGGGACTGATTGATACTGGTATTCGTTTACCACTCACTCCTCTCGCTGAGCAATATCGCGAACCTCTCCGCAATGCCCTAAAAGATGCGGGAATTATTTAATAAGAGCAATTTATGATGCAATTACGTCTTGGTTTAGTCCTTGCAGTTTCAGCCTTAAGTTTAGCTGGTTGTGGTCGCTTCGCAATTAATAATCATTCTTTAGATTATAAAAATGCCAAGCAACTTGCCCCGCTTGAGTATCCTGCCGATGCAACTGTACGACCAGCGACACCTTTGTATCCTGCACCAACTGTTGACCAGCTCGCTATCGAGCACGCGCCGAAGTTTGAAAATCAGCGTGGTAACCGTTTTGCATTGCCGCGTCCTGAAAAAACACAGGATAGTAATGCAACAGCAGATGCATCTGCTCAAACAACGACTGCACTTGGACGTCCTCAGCTTGTGACTGACGGTAATAAAAACCCATTATTAAAAGTTGATGGGAATACGACCGAGATCTGGCAATACACCAAGGCAACTTTAAGCACTTTAAATTACAACATCATCGCTCAAGGTAGTAATCAGGCGACGATTAAAGTAAATGACAATACTTATGTGCTTAAGCTCACTGGTGTTGGTTCAAGTCATACCCTTGCTCTATTTAACGTAGACAACACTTTTGCAAGCCCAGATGTGGCTACTGAAGTGTTAAACCAGATTTACCAAAATTGGCCAGCCTAGTCGTTTACTAGGCATTTTTTTTAAAAGGTTCCCTCATGTTAAAACAAACCTTGCTCTATACTGGTAAAGCAAAATCTGTATATGAAACAGACAATGCCGACCATCTGATTTTAGTCTTTCGTGATGATGCCTCTGCGTTCAACGGCGAAAAAATCGAACAGCTAGATCGTAAAGGCAAGGTGAACAACCTTTTTAACGCCTTCATCATGGAAAAACTTGCTGCAGCAGGTATTGAAACGCATTTTGAAAAATTGCTTTCACCAACTGAAGTGCTTGTTAAAAAACTTCAAATGATTCCTGTTGAATGTGTAATTCGTAACTATGCAGCAGGCTCGTTATGCCGTCGCTTAGGTGTAGAAGAAGGTAAAGAGTTAACTCCTCCTACATTTGAATTGTTCTATAAAGATGACGGTCTAGGCGACCCAATGGTTAACGAATCTCAAGCGATTGCTTTAGGTTGGGCAACTGCTGAACAGTTAGAGCAAATGAAAGTGTTAACTTACCAAGTAAATGATGTACTAAAAGCATTATTTGCTGAAGGCAACATGCTTTTGGTGGACTTCAAGCTTGAATTCGGTGTTTTCCATGATCGTATCGTGCTTGGTGATGAATTCTCTCCAGACGGTTGCCGTTTGTGGGATAAAGACTCTAAGAAAAAACTCGACAAAGACCGTTTCCGTCAAGGTTTAGGCGGTGTTGTTGAAGCTTATGAAGAAGTTGCTGCTCGTTTAGGCGTAGATTTATCTAACATCTAATCAGTTAAATTTCTTAAAAAACCGGGTTTTCAGCCCGGTTTTTTATATTCGGCACTATAGAAACCCAACAATATAGACAGATTTGTCTATTAAAATAAATTATCACTTGCATAAACTTAATTCAAAACACTAAAATCTAAAAAAACACAAAGCACTTCACAATAATTAAAGTTAAAAATAGGGTGAGCCTATGGAAATATTTAAGCTTGAAAAGAAATTAATGGATCATCCAATTCATTTTGGTGAAAATCCTTTGGTCTTATTAACCAACTTTAGCAGTTCAGCTTTAAAACAAGGCTGGAGTCAGACAGAAATTGAATCTGTAATTTCTAAAGCCTCTCAAGGCGACTATATGACACTCATTCGGACCCTAAGAGCGTATACCTTGTTTTAATTATTGCGGATCTTAAAACGCTCATCTTCAATTTCACGTTTATTTCTTACAGACTCGTAGAATCGTGCGCCTTTTAATTTAGGTAGCAAGTCGTCTTAATCTGGTACTCCTACCTGACGGATTACTCTCATGCGTTCTTTTTGCCTCTTTGCTACAACCCTATCATTCAATTTATAAAAACATACATAAAGCTGTTAGGAATAGACTAGATTTATCCTAAGCACTGCCTTAACAATAAATAAAACAATAAATATAAATTATTTATTCAGTGAGGAGTAAACCTGATGGATCATGAAATAGAGGAAAAAAAGGTCGAGAAAACCTTAAGCTGGCGTGAAAAAATGGCAGTTGAAGAACATGAGAAACTGTCACCCCGTTTGGTCTATGAAATTATTCGCCGTGATGGTGCCGAAGAGTTGGATCGTCCCACCGCTGCACTGATCTTTTCAGGGATTGCCGCGGGTTTGGTCATCAGCTTTTCATTTGTATTTAAAGCGATTATTGCCTCTTATCTTCCGACTGATGCTGTTTGGACCGATTTAATCACCAATATCGGTTATACCATTGGGTTCCTGATCGCTATTTTGGGTCACATGCAACTCTTTACCGAGAATACCATCACCACTGTTGTACCTTTATTCAAACCCTTCACCTTCGATAAATTACGAGCAGTAGGTCGCTTATGGGGGATTGTGATTCTGTGCAATATCATTGGAACAGCTTTGGCGAGTTTATTTTTCCTAACCACTCACCTGTTTACTCCAGATATTGACAAAGCACTGGATGAACTCGCCCAGCATGTGGGTTCCTTTTCTGCAACCCAGAATCTACTCAAAGGTATTATGTCTGGGCTGTTAATTGCAGCATTGGTCTGGATGTTACCCTCTGTCAGCAATAAATTCCTGCTCATCTTTTTTATGACTTACCTGATTGGACTGGGTGACTTTACCCATGTGGTGGTGGGTTCTACAGAAATGTCCTATCTCGTCTGGCAAGGTGAGGCTTCCATTAATGAATATCTATTTACTTTCCTGATCCCGACCACCATTGGCAATATTATTGGGGGTACAGGCGTGTTTACGCTACTGATTTATGGTCAGGTCACTGAAGAACTGGAATAGCATGGTGCAATAAATAGGTTATTGTTCCTGTTGCCATCTTCGTTGCTGCAAACGCTCGCCTTCAACCTCACGTTTATTTCTTGCAGACTCGTACAGTCTTGTGCCTTTTAATTCAGGCGGTAAGTAATCTTGCAGTACAAAATGCTCTGGGTAATCATGAGGATAGAGATAGTTAATCCCATAGCCTTGTTGTTTCATAAGCTTGGTTGGTGCATTTCTCAAATGCAAAGGCACAGGTAAATTTGCCGTTTTTTCAGCAAGTTCCAGAGCCTTATTAATCGCTAAGTAAGTACTATTACTTTTTGCACTGGTTGCTAAGTAAACCGCGGTTTGACCGAGAATAATTCTAGCCTCAGGCATACCTACAGCTTGTACGGAACGGAAACACTCACCGGCAAGCAATAGCGCATTTGGGTTAGAATTTCCGATGTCTTCCGAAGCTGCAATCAGCATACGTCTTGCAATAAAAACCGGATCTTCCCCACCTTTTAACATCCGAGCCATCCAATATAGTGTTGCATCTGGATCACTGCCACGAATCGATTTAATAAAGGCAGAAACGAGGTCGTAATGCTGCTCACCCGATTTGTCATAACGCGCAATATTTTGCTGAGCAACTTTTACCACCACAGCATTGGTAATGGTATTTTCAATTTCAGGCTCAAAAGTACTTGCAATTAAGTCTAGTAAATTAAGCGCTTTACGAGCATCACCTGCCGCGAATTGAATAAGAGCATCATATTCTTCAATATGGATATAACGGTCTTTTAAAAACTTGTCGGCTTGAAGTGCATTATTAATGAGAGTCTGAATTGCCTCACTGTCTAAACTATTTAAGGTATAAACCTGACAGCGTGACAAGAGTGCACTATTGACCTCAAAAGATGGGTTTTCAGTCGTCGCACCAATTAAAGTAATTTTGCCTTTTTCTACTGCACCCAATAAAGCATCTTGCTGAGATTTATTAAAACGATGAATTTCATCAATAAAAACCACAGGCGTCAGTAAATCACCACTTTCTGCAATCACTTCACGTAATTCTTTCACGCCCGTATTCAGCGCAGATAAGCTGACAAATGGCCGATCGATGGCCTGAGCTAATAGCAAAGCAATTGTTGTTTTCCCTACCCCAGGTGGCCCCCAAAAAATAATAGAAGGTAAATGCCCCTGATCAATCATTTGACGTAACGGAGCATGTGCACCTAACAAATGATCTTGCCCAATAATTTCAGACAAGTCTCTTGGGCGCAGGCGTTCGGGAAGTGGAATATGGGTGTCTGACATGTCAAATAGCTTTATCGTCTTTTCACTATAGTCTATTGTGTCTCACAGAAATCTACAATTTGAATCTATGAGACACGGCCTTTATTTCTAAGCCATTTCACAGCATTAAGAGGCTTTCTTACTGAGTTTAAGCAATCGCGCATTTGAACCATCTTCAATGACCCAAATCGAGCCGTCGTTTGCTTCATGTAAACCACGAATACGTTGCTTCATATCTAGTCTTTGCACTTCTTTCGCAGGCTTATGCTCTAAATCCACCACAATAATCGCTTCTGAAGATAACCCACCAATTAACGCCTTATTTTGCCATACAGGAAACTGCTGTCCGCGATAAATGATTAGGCTCGACGGAGAGATTACAGGAGTCCAATCAATTTCAGATGCTTTAAATTCTGGGCGAGTGTGATGATCTGGAATAGGTTGGCCCGAATAATGATCTCCATTTGAAACGACGGGATAACCATAATTTTCACCTTTTGTAATGATATTAAGCTCATCACCACCTTTAGGGCCCATTTCAACCACCCAGAGCTGTCCTTGGCGGTCAAAAGCCATACCTAATGGATTACGGTGTCCAAGAGACCATATTTCAGCAGTGACCCCACCTTGCTTATAAAAAGGGTTATCTACAACCGCTGAACCATCCTCATTTAAACGCAAGATTTTACCCAAGTTACTTTTCATGTTTTGAGCAGGATCAAACTTTTGTCGTTCGCCCGAACTGACCCAAAGCTTACCGTCTGCGCCAAAAAGCATACGATGTCCATAATGGCCTTGTCCTGAAACTTTGGGTACTTGATGCCAAATCTGCTTTATATCGTTAAGTTTTGGCTGATTGGGATTAGATAAATCTAATTTAGCACGCGAAATAACTGCCCCAGATCCGCCTTGTCCTTTTGTAGCATAGCTCAGATAAATCCAATGATTCTTGGCAAAGTCAGGATGTAAAACCACATCTCCCAAACCACCTTGCCCACCATAACTTACGGTTGGAACGCCTTGGACATCCAACATTTGTTTATTTTTAGGGTTAAAAATTTTTAATTTACCTTGCCTTTCCGTCACTAATAAACGCTGGTCTGGCAAACTAATAATTGCCCAAGGTTCATTAAAATGAGCAACTGTTTCAACCTGATAAGTTTGTTTGACTGCAACAGACTGCTCTGTTTTAGCAGCCGTATTCTGTTCAAGATTTTTTGAATTGGTATTAGAGCCACAAGCCATTAATAAGAAGAAGCTACTACATAATAAGGGAGCTGCTAATCGTCTCATCAGTTTATCTCCTTTTGTTTTTATTGTTATATAACGGAGATGAGCAAAAAATTTACGATAAAATGTTACTTTATAATACGTTGTAATTAAAAATGCCCATCACGAGCATATTAACGCACCCAACGTACCACATAATCTTCAAGATCATCTTCATGAACATCGACTTCAGAAATACAACGTCCCGCAACTGACTTTTTCGCGTTAACCACGCTTTGTCTAGAACCCGTATTTAAATAATGCCAAGAAGGTAAATTTTTCCCTTCATTCAAACGTTTATAAGCACAACTTGATGGTAACCAGTGAATTGTTTTTAAAGACTCAACTGTTAACTGTAAGCAATCAGGCACTTGTTGCTGACGATGAGAATAATCCGAACAACGTCCTGAACTGCAATCAAGTAACTTACAGGCCACTTTGGTATACGCAACTTCATGCGTATCTTCATCTTCAAGTTTGACCAGACAGCATAAGCCACACCCATCGCATAACGCTTCCCACTCAATTTGAGTGAGTTGCTCTAATGGATAATTTTTCCAGAAGAGTGGTCGAAGGGTGGTCTCGGTAGACATAAGTTTTTAGCAGCTAATGAGATGAAACAGTGTGTAAGTATAGCATTGAAGTGATCTGTACGAAAAAAGAAGCTGTATTCCTAACATCACAAAATGATTGTTTAATATACATTTCAACCACATAAACGACACATTCGGTGCAAAAAACAAGTTATATAGTTAAACAACAATGAAAAAATAAGGAGAACAGCATATGTTCCGTTGGGCTATAATTTTTGCAGTGATTGCACTCATTGCCAGTCTATTAGGGTTTGGTGGTGTTGCAGGGTTATCTAAAGACTTTGCCGTGATTTTATTAGTTGTGGCTGTAATTCTCGCCGTAATTGGATTCATTTCGCGAGGCAGAACGTAACCTAATCATGATCACCTAAAAAGAAGGAACTCGTTTCCTTCTTTTTTATTGCGTGAAGCTTTCTATCTTTTCTTTTGATGTAGATTCTTACATAGTTATTTATATTAATTTTATCTTTTTATGCTTTAATCAAACGTGTTTAAATCTCTTTAAATTTCAGGATTAAGGTCATGAGTACAGCAATTAAAACCCGTGAAATTCAATATACTGCACCAGATGGCAGCCAACTAATTGGTTACTTTGCGGCTCCAGATAGTGAAACACCTGTTGCGGGTGTAATTGTTGGTCCTGAGTGGTGGGGTCGTAACGAATATACTGAACAACGTGCACGTGAGCTTGCTGAACATGGGTATGCTGCGCTTGCAATTGATATGTATGGCGATAAAAAAGTGACCTCAACTGCAGCTCAAGCCTATGAATGGATGATGCAGACATTTGAAAATTTAGACACGGTTACTGATCGTGCCAATGCAGCGCTTCAAACTCTAGCGGCCCAACCAGAAGTAAATAGTGAAAAACTTGCTGCAATTGGCTTTTGCTATGGTGGTAAAGTCGTGTTAGACCTTGCTCGTTCAGGTGCGCCACTTAAATCAATTATAACGTTCCATGCTACATTAGCTCCGAAAGCACCTGCTCAAAAAGGCAGCATTCAAGGTGAAGTTTTAGTGCTACATGGTGAACTAGACAGCATGGTCACCTTAGAAGATGTTGCTAATTTTGAAAAAGAGATGCAAGCTGCTGAGGTTAAACACGAAGTAGTGGTTCTAGAAGGTGCTAAACATGGCTTTAGTAACCCGCTTGCAGATGAAAAAGCTAAAGCGAACGGTGTAGACCTTGGCTATAATAGCGAAGCGGAAAAACAAGGTCTTGCTAAAATGTACGCTTTGTTAGATCGTACTTTAAAATAAAAGAAGCAAATTTGGAGCAAATGTTTTTTCGCATTTGCTCCCTTAAATGTTTATGACTTTGCAATATTTTTACTGTATTTTTTAAACCATACTTCAATAACTATACTCCCGTTGAGCTAGAGCAAAGCCTAGTCTTATTTCCCGCACTCGGGGTTTAATGGAATAACATGAGAGGATACAACAATGACTGACAAGAAATGTCCGTATTGCGAATTTGATGAATATGACATCATTGATAAGAATGAATTTGCTGTAATTTTACCTGATTCTAATCCGTTGTCTAAAGGCCACTGTGTGGTAACACCACTACGCCATGTTCGTTCTTTTTTTGATATCACGTCTAAAGAACACCAAGGCCTGCTTACACTTCTTGAAATTGCACGCCACGAAACGCAGCTTCGCCATCAACCAGACGGTTTCCATATTAGCTTCAATGATGGTGAAGTGTTCGGACAAAATTCTGATCATTTCCACATTCATGTCATTCCTTACTACAAAAACCAGCCGTTGAAACTTGACCAACGTTGGGGTGTACAAAAGGATTAATTTTATACATGAAGCAGAGGTTACTCATTATCAGGTAATCTCTGTTTTAACATACTCTCGCTGTTCGCCTGCTTTAAACAAAATTTCAGCTAAATTTCAGCTATAATTTAGCCCTTACTTCTCTTCTATAGCTGTTCATGCCTGAATTTTCTTTTTCTGATGCTCTTTTAAACTGGTTCGATCAACATGGTCGTCACGATTTGCCTTGGCAAGTTGCAGATGATCCGTACAAAGTTTGGGTTTCTGAAATTATGCTACAGCAGACTCAAGTGAAAACGGTTCTGCAATATTTTGACCGCTTTATGGAGCGCTTCCCAACTGTAGAGACGTTAGGTCATGCAACTTGGGATGAAGTAGCTCCTTATTGGGCAGGTCTTGGCTATTACGCCCGTGCACGCAATTTGCATAAAGCTGCTGGTCTTGTAGCTCAGCAGGGAAAGTTTCCTGAAACGCTAGAAGAATGGATTGCATTGCCCGGCATTGGTCCCTCTACCGCTGGTGCACTCATGTCTTTGGGTTTACGTCAGTACGGCGTCATTATGGATGGCAACGTAAAACGCGTTTTAGCTCGTTTCTTTGCCATTGAAGATGATTTAAGCAAACCACAGCACGAACGTGAAATGTGGAAACTGGCTGAAGAGCTTTGCCCGACACATCGCAACCATGACTATACGCAAGCCATTATGGACTTGGGTGCAACTATCTGTACGCCCAAAAAGCCTCTTTGTTTATATTGTCCAATGCAAGAACATTGCAAAGCTTATCAGCAAGGTTTAGAGCAAGAATTACCTTTTAAAAAACCTAAAAAAACACCCCCTGTTAGAACAGCAGATGTTCTTATCATTAAGTGCGAAGATGAATGGTTCTGGCAACAACGCCAAGCCCATGGTCTATGGGGCGGTTTATTCTGTTTACCTATTTTAGAAAATGAACATGAGCGACTGAGCTTAAGCCAGCAATTTAAACTACAACCTCAAGCACAAAATTTTCAGATCAGCCATAGCTTCACTCACTTTACATGGCTACTTAATGCTCACACGTTCCACGTGGAACCTGATCAAAAAGAACATCTGGCGATTGAACTTGAAGGCCAATGGTTGAGTCCGGAACAAGCGATTGCTAAAGGGGTTCCAACCGCTATGAAAAAATTGATCTCGACAAGCCGTTCATGACATAGTGGTCAAAATAATTTTGATATGACTGTGACAGGGAGTATTTTGTGCGACGTTTTGTTTCCCATTTCTCACTTGGTTTTCTGATTATTCTATTGGCCGCCTGTGCTAGTGCGCCTAAAAAACCTGCCCCACTTCCACCTGCTCAAGTCATCAAGCTCAAAAGTATGCAGCTTCCAAATCGACTTCCAGTTCCAGTGAAAGGTATCGATCGAGACGAATTAAAAGACACATGGGGAGCTGCTCGCAGTCAGGGTCGTAGTCACGAAGGAATTGATATTTTGGCTCCACGTGGAACCAAAGTGTACAGTGCAACCGAAGGACTCGTTGCAGATCTTCGCAATAATAATTTAGGTGGCAAAGTCATCTGGATTTTAGGCCCAGCGGGAACATGGCATTATTATGCTCATCTTGATGGTCACAAACGTGGCCTGAATGTAGGTGACTACATTAAAAAAGGTGATCTCATTGGCTATGTCGGCAATACAGGCAATGCACGTTATACTTCACCTCATCTTCATTATGGTCTTTACCTAGATGGTAAAGGACGTGGTGCTGTTAACCCTTATTCATATTTACGCTAGGAACACTTTATGTCGGAAGCGCTGATCAATCGCTTAGTAGAGTTTGCCGAGTCAGGCAATCAGCAAAAGATCATTTTAAATGGCAATACCTATCAAGGCTGGATCATGGAAATCAGTGATGATGCCCTGCTAATCAGTACCGGTTTTTCAGATAAGGTTGGTAAAGACTTTTGGCTAAAGTTTGAAGACTTAACTCAAGCTGAACTGTATTATTGGGATACTCGCCCAAATGAATGGGTCTTGTTTAAACTTTAAAATTCTAAAATAAATATAAGGAGCATCATCATGAAAACTCAACGCTGCGGATGGTGTTCCAACGATCCTCTCTATATTGCCTATCATGATGAAGAATGGGGTAAACCAGAACACGACGAAGCTCGCCTATTTGAAATGCTTTGTCTTGAAGGCCAGCAAGCAGGCTTATCTTGGATTACCGTACTGAAAAAAAGAGAAAGCTACCGAGAGCATTTTTTTAATCACCCTATTTCAGAAATTGCTTCATTCACTGATGATTTTTTAGAACTAAAATTATCCGATACTGGTTTAATTCGTCACTTAGGCAAACTCAAAGCCATTCGTGACAATGCGATTGCTTGGCAAGCCCTCAAGGCACAAGTCGGTGATGTTCCTAAATGGCTCTGGCAGTTTGTAGATGCAGCTCCACAACACAATGATGTTGAAGATTACCGCCAAGCTCCTGCTCAAACAGAACTGAGTGTAAAACTTTCCAAAATGCTTAAAAAGAATGGCTTCAAATTTGTTGGCCCAACCACCTGTTATGCGTTTATGCAAGCAGTCGGCATGGTCGATGATCATGAAAATAATTGTCAATTTAAAGCTTCATAACCCACCAGAACGGTTCAAATCCGCTTAAGGAGTTTCCGATGAGCAATAATACAATTCAAGCTTACGCTGCTATGCAGGCAGGTGAAAAACTGGTTCCTTACCAATTTGATGCAGGTGACTTGCAACCGCATCAGGTTGAGGTAAAAGTTGAATACTGTGGTTTATGTCATTCTGATATTTCTGTTTTGAATAATGAATGGCGTTCAACTGTGTATCCTGTGGTTGCGGGTCATGAAATTATTGGACGAATTGTTGCTTTGGGTTCAGAAGCCAAAGGTCTACAAATCGGGCAACGTGTCGGTATTGGCTGGACAGCGGAGAGTTGCCAAGCCTGTGATGAATGTATTGGTGGTCAGCAAGTACTTTGTACAGGCGGAAGTGTTGCAACAATCGTGGGGCATGCCGGTGGCTTTGCTGATAAAGTCCGTGCAGGCTGGCAGTGGGCTATTCCCCTCCCTGACGATTTAGACCCAGAAAGTGCAGGTCCTTTACTTTGTGGCGGAATTACCGTTTTTGACCCACTACTCAAACACAAAATTCAGGCAACACATCATGTCGGTGTGATTGGCATTGGTGGCTTAGGTCATATGGCCATTAAGCTACTCAAAGCTTGGGGCTGTGAAATCACTGCATTTAGTTCTAATCCGGATAAAACGGAAGAGCTCAAAGCAATGGGCGCTGACCATGTCGTGAATAGCCGTGACACAGAAGCGGTAACAGCACAAAAAGGGAAATTTGATTTATTGCTCAGCACAGTAAACGTGACCCTAAACTGGCGTGCTTTCATTTCTACCCTAGCACCCAATGGTTCATTGCACTTCTTGGGGCTGACTCTGGAACCTGTTCCTGTTTCAGTCGGTTCACTTATTGGTGGGGCTAAGTCAGTAACAGGCTCACCGACAGGTTCACCTGCTGCACTGCGTCAACTTTTGAATTTTGCTGCACGCAAAAAAATTGCGCCTCAAATTGAGCTGTTTCCAATGTCAGAGCTCAATGAAGCAATTGAACGTCTACACTCAGGTCAGGCACGCTACCGCATTGTGTTGAAAGCAGACTTCGCAGAATAAAACTAACTCACAGTTTTCATCTGTTGTCGTGACCAGTCCGCTAAGTCACTAATTGCTTGGCGGACATCTGCTGTTAATTCATGACCAGCATTTAAACGAATGAAATGCCGATAGCGTTCATCCTCACCAAAGACATGGCCCGGTACCACGGTAATTCCTTCAGCTTTCGCAGTGTAATACAACGCTAAGGTATCTACTTGCTTTGGTAACTGTATCCAGAGTGCATAGCCGCCTTCTGGCTGACTTAACGCAATGGGAAGGCCGTCAAAGGCTCTTAAAATACAACTGCGATATTGCTCGACCTGTCGCATCAGATTTGGTCTTAACTGCTCTAAATGCTCTCGATAACCACGGCTATAAATAAAATCAGCTAGGCCTAATTGTAGTGGTGTATTTACGCCAATATTACTTGCTAGTAGCTCAAGCCTTAAATGCTGTAGCTTTGAACTTAAACAGAACCACCCCACCCGATAAGCGCTCGATAGCGACTTAGAAACTGACCCACACCAAATGACATAGCCTTCACGATCCCAATAGCGAATCGGTAGTGGACGTTCATTGCTGTAACCACATTCACCAAAAATATCGTCTTCAATAATAAAGCACTGATATTTTGCAGCTAATTCGGCAATCTTTTGTTTTTCGGCATTACTTAAACAATATCCTAAAGGATTTTGATAGTTGGCTGTCATCAGACAAACCTTAGCCAAACCCTGCTGCATCAATGATTCTAAGCGCTCAAGATCAATTCCACGATGATGCGCTGGAATTTCAATAATCTGCCGTTTTAAACTTGCTAAAAGCTGTAGTTGCCCATTGAAAGTAGGTGTCGGAATTAAAATACTATCGCCTACTTCTGTTAGGTGCTGAATGACTAACGCCAAAGCGGGGATGCACCCATTGGTAATGAAAATATCTTCCGTTGCAATGAAGATTCCGTCTTCACGCCAATGATCAGAAAGCGCTTTTCTTAATTGCTCATGCCCTTGTTTATTACAATAGAGAAAGTCTTGTGGCTGACAATTTTTTAAAGCACGTTGAATAGAACGGCGTAAGCCTTCCACCGGAATAAAATGAGGCGTTAACTGAATCGAGCCCAATGGTACCAGATGGCTTTGTAAGGCGGCTTCTTGAATTTGGTTATGCAACTCTAAATTTGAGACTTGCCGAGGCAAAGACAAAAAATCTGGGCTATCAGGAATAGGACTAGATTGGGTACGAGCCACCACAAAGTAACCTGATTTCGACTTTACATAAATCAGTCCCCTCGCCTCAAGTAACTCATAACAACTTTTTGCTGTGCTTAAGCTAATACTGTGCTGACGAGCGAAATCTCGCAATGAAATCAGCTTTTGATGAGGCTTGAGCTCATCTTGATAAATTCGATGTGCTAATTGATTGGCAAGAACCTGATATTGAAAAGTCATTCTGTGCTGCTTTTTTAAAAATTTCTGTATCTGTACTGGTTTATAGAACACCTTTACGCTATATAAATCAACTCAAAGAGTAGCAAGACAATGAAATTAAAAGCTATATTGTTATTTACTGTTGTTTTAGCAGGTTGCCAAACTGAGCCACAAAATGAGCAGTACAGACATACCGTTTGCCAAAGCCTGATTGAAGGTTATTTAAAAATAACCAATCAACAAGACTATAAAATGGAGCAGCGCACTGATGAGGCCAGTACGATTTCTCATTATCAATATAAGCGTAATAGCTCAAATGAAGTTGTAATGGTGAATTCGGCCTATTCCAAATTATATTTTACTTGCCGACAACAGCAAAAAAGCTATTTTCTGGCACAGCATTTATCAGAAGGACAAATCACTCCAATTTTAGAAGTTCATTTTCCAACTGATGGGTATGCTACTTTTAGAGAGCGCTTTTAAAACCATCTTTTAACTGTTCTACCAAAAACTCAATGAATAAACGGATACGTTTTGGTAGATGCTCTTGTTGATAATACACAGCATGGATGCTTTGATATTGATGTTCAATTTGGTCTTCGAATAATGCAATCAATCGCCCTTCTTGAATATCTTTCCAAATTTCAAATTCAGATAGTCGTGCAATACCATGGCCTCTAATCGTGAGTTGGCGTACCGTCTCACCACTAGAAGCTTTAATTTTTGCTTGCGCAAAAAAATATTCATCACCGACTTTAATCGGCCAGCTATTAATATAGGCAGGTCTGGTAAAACCAATCAGATCATGCTGTTCGAGTTCTTCAGGTTGTATAGGTGTGCCTTTAATCGCTAAATATTCTGGGCTCGCAACAATAAATAAGCGACTTTTACAAACTAGTTTGGCATGTAGGCTCGAATCATTGAGCTCCCCAAACCGAAATGCCACATCAGTTTTATGTTGCAGCAAGTCAATCACCTGATCATTGCTATTGAGTTCAATTTCAATATCTGGATAGCACTCACGAAACTTATGCATTAACGGCGCAATCACATGTAAAACAAACGGCGTTGCCGAATCAATACGAATGAGTCCTGCGGTGCCCTGATCAGACTTTTGTAATTCTTCTTCGGCAGCATTGAGCTCATTTAATATTTTACGGGCCTTGATAAGAAACTGCTGCCCTTCTTGAGTCAATTTCAACTTACGTGTTGTTCGCTCTAATAAGGTGACATCTAACTTAGTCTCTAAGCGTGTTAAAGAGCGGCTTACCCCTGAAGGTGTTTGTTTTAAATGCTCTGCTGCAGCTACAAATGAGCCTGTATCAATAATTGTGATAAAGGCAACAAGTTCTTCAATTGTTGATTTCATGGCTTATTCTATTATTGACTAATCATCAAAGATATTTTGCTTATTCATCTATTTTTTCGCAACAATAATCCGAGCAAAATGCACCTCAAGTTAAACAATTATTTAAATTCAGGTGAACACATGAATATCCCACGTTTTGGCCTAGGAACTTTCCGTCTAAAAGAACAAGCTGTGATTGATTCTGTTAAAAACGCTTTAGATGTAGGTTACCGTGCAGTTGATACAGCTCAAATTTATGACAATGAAGCAGCGATTGGTCAAGCGATTGCCGAAAGTGGTGTATCACGTCAGGACTTATTTCTAACCACAAAAATCTGGGTAGATAACTTTGCTCAAGATAAATTTATTCCAAGCTTAAAAGAAAGCTTAGAAAAGCTTCGTACTGACCATGTCGATTTAACTTTGATTCACTGGCCAGCACCAGATCTAGGTGTTTCGATTCCTGAGGTTATGCAGCTTTTACTAGAAGCAAAACAACAGGGTCTTACCAAACAAATTGGTATTTCAAACTTCAATATTGCACTTACCCAACAAGCAATTGACACCATTGGTTTAGAGCATATTGCAACCAACCAGATTGAGCTCAGTCCTTATCTTCAAAGCCATAAACTTGTAAATTTCTTACAAGAGAAGAATATTGATGTCACTTCATATATGACGCTTGCGTACGGCAAAGTGCTTCAAGACCCAGTTTTAGCTGAAATTGCAGCAGCTCATAAAGCAACCACAGCGCAAATTGCACTTGCATGGGCATTGCAACGTGGTTTTGCAGTTATTCCATCTTCGACTAAACGTGAAAACCTGATTAGCAATTTAAAAGCACAGGATATCGAGTTAACTTCAGCTGAAATGCAAATGATTGCCGAACTTGATCGTAATAGTCGTGAAGTTAGCCCAGAGCCATGGGCACCAGTTTGGGACTAAACTCATGAACACTCAATCAAATACGGCGTTCTCGTTATTGGCATTGGCAATTGGTGCCTTTGCCATTGGCACCACGGAATTCTCACCAATGGGATTGTTGCCGAATATCGCTAATGATTTAGGGATTTCAATTCCAACCGCCGGAATGTTAATTACAGGTTATGCACTTGGCGTCATGCTAGGTGCGCCTTTCATGACCCTGTGGTTTGGGGGTTTTGCACGTCGTAATGCGCTTATTTTCCTCATGGCGATCTTTACGGTAGGTAACCTGATCGCAGCGTTTTCACCAAGCTATATGAGCTTATTAGGTGCGCGCCTTATCACCAGCCTTAACCATGGTGCTTTCTTCGGGATAGGCTCAGTTGTAGCAGCAAGTATTGTGCCCGCACATAAACAAGCCAGTGCTGTGGCAACCATGTTTATGGGATTAACTATTGCCAACATTGGTGGTGTACCGTTGGCAACATGGGTTGGGCAAAACATTGGCTGGCGTATGTCTTTCCTTGCGATTTCATTGCTTGGTGTGATTACTATGCTCGCTTTATGGAAAGCCCTACCACAAGGTATGGTTGCCCAAAAACCAAATGTGAAAGCTGAGTTGAAAGTGTTAACGCGCACTCCTGTAATACTTGCTCTACTCACCACCGTCCTTGGTGCGGGTGCAATGTTTACGCTTTATACCTACATCGCACCAAGTTTGACTGAGTTTACACATGCTTCACCGACCTTCATTACGTTTATGCTGATGTTGATTGGTGTAGGTTTCTCAGTGGGTAACCATTTAGGTGGTCGCTTTGCAGATTTGTCTATTAACAAAACCCTGATTGGTTTTTTGGTTCTTTTAATTGTGATGATGGTGACTTTCCCAATCCTTGCACAAAGCCAGATTGGAGCAGCCATTGCATTAGTAATCTGGGGTGCTGCAACTTTTGCTTTAGTTCCACCATTACAAATGCGTGTAATGTCTGTCGCTCATGAAGCACCAGGCCTTGCCTCTTCAGTAAATATCGGTGCCTTTAACTTAGGTAACGCAGTTGGAGCAGCAGCAGGTGCGTTAGTACTCGATTTAGGTTGGGGTTATAGCGCAGTATCATTTGCTGGTGCATTACTAGCAGGGTTAGGTTTGTTATTGGTTTTATTCCAAATCAAACGCGAAAGTAGTCCCGCCCAAGCATTACAGCAGTGTTCAGATTAATAAAAAAAGCGCCTGATCTCAGGCGCTTTTTTTAAGTTATTTATTTTAAAATATCTGGTAATTTAGGTTGTTCATAAATCGGACTAGTCACTTCCCGCTTCATTTTCAGCAACATCTGGTAAGGTTGCTGTTGAACAAACATATTCACAAAGCTCAACGGAATTGCACCAGCAGGATCAGCATAACCACTGGTCGTTACTTTCACCTTGTTGTTTCCAAGTTTCTGGAATGTCCAATCCCCTTCGTAGCGTGTTAAGCGTACAACATCGGGCTGTATCGGATAATTTCCGCTAATTGCAGTATTTTTAATCGTCACAACGCCATTTGCGGCCTTACTCATTTTGCCTTTTACAACGACATCACGGTCTTTCAAGGGAAATGGAAAATCCAACACCATGTAGAGTGTGAATTCACCTTTTTTCTCATCTTGAGACAACATCTCCACCTTGCCCATATAAGGCACCCACTGATCGGCACGATTTACATCTAAAATCACAGCGACAGCGCGTTCAAGTGGCACATCAAAAGTCGTTTCAGCCTTATATTGAAAGACTGGATTATCAGTCTTTTGATAGGTCCAGACTTTAATATTATTACGGTCTAAGCTGAGTTTAGCTTTTTCTGTAGAAGCAGCCCCCGTCCAGAGGCTGCTTAAGCAAAGAATAGTGGTCAAGGCAATTTGTTTTTTATTCATGTTCTGCTCTATCTTGTTTTTCTCGCTACACATGGAGTACGGACAGGGTTTTAAACCTGTACGTCGTTCAATCCTAAAACATCTTTCATATCATATTTACGCGCTTCACGGCCCACAACCCATGCCGCAGCTCGCACTGCACCAGCTGCAAAGTTCATACGATTCGTTGCTTTATGAGTCACTTCAACACGCTCACCTTCGCCAATGAACATCACAGTGTGTTCGCCAACAATATCACCACCACGAATGGTTTCAAAACCAATCGTTTGACGGTCACGCGGGCCTGTATGCCCTTCACGTCCATAAACAGCAACTTCTTTTAGGTTACGGCCTAAAGTATCTGCAATCGCTTCACCCATCATTAGCGCTGTACCTGATGGTGCGTCTACTTTATGACGGTGGTGAGCTTCAATCACTTCAATATCTACTGTATCGCCAAATACTTTTGCTGCAAGCTCAAGTAACTTGATTGATACATTTACACCTACAGAATAGTTCGCAGCGTAAACCACAGGTGTATGAGTAGCAACTTCGTCTAACTCAGCTTTTTGCTCATCTGACATGCCCGTTGTACCAATGACCATGGCAACCCCAGCTTCACGGCAAAGCTTCAAATGCTGAGCAGTTGCAACTGGTGCAGTAAAATCAATGATTACATCGCAATCTTTCAGAACATCGGCCAAGCTTCCTGAAACCTTCACACCCACTGAACCAATACCCGCAAGCTCACCAGCGTCAGTGCCGACCAAACTACTTTCCGGACGTTCTACCGCAGCAGCCAATTGATAGCCTGCCTGTTGAACTGCTTGAATAAGCGTACGGCCCATACGACCGCCTGCACCTAAAACACCAATGCGTGGAGCTGCTGACATAATCCTTCTCAATCTTCTGTTTTACGTAATTTGTCTACTATATCAAAACTCTTTGCTCACGATAAAAAGTAAAAATTATTTTTTGAGATGAACTGAAATTTAATCTGTTTTCACAAAAGTTAAAGAATTGATCGGCACACTACTCAGCCACGAATGAAAAAAAGATGACTATAAGGAGTTCAGCATGCATTCGAGAATTATTGGCTTAACAGCTGTTATGGGGATAATGAGTTCAATGGCTTTTGCAGAACCTGCAATCCAGCCAGGCGATACATTAGAAAGTTTAGCTAAAGCGCGTATTACAACGAGTGTAACTACTCAAGTAGCAACGCCTACAGCTCAAACGAGCGTGGCAACCGATGCCAATGCTGACGTTAAAGTTGAAGATATTGACCCGATTATGGGCGAAACAACAGCAGAAGCACCGAAAGTAGTTGTACAGGCAGAAGCAGTAGCTGCACCAGTGATCGAAAATGTTCCTACTCTTGCTTCTAGCGAACCGACTGTAAGTGTTGATGATATTGATGTTGCTCACCCTACAGAGTAAGCAGACGTAATTTTCTTTTAAGCAGAATAAAAATAATAAGATGAATCAGCGCAATAAAAAGGCGGATATTTTATCAATATCCGCCTTCTTTTTTAATTTCTTATCTAATCAAGTATCAATCGAACAAACGATCAAAGAATGATTTTTTCTTTGGTGAAGAAGCACTGTCTTCGCCATCAAAAGAAGCCTGCAACTCTTTAAGTAATTCACGTTGGCGAGCATTCAAGTTGACTGGTGTTTCTATCACAATACGGCAGAGTAAATCACCCACCATGCTGCTACGTACTGGACGAACGCCTTTGCCACGTAAACGGAATAATTTACCTGTTTGAGTTCCCTCAGGAATCTTCAAGCTAACACGACCTTCCAAAGTTGGAATTTCAATTTCTTTACCAAGTGCAGCATCAGCAATGCTAACAGGTACATCCATATAAAGATCGGCGCCATCGCGTTGGAAAATTTCGTGTTCGCGAACAACGACTTCAACGTACAAGTCACCTGATTGGCCATCACGAATTGCTTCGCCTTTACCACTCAAACGAACGCGGTCACCATTATCTACACCCGCTGGAATTGTAACTTCCAACGTTTGCTGGCGATCAGCTACACCTGAACCATGACATGCCTGACAAGGGTTTTTAATAATTTTACCTTGGCCACGACACGTACCACATGTTTGTTGTACAGAGAAGAAACCTTGCTGCATACGTACTTGTCCTGAACCATGACAAGTTTTACAGGTTTCAACATCTTTTGGATTTTTTGAACCTTTACCATCACACACATCACAAGGTGCTGGAGCAGTAAAGGTAATGGTTTTTTTCACCCCTTTTACAGCTTCTTCAAGGGTAAGTTCCATTACATAGCGTAGATCTGATCCGCGACGTTGACGCTGTTGACGTCCACCACCACCGAATGCACCACCGAAGATATCTCCGAACTGGCTGAAAATGTCTTCGGCACTAAATCCGCCAAAGCCACCACCGCCGCCGCCAAAGCCGCCTTCGAATGCATTATGACCCATGCGATCGTACATGCTACGCTTTTCGCTGTCCGATAAAACTTCATAAGCTTCAGCAGCTTCTTTAAATTTCTCTTCAGCTTCGGCATTGTCAGGGTTTCTATCAGGATGATATTTCATCGCCAATTTACGGTAGGCTTTTTTGATCTCATCATCACTTGCGGTTTTTGAAACGCCTAAAACCTCATAATAATCACGTTTAGCCATTTTTGGCGGTGCTCCTCACGGAATTTTATCAATACTCTATTGCCGACTAAATGGGGGGCTTTAGCCGAATTTACAAGGGGAAAATGTTTAAAAAATAGATATATTAAAAAACTGCCTTATTTTTTAAATATTTAGACAAGCCTTTTAACCATGCATTTAATAGGAATAACCACGCAATAGCGCTAAAAACTACACCAGCAACCGTAGAGGCTGTTACCCAAAGATTACTGTCCCATGCAAAAAAGAAGAGCGGAATAAACCAGACTGCAGCAAAAATTGCCATACAAAGAAATAGAATCCCGTTTCGCATAATCCATAGTGCATGTGCATGAATCCAAACTTCTGCATTATCTACAACTGCCACTTTACGAGCGATCAAATAAGCAAAGGCCGCAAAAATAACCGTAAACAATGCAAGAAACATGAAAGCATAAGAAATTACTATATAACGGCGATGCTGTTCGATATGGTCTTGCCCCATCTGTATTTCACCTCAATTCACTGCATTTTGCCTATTTTTTATGCAGCGAAATATTCCTGTATTTTTTGTGTAAAGACAGGTGCTACTATATTGGAGTTTTCAATATTTCGCACCTTTATTCACAAAAAATTTATGTATTTTATGCGGTTTTTTTCACCTTAAACCACGCTGCGTAGAGCGCAGGTAAGAAAAATAATGTCAGTAAGGTGGCAACAATCAAGCCGCCCATGATCGCAACTGCCATCGGACCAAAGAAAATACTTCGTGAAAGTGGAATCATGGCCAAAACTGCGGCTAAAGCAGTCAAAATAATCGGACGGAATCGACGGACGGTAGCCTCAATAATCGCTTCCCATGTCGGATGGCCTGCCTGCCTGTCTTGTTCAATCTGATCAATCAGAATAAGCGAGTTACGCATGATCATGCCAGAGAGCGCAATTGTGCCCAACATGGCCACAAAGCCAAATGGTTTATTAAATAAAAGTAAGAATAAAACTACACCAATTAAACCCAGTGGAGCTGTTAAAAGCACAATGGTCGCGCGAGATAGGCTCTTAAGCTGAATCATCAGTAATGTCATTACGACTGCTAAGAACAGTGGCATACCCGCATTAACGGAATTTTGCCCACGTGCAGACTCTTCTACAGTTCCACCGACTTCAACAAGATAACCACTTGGTAATTCAGCACGTAACTTATCCATTGATTCGGCTAATTCACCAACTACAGTAGCAGGCTGCAATTGAGTTCGGATATCTGCACGAACAGTAATGGTAGGTAAGCGGTTACGATGCCAAATCAAGCCATCTTCAAACTTATATTCAATTTTAGCGATTTGAGCTAAAGGCACAGTCGTTCCATTGGTCGTTGGTACAGCCAAACTTGCCAGGGAAGCCACTTCAACTCGTTCAGATTGGTCTCCACGCAAGCGGATTTCGATGAGTTCACGTTTTTCACGATACTGTTCAATGGCACTACCCGTAATTGAGGCATTAATAAAGTTTGCCAAATCCACACTTGATACACCCATTTGTCGAGCACGATCTTGGTCGATCTGAATCGAAATGATTTTACTTGGCTCACCCCAATCTAAGTGCACATTGGTCGTATTCGGATTTTCGCCAACCAGTTTAGCGACTTTCTGTGCCTCTTGGCGTACCAGATTTTGATCTTCGCCCGACACACGATATTGCAATGGATAACCAACAGGTGGGCCATTTTCTAGTAATGACACACGAGTACGAACTTGCGGTAGTAATTGCCTAATTTGTGTGTCTAACGAGCGTCGAATTTCATCACGATCATCAAGTGATGATGCCAGAACTACAAACTGCGCAAAGCTGGCTTGTGGCAGTTGCTGATCTAACGGTAAATAAAAACGTGGTGATCCTGTACCGACATACGCCACATAGTTATCAATACCTTTTTGTTTAGACAGGAAATTTTCAACCTTTTTCACAGCTTGTTCTGTTGCTGTTAAGGAAGCGCCTTCTTCAAGTTTTAAATCGACTAAAATCTCGGCACGGTTTGAAGGTGGGAAAAACTGCTGAGGAACGATCTTAAACATCAGCACAGATAGCACAAAAATACCCACCGTTGTCGCAATTACGGTTTTACGGTAAGTCACACAAAACTCAACCATCTTCCTAAAACGTAGATAGAAGCTAGATTGGTAAGGATCGTAGTGGTGGTCCTGTGAAATGGCCACAGTTTGCGGCTGCGGTTTTTTAGTTAGTCTCGCCCATAAACGAACATACCAAGGCGCCTGATGGCCTGTTTTAGTAAAATCTGGTAATAGCTTTTCACCTAAATAAGGTACGAACAAAACGGCCGCAACCCAAGAGACTAATAAGGCAATCGTTACCACCTGAAAAATAGAGCGAGTGTATTCACCTGTACCAGACTGAGCCGTAGCGATCGGTAAGAAACCAGCCGCAGTAATCAGTGTTCCGGTGAGCATCGGAAATGCTGTTGTTTTCCACGCAAATCCGGCGGCTTTAATTCGGCTATAACCCTGCTCCATCTTAATTGCCATCATCTCGACGGCAATAATGGCATCATCGACTAACAGACCTAGCGCCAGAATCAAGGCACCGAGTGAAATCTTATGCAGGCCGACATCGAATAGACTCATACCCGCAAAGGTCATTGCTAAAACTAAAGGAATAGAAAAAGCGACAACCAATCCTGTACGGAAACCTAAAGAGAAAAAACTCACTAACAAGACAATAATAACTGCTTCAGCGAGTACCTTTATAAACTCATGAATACTGCGTTGTACTGCTACAGGTTGGTCAGAAACCTTTTGGAGCTTCATGCCTAAAGGCAAAGTTTTTTGCAGTTGGGCAAATTCTGTGTCGAGATTTTTACCTAAGGCAATAATGTCACCGCCCTTACGCATCGATAAAGCAATACCAATACCATTTTCACCCATGAAACGCATACGTGGCTGAGCAGGTTGACTAAAACCACGGTACACATCAGCAACGTCTCCGAGCTGAATGGTTTTATCACCTACCAGTAAAGGCATTTTCTTAATTTCATCAACGTTTTGTAAATGACCGCTTACACGGATCTGAATACGATCTGTGCCTGTTTCAAAAAAACCTGCACTTGCCATAACATTTTGCTTTTGTAAGGCATCTTGAATCGCAGTCACTGGAATACCCAGCTGTACCGCTTTGGTGTTAGAAATCTCAATCCAGATTTTTTGATCTTGTAGACCAATGAGTTCAACCTTACTGACATCCTTGACGCGTTGAAGCTGTAATTGCAAACGATCTGCATATTCTTTTAGAACCGCATAGTCAAAGTCTTTGCCTGTCAGTACATAAATATTGCCGTAAGTGTCTCCAAATTCGTCATTAAAAAATGGACCTTGTACACCGTTTGGTAGTTCATGACGAATGTCATTTACCTTCTTACGAACGTTGTACCAAACATCAGGAATCTTGTCAGAAGTAAGTGAATCCTTCGCCACAAAAGTGACCAACGATTCACCCGGACGGGAGTAAGCCATAATCTTGTCATACTGCCCTGTTGTCATCAGTTCCTTTTCGATACGGTCCGTAACTAAAGTAGAAACTTCTTTGGCAGTCGCCCCAGGCCAGTAGGTCTGTACCACCATGACCTTAAAGGTAAATGGTGGATCTTCACTTTGTGATAATTTTGAATAAGAGATTGCACCGATAATGCCAAGCAAAAGCATAAAATAAAGGACAATGCCTTTATTATTTAATGCCCATTCCGAGAGATTGAATTTCATGGCTGGGTTGCTCCCTGAATTTTCACCCCACGGTTTTCACGATCAATCGGATGAATCTTCTGTTTATCACGTAGCAAATGTACGCCACCAATCACAACCCAATCATTTGGAGCCAAACCAGATAACACAGGTACGCTATCTTTGCCATATGCACCAATCGTTACAGGCACTTTACGCAAAGTCTGATTCGCGTTAACCACCCAGACATAAGGCTGATTATCTGTTGCTGAAACACTCGAAAGTGGCACACTCATCACATTGGTTTGAGTTGAGCTAAAAAATACACGTGCACTTTGTCCAAGCTGAATAGCAGATTGACCTTCTTTGAGGGCAACTTTGACCGTAAATGTACGGGACTGATCCGCCGCTGGGGAAACTTCACGCACATAACCCGCAAATCGGTCATTCGGTTTAGACCATAAAGTCACCCAAGCTGCTTGACCAACCTTGATCTCGGAAACCGCTTGTTCTGGCACACCAATGACAACTTCACGCTCTCCATCAATAGCCAGTTGATAAGCCGCTTGGCCCGCAGCAACTACTTGTCCAATTTCAATGTTTCGCGCAGTAATTACCCCGTTTTTATTAGAAACGAGTTGGTTATAGCCAGTTTGGTTTGCAGAAACTTCATAGTTAGAACGAGCTTGCTGTAGAGCCGCTTGTGCCGCGTCATATTGATTTTTTACCGTGTCGAATTGCGAACGGCTCACCGCATTAATCGGCAATAATTGCTGAAAACGTTTAAGTTCATCTGCTGCTGTTTTTGCTGAAGCCTGTGCATTGTCCAGTTGGGCTTTAGCAGCATTTAATTGTAGCTGAGCATCTGCCACGTCAAGCTTTGCTAAAACTTGTCCGACCTTAACTCGATCGCCAACGTCCACATAACGTGCCGTAACCTGTCCACCGACCCGAAATGCTAAAGCCGTTTGTTGTCTGGCCTGCACATCCCCTGCATAGCTTTTTTGTTCATTGAGTGTGGTCAAGGGCTGTGCCACCATCACATAGGGTATCTCTTCTGTTTTTGGGGCTTCTTTACTACACCCCATTAATGTGACCGTACAAACAATCACCATACTCATGATGAGAGGTTTTAACAGATTCATATCTTATCGCTCTTATTCAAACTGATTTTTTAAGGCACAATATGCTTGCATCATAAATTGTTTATTTTTTAATTAATATACCCGTGGGTACACTAATTAAAGAAAAACTTATAAATATTTATTTTTTAGCTTTTATTAGAGGATTTCGTGCAAACAGTTAATCAAAGTGGTCGCCCCAAAGATCTAGAAAAACGTGCTCGTATTCTGCAAGCAGCAAAAGCCATTTTTTTGAAATCTGGTTATCACGGCACGAGCATGAATCAGATCGCACAGGAAGCTGGTGTCACTAAGCTCACGGTTTATAACCACTTTCAAGATAAGGCCAATCTATTTATCTGTGCGATTACAGAAACCTGTGAAGAAACACTGTGTACTAAACAATTTGAATTAGATGCATCGGCAGACTTTTATCAAGCACTTTTTATTGTGTGTTCACGCGCCTTGCAAATTATTTACTCACCTGAAGCACTTAAACTTGAACACGTTTTATTTGAACTTGCAGCAGAACAAAGTCCACTTGCTCTACAGTTTTTTGATGCATCTCATACCCGACTTCAAAATCAGTTAGCTGTGTTTTTGCAAAAAGCGGCTCAATTAGGTTTTATTCAAACCGATGATCCTACTTATCAAACCGAGCTTCTTATGTCCTTATTGCTTGGCGTACGCCACCAGAAGGTTTTACTTGGCATCATTGCCGTACCCACTGCACAAGAGTTAGAAGAAATTATTCAAGATGCAATTGCTTTATTTCTGCTTAAATATCGGAATTAAACCAAAGTCCGATTGCCAAAAGTTGCACTGAGTGCATGTCTTCTTTTCAGATGCTATAAGCAAATTAAATGTTATTTTTTAAGCAAAAATTCACATTTTCTTACGCTCAAAGCTTGGAATGTCTGTTAATCACGCTATATTCGATAAGGATAAGAACAGGAGAAAATAGCATGGTTCAGCAAATCGATGCGCCACTGCGCGAGGATGTCCGCTTACTTGGTAATTTATTAGGTGAAACCCTAAAGCAACATGCAGGACAAGACCTGTTTAATCAGATCGAGCAAATTCGTGCCCTTGCCAAAGGTGCACGTGACGGCCAAGCTGAAGCCCAAAAGCAACTAGAACAATTATTTTTAAATCTACCCGACGATGAACTACTTCCCCTTACCCGAGCTTTTTCTCATTTCCTAAATTTTGCCAATATTGCCGAGCAATATCATGTGGTCCGTAGCCGCAGACAGGCAGAGTTTGATTCGGATACCACTTCTCCGAACCCGCTTGTTCACCTATTTGAAAAATTTAAAGATAAAAGTATTTCCACAGAAAAGCTGTTCAAACAAGTTTGTGATCTTAATATCGAGTTAGTCCTTACAGCCCATCCAACTGAAGTTAGCCGCCGTACACTCATTCAAAAATATGATGATATCAATGCTTGTCTGTCACAACTTGATCAGCAAAAACTTACTCCTCGTGAACGTCAAAGCGCACTCGCCAACTTAAAGCAACAAATTAGTTCGGCATGGCAAACGGACGAAATCAGGCAGCACCGCCCAACGCCTGTAGATGAAGCAAAATGGGGATTTGCAACGATTGAGCAAACGCTATGGAATGCTGTACCCAAGTTTATTCGTGAATTAAATGAACTCGTACAGCAAAATTGCGAACACGAGTTACCGCTCAATATTGCCCCTGTCCGCTTTGCATCTTGGATGGGTGGCGATCGTGATGGCAACCCGAACGTTACACATCATATTACGCAAGAAGTACTGTGGTTATCACGCTGGCAGGCTGCTGATCTTTATTTAAGAGACATTGAAAATTTACGTTGGGAACTTTCAATTCAAACCTGCTCTGAAGAAATGACTCAAGCATTGGGTAGTCCACATGCAGAACCTTATCGTGAATATTTACGTGCTACACGAGAGCGCCTAAAAGCGACTCGTCATTGGTTAGCACAACGCTTACAAGGTTTAGAAGCAGACGATACCAATGTCATTAAAAGCAAAGACGAACTTTTACAACCTTTATTGCTATGTTATCGCTCTTTAATCGATAGCAATTTACCTGAAATTGCGAATGGTCAATTACTCGATTTCATCTACCGTGTGAACTGTTTTGGAATTGAACTGCTTAAACTCGACATTCGCCAAGAATCAGGTCGTCATCGCCAAGCGATTTCAGCCATTACCGAATATTTAGGTTTAGGTAATTTTGAATCGTGGACTGAACAAGCGCGCCAAAACTTCCTGATTCAGGAACTACAAAGCAAGCGCCCGCTTTTACCGAAATATATTAATGAACCTGAAGGTAGTTTGATTGGGCACCCAGACGTTCAAGAAGTATTTGCAACCATGCGTACTTTGGCAGACCAACCGCCTGAGTCTTTAGGGGCTTATATTATTTCGATGGCTGAATATCCAAGTGATGTTTTAGCTGTATTGTTATTACAAAAAGAAGCAGGTATTCAGCATCCTTTACGTGTAGTTCCTCTATTTGAAACTTTAAAAGACTTAGATGGCGCTGCAACCACCATGAATACACTGTTCAATATGCATTGGTATAAACAACATATTCAGGGTAAACACGAAGTCATGATCGGTTACTCCGACTCTGCAAAAGATGCTGGTTTCATGTCTGCCAACTGGGCGCAATATCGTGCTCAAGAAGAGCTAACGGCAATTGCTCAAACTCATGGCGTACAGTTGACACTGTTCCACGGCCGTGGTGGTTCAATTAGTCGTGGCGGCGCCCCAACACAACAGGCTCTATTTTCACAGCCACCGGGTTCTATTTCTGGTGCAATCCGCGTGACAGAGCAAGGTGAGATGATTCGCTTCAAGTTCGGCTTAGAAGGGATTGCCATGCAAAACCTTGAAATCTATACCGCTGCAACACTCGAAGCAACCTTATTACCACCGCCAGAACCTAAAACTGAATGGCGTGAACTGATGAACCGTATGACAGATCATTCTGTTAAGGTTTACCGCCAAACAGTTCGTGAAAATCCACATTTCGTTAAATATTTGCGTACGGTTACACCTGAACTTGAGTTACAAATGTTGCCTCTGGGCTCACGTCCAGCAAAACGTAAAGTCAGTGGTGGCATTGAATCTTTACGTGCGATTCCATGGGTATTTGCATGGACACAAATCCGCTTAATGTTACCTGCATGGTTAGGCACCGGAGCGGCTATTAACGAAGTGATTGCCGATCAGCAAAAAGCAACACTTGATGAAATGCTACAACAATGGCCTTACTTCCAGACGCTTATTGATATGCTGGAAATGGTATTGTCTAAAGCCGATGGCAATATTGCACTTTATTACGAATCGCATCTGACTGAAGATGAAGATTTAAAAGTATTGGGCAATCAATTACGTCAGCGATTAAAAGATGCTGTTGAAACCCTACTTAAATTGAAAGATGAGTCAAAGCTTCTTAGCAATAACGAAGTACTCGATCAGTCTATGCAAGTTCGTAAGCCATATTTGCTTCCTTTGCATCTTTTACAGGCTGAACTGATGAGACGTAGACGTGACTATCTCAAAGAGCGTCAGGCAGAAAATACTCCTGTTGACCATGCACTTATGGTGAGTATTGCGGGTATTGCTGCGGGTTTACGTAATACAGGCTAAGCTAATTTTACCAATTGTTTGATAAAGCAGTGCATCAGTGATGCACTGCTTTTTACTTACAAAGTTTCTCAGTTTTCTTAAATTTTCCCCGATTTTCTATTTTTTTGAATATTTTTTAAAAATCAAAAAATTAGCTTTTATTAGAAAAAAATAACTAATTCCTTATATTTAGAATTCATAAAGTTATACCGATCGTTAAAAAATAATTACTTTTCACCGCCATATTTAATACAAGAGATTAAATGCTTTTACAAGAAAGAGTATCATGGCAGCAATTAAAGAATAACGAGCTTATTTTATGTCCAATTGGTTTCCAAAATGGCAGCCTTACCAAGGTGATATTGACCATCGACCAGTCTCTACCAATGAATATCTCCCGCCAGTTCAAAGTGCTATTTTAGGTATTCAACATGCATTTGCCATGTTTGGAGCAACTGTTTTAGCACCATTACTCATGGGCTTTAATCCTAACCTTGCCATTTTAATGTCTGGTATCTGTACCATCCTGTTCTTTTTAATCACAGGTGGTCGTGTTCCGAGTTACTTAGGCTCAAGTTTTGCATTTATTGGTGTGGTTGCAGCAGCAACTGGACATATTACGGGTTCGGGCGCTAATCCTAACCTTTCTATGGCTTTAGGTGGAATCGTAGCGTGTGGTGTGTTTTATGCCATCATCGGTTTTATTGTGATGCTCACTGGCACGCGCTGGATTGAAAAACTCATGCCGCCTGTCGTGACTGGCGCGATTGTAATGATTATTGGTCTAAACCTCGCGCCCGTTACAATTAAAGGTGTTGCAGGGCAACCATTTGAAATGTGGATGGCTTTAATTACCGTACTTTGTATGGGGAGCATTGCCGTATTTACACGTGGTTTATTACAACGTCTGCTTCTATTAGTTGGTCTAATTCTGGCTTATGTGATTTATGCGATTACCACCAATGGCTTAGGTTTTGGTAAACCAATCGATTTTAGCCAGATTTCAGCGGCTGCATGGTTCGGAATTCCAAGCTTTTCTCATCCTACTTTTGATACCAGAGCTATGCTGATTATTGCTCCGGTTGCGCTCATTTTAGTCGCGGAAAACCTAGGGCATATTAAAGCTGTAGGCGCAATGACTGGTGAGAACCTGACGCCACAATTAGGTAAAGCATTTGTTGCAGATGGTTTGGCAACCACACTTTCAGGAAGTGTAGGTGCTCCAGGTATGACCACTTACGGCGAAAATATTGGAGTCATGGCAGTCACTCGTGTGTACTCAACCATTGTTTTTGTGATTGCGGGTGTCTTCGCGATTTTCTTAGGACTATCTCCAAAATTTGGTGCGGTGATTAGTACGATTCCAAGTGCTGTTTTAACAGGTGCATCTATTGTCGTGTTTGGTTTAATTACCATTGCTGGTGCAAAAATCTGGATTGAAAACAAAGTCGATTTTTCTAACAATAAAAACCTGATTGTTGCTTCTGTAACAATTATTTTAGGTGCAGGAAATTTTGAATTAATGTTTGGTAATTTCAATTTAGGTGGCATTGGTACAGCAACATTTGCAGCCATTATTTTAAACTGGCTGTTTAGTTTAAAAGATAAAACTTAAATTCAAAAAGGCAGCGCACGCTGCCTTTTTTCATTACGATTTAGTATGATGATTTTTTACCCTTCAATACGTCCCTATCATGCGTTTTGATTTTTTTGATTTACAACTGGTTCTCCATATTGTCTCTACAGGTAGCCTAACCAAAGGCGCGGACCGCTCCGCCATTTCACTTCAAGCTGCCAGTGAACGTATAAAAAAACTCGAACAATATTTTGAAACACCCTTATTTATTCGCCAGACCACTGGAGTGGAGCTCACCACGGCAGGACATGCTTTTGTAGAGCATGCACGCCAGCTTTTGGCTCAAAAAGATCAACTCGAACAAGAAATGAAACGTTTTAGGCAAAAGACCACAGAATCATTGATCCTTTGGTGTAACTCTTCTGCTCAAAGCGAATATCTACCGCCTCTCTTACCGCAATATCTTGTACTGCATCCCGAAATGAATATTGATTTACATGAAGCCGAAAGCTCTGAAATTGTAGATGCATTAACGCAGGGAATTGCCAATTTAGGACTCGTCTCAAGTTTCTTTGATACAAGGCATTTGCAAACAAAAGAATTTGCCAGCGACCCTTTAGTTCTGATTTGCCCTACTACCCACAATTTAGCTCAATACCAAAAGCTGAATTTGGTCGATGCTTTAAGCTATGGCTTTATTGGTCTTAAACCCCATCACTCTTTACAACAATCCATTGAAACCCAAGCCAAGTTATTAGGCTTTAACATACAGTACCGGTTGCGTTTACCTAACTTTGGCGCAATTTCTGAGGTTGTGGCGAAAGGTGTTGGAATTGCAATTATGCCCGCCCGCGCTGCACAGCGTTTGCAATCGGACTACCATTTCCACTCGATTCAATTACTCGGTGCATGGGCAAACCGTAAATTGCTTTTAGCTACACAAGATTTCAGTCAGCTTCCTAACAATTATCAGCAATTTGCAGATTTTTTACTGCAACATCGCCCTTAAATACTTGGCTTAGTTCAAAATCATATAAAGCCCTAACGACACCAAACCTATAAAAAAGATACGACGAAATAACTGCTCGTTGAGTCGATAGCGAATTTTTTTACCTAACCACATTCCAACGAGTGCAGCCACCAACGCAGCAAAAGATAAACGATAGTCTAGTGTTATTCCTGACATCGGGTTATGGTGTAAAAACACCGCAAGGCAAATGGTAGACACGGTAAAAGTTAGTCCCAATGCCTGTACCAACTCGTCACGTTTTAAATGCAAAGACTGCAAATATGGCACTACCGGAATAATAATCACACCTGTTGCGACAGTCACTGCCCCACCAATATAACCAATGATCGGTGATAACCAGCGCTCATGCTTCCCTAAGTGCGGAAGCTTTTTAACACATAGACCGTAGAGTCCATATAAGGCCAACATACAGCCTAATAAAATTTCACTACTATGCCCATGACTTTGACTTAAAGTCGGTAAAAAGCTCCATATTGAGCCCACCACAATGCCCACGAGCAAAGTCCAGAAACGGCGAATAAAAGACCATACATGCCCCTCAGCAAAAAGTTGCCAGACATTGGTCACCATCGAAGGAACAATTAAAAGAGATGCTGCTTGAAAAGGGCTCATTGCAATAGTGAGTAAGCCCATCGATACCGCTGGCAGCCCTAAGCCGATCATGCCTTTAATCATGCCAGCAAAGGCAAACACCACCATAATAATTGCTAGAAATGTCACTGTTTATCTCCGATTCCTTACAAGGTTATGCTACGGAAAAAACAGGCTTTGCCCTATTCTTGTTTTTAGGAGAAGGCTTCAATTAAAAGTTGAGGCCGTTTTATATTTTTCTTCTAATACATTGCTAAAAATACTTTCAATCATCCAAACACGGTACAAGCTATTAAATACATAGCTTTGACCATCAATACGCAACTCTAGAACTGGTAAATCAGGCTGATGCTTATCTTTGCAAAAAGCATCATTTTGTGCCAGAACAGCTGGCACATCCTGCTCGGTTAACTGCTCAATTCCCAGCTGCTGCTGTAATTCTTGGAAATGCTTTTGGAAAGATAAATCTTTGCCTTTTGTCCAAGCGGCCTGCAAGATCGTAAAAATCGTATCGATTTGCTGATTTTCCTGCACACTATAGAAAAGCTTTGCCATTTCAAGCGCACTTTCTTCTGTAGGGCGGCAAAAAGGAGTAAAAGCTACATCGGTTCGTTTAGAAACACGTGTTGCCAAACTCCAATCAAACCAGTCTCGGCCTTGGTAGCTTAAAGGGTAAACTTTTAATTGAATGTCGTAATAATCGGCCAGCTCTTCCTTAATATATGCAAGTAAAAGCCAACTCATTGGATCTTCTAAGGCGATATATAAATCAAGTTCAGGATGAAGTGTCTGAATTTCGGTAAGTGCCTCAGCATCATTAATCAAATGTTCACGCCATTCGATATGATTAATTAAAAAGATCGGATTACCAGTCAGTAATTTTTGCTGTTTTAGACGACGAGTTAAACGTAATAAATCATCTACTGCATGATATTTACGTCCACCGAATTCAAAATATGCTGCCGGTACAGGCTCATCCGTAAAAATGCGTTCTGAAAAATGTTGAGGAAGCTGATGTTTGGCTGCCATGGCATGTAAAGTACGTAGCTTTCCATATTGTTGCTGCCAAAGCATGTGAAAAATATCTTCTAGTAAATGTAAGAAATTCTGACCTTGTAATGGGGTTCTTTTTAATATGACAGCGGCTTGTTTTAAAGATTCTTGGCTTGGGATTTCTGGAAATTCATCAAAAGCGAAACGGTGTTGTTTGGCTAATATTTTGGCATCATTCAAACAATAATTTTGCCACTCTGTATGTGACATACCATTCGGAGGTTCAGAAGCCGTATGGGAAATAATAATTTTTAAAGGCTTAAGTTCATCACTTAAAATCTCATCGAGTTGAGATAGTTGCTGAACAGCTAAGTAGCTATACACATCATCAAGTCGTAAATAAATACTTAAACCATTTTCCGTGGGTAACACCGCTTGACGAGAAGGTTTTTGGTAAAACCAGCTCGATCGGATAGGGTCAAACCAACGGCGTAGCAGTGACATGAGAGTAGAGCCTCTAAAAAATAAATCCTAAGCAAGACCAAAAAACTGCTTTGATCGCAGTACAAAGTGCCGCAGAAGCTTAATATACAAAATACTGATGAGCTCTGCTTATGCAGAATAAACATCATGTTATTGCACGTGTTCCTGCATCGGTGAAGATTTTATCATCATTTTATGGCAAACCCATAGAATGACTTTTAACACCTTAATTTAGAAGCCTATTTTTTTTAAAGAGACGTAAAAAATGCACCCTCAGCATAATAATGATTCATCGTGCTGATGGGTGCATGATTTCTACTCAATTGTTAAAATTGAATATTTTATAGAACGCGTACAGCTCCTTTCGCTGCACTTGTTGTATGCATTGCATAAACTTTTAACGCTTTTGATACCTTACGTTTACGTTCTTCTTTCGGATGCCAGCCTTTCGCTTCTTGAACTGTACGACGGTGCGCCATAGTCGCATCATCTACGTTCAAGTGAATGGTACGGTTCGGAATATCGATTTCAATGGTATCGCCATCTTCTACCAAACCAATTGCACCACCTTCAGCAGCTTCTGGCGAAACATGTCCAATTGAAAGACCTGATGACCCCCCAGAGAAACGACCATCTGTCACCAATGCACAGTCTTTTCCTAAACCTTTCGATTTAAGGTAGCTGGTTGGATAAAGCATTTCTTGCATACCTGGACCACCACGTGGACCTTCGTAACGAATAACAACAACATCACCAGCTTTAATATCATGACCTAAAATTGCATCTACAGCGGCATCTTGGCTCTCAAATACACGCGCTGTACCCGTAAATTTCAAGATAGATTCATCTACACCCGCAGTTTTCACAATACAGCCATCAAGCGCAATATTGCCGTATAGAACCGCTAAACCACCATCTTTAGAGAATGCATGTTCTGCATTGCGGATAACGCCTTTTTCACGATCGCCATCTAAAGTTGCGTAGTAGCGATTTTGCGAGAATGCAACTTGCGTTGGTACACCACCCGGAGATGAGCGATAGAACTCATATACGTCTGCATCTTCAGTACGAATAATGTCCCACTTATCTAATGCATCTTTTAAAGTTTTCTCATGTACGGTTGGTAGTGATACATCAAGTAAATTCGCACGATCAAGCTCACCCAAAATGGCCATAATACCGCCAGCACGGTGTACATCTTCCATATGAACGTCTTGTTTTGCAGGCGCTACTTTAGACAATACAGGCACTCGACGTGATAGTTCGTCGATATCGTCCATAGTAAAGTCAACTTCTGCTTCACTTGCAGCAGCCAATAAATGTAGAACCGTATTAGTTGAACCACCCATTGCAATATCAAGCGTCATTGCATTTTTAAATGCAGCCTTTGTTGCAATTGAACGCGGTAAAATGCTTGCATCTTCTTGTTCATAATAGCGTTTAGCCAATTCAACAATAAGCTGACCTGCTTTTAAGAATAACTTTTTACGATTCGCATGTGTTGCAACAATCGAACCATTACCCGGTAAAGATAACCCCAATGCTTCTGTTAAACAGTTCATTGAGTTTGCAGTGAACATACCTGAACATGAACCACAGGTTGGACATGCTGAACGTTCAAATTCCGCTACTTCTTCATCTGTATAACTTTCATCAGCCGCAACAACCATTGCATCAACAAGGTCAATCGCTTTTTCATCACCGCGGAATTTAACTTTACCCGCTTCCATTGGCCCACCAGACACAAAAACCACTGGAATATTCAAGCGCATCGCAGCCATGAGCATTCCCGGAGTAATCTTGTCACAGTTAGAAATACAGACCATGGCATCTGCACAGTGTGCATTCACCATGTATTCCACTGAGTCAGCAATCAAATCACGTGAAGGTAGTGAATAAAGCATGCCATCATGCCCCATTGCGATCCCGTCATCTACTGCAATTGTATTAAACTCTTTAGCAACACCACCTGCTGCCTGAATTTCTTCTGCGACAAGTTGCCCTAAATCTTTAAGATGGACATGGCCTGGAACAAATTGGGTAAATGAATTGACCACCGCAATAATCGGTTTGCCGAAATCCTCATCTTTCATTCCTGTTGCACGCCATAAGCCACGTGCGCCAGCCATATTTCTTCCGTGTGTCGATGTTTTTGAACGATAGTCAGGCATTAGTGTTTCCAACAAGTTGTGCTTGAGCGGAATTTCTCCCACTCTGGCTGAATGATACTGATATAGCGTTAGATCAGTCGGAATATTGACTCATCATCATAATTTGATCATTCTCCATTCTATAGAAGCAAATAATATTCGGAAAGCCAAGAACAGTAATAGATAGTCAATATTTGGCAAAACTTCCATGAATAATTTTTTATTTTTTCATAACCTTTTTTTATCAATAAAAATTTTTCAATAATTTTTTGTTCGCTATTTAAAAACCAATCTTCTCAACAGCCATGAGCTTAGGGCTTCAATCGTTTTTCACGTATACTACCCACAAACTCTTTTTGGAATGCATTTGTGAAAATTATTTTTGCTGGCACCCCTGAATTTGCTGCAACAGCATTGGCAGCTTTATTAAAAACTTCCCATGAAATTATCGCGGTTTATACCCAACCAGACCGTAAAGCTGGTCGCGGACAAAAATTAACACCATCTGCTGTAAAACAGCTTGCCCTTGAACATGATATTCCTGTTTATCAACCGCTTCACTTTAAAGCATCTACAGAAGAAGGCCTTGCAGCTCAACAAGAACTTGCAGCTTTAGGTGCAGATGTAATGGTGGTTGCTGCCTATGGTTTGATTCTGCCTCAAGCAGTACTCGATACCCCCAAATATGGCTGCTTAAATATCCACGGTTCATTACTACCACGTTGGCGTGGTGCGGCACCAATTCAACGTGCAATCGCAACAGGTGATGCCGAAACAGGCATTACGATTATGCAAATGGCTGCCGGTTTAGATACAGGCGATATGATGTATAAAACCTATTGCCCAATCACAGCAGAAGATACATCAGCTAGCTTACACGACAAATTGGCAGCTCAAGGTGCAACAGCAATTTGTGCAGTTTTAGAATCAGAAGCAACCTTACAAAAATATCTGGCAGAACGTGAAGTTCAAGATGAAAGCTTAACTGTATATGCACATAAATTAGTGAAGTCAGAAGCTCGAATTGACTGGTCAACTGATGCCACACAACTTGACCGAAATATTCGTGCCTTCAACCCTTGGCCAGTTGCCTTCGTTCAGCTTGACGAAAATAATGCTCTGCGTGTCTGGAACTCAACAACTTCTACTCAAAGCCAAGCAAATGCTCAAGCTGGTGAAATTATCGCAATTGATAAACAAGGCGTACATGTTGCTTGTGGTCAAGACTCGTTTATTTGTCTGACCAGTGTGCAATGGCCGGGTGGTAAAGCAATGAATGCCCAACAAATTGCTCAAACTCAAAAACTTCATGTAGGACAAATTCTGCCATGAGTCAGGTTTCATCAAATTCGTCACGTTTTAACTTACGTGCCCAAGTCGTCCAGACTCTATTAAAAGTTCAGCAAGGACATTCTCTTGCGAGCATTTTAAATACGCAGCTGAATCAAGTCGCAGAACGAGACCGCGCTCTATTTCATGAACTTGTTCTAGGTACGCTACGCCAATGGTTTGCACTTAAATCAATTAGCCTTCCATTACTGAGTAAACCTTTAAATAACGAGGCTGTTGAAACTTGTCTTTATGTGGGTCTTTATCAAGTTTTATGCACACGTATTGCCGCACATGCTGCCATCTCAGAAACAGTAGACGCAACCAAACAACTTGGGTTCCCTGCACTCAGTGGCATTGTGAATGCAATTTTACGCCGAGCTACTCGTGAAACTGATGAGTTTGAAGAAGGTTTGCAACAAGCTCATGGCTTACCAAGTTGGCTTTATAAGCGTGTGAAAAAAGACTGGGGAGAACAAACTGAAGCTCTTTGCCAATCTTTAAAACAAATCGCTCCTTTAACCTTAAGGGTCAATCAACGCCATATTGGTCGAGATGCTTATTTAGCAAAATTACAATCTTTAGATATTCAGTCTCGTGCATGTATTTTTTCTGAAGCGGGTATTGTACTAGAGCAGTCCATGCAAATTACTCAGTTACCTGGTTTTGAACAAGGTTGGGTTTCTGTACAAGATGAACATGCTCAGCTATGTGCAACATTATTACCAAATTTAAATGATAAAATCGTGATTGATGCATGTGCAGCGCCGGGCGGAAAAACAGCTCACTTACTCGAAAAATTTAAACCAGCACATTTAATTGCCATCGATCAGGACCCTAACCGTTTAGTACGTGTCACTGAAAACCTTAACCGTTTAGCACTTGATCAAAGCCATACAGAAATTCTAGCAGCCGATGCAACCGAATGGGTTCCTAAGCAGCCAGTAGATTGTATTGTGCTAGATGCGCCTTGCTCCGCTACAGGCGTTATTCGTCGTCACCCAGACATACGTCTCTTACGTCAATCTACTGATATTGCTCAAACCGCTGAACTACAAAAGCAGATTTTGGAACACATGTGGCAGCAACTTAAAGTGGGGGGCACATTACTCTACATTACTTGTTCAATTTTGAAAGTTGAAAATGAACAACAAATGATAAATTTCTTTGCAGAACATAATGATGCAAAAGAAATTAAGATTGAAGCGAATTGGGGGCTTGAACAAATTCATGGCCGACAACTATTACCGCAAGTACAATCTGGTGACGGATTTTATTATTGTAAAATCCAAAAAATTGCATAAAAAAAGCAGGCTTCAAGCCTGCTTTTTACTAGGTCAGCATCAAAGTGTGTGCTGATCTTTTACATCTTCTAAAACATCATCTAACTCTTCAGGATGTTTCGACAAATGTAGAATGGATAAAATCAATCCACCCCATAAAAACACCATCGAAATCACCATCATCACGATTGCCGAAGTATTCATTATTTTATCCTCCTAGCGATCTTTCATTTTGCTTAACACGATTGCAACGACCGCACAGAAAATCACACTGCCCCAGCCGAATACACCTTGTAAGCTCATACTATAAGTATCATAGCCATTTTTGATCAAATTAAAAACTGTCATACAGAGTGTAGTTAATAAGATTAAAGATGTAATAACCGTTAAAGTAAAATCCCATCCCTTACCCACTTGAATGGTTGAGATACGATTTATATGATCACTAAGTTCTTTAAGAGCTGAACGTTTAAACCAAGCTACGCTAATAATTGATATTAATGCACCACCAATAATCCCGATGTTATTGATAAAGTGATCAACGATATCAACTAGTTTAATTGCATTTACACTTGAGAATAAAATAATTGATACAAGTGCACTACCGCCACCAATAATAGTTACAGCTTTTTTACGACCCCATTTCAACTTATCTTGCATTGCTGCAATAGGCACTTCCAAAATACTGACCATCGAAGAAATACCTGCGACGAAAAGTGAAGAGAAGAATAAAAGACCAAATAAATCAGCCCCTGTACCTAAGCTTGAAATAATTTTCGGGAATGCAATAAATGCTAATCCAATTCCGCCACTCACCACATCTTTAACTTCAGTACCAGCAGCATGCGCCATAAAACCTAGCGCTGCAAAAATACCAATACCCGCTAGAATCTCTGTTGATGCATTTGCAAAACCAACGATTAAGCCAGAACCAGTTAAATTCGTTTTTGGTTTCAAATATGATGCATAAGTCACCATGATCCCGAAACCAACAGATAATGAGAAGAACGTGTGGCCATACGCAGCTAACCAAACTTTATAGTCCATCATTGCTGACCAGTTCGGTGTAAAGAATGCATTCAAACCTTGAGCTGCACCTGGTAAACGTAATGACTGAATGACTAAAATAGTGAATAGAATGAATAGTAAAGGCATAAAAATCTTATTGGATAATTCCACACCTTTTTTCACACCACCATAAAGAATGATTAAAGTGAGTGCCCAAATTCCAACAATCGGCCAGAATAAATGACCTACAAACTGTAAATCAAAACCGGTTGCTTTTGAGGTTTGTAAATAAGTATTAAAGAAGAAACCTTCCGGATCACTTCCCCACATCTGACCAATAGAGAAGTAAACATAGCTACCCGCCCATGTCAAAACGCTCGCATAATACAAACCAATAATGATACAGACACAAACCTGCCACCATCCTAATGTTTCGCCGCCTTTAAATAAGGCACGATATGCTTTTGGAGGTGAACCAGTACTACGATGACCTACCGCATAATCTAAAAATAGTAACGGTAAACCAGCAGTAATGAGTGCCAATAAATAGGGAATAAGAAACGCACCACCACCATTTTCATAAGCAACGTATGGAAAGCGCCAAATATTACCTAAGCCTACAGCCGAACCAACGGCTGCAATAATAAAACCAGATCGTGACGTCCAGTTTTCACGAGAATCTGTCATAAAACACCTAATGTTAAAAGATTGCTTATTTTTACTGCTATTGTTGATTGTTATTCCGCATGCAAAAAAAGAACCAAAGAATACTTTTGTGTTTGATTGAGAATAAAAAGCACCTTGTGAGTATTTTTATTTTCATTTCAAACAAGCAAAAATAGAAAATTCTTCCTTAAAGATTTTTGTCCATTTTTTGCCCCTATATAGTTGAACAATACCTGTTTTTATTTCTTTTTACTGTAATTTCCGTCAGAAATTTTACGAATTTTCTAAGTTTTTCTTACAATTGTTTATTTTTTAGCTAATCTTTACGTTTAAAGGATATACGCAGTTAATATTGTTCAATGACATTTTCTTCCAATTCCTAAAAAAGCCTATTTAATTACTTAACTTATCCATTAATTTATTCTTCTATTTCCAATTAAAATTTGATAATACCCAATTTTTTAGATGACAAAATTTATACTAAAATTTGTAGAGGATTAATATCTTCTAAATTAAGGAATAAATACTAATTATTTGAAATGACTAAAATTTTATTCAGCTTGTAAAAGTTATTAAAGATATATGCTTCAGACTCTTATTTTTTATCAATGCATCTGTAGCAAGATGTCTATATCATGCGCTCAAAGATTTCTTTTATGCGGATGTGAAATGAAAATTTTAAAACTATCTTTATTGACGCTCGGGATGGGCTTAAGTGGCTTTGCTCAAGCAGACTTTGTTGGAGTAAAAGGAGAAGTAGGCTATTGGTTTTATGATGGTAAAGCTAATATGTCTTCTCAATTTCCTGACGATCAAGATTTAGATCAAAAAGGTAGTGCTCAACTCTCATTAGCAATAGAACACCCAATTCCATTTATTCCAAATGCAAAAATCCGTTATGTAAATTTAGATACTCAAACTAAATCAGAAACTCTAGGTCAAGCTAACTATAAAGTTGATTTAGATCATAGCGATTTTATCCTCTACTATGAGTTACTAGACAATATTGTAAGTGTAGATGCTGGACTCGGTGCAACTGTATTAAATGGTGATATTACTGCGTATACAGGTAAACGTGTGGATATTGATAAAACATATCCTATTGCTTATTTATCAGGTGAAGTAAAACTTCCATTTACAGGTTTAAGTGCTAAAGGTGAAGCAACCTATACAAACTTTGATGATGCACGAATCACAGATGCATTAGCAGAAGTAAAATATAAATTTGCAGATAACCTACTCATTGATCTTGGTTTAACAGCAGGATATCGCGTACTTAATATTGATTTAGATAATTATGATAACAATGATCTTAAGTTCGAATTTAAAGGCCCATATGTAGGCTTAGAAGCACATTTCTAAAGCAGAATGAACTCATAATTTCCCTCATATAAAAAAGAACTCTTATAGAGTCCTTTTTTATTGTTTTACTGCATCTAAATTAATCTATTATTTTGCTTTTACACAAAGCAACACCCCGGACTCTTTCGAGGCCGGGGTGTTAGAATAATGAGCTGGCGATGACTTACTCTCACATGGGAAACCCCACACTACCATCAGCGCTAAGAGGTTTCACTTCTGAGTTCGGGA